>OJKW01000854.1_pt1 | contig 20236 bp, 22 predicted proteins | sample 1596591 | NCBI WGS metagenome assembly OJKW01 (sample SAMEA4350166, study PRJEB24818) | metagenome | biome: human; feature: gut; material: faeces | place: Denmark | collected 2013-09
GCCTTTCGAATTGCTTTGTATCAGTATATCACTTTTTGAACAAAAAGAAAGTATCCTTAAAATGATATATTTCAAAACATAATTCTTGCCATTGGTTTTCAGTCAAATTTGTCTATGTAAGACCGCAAGGCAGGTTGCCCTGCGGTGTTGATTTCCTATGTCGTGATTATCTGTCCCTGTCTTGGGATTTCTTTCTCTGCTTCGGCTGAGCGTTCTGTTTGCCCTCTTCCTGAAGCTGTCTGAGCCTGTTACGCACACTTTGTCTTTCGGGCGGTCTGTGCTGTTTCTCGGCAGGTTTCCGTCCGTTCTTGACTGCCCGCTCCCATTCTGCAAGGTCTTGGTTATACTGCGTTACAATAGCCTCTGCTTTTCGGTAAGTTTTCATAAATGCCTGTACATCAGGATAACCGTCATCTTTTAGAATATCGGGGATTTAATCCAGTTTTTCAGCAAGTTCGGTTTCAGTCTGCTGTATCTGCTTTTCCAGAGCCTTACGCTCCTTGCCCTTGAAGATACCTTTGGTTTCGGCAAGCTGCTGTTTCAGGTCGGGCAGCACCTTGTCCTGCAAGTGCTTGATTTCTCTTGCCCTGTCCTGCACCTTAATCATCAGACTTCGCATATGACGGAACTCAGATATATCAATATCCCGTGTGGGCTTGGGTGGCATATGACTTCCGCTCCCACAATCAGCCATGAACAGTATTTGCAACTGGAAGATTTCTTGAAAAAGAAAGACAATCCGGCGTTGCTGCCCATTCAGATTGCCTACTACACGGGGCTTCGCATTGGCGAGGTCTGCGGCTTGACCTGGCAGGACATTAACCTTGAAGGTTAGTACCTCACAGTTTGCCGCAGTATGCGCTACAACGGAGCAAGGCACAAGACGGAGATCGGAGCGACCAAGCGAAAGAAAATCCGTACTGTGGACTTCTGCGACACACTGGCGGCAATTTTTAAGACAGCCAAAGCCGAACAGCACAAAAACCGCTTCCGATACGGAGAACTGTATAGCCTCAACTATTACAGTGAGGTCAAAGAAAAAGACCGTACTTATTACGAGGTTTATAGTCTGCCGAGAACGGAAGAAGTCCCGGAGGGATACAAGGAAATATCCTTTGTCTGCCTCAGACCGGACGGAGTGTTTGAATCGCCGAGTACGGTAGGGATTATGTGCAGAGCGGCAAGGAAAAAGGTTGAGGGGTTGGAGGACTTTCATTTCCACCAGCTTCGTCACACATTCACAAGCAATCTGCTCTCAAATGGGGCAGCACCGAAAGATGTGCAGGAGCTTCTCGGACACGCTGATGTCAGTACCACAATGAATATCTACGCTCACGCTACAAGGGAAGCGAAGCGTACCTCCGCAAGGCTGCTGGACAAGGTAGTCGGCGGTGAATAACAAAAAGTTTCCCTTGTTTTCGCTCATAAGGGCAAAAACAAGGGAAAATACATAAGGTTTGAGAATTACACTGGCGAAAAGCCTTGAAAATACAGGGTTTTCAGAGGGCTGCAGAAAAAAATTTGAATTTTTCTGCCGTCTTGCACCCAGGGGCAAAAATGCCTATAATGAACACAGAAGCAAAACCACGCGGCGCGTTTGATACGTTTGGCGCGGTAAAAGATAAAAGGAGAACCCCATGCCCGGAATTTTGTATATTGTTGCCACGCCCATTGGCAACCTGGACGATATGCCGCCGCGGGTGGCGGCTACATTTGGCGCGGCGGATTTTGTTGCCGCCGAGGATACCCGCGTGACCCTGAAGCTGCTGAACCATCTTGGCTTAAAAAAGCCGATGATGAGCTATTATGAGCATGCGCTGCACCATGGCGCGGCAATTTTGGACCGCATTGAAGCGGGGGAGAGCTGCGCGCTCTGCTCTGACGCCGGTATGCCCTGCATCAGCGACCCCGGTGAGCAGATCGTGAAAGACGCCATTGCCCGCGGCATTACGGTAACGCCGGTGCCGGGTGCCAGTGCCTGCGTGACGGCGCTGGCGGTTTCGGGGCAGGATACCGCCCGGTTTGTGTTTGAGGGCTTTTTGCCGGTGCCCAAAAAGGAGCGCCGCGAGCGGCTGGAATTTTTGCAGGGGGAGACCCGCACCGTGATTTTTTATGAGGCCCCCCACAAGCTGCGCGGAACACTGGACGACCTGTGCGCCGCCTTTGGCGCGGAGCGCTCCATTACCTTGTGCCGGGAGCTGACCAAGCTGCACGAGGAAATCACCAAGACGACCATCGGTGAAGCTGTGCGCTACTATGAGCAGAACGATCCCCGCGGGGAGTATGTGCTGGTCATGGCCGGTGCCCCGGCGGCGCAGGCTGCGGCGGAGGAAGTGACCCTGCCGGATGCCGTTGCCACTGCCCGCCTGCTGATGGCGCAGGGCACCCCGCCCGCCGCAGCCGCAAAACAGGCTGCCAAGGGAACGCCGTTCAGCAAGGGCGATATTTACAAAGAACTGATCGCGGCCAAAGATGAGGACGACCGTGAAGAAGAGAGCGAATGATATGGCCGAGCAACCCATGAAAGTGCTGGTTGTCAGCGATGTACACGGGCGTGTGACCCCGCTGCGCTGGCTGCTGAAAAACGAAACTGCCGATGCCCTGTTCTTTTTGGGGGACGGCCTGTATGACCTGGACCAGGCCATTGCCGCAAACGGCGCTGCGCCGGATTACCCCATCTACCGGGTGCGCGGCAACTGCGATATTGGTTTCGATGACCCGGCAGAGGGGTTGGCACCCTTTGGCGGTGTGCTGTTCTTTTATACCCACGGGCATCTGTTCGGGGTAAAATCCGGGTACGAGCGGATCGCCGAATACGCAGCGGACCGCGGGGCGGATGTGGTGCTGTTTGGCCACACCCACTATAAAACGCTGCGCCACGGTACGCCGTTTTCCCCGGCACTGTTCAACCCCGGCAGCCTGCGGGATACCCACAGCTATGGCGTGATCACCATCACGGATGGACAGTGCAGTTTTGAATGGAAGCAGGTGCCGGAACAATGGTAAACAATGCAGTAGTATCCCACAACAGCGTGAACGAGCTGTACTATCTGGAAGAGGTGGACAGCACCAACACCTGGGCAAAGGCAAACCTGAATAAATTCGGCCCGGTGGGGGCAGTGTATACCACCAGCCAGACGGCGGGCCGCGGGCGGCGCGGGCACACCTGGATCAATGCGTCCGGGCAGGCGCTGTATTACACGGTAGTGCTGAAAACTGAGCTGGCCCAGCCCGAAAGCCTGCCGCTGTTTGCCAGCATGGCCGTGGCGGATGCGCTGGAACAGCGGTACGGCATCCAGTGCCAGATCAAATGGCCCAACGACCTGTTGCTGAACGGTAAAAAGATCGTAGGCATTCTGTGCGAGGGGATGCCGGACCACCATGCCATTGTGTGTGGCATTGGCATCAATCTGGCCCAGCCGCAGAGCTATTTTGACGCAATGGAGTTGCCCCACGGCACCAGCCTGGCGTTGCAGGGCATTGCCGTGGATCCGGCGGCGGACGCCGCCGCCCTGGCGGAGAGCATGACGAACTTTGGTTTTGACCGCGCGCTGTACGGCTTTGAGCGGGAGGGATTTTCCGCTATCCGGGATGCGTATAAGGCGCGCTGTGTAAACCTGGGGAGGCATGTGACCTTTGACGGCGGCGAAGGCACCGCCCTGGATGTGGACGAAGAGGGCCGCCTGGTGGTGCAGGGGGCTGAGGGCAGCACCCATGTGTTTACCGGCGAAGTGAGCGTGCACGGCATTTACGGTGCAGTGTGAACTATAATCTTAGGCAACACCGCACAATTCCCGCCTTGCGGCTTAAGCACCGCTCCGGCAGCTGCGGCACGGCATCTGCGTTGCCAAAATGCTCGATAAGACATCCAGTATTATCTGCGCTTTTGGCTTAGCATCTGCCGCACCTCGCTCGCCGTATCGGCACTTAGAATTATGCGGTATTGCCCTTATAATTTTTACTATATTTCGTACTTTTTAACGGCGTGCCCCCGGCGTGGGGGAAATTAACAGAAAGTTCACACCGTTATAATATATTTTTCTCAAGTATTGGGTATCCTATAATCACACGGAACGGAGCCGCAACCGTTGCCGTGGAACATGATTCCTCCTCACACCAAAACGATACCCCATCGCCCCCGCCTGAAGCCGCAATCAGGCGGGGGCAACTTTTGTAGTTAGAAGTTAGGAGTTAGGAATTTGAGGCGGGATATAGGCTGCGGGCGGGAAATATAGAGATAAAATCATAAAAAATAAGAATGCAGAGATGTAGAGGGAAAATACATCGCTGCATTCTTTAGTTTTTTTGGGGAGACAAAAAGGCGCGTGATAAAGTGGAACTTGTAAGGGGCAATGCTGGCATCGTCCCTTAGGTGGGCCTTGTTGTATATCTCATTATGGCATATACAGCGAGGCCCCGGAACGGTCAAGACCGTTCCCTACAGCTTATTTTATATTGCGATGCAAACATACAAATGATCTGTAGGGCGGGATGCCCTCATCCCGCCGCGGAGAAGCCTTGCTGATTGCTCAAACGCGAACTTGTCGGGGCGCAGCCCCTCCATTTTGCTTGCGCAAAAACGTTCTGTCACTCAAACACCCCGCAGGGGTGTTTGTTGCTAGCGCAAACGCGAACTTGTTGGGGCGCAGCCCCGCCATCTTGCTATCGCAAGACCGTTCTATCGCTTGCACACCCCACTGGGGTCTGCATTGTTGAACTTCATTCAACAAACGCGAATTTGACACTTTGTATTTATCGAGAATACTCTTGAAACCATTTTGCAAAGCGTGATTTATTGAAAATAATGAATTTATATAATTCTCCATTTTTCATATTAACTGTTGCAATTGGAAAGACTATCCACTTCCAAGAGATTTCTTTTATTTCCTGCATCGGCAAAACTAAATTTCTGTATTTTTTGTCAACTGTAAGCTTGTTTGTCTTGTAAGTAAGCGACTGACTATCGAGGTACAGGCCTCCTCCAAGTATGCCATTGTGACACAAACTGCAAACAAAAGATTTCATAGAAACATCCCTCCATTAAATCCCGATTTGCCGGAACCGCTGCAATTTTCATGTTTGGCCCATTAAATTCCGGTTTATCAAAATACAGGCCGGTTTATTTCAGAACCTCATTCCACTTGCCATCATCCTGATAGAAGAAATATACCAAGGATAACAGGTTCTGTTCTGCTCATGGGGGACCTCCAAAAGCGTGTTACTGTTTGCCCAGCTGCCAGAACGCAACGGCGCTGGCGGCGGCAACGTTGAGGGAATCGACCCCGTGGGACATGGGGATGCGCACCGTGTAATCGCAGGCGGCAATGGTGGTGTGGGCAAGGCCATCACCCTCGGTGCCCAGCACGATGGCCAGCTTCGGCTCGGCGGCCAGGGCGGCATCGTCAATGGAAACCGAAAGGTCGGTCAGCGCCATGGCGGCGGTCTTGAAGCCGAGAGCGTGCAGCTGCTGCATGCCCTGCTCCGGCCAGTCGGCGGTGGTGGAGCCGATCTGGGTCCAGGGCACTTGGAACACGGTGCCCATGCTGACCCGCACGGCCCGGCGGCACAGCGGATCGCAGCAGGAGGGTGTGACAAGCACGGCATCCATGTTCAGGGCGGCAGCACTGCGGAAGATGGCCCCGATGTTGGTGGAATCCACAATGCCTTCCAGCACGGCCACCCGGCGGGCATTGCGGCAAACTTCCTCCACCATGGGCAGCAGGGGACGGTGCATCGCGCACAGCACGCCGCGGGTCAGCTCGAAGCCGGTCAGCTGGGCCAGCATGGCGCGGTCAGCGGTATACACCGGGGCGTTCCCGCAGCGGGCCAGAACCTCGCTGGCCGGGCCGGTGATCTGCTTGCGTTCCATTAAAAAGGAGATAGGCTGATACCCGGCGTCCAGTGCGCGGGCAATCACCTTGGGGCTTTCGGCAATAAAAATGCCTTTTTCCGGTTCCAGGCGGCTGCGCAGCTGAGCCTGGGTCAGCCGGGCGTAAACGTCCAGCTCCGGGGCGGCAAAATCAGTAATTTCAATCACGTTCGGCATACAAAAAGGCGCTCCTTTGCAAAGCTTTGCCTTTATTGTAGCACACCGCAGAAAATCTGGCAAAAAGCATTGACAGGACTAGATAGATGCAGTATCATCCAAATGGTTGATAGTACATCCAACTTGAAAAGGAGGCCAAACATGCAGGCAGAACAGAACAAGGACCCGACCGAGCGGCAGATGACCAAGATCGCGCGGGAAGTGGCCAAGTTTACCGTACAGATGATGAAAGCCGATGGCATTGGCACGGCAGAGTTTGATTTTATTCATCTGGTACGCCACAACCCCGGCATGACCCAGGCGGATGTGCGTGCGGCCCTGAAGATTGATAAGGGGGCGGCCGCCCGCCGTGCGGCCAGCCTGGAAGCCAAGGGCTACCTGGTGCGCAAACCGAACCCGGACGATGGCCGCAGCCAGCTGCTGTATGCCACGCCCAAGGCCGAGAAACTGAAAAACTCCAAAGCTGCGATTGAAACCGTGTTTTATGCCTGGCTGGTGGAGGAACTGTCGGAAGCTGAACGGGACGCTTTTTGCAAAACGCTGGAAACTCTGTATTGGCGCAGCAAAAACCAGCGGCGGGCAGGGTTCCCGGATGTGACGGCGCGGGTGCAGCAGATGAATGGGGAGGAATTGCAGGATGAAGAACACGGAAAGCGCCCCGGTGCGCCAGCCGGACCGGGTGCTGAGCTACTTCGAAAACCAGAGGCCGGTGCTGGCGGTGGTAACGGTATCGGGCCTGATCTATAACCTGGGTCTGGTGGTCGGCCCCTGGTTTGAGGGCCAGCTGGCCCAATGCCTGCTGGGCATTTTGAACGGGAACGAAACCTTTGCCGCCATGGCGGCGCTGTGTGCGGGCTATTTGATCGCCATTGCGGTGGTGCAGGGGTCGCGGTTCATCAAGCGGCTGTATGTGCGCAAGTTTGCCAACAACATCAACCGCAGCATGAAACAGGTGCTGTACGCCAATCTGGTGCGGAAAGACAAGGTTGAACTGGAACAGGCCGGCACCGGCACCCTGATGACCAAAGCTATTTCCGATGTGGACGCCTGTGCCGAGGGCATGCGCAAGTTCACCACGGAAATTTTTGATACCGGCATTGCCCTGCTGGCCTATGCCGTGATGCTGCTGGGGTACGACTGGCGGCTGGCGCTGCTCTGCCTGGTGTTTGCGCCGATCTCCTATTATATTGCCGAGCAGATGAAAACCCTGGTGCAGCGCACCGGCGCTGCCAACAAGGAGAGCACAGGCCGCCTGAGCGCCGCCACACTGGACCGGGTGTCCGGCGCGCTGACCTACCGCGTGTATGGCTGTGAGCCGCAGCGCGATGCCGCGTATGAAGCCTGCCTGCAGGATTACGAGCGTACCGCCGTCAAAGCCGGGCTGCCGGTGGCCGCCATGCCGCCGCTGTACGGGGTCATCTCGATGACCGGCGTTCTGTTCATCTTTACCTTTGGCGCGCGCAATGTGGCGGGCACCGGCTGGGCCGCCTGGGATATTGCAGCGTTCACCACGTTCTTGTCCTGCTTTGGCAAATTGGCGGTCAAATCCTCCCACGCGGCAAAGCTGTTCAACGCGGTGCAGAAAGCCCAGGTATCCTGGGGACGCATCAAACCGCTGATGCGCCAGCCGGCCCCCCTGCCGGAAGAGATCCCGGCCAAGCCGGAAACCCTGACCGTGAACAAGCTGGGCTTTTCCTACCGGGGCGGGGCACCGGTTTTGCAGGATATCACCTTTACCGCGCAGCCGGGCCGGATTTTTGGCATTACCGGCGCGGTGGCCTGCGGCAAATCCACACTGGGCAAAGCGTTTTTGTGTGAGCTGCCCTATACCGGTTCCATCCAGTACGGCGGGCGTGAGATGGCCGGCATGACGGACGCGGAGCGCTGCGGCGTGGTTGGCTACCTGGGGCATGACCCTGAGCTGCTGAGCGACAGCATCCGCAACAACATCTTGCTGGGCAGAGATGACGACGCCTGGAAATACCTGCGGGCCGTCTGCCTGGAGGATGAAGTAAAAGCCATGCCGAACGGCCTGGATACCCGCGTGGGCGATGGCGGCGTGCGCCTGTCCGGCGGGCAGCAGCAGCGTTTGGCGCTGGCCCGCACACTGGCCCACCCGCGCCCGCTGCTGGTGCTGGACGACCCGTTCTCGGCCCTGGACCGCAAAACAGAAGAACAGGTTTTTGACAACCTGCGTAAAATGACCGCGGGCAGCACCGTGCTGCTGATCAGCCACCGGCTGTACCTGTTCCCCCAGATGGACGGCGTGTTGTGGATACAGGACGGCAAAGCAGTCTGTGCGGCCCACAAGGAACTGATGGCGCAGAACCCGCAGTATGCCGCGCTGGTAAATGCCCAGGAAGGAGGCGAGCAGGATGAACCGGAAAAATGAGACCGTGCGCAGCGTTGTGCTGGGTACCGTGCGCCGCCAGCCGCTGCTTTGCACCGCGCTGGTGCTGGCCGTGGCCGGTGCGGTGGCGGCAAGCCTGCTGCCGCCGCTGGTACTGGGCCGCGTGGTGGACCGCCTGACGGCCCGGCAGGTGGTGCCCTTTGCGCTGGCGTTGGGGTACTTTGGGCTGCTGGCACTTTCCGGCGGGTTGGAATCTTTGCGGGAAAGCTTGCTGACCGTGTTTGGCCAGAAAATGACCCACGCCCTGCGCAGCGCCATGTGCGCCAAGCTGGACAAGCTCCCGGCGGAAGCCTTTGTAAACCAGGAATCCGGCGCGGCGGTTTCCCGCTTTGTGGGTGATGTTGACACGGTGGAAGAGCTGTTCACCTCCGGCATCATCAGCATGTTTGCGGATGCCTGCCGCCTGTGCGGCATTCTGGCCGTGATTTTTGCAGAGAACCGCGGGCTGGCGTTGATCCTGCTGGTGGTTTTGCCGCTGCTGTATCTCTTTACCCGCGTGGTGCAAAAGCGGATGCTGAAAGCGCAGCTGCAAAACCGTGCCGCTGTGGCGCGGGCTTCCGCCCATGTGCCGGAAACGCTGCGCTGCATCCGCACCATCCACACCCTGCGGCGGGAAAATTACATGGAAAAAGCCTATGACGAAGCGCTGGACGACAGCTTTGCCGCGGTGGAGAAAACCAATTTTTACGATGCCTGCTATTCGCCTGTGATTTTGATTATGAACGCGGCGGTGGTGGCGCTGGTCATGCTGCTTTCCGCAGCGGGCAGCCCGGAAGTGCGGGCGTTCTTCGGCATGTCGGTCGGAACGGCTGTGGCGGTTATTGCCTATATCTCCCAGGTGTTCACCCCGCTGGAAAGCATCGGCATGGAGATCGAGACGATTCAATCCGCTGTGGCCGGTGTGCGGCGCATCAACGGCTTTTTGGCGCAGGCAGAGCGCATTCCCATCGCTGAAACCGCCCCGCAGGCCGTGCCGGGTGCCCCCAGCGTGGAGCTGCAGAACGTGCATTTTGGTTATGAGAACGATGAGGAAGTGCTGCACGGCCTGAGCTTTGCCGTGCAGAAAGGCGAGCAGGTCACCCTGACCGGCCGCACCGGCGCGGGAAAGAGCACCATCTTTAAGCTGCTGCTGGGCTTGTACCGCCCGCAGCAGGGCAAAGTGATGCTGAACGGTGTGGAAGCCGCCACACTGCCGGATACTGCCCGCCGCCCGCTGGTTGGCTATGTGGAGCAGAGCTTCCGCCGTGTGCCGGGCACCGTGCGGGACCAGATCACCCTGTTTGATGCCGCCATCACCCCGCAGCAGGCGGAGGATGCCGCCCGCACCGTGGGCCTGCATGATGCCATTGCGGCGCTGCCCGAAGGGTACGATACCCCGTGTACGCCGGGCATCTTCTCGCAGGGGCAGTGGCAGCTGCTTTCCATCGCGCGCGCCATTGCAGCCGGGCCGCAAATCTTGCTGCTGGATGAAATTACCGCAAACCTGGACGCCGGAACAGAACAGACTGTTCTGGATGCTTTGCAGCGCGCCGGTCAGAACCGCACCGTGGTTTCCATCAGCCACCGGCTGTACAACCGCACCGGCGGGCGAAGCATTGAGATCTGACACTGACCACTTTAAGCACCGAAAAAAGACCAATTTTTGACCCTTTACAGCGGGCGGCGGCTGTACTAAAATAATCCCTGCTTTGGGGGTGTGGCTTGGAAATTGAGAATTCAGGTTCCCGGCACCTCCTGAGGAGGAAAGTACCATGGCAAAAGACTTAAGGCAAGCCGTTCCCGGTGCTGCTGCAGTTCACCATGCAAGGGCAGTGAGAAATCTGCTGGACAGCTCCGGTGTTCGATACATTTATCTTCCACCATATAGTCCTGATCTGAATCCTATTGAAAAGCTCTGGTCGACGGTGAAGTCTTTTCTTCGTAAATTCAAGGCGAGGACGCTGGATGCTCTTCCGAACGCGATACAATGCGCTTTTTAGACAGTTTCGCCTTCTGACTGCTCAGGCTGGTTCCATTCCTGCGGCTATTCGCCTTATTTTTGAAAATTGCTATAATAACCAATAATTCAATAACGGGGCGGCTGGAAAAACGGCCGCCCCGTTTTGATGTTAGCCGTATCTGCTTGTATGAAAATCGTCAATCCGCCAACCATAATCAGTTTTCACCATGCGGATAGGGTATTCGATAATGTATACCTCTAACGGGTTTTCTACCGAGCCATCGCGGTCATAGTGAGAAATCAAGGTGAATTCGACTTTCTCAGGGGTATTTTTGACTAAGCGGTAAGTGTCTGGGTACTGTTCTTGAACATAAATAGTCATTCCTGCGACCATTTCGTTATGAAGAGAAAAGTGAACGGCAACCCTACCATTGTAGTTCTTGAATTTTATGGCATAATCGGTGGAGGTCAAGCAGTTATCGGTAAATATACTATGAATGCGCTCCGAAAATTCATCGAAAGAAACATTGTACAGTGTGTAATGGTCTTCTATAAACGGTACAGAATCGCTTCCATCGGTAACTACTTTATAGCCCCACTTATCCATGAGATTGGCACCTTCACCGTATAAACCGAAACTGGCATCGTAGGCATTTGTATACAGTTGCCTTTGTTCCTCGCTCAAAAAGGAAAGGTCGGTATATTCCTGTTCCGGCTGCGCAGGAGAAGCGCTTGGTTCTGAAGAATCGGGTGTATTTGGTTCCTCGGTTGGAGGCTGAGTAGATGAAGGCACCGCAGACGTAGGTTCTTCGTCTTCATAGGAATCGAGATTGCTCGTTGCGGCTGAACTGCTTTCGTAATCAGACGTGGAGGGGGACGAGACCGAGGAAGATGCTGATGTAGTGGAATTGTTGCATCCAGACAATAGGCATCCACACAAGACAACAGAAAGAGCAATATTGACCTTTTGGAGCATCATAATCTATACCTCCTAAGCAGTATTGAATTACGGAAACGAAGGAACGGTATAATATTGTTTCATCGTGCTGATAGGTCACAAAGTAATTCATTTAACAAACCTATATGGATAAGGAAAAGATACAAATTATATTTTCTCAGTACTGCATTTCATTCATAACTTCAATAAGCATTTTCCAATCCTTTTCTGTATAAAATTTGCGATTAAAATGAACACTTTGATCTAAAAGCAATATCAGGTAGGCCGGTTTCCCGTGCTTTCCACAGACCTGATATGTTAATAGAAAGATGTCGTTTTTTAATATTTTTATTTCTCGTTGAGGAGGTTCGTCCAATGCATCTTCTCTCAAATCCGGGAAAACGGATGTCACAGAAAATTCGGACGGTGATATGAAAACCTCCTGCTTAAATATGGCTGACTTTGCAAATTCGCCGGCTACACCTGCAACGTACCTGTTCGCAGGAGACTTTCGATAAATAATTGGCTTTCTTGAATTAAGGGTGCCTAACAAGTTCGTGAATCCACATATGATTTTATCGCACCACATGGCAAACACAAAGAGGCAGAGAAAATAAACGAAAATCCGTACCGAAAAATTATGATTATACAACAAATACAAAAGTACTGTTCCTTCCCGTATAGCACCAACAAGACAAAAAATCCTTAAAAATTGAACGGAGAATATTCCTTGTAGTTTGTTTGGAAGAGGTTTTACTCTGCACCATAATAGTTTTTTGATGCAGTTTGCAAAATACAAATTTTTATCGTAATAGGGTGTAACCGTAATCTGTTTTTTAGTTGCATCATATTTAACCGAGTTTTGCTCTATGTTCATAAGAATTTCCCCTGCAAATGACAAATTATTTTTCAAAACTGTTTCCAATGATTTCCCGAACCAACTGCCAATCACCTTCCGAATAGTTTTTCTTACAAAAATGTAAACTTGTGGAAGGGTTTACAAAGTACCCTGTATATTTATTGTTTTTATAATAAGGAAAATGCTTGGATGACTGAATCAGGTGTCATCCAGATCACATGCTTGATGATTGATTTAGGCAAGAACATTTCGTAGAAGAGACAGGCCGAATGCCATGGTTTTGGCTATTCGGCCTATCTCCTGTTTATTCCCATCACCATCATAAACTGAAGATGAAATATAAGTGAAGTGCAAAAACGGAAGGCAATTTTTGAGGCTGCTTTGTTAACCATACATTGTTGTATGGAACTTATCTAACCGCCATCCGTCGTCAGTTTTTACCATTCGGATGGGATATTCAATAGTGTAGACATCCATCTCGTCTTTTTCCATGGACGATCGCCAATTTCTGTCATAGTGAGAAATCAAAGTGAACGTGACTTCGTTCTCTGTGTAGGTGCCAGACCGATAGGTGTCGGGGCAGTAGTCTAATACAGGCCGCGCTACATCGTCGTGGATCGGCAGAATGTATTCGGAGGAAAAGCACAAGGCAAGGTGCCCGTCATAGTCTAAAAACTTCTGTGTGTAAATATCCCCCAGTGAGTCTGTATACGCTGTGGTAAAAATGCTGTGGACGAGGTTTTCAAACGCTTCGAAAGTGATATCGTACAGTTCATAATCTTCAACAGAACCCAGATACTGAAGCGTTGTTGCGCGAAATTCAGGGGCCCAATCCAGATACAACAGGTTGCCGGGATTACCAAAAAGAGTAAAACAAAAGTCTTCAGCGCGAAGGTATATCGTTTGCTGTTCCTCGCTCAAAAAGGAAAGGTCAGTATATTCCTGCTCCGGCTGCGCAGGAGAAGCGCTCGGTTCTGAAGAATCGGGTGTGTTTGGCTCCTCGGTTGGAGGCAGAGTAGATGAAGGCACCACAGACATAGGTTCCTCGTCTTCATAGGAATCGAGATTGCTCGTTGCGGCTGAACTGCTTTCGTAATCAGACGTGGAGGGGAACGAGGCCGAGGAAGATGCTGATGTAGTGGAATTGTTGCATCCAGACAATAGGCATCCACACAAGACAACAGAAAGAGCAATATTGACATTTTGGAGCATCATAATCTATACCTCCTTAAATTCTAAATAATGATTTTGATTTTCTGAAATTCATATACGTGCTGGCGCTGGAATTATTCCTGCACCGGTGCGGGGTCCACGTTCAGGATGTCATTAAAATAGTTGTTGGCAATCATAAAAACACCCATTGTGGTAATTACCACAAGCTGCTCTTCAGTAAAGGTTTGCTGCATCAGGCGCATCAGGTCCTCCGGCACATGCTTGGGGTCACGGGCAATGGCGCGGCCATATTCGATCAGCAGGCGCTCATCATCGGTAAAATCAAAGGTGGCAAAGTCAATATGGTTCTTTTCCAGCAGGCGGGAAAAATAGGCGCTGCATACCAGGCAGTCATTTTGCAGCGAAATGGCGTACTCATAAAAATCTGCGGCGCGCTTGCCGATCAGCCGCTGCAGCTCACGGTCCAGCTCATAGGAGCTTTCTTCCAGCGTATGGAACGCCGTTACATTATGCAGCAGGGTCAGCTTTTCGTTGGTTAGCTGGTAGCCCTGGGCCAGGTGGTTATCCACCGCGGCGCGGACCTCCTGCGGGGCTGTGGAAAGGTCAATCTTTGAAATATATGACATAGCGGGTCTCCTGTTTATGCAAAATAAACCCATTACTTAACTTGATAAGTTGGTTGATAGTGCTGCCAGTATACCATCTGCCGGGCGGTACGTCAACGCCAAACGGGCAAAAACAGGATTGCAGAGAGAAAGAATTCATGCTACACTGGCAGAAAATGAAACTGCGAAAGGGATGCAGAACAATGGAAAAGGAACAGGCATTGCAAGCCCTGTTGGATCAAGTGGTCCGGCAGGGGGATTTTATCGGTGTCAGCGCGCTCTACCTACGGGATGGCAAACAGCTGGCTTATGCACAGGCGGGCATGGCGGACCGGGAACGGGGTATCCCCTTTGCGCGGGATACCATCTGCCGGGTGTTTTCGATGAGCAAGCCCATCACGGCCTTTGCGGTGATGAAGCTATGGGAGGACGGCAAACTGGACCTGGACGCCCCGGTGGCAGCCTATCTGCCGGAGTTCGGGGATGCCGAGCATACGAACCTGACAATCAGGCAGCTGCTCTGCATGACCTCCGGGTATGGCTACAATGATAACGATTCGGTACAGTCGGCGGGGTTGGGCAGGCTGTATGATGAAATTTCGGAATCCTTTACCAAAGGCGGGCAGCGTACCACGCGTCAGGTGATTGCCGAAATGGCGAAGCTGCCGCTGCTGTACCGCCCCGGCAAGGGCTGGCGGTATGGCGTCAGCGCGGATATCCTGGCCGCAACGGTGGAAGCCGCCAGCGGGATGAACTACCGCGATTTTTTGAAGCAGAACCTGCTGGATCCGCTGGAGATGGTGGATACGGATTTTTATGTGCCGGAAGCCAAGCGTGGCCGGTTTGCCCAAGCGTATGATTTCAATTCCGGCGCAGCGGTGCCCGATGTGGTGAACCACCTTGGCATCCAGATGAACATGAAAAGCCTGCCGGAGTTCCTTTCCGGAGGGGCAGGCATGGTTTCGACCATTGACGATTATGCCCATTTTGCCACCATGCTGATGAACGGCGGCGAATGGAACGGCTGCCGCCTGCTGAAACCGGAAACGGTGCAGGCGATGGCGGAGCCGCTGCTGAACGCAGAGCAACGCAAGATTTTTGTGGGGCAGGATACCATGCGCCTTGGTATGAGCTATGGCCATTTGATGAGTGTCTGCGTTGCCCCGGAGGAAAGCCCGGTGCCGCTGCACCTGGGGGAATACGGCTGGGATGGCAAGCTGGGAACCCTGTTCACCAACGACCCTGCAACCCGCAGCAGCCTGCTGATGATGCTGCAACGCAACGGCCCCTGGGACAGACTGGTCAACCTGCGCGTTGGCGTAAAGAAAATTTTGTGGGAATGAGGGGGATGATGGCATGGAGCCATACCGCCCGAACTGTTATAAAATACCGGAACTGAACGGCCTGCGGGTGCTGCTGGTGTTTATCGTCAGCTGGTACCACTTTTGGCAGCAATCCTGGCTGACGCCGAGCATTGGCAGTTACTCTCTGGATTATCTGCTGCGCGCCGGGTATATGCCAGTGGACGGAACGATTTTGCTTTCTGGATTTTTGCTGTTCCTGCCCTATGCCCGTGCCATGCTGCTGGGAGAGGCGGTACCGAACACAAAACAGTTTTACCAGCGCCGCATCATGCGCATTGTGCCCAGCTATTATTTTGTCACGCTGGCGCTGCTGTTTGCCGTGGCGCTGCCCTGGCACCTGTACTACAACAGCTCCGATATGGTGCGGGATGTTGTGATGCACCTGACCTTTACCCAGACGTTTAACCCGGCAACCTATATTGCAACCCCCATCGGGGTGGCTTCCTGGACCATTGCAATCGAGATGCAGGCGTATTTGATCTTCCCGCTGCTGGCGCGGTGGGCGATGAAAAATCCCCTTGGCACCCTGATGACAATGGCAGCGGGGACGTTCGCCTTCCGCGGGTGGTGCGTCTGGCGGCTGGATGAATACAATATGGTGGTCAACCAGCTGGCAAACTTTTTGGACATATACGCGCTGGGCATGGGGGCGGCACTGCTGTATGTCTGGCTGGTGCAGTGCTACCCAGCAGCGGAAAAACGCAAAGCGATGGCATGGCAGGGGATCGCAACGCTGCTGTGCGTGCTTTCCACCTGGGGGATGTTGCGCATTTTCCGGGTGCAGGCAGGGGAGAGCGGCCAGGCGGCTTTGCAGGCCGGGCAGATGATGCGCCGCCCGCTGCTGGGGCTGGCCGTTGCGGGAATCCTGCTCACCCTGCCGTTTGCGGCGCGCCCGCTGCGCTTTTTGATGGGCAACCGGGTGATGGGCTGGCTGGCGGCGGTTTCGATGAACTACTACCTGCTGCACCAGAACCTGGCCGTTCACCTGAAACGGCTGGGCGTTCCACCGTCCGTCAGCGCGGAACCGAACCGGGCAGGGGAGCAGCCGTGGCAGCTGCAATATACCCTGCTGTGCTTTGGGCTGTCCCTGCTGGGGGCAGCGCTCATTACGCTGTTGATTGAAAAGCCGTGCGCGAAGGTGTTGAAAAAGATGTTTGCGCGTGGAAAAGCGGAAAACAAGGCGTAACGTGCTGTGGGAAAGCGCGGACATTGATGACCTGATAAGCAAAAAAGGCACCGCCGGACTTTTCATCCGGTGGTGCCTTTTTGACTATAAAAATAGAAAAGAAAACAAAGTTTATGGTGCGGCTGCGTTTATGGTGCGGCTGCAGTAGTTTGTTGCACTGGGTGACAAAATGTGATGTGCTTTTTAAGCTGCATCTGCAGCAGGCACTGCACACAACGGCAGGCGGTTGGCCCCACTTCCGAGAGGAGGTGAGAACCACGCGTTTTACATTTACTTTCCATGTTGGCCGAAAGACTATCACGCTGGGTTTAGTGGTAAAAAGCAAGAACCGCCACCCTGGCCGGTGACGGTTCTTCAATGAACTCGATAACCTAAAAAGGTCAACCGCTTGTCGCAGTGCCTTTTCTATTTCTATCATAACATGCCCGGCGGGGCTGTCAATAAGTATGGCTACAGCACATTCTGCTTGCGGAAAGCGCTGGGGGTCATGCCTTTTTCTTTTAGGAACACGCGGTTAAAGCTGCGGATGGTGCCAAAGCCGCACTGTTCGGCCACCTGGGTGATGGGCAGGCTGCTGCCCTGCAGCAGCGCGGCGGCGTGGCTGATGCGGTACTGGTTGATAAAATCCTGAAAGCCGGTGTGCAGGCTGTGGTTGAAGTAGGCCGAAAGATAGGTGTAATTATATCCAAGATCGCGTGCCATCTGTTCCAGCGTCAGGGTGTGGGTGTAATTCTTTTGCACATAGTCGATAATTTTGGAGGAAAGGTGGGCATCCACATCCGGCACGGGGCGCGGCTGCAAAAAGCACTGTTCCAACGCTGCACCGCAGATCAGGTAAAGCCCGGCCAGCTGCTTGCAGCGGTTGCCGCCCGGCCAGAGCAGCTCCATCAGGGGCGCAGCTTCCATGCGGAACACAGGGGTGATAAACTCCCGCTGGCCCAGCTGAGAAATAAATTCTGGCACCCAGTCGGTAGAAAACACCCATAACACGCTCTGAGATTCGCCAATGGTGCGGTAGCTGTGGATTTGGTCCGGCAGCACCAGCAGGGCTTCGCCGGGGTGAACTTCGTACTGCTCGTTTTCCAGTGTACAGGCCAGTGTGCCGGACTGCACACACAGGAATTCAAAGCTGTGGTGCAGATGCGCCGGAAAATTAAAGTTATGGTCGCGCTGGCAGTACAAATAATTGTGCTGGTCAGAACGCTCAGACTCATAGAACAGCATACGGGGGGAACCTCACTTTCTTGTTACACAAAGTTTGGCCGGGTGAAAACACCAAAACATCCAAACTTCTGTCTATTATTTTATACGCTCTTTCTTGCACTTGCAAGGGGAAATTCGGTAAAATAAAGAAAAAGCGGAGGGAACCGCAAGAAAAAACACAACGCAAAGGAGAATGGCTCATGTACTACATTGGTATCGATCTGGGTACCTCGGCAGTCAAGCTGCTGCTGATGCAGGGCGACGGGCAGATCGCCAACATTGTAAGCCGCGAATATCCCATTGCATTCCCGCATCCGGGCTGGAGCGAGCAGAACCCCGCTGACTGGTGGGACGCTGTCTGTGCAGGCATTCCGGAGCTGCTGAACGGCTTTGATGCTTCGCAGGTGGCCGGTATTGGTGCCGGCGGCCAGATGCACGGCTTGGTGGTGCTGGATGCACAGGACAAAGTGATCCGCCCCTGCATTTTGTGGAATGACGGCCGCACCCAGAAGCAGGTGGAATACCTGAACAACGTCATTGGCAAAGAAAACCTGAGCAAGTACACCGCAAACATTGCATTTGCCGGCTTTACCGCCCCCAAACTGCTGTGGATGCGCGATACCGAGCCGGAGAACTTTACAAAGATCAGCAAGATCATGCTGCCGAAGGACTACATCAACTACAAGCTGACCGGCGTACACTGCACCGATTACTCCGATGCTTCCGGCATGCTGCTGCTGGATGTGCAGCACAAGTGCTGGAGCAAAGAAATGCTGGATATCTGCGGCGTTAGCGAAGCCAAGATGCCCAAGCTGTTTGAAAGCTGGGAGCCGGTTGGCACCCTGACCGCCGAAGCTGCTGCCAAGCTGGGTTTGCCGGAAGGCGTTAAGGTCTGCGCCGGCGCCGGCGACAATGCTGCCGCTGCTGTTGGCTGCGGCGCTGTGGGCAACGGCAAGTGCAACATCTCGCTGGGAACCTCCGGTACCGTGTTCATCACCAGCAGCACCTTTGGTGTGGACAAGCAGAACGCCCTGCACAGCTTTGACCATGCAGACGGCGGCTACCACCTGATGGGCTGCATCCTGTCCGCTGCAAGCTGCAACAAGTGGTGGATGGAAGACATCCTGAATACCCAGGACTTCGGCAAGGAGCAGGAGCCCATCACCGCTGAAAAGCTGGGCGCAAACGATGTGTACTATCTGCCTTACCTGATGGGTGAGCGCAGCCCCCATAACGATCCCGCAGCCCGCGGTTCTTTCATCGGGCTGCGTATGGATTCCACCCGCGCCGATATGACCCAGGCTGTGCTGGAAGGCGTTGCCTTTGCCATCAAGGATTGTGTCGAGATCGCTCGTGCACAGGGCGTTGAGATCGCATCCAGCACGCTGTGCGGCGGCGGCGCCAAGAGCCCGCTGTGGCGCGAGATCATGGCAAATATTCTGGGCATTCCCCTGGCGCTGCCCCAGACTGAGCAGGGCCCCGGTTACGGCGGCGCCATGCTGGCAGCCGTTGCCTGCGGCGAATACGCCACGGTGCAGGAATGCGCGGATAAGCTGATCAAGATCAAGAGCGTGACCGAGCCGGATCCGGCTCTGGTTAAGAAATATGCAGCCCGCTATGAGCTGTGGCACAAGCTGTACCCGACCCTGAAGCCGCTGTATGCAGAGATGGAGGCATTGCAATGAAGATCTATTCTGTAAATGATCCCGAATTCAAGCCTTATGGCCGTGTGGTGACCGGTCTGGAAGCTGCCAAGGCAGAGATCCTGCAGGCGCTGGCAACCACCCCGCTGCCGGAAGCTACCGACTATGTGGCCGAGGAGCCTGTTCTGCAGGGGCTGCCCGCAATGGTGGAAGTTTCCGAGCATCTGTTTGGCGGCATGCCGGTCCAGCTGGGCTGGTGCAACGGCCACAACACCAAACTGAACTGCCTGGAATACCACCGCGACAGTGAGTTCAACCTGGGCACCGAGGATTTCATCCTGCTGCTGGCCAAGATGGACGACATCACCGATGGCAAGCTGGACACCGCAAAGGTCAAGGCTTTCCGCGCACCGGCAGGCACCCTGGTGGAAGTTTACGCCACCACCCTGCATTACGCACCCTGCCATGTGGACCCGGCCAAGGGCTTCCGCGTGCTGGTTGCACTGCCGCAGGGCACCAACACCGCCAAGCCGGAAATCAAGGCTGACGGCGGTGACGACGCCCAGCTGTGGGCCTGCAACAAGTGGCTGCTGGCCCATGTTGAGAGCAGCGAAGCTGCCGCAGGCGCTTATGTCGGCCTGGAAGGCGTGAACATCGACATCGCAGACGATCTGTAAAAATAGTTAGGAGTTGGAAGGGAGAAGTTAGGAGTTACAATGTGCGTGCAGGCGCACACCATCAACTCCTAAGGCAACACCGCACAATTCCCGCCTAGCGGCTTAAGCACCGCTTCGGCGGCTGCGGCACGGCATCTGCGTTGCCAAAATGCTCGATAAGACATCCAGTATTATCTGCGCTTTTGGCTTAGCAG
>OJKW01000856.1_pt1 | contig 20192 bp, 15 predicted proteins | sample 1596591 | NCBI WGS metagenome assembly OJKW01 (sample SAMEA4350166, study PRJEB24818) | metagenome | biome: human; feature: gut; material: faeces | place: Denmark | collected 2013-09
CAGAGAAGTTAAGCTCACTCACGCCGATGGTACTGCGGTTTTCCCGTGGGAGAGTAGGTAGCCGCCTCTTCAAGGTCAGATCGTAAGGTCTGACCTTTTTTTGTCTCCCGCAAGATCCGGATATCTCCTCGACGACTGATGGGGGAATGCTCTTTCGCGAAGGGGACTGTCCCGGAGCTGTCCTTCGGAGACAGGATTCGGAGACCGGAGCAAGGCCGGCAGCAGTTCGCGGTATTCCGCCGCTTGTCGGTTGCCTGTGCAGCCGGAGGACGGGGAATCCCTGAATCCTTGTATGCCCCGATCGCCTCGCAAGAGAAACGGGGCCTGCCCGATATCTCTGCCCCGCCGGACGGGGAATCGTTCTGAGCTTCGCCCTCGGCTTGCTGCAGGGGCAGGAATCTGTTTCGAACGGTTGTCGGGACGGTAAGACAGGAGGAGATACACCCGGGGAAATCCCCGGGTGTGTCGTTTTCAAGGTTTTGTACGGCGGTACCGGGCCGACCGGTGAGAATGTTTGTTGGCTCCCGTCGTGTCGGTTATTCAAGCAGGAGGGTTTTCCCCGTATGGCGGCTGTGCTCGGCTTCGAAGCAGATCCGGTGGCTTTCGACCGACTCCTCGATTGTGGTGCGGAACCGGTGTCCGCCCCGCTGGCTGATCGCTTCGACAAAGTCCCCGATCAGATTCAGGTCCGAACCGGCGTGGAACGGCGTTCCGGCCAGCTCCCTGAAGTCGATGATCTGCTCCTCTCCTCCGCGGAACTTTCGGATCCGCAGTGTGCGTTCGTCGCCCTCGATTTCGCCGTGCGTCATTCGTATGTGTGTTTCGCGCCGGTCATCAAGCGTGAAGGTCTCCATGGAAAGCGATATCGTGACACCGCTTGCCATCTCCATGGTGACGACCTGGTTGTCCACCACATTGTTGTCGCAGCGGAAGACGCAGCGCCCATAAGGTCCGTCGTGTAACTGCTGTTCGATTACCTCGTCGAGCGTTGCTCCCTCGGGTATGTCGAAGTTCGAGATCCAGTCACGCCGGGTGCGGTAGAGGTCTACGGCCGAGTAGGGGCATGTCGGTTCGACGGGGCACGCTATGCAACGTTCGGCCGAACCCTGCGGGGCATTCTCCCGGCGATACCACCTGAGCGATCCGAACGACGATATTTTCCGGCATTGCGACGATGCAAGCCACAGCAGAAAGTCGATGTCGTGGCAGCACTTCGAGATCAGCATCGGGTTGGCACACTCTTCGCGGCGCCAGAGTCCCCGCACGAAGCAGTGGGTCATGCGGTCTATGCCCACCGCGGCCGTATGGTTTATCGAGATGAGTTGTCCCAGTTCACCCGAATCGACGATCTCCTTGATCCGGACGAAATAGGGGTGATAGCGCATGACGTGGCAGATCCCGACGATCACGCCCCGCCTGCGGGCCGCTTCGGCAATCTGCCGGCATTCGTCGAGCCTTTGGGCGATGGGCTTCTCGAGCAGTACGTCGTAGCCCGCCTCGATGGCCAGCATGCAGGGCTCGAAGTGCGTGTCCTCGGGTGTCGCGATCAGTACGGCATCGGCCGACCGGGGCTGCCCGAAGAAGAGACGGTAGTCGTCGAAGCATTGCGACGGCGCGAGTCCGAATTTTGCGGCGACAGCCTCCCGGCGCAGCGGGTTGAGCTCCACGACGCCTGCAAGTTGCAGCCGTTCGGGGTGTCGGACGGCGTATTCGAGGTATTTGTTCGTGCGGTTGCCCGCTCCGATGGCGACGATCCTGACGGGACCATTGCCTGGGTTGGATCTGTTCATCTCTTTTCCGTGCGGTTCAATTCGCGGGATGCGGGGCGCTGATGTGGCATCCCGGTACGGTGCGGAGGGCGGAGGTTCTCCCGGATCGGTCTCCGCCCTCCGCCGAGGTTCAAAGTTCCTTGATGCGGATGTTGCGGAACCGGATGCCGGGGCCGTGGCCGAGCAGCCCGATGTGACCGCGTTTGTTGAAGAGCCCCGGGTGGTTCCGCCCGTCCACGGTGTAGGGGTTCCGCTCCGAGCCGTCGGGGGCCACGTTATGGCCCTTGCAGGCTTCGCGGATGTTGCCGTCGAGGATCACCTCGCCATTGACCGTTACGGTGATGCGGTCGCCTGCGGCGCGGATCTCCTCGGTGTTCCACGTCCCCTGTTCGCCGAAGACGACGTGCTTTTGCGCCGGGATGACCCCATAGACAGAGCCGTGTTGCTGGTAGATGTGCAGGTTTTTGTAGATCGGGTCATCATGGTCGAGTACCTGGATCTCCATGCCGTGGTAGGCGGCATCGACACCCATCGGGGTGCGGATTCCGATTCCGTTGTTCACACCCGGGCGGACGAACGAGAACTCGAAGCGCAGGATGAAGTCGCCGTACTCCTTGACGGTGTAGAGGTTTCCGCTGCCGCCGTATTGCGCCGTGACGTAGATCGTCCCCTCCTGCGGAACGTAGTTGGTCTTGTTGCCGGTCCACTTTTCGAGCGAGAGGCCGTCGAAGAGCACCTCGAAACCCTCGGCCGCCTCCTCTTCCGTCAGTTCGAAGCGCGGCACGGCGGCGTAGCGGGCCAGCAGCCCGTTGATCTCGTCCACCGCATAGCCGGCGTCGGCGTCTTCAGAGGCCAGCCCGGCGTAGACCGTGCGGGTCCGCTCGAGAGCTGCGACCACCGTTTCTCCGCCTGTGCCGGGGCTCTTTGCCGCGATTCTCCGCACGGCATCGGCCGCCGCCGCGGCTGTCGCGGGATCGTCGAGGTATCGGGCGGCCACCTCGACGGCCGGCAGCGAGGCGGTGCCGGCCAGTGCTGCAAGCAGCCGGTTCTTCACCTCCGGTGCAGGATCCGTTCCGAGTGCTTTCGTGCAGCAGGCCACCTGCTCCTCGGGCGTGCGGTTCGCGGTCACGAGTTCCGTGTAGCGAGTGATCGCCTCGTCTTTCCATTCGGGGTGCTCGGTGGCCAGCGAGAACAGCACCTCCGGCACGACAGGACTCTCTACCGTCAGCAGTGCCGCGAAAGCCGCCTTGCGGTCGTCGCCGCCGAGCAGGGCGTCGATCGCCTCCTGTGTGCCCGTATGTGCCAGCAACGGGTAGTAGCGCGCCTTTTCAGCCGATGCGGCCATCCGCTCCGCCGTTCGGGCGTATTGTTCCTCGGGGGCCATTTGTGCCAGGGCGTTCAGCAGTCCGGCCTGGATTTGCGGTGTTTCGCTCTCCGTGGCGTTGTCGAGCCGGTCGCAGAGTCTCGGGAAATCCGCCGCCGTCGTCACCCCGGCGAGGGCCGCCAGCGCGGCCTGTCGTACGGGTTCCTGTCCGGCGTCGAGCAGGGCGAAGACCCGGTCGGCTGCCCGGGTGATCCGCCGTCGGGCGACGAGCTGCAGGGCGTTGGCCTGCGTTACGGGATCGGCATCGAGCGCCGCGACGAGCCCGTCGTCCACCTGGCCGTTGAACGAGGCCAGTGCGGCTACGGCCTCTTCGGCCAGCGGGCCGTTCAGCCGGGCGATCAGCGCTTCGAGCGCCTCCTGGCCGCCGAGACGGCCGGCCGCACGCACGGCGGCTGCGGCGAGCCCGGGATCCGAGGCGTCGATGGCGGCCAGTACCGTTGCGGTCTGCGAAACGGCGTGGCGGTCGCCCAACCAGTTCACCACATCCGTGCGCGCCTCGGCCGTCAATTTCGGCCATTCGCCGACGATGGCTGCGCACAGCGCCTCGTCGGTGTAGTCCGCTGCAAGGGTGAGTGCCGCGCAGCGGTAGGCCCGGTCGTTGTCCCCGAGCGTCGCGAGCAGCAGTTCGGTACGCTGTTCGGGGGTGGTGCGGAGCAGGAACTCGAGCGCGGCCGTGCGGATGTTCGTGCGTACCGACTCTTTGGCCAGCGCACGTGCGGCCCGCTGCACGACCTTCGTGTCACCGCGTTCGGCGAGGTTGTTCAGCAGATCGAGGAAGGCTCCCGTCGCATCGCCCGGGGCGAAGTCGAAGTCGGCGGCAGCCGCCGCATCCCCGAGCACCCGGAGCGATGCCCGGCCGCCGCATGCGGCCAAAGCGGTGTAGATGGCTTCCAGGGTTGTGTCGTCGGTGGGGTAGTCGGCCAGCCACGCGAGGAGAATTTCCTCGGCCCCTTCGCTCGGCCGTTTCGCGGCGGCATGGGCCAGCAGCGCCGACGGACCGTCGGATTGCTGCATCAGTTCAAGAATTGCCGGCTCCGATCCGGGCGTCATGATCAGACCGCGGATGGCTGCATCGGCGAGCTGGTCGTCGTCGGCGTATTTGGTAAAGACGGGCACATCCTCGGCAGTGGAGCAGAGTGCAAGCAGCGAGATGAGGAAGGCGCGGTCCGCAGGGTCCGGGCAGGCGTCGATGCTCTGTGCGAGTCCATGCCGCACGGCATCGCGGGCCTCTCCGCGTTCTTGTTCCGTCACGTGATGGACCACGCCGCTCAGGGCGTACTCCACGGCGGCGTCGCTGCCCTGCCCGGCGGGGACGAGCATCCCGGCGAGAATCCGGATGCCTTCCGTGCCCGTTGCGGCCAGTTCGTCCATCAGGGTTCGGTAGTCGGCAGTCTGCCCGGCGGGCAGCTGCGCCAGCACGTCGGCCACGACCGTCTCGACGGTGCGCTGCCGGCCATCCTGTGCCCCCGCGGCAAACGGCAGCAGACACAGGAACCAGAAAAGTAGTATGGCTCTTTTTTTCATCGTTTCATGCGCTTTGAGGGTTGTCAGATTTTCCACGGCGACCGCATTGGCTGGTCGATCAGTCGGTTGGCGGCATCATCGCCGATGAAGAGCTGCGTGGCGGGATCGAAGTGCAGCGTGCGGTTGAGCCTCAGGGCGCAGGCGCCCAGATTGACCAGCGTCGAGCTGCGGTGTCCCTTCACCTCGTCCAGCGCGAAGTGCTCGCGCTTTCGGACGCAGGCAAGGAAGTCGGTGCGCTGCGGCTCGGGGTCGGGCATCTCGGCCAGCTTGTTCATCACGTCGGGGATCGTACACTCGAATCCCTTGTAGACCTTGCCCAACGGTCCTTCGATGTAGGGGACCTTGCCCGAGCTCTCGAATCCTTCGCCCTCGAGCACGATCTGGCAGCCGTCCTCGTATGTGTAGACGATCCTGCGCCAGATGCCTACCGCATCGGGGTGCTGCTGCGGGGCATCGACCTCGATCTTCACGGGCGACGTGTCGTCCTTGCCCAGCAGGTACTGCACCGGGTCCATGTAGTGCTGGCCCATGTCGGTGAGCCCGCCGCCGTCGTAATCCCAGTATCCGCGGAAGGTCTGGTGCGTGCGGTGGGCGTTGTAGGGCTTCGCAGGGGCCGGGCCGAGCCACAGGTCGTAGTCGAGGGCCGCAGGTACGGGTTGCGGTTCGAGGTGTTCGCGGCCCACCCAGTAGAATTTCCACGTGAAACCCGTGGCCCCCGAGATGGTCACCTTCAGCGGCCATCCGAGCATGCCGCTCTGCACGAGTTTCTTGAGCGGTTCGACCGTCGTGCCGAGTCCGTAGAAGGTGTCCGCAAAGCGGAACCACGTATTGAGGCGGAAGATGCGCCCGTAGCGCCTGACGGCCTCGACGACGCGCTTGCCTTCGCCGATGGTGCGTGTCATGGGTTTCTCGCACCAGATGTCCTTGCCGGCCTTGGCAGCCTCGACGGCCATGATGCCGTGCCAGTGGGGCGGGGTGGCGATGTGTACGATATCGACATTCGGGTCGGTGATCAGGTCGCGGTAGAAGTGGTAGGTTTTCACCTTTTGTCCGAGTTTGCGCTGAGCCAGTTCCGCTGCGCTCCGGAGGTGGTTGCTGTCCACGTCGCAGATGGCCACCAGCCGGCATTCGGGCGAGCTGGTGAAGTGGTAGCTGCTGCGGCCGATGCCGCCGACGCCGATGATACCCTTGGTGAGCTGGTCGCTCGGGGCGATGCGTCCGGGTCCGCCCAGCACCCACCGCGGGACGATGGTGAAGAGCGTGGCGGCACCCGCCGTTTTCAGGAAGTTTCTGCGGTTGATTCCCATGGCTTTCGATCTGTTTGCGGTTGGACTTGGGTGATCAGAGCGTCTTGAGGCGGAGGTTGCGCCACTGCACCTTGATGCCGCCTCCGTCGTGGATCTGCAGGGCGATGCGGCCCTGTGCGGCGCCGATCTTCGCATCGTGCAGGTCGGCCATCGCCTCGCCGTTGAGCCACGTCTGCACGTGATCGCCCTCGACGCGCAGGCGCAGCGTGTTCCAGTCGCGCTCTTTGAGCAGCGACTCCTTCTCGTCGGGGATCTGTACGAGCCAGCCGCGTCCGTAGGATTCGTAGATGCCGCCCGTATCGTTGCCCCTGGGGGCTACCTCGCACTGCCATCCGTGCACCTTCACGGGCGGCTCGATGAACGAGCGGAAGAAGATGCCCGAGTTGCCGTTGGCCAGCTGGCGGAACTCCACCGTGAGGTCGAAATCATCGTAGTATGCGCGTGTGGCAAGGTATCCGTACTGCTTGTCGGGACCGCTTTCGCAAACGAGGAGCCCCTGCGGATCGACATACCACTTCTCGGTGCCGTAGGCCTCCCAGCCCGTGAGGTCACGGCCGTTGAAGAGCGAAACCTCGCTGCCGGCCTTGCGGGGCAGCTCCTTGATCTTCAGGTTGCGGAACGAGGCCGGGTAGCCGTGGTCCTGCAGGCAGATCACGCCGCGACGGGCCAGTCCGTATTCGGGAGCGGTCTCCCATTTGCCGCTCGCCTTGCGGGCGAACCAGTCGTCGGTCCAGGCTTCGAATTCGAGGATCTTCACGCCGTTGAGCCAATGCTCGACATGGCCGTTGTCGAAGACGATGCGCGACGAGTTCCACTCGCCCTGCGGGTTGAGCCGCATGGCCGCGCGGTCCGGGAGGTGCATGGCGTAATCGACGCCCAGGCGCTGCCACTCCTCGAGCTTCGTCGGAGCGTTCTGCTCCTCCCAGCCCTCCTCGTCGATGAGTTGGTATTCGGGGCCGGTGACGTAGGGTACCTCGAAGCAGGGGTCCTCGACCACGTGGTAGAGCATGCCGCTGTTGCCGCCGCGCGAGAGTTTCCACTCCCAGTCGAGGATGAAGTTTTCGTACTGTTTTCGGGTGACGATATAGCCCGAAAGGTCGCTGCCGTCGCCGTTGGCCTGGATGCAGCCGTCTACGACGTGCCACGGTTGTGTGAGCGAATCCCCGTTGAAGTCTTTCCACTGGTCGAGGCTCTTCCCGTCGAAGAGCAGCTCCCAGCCGTCGGCGATCTCCTCTTCGGTGAGCGTGTTCTGCCGGGGGACGCAGGAGGTGATGAGTGCGGCGGCGAGGGCCGTGCCGCACAGCGAACCGAGGAGGTTCCCGAATGTCGGACGTTTCATAGGTGGTGTAGTTTAGGTTGGTTACGATGTTTGCCCGGACCGGCGGGTATTTCCGATCCCGCATATGTTACAAATTTAGAAAATCTTCCCCGCGAAAACAAGTGAATATCCGCCGAATTCCCGCTTCGGGACGATAAAAAAACGGGGCTCCGGCCGTTGGACCGGAACCCCGTATCGGTGCGGGAAGCAACCCTTCCGTGAAGGCTACTTGCCCATGTACTTCTTGATGTAGTGGTGGTGCGAGCCGAAGCGCTCGAAAGCGGCACGGTCCAGCTCCTCCTGGGCCGACGGGTGGGCCACCGAGATCAGCAGGCGGGCACGCTCCTGGAGCGTCTTACCGTAGAGATCCACGGCGCCGTTCTCGGTGACGAACCAGTGGATGTGGTTGCGCGTGGTGACCACACCGGCACCGGCCGTGAGCACCGGGGCGATCTTCGAGATGCCCTTGTTGGTGATCGAAGGCATGGCGATGATGGCCTTTCCGCCCTTCGACAGCGAGGCTCCGTAGACGAAGTCGATCTGTCCGCCCACGCCCGAGTAGAACTTCGTGCCCAGCGAGTCGGCGCACACCTGGCCGGTGAGGTCCACCTGCAGGGCCGAGTTGATGGCCGTCACGCGGTCGTTCTTGGCGATCACGTAGGGATCGTTCGTGTAGCCCACGTCCATCATCATCACGGCCGGGTTGTCGTCGATGAAGTCGTAGACCTTCTGCGAACCCATCAGGAAGGTCGAGACCATCTTGCCCTTGTCGATGTTCTTCGCCTCGCCGTTGATGACGCCCTTCTCGACGAGCGGCAGCACGCCGTCGGCGAACATTTCGGTGTGGATACCGAGGTTCTTGTGGTTTCCGAGCTGTGCGAGCACGGCGTTGGGAATGGCGCCGATACCCATCTGCAGCGTGGCGCCGTCCTCGATCAGCGCGGCGCAGTGCTTGCCGATGGCCGTCTCGATCTCGTTGGGCTCGGTGAAGTGGGCCTCCATGAGCGGGGTGTCGTCCTCGACGAAGAGGTCGATCTTCGACATCGGGATCATGGCCTGGCCGAACGAACGGGGAACATGCTTGTTCACCACGGCGATCACGTGGTCGGCGCACTCGACGGCGGCCAGCGTAGCATCGACCGACGTGCCGAGCGATACGAAGCCGTGCTTGTCCGGGGTCGAAACCTGGATCATGGCCACGTTGCACGGTACGGCGCCGCAACGGTAGAGACGCTGCGTCTCGCTCAGGAAGATCGGAATGTAGTCGGCATATCCGCTCTGGGTCACCTTGCGGACGTTGCCGCCCACGAAGAACGAGTCGAGCTGGAAGATGCCTTCGAACTTCTCGTCGGCATAGGGGGCCGGGCCCTCGGTGTGGAGGTGGTGGATGTGTACATCCTTCAGTTCACCGGCTTCGCCGCGCTTGCACATGGCGTTGATCAGGCACTGGGGAGCCGAAGCTACGGAGCTCAGATGCACGTGATCGCCCGACTTGATGACCTTGACGGCCTCTTCGGGGGTGGTAAATTTGATTTGTGTGTTCATTGGTGTGTGTTTGGGAAATTGGTACTATTTGCGTTTTACCTCAACCTGTTCGTAACCTTCGACGATGTCGCCCACACGGACGTCGTTGAACGATTCGATGTTCAGACCGCAGTCCTGTCCGGAGGTAACCTCCTTGACGTCGTCCTTGAACCGCTTGAGCGATCCGAGTTTGCCGGTGTAGATCACGATGCCGTCGCGGATGACGCGGATGGGGGTCGAGCGCTGGAGCTTGCCTTCGCGCACGACGCATCCGGCCACGGTGCCCACCTTCGAGATGCGGAAGATCTCCATCACCTCGACCGAGGCGACGATCTCCTCCTTCATCACCGGTTCGAGCATGCCCTCGATGGCGTCCTTGATGTCGTTGATCGCGTCGTAGATGATCGAGTAGAGGCGGATTTCGATCTCCTCCTTCTCGGCCAGCTTGCGCGCGGCGGCCGACGGGCGCACCTGGAAGCCCACGATGATGGCGTTCGAGGCGGCGGCCAGCAGCACGTCGGACTCGGAGATCTGTCCCACGGCGGCATGGATCACGTTCACCTGGACAGTCTCCTTCGAGAGCTTGATGAGCGATCCGGACATGGCCTCGACCGAACCGTCCACGTCGCCCTTGACGATGATGTTCAGCTCCTTGAACGAACCGATGGCGATGCGGCGTCCGATCTCGTCGAGCGTCACGTGCTTCTGGGTCATGATGCCCTGCATGCGCTGCAGCTGCTCGCGCTTATTGGCGATCTCGCGGGCCGAGCGGTCGTCGTCCATCACGTTGAACAGGTCACCGGCCTGCGGGGCGCCGTTCAGACCCAGCACCTGCACCGGTGTCGAGGGACCGGCCTCGGTCACCTTCTTGCCGTTCTCGTTGAACATCGCCTTCACGCGGCCCGTGAACGTGCCGGAGAGGATGACGTCGCCGATGCGGAGCGTTCCGGCCTGCACGAGCACCGTCGAAACGTAGCCGCGGCCCTTGTCGAGCGTCGATTCGATCACCGTACCCACGGCCTTCTTGTTCGGGTTGGCCTTCAGTTCGAGCATTTCGGCCTCGAGCAGCACCTTCTCGAGCAGCTTGTCGAGGTTGATGCCCTTCTTGGCCGAGATCTCCTGATCCTGGTATTTGCCGCCCCACGACTCGACCAGGTAGTTCATCTGCGAGAGCTGCTCCTTGATGTGGTCGGGGTTGGCATTGGGCTTGTCGATCTTGTTGATGGCGAAGACCATCGGCACACCGGCAGCCTGGGCGTGGTTGATCGCCTCGATCGTCTGCGGCATGACGTTGTCGTCGGCCGCGACGATGATGATCGCCACGTCGGTGATCTTCGCACCGCGGGCACGCATGGCCGTGAAGGCTTCGTGGCCCGGCGTGTCGAGGAACGTGATCTTCTGACCGTTGAGTTCCACGCTGTCCGCACCGATGTGCTGCGTGATGCCGCCGGCCTCGCCCTCGATGACGTTCGTCTTGCGGATGTTGTCCAGCAGCGAGGTCTTACCGTGATCGACGTGTCCCATGACCGTGACGATCGGCGGACGCGGCACGAGGTCCTCCTCCTTGTCTTCGTGGTCGTCGGCGATGGCCTCCTGAATCTCCACCGAGACGAACTCGACCTTGTAGCCGAACTCCTCGGCAACGACCACCAGAGCCTCGGCGTCGAGCCGCTGGTTGATCGACACCATCAGTCCGAGGTTCATGCAGGCGGTGATGACCTCCGTCGGCGAGACGTTCATCATCGTGGCCAGCTCGCTCACGGTGACGAACTCGGTCACCTTGAGGATCGAGCGTTCCTGCTGTTCGCGTGCCGACTCCTCGCTCATGCGTTCGGCGACGGCTTCGCGTTTCTCCTTGCGGTATTTCGATGCCTTGGTCTTGGCACCCTTGGCCGTCAGGCGGGCCAGGGTGTCCTTTACCTGTTTCGAAACCTCCTCGTCGCTCACTTCGGGGCGGACGATCGGTTTGGGGGTGTTCTTGTTCTTGTTGCGGCGGCCTTCGCCCGGACGGGGCTGGTTCTGCTGCTGGCCGCGGTTCTGCTGCTGGCCTCCCGGACGGTTGTTGCGGTCGTTCTGTCCGCCCTGTCCGCCCTGTTTGCCGCCGCCCTGCTGGCCTCCCTTCTGGGCCTTCGAGACATCGACCTTCTCCTTCTGGAGGCGCTTGCGCTTGTGCTTGCCTCCGGGAACGAATCCCGAGACGTCCATCGTGCCGAGCACCTGCGGGCCCGTGAGGGTCACCGTAGCCGGACGGAAGATGTTGTCCTTCGGGGGCTCGGGTGTCGCGGGAGCCTGCTCGGCGGGAGCCGGTGCGGCCGGTTGGGGCGCCGGGCGCTCCTCCGTGCGGGCCTCGGCCTTCGTTTCGGCCGGAGCCTCCTCCCGGGCGGGAGCGGGTGCCGGCTGCGGTTCGGTCCGGGGCGTCTCAACCCGCGGCTCGGGAGCCGTGGCAGCCACATGCGGCTCGGCGGGGGCCTCCTCTCGGGGAGCCGGGGCCGTTTCCGCTTTCGGAGCGGGCGCCGGGGCCGGCTGGGGCGCCGGGGCGGCCTTGGGTTTGGGCGAGAGGTCGATCTTGCCGAGGAACTTCGGCTGCTGGATCTCGTCCTTCACGCTGATGACGTTGCTCTTGATGACCACCTCTTTCTCCTCCTCGCGCTCCTGCTTGCGGGTCTGCTCGAGGGTGATGGTCGCCTGTTTCTGGGAGATGCGCTCGCGGATCGAGTTGCGGGCACCTGCGGCACTGCGGTTCGAGCCGAACTCCTTCTCCAGCACGGCATAGGTGTCGGCATCGACCAGCGCGTTGGGCGACCCGTCGTTCTTGATGCCCTTCTTGTGCAGGAAGTCCGTGATGGTGTTGATCCCCACATTGAACTCCTTGGCAACCTGAATGAGCCTTAATCTTCTTTCATTACTCATATGGTATTCTCTCCTTTCTTGCTGTTTTGGTTATTCGAACTCGGCCTTGAGAATCTCGACCACCTTCTGAGCCTGCTCCAGCTCGAGGTCGGCGCGTGCGGCGATCTCCTCGACGGGCAGCTCGAGCACGCTCTTGGCCGTGTCGCAGCCGGCAGCCTTCAGGGCGTCGATGATCCAGCCGTCGATCTCGTCGGCGAACTCCGTGAGGGCCACGTCCTCCTCCTCGATCTCGCGGTAGACGTCGATGTCGTAGCCGGTGAGCATCTTCGAGAGACGGATGTTCAGGCCGCCCTTGCCGATGGCAAGCGACACCTGGTCGGGCTTCAGGTAGACCGAGGCGGTCTTCTTCTCCTCGTCGATAGTGATCGACGAGATCTTCGCGGGGTTCAGCGCGCGCTGGATCATCAGCTGCGGGTTGGCCGTGTAATTGACCACGTCGATGTTCTCGTTGCGCAGCTCCTTGACGATCGAGTAGATGCGCGAACCCTTCATGCCGACGCAGGCGCCCACCGGGTCGATGCGTTCGTCGTAGGACTCGACGGCCACCTTGGCGCGCTCGCCGGGGATGCGGACGATCTTCTTGATGGTGATCAGTCCGTCGAAGATCTCGGGAACCTCCTGCTCGAACAGGCGCTCGAGGAACTGGTTGGCCGTGCGCGAAAGGATGATGCGCGGCTGGTTGTTGTTCATCTCGACCGACTTGACGATGGCCTTGATCGTGTCGCCCTTGCGGTAGAAGTCGTTGGGAATCTGCTCGGCTTTCGGAAGGATGAGCTCGTTCTCCTCGTCGTCGAGGATCAGCACCTCCTTCTTCCATACCTGGTAGACCTCGCCGGTGACGATCTCGCCGACCTTCTCCGAGTACTTCTCGTAGAGGTTGGCCTTCTCCAGGTCGAGGATCCGCGAGGCGAGGTTCTGGCGCAGCGACAGCACCGTGCGGCGGCCGAACGACGAGAGCTTGATCTCGTCGGCGTATTCGTCGCCGATTTCATAGGTCGGGTCGATGGCCTTGACCTCCGACACGGCGATCTGGGTGTTGGGGTTCTCCACGGCCCCGTCCTCGACGACCGTGCGGTTGCGCCAGATCTCGAGGTCGCCCTTCTCGGGGTTGATGATCACGTCGAAGTTCTCGTCCGTTTCGTACTGTTTCTGGAGCGCGTGGCGGAAGACGTCCTCCAACACGCCGATCATCGTCGATTTGTCGATGTTCTTCAGCTCTTTGAACTCGGCAAAGTTGCTGATCAAATTCAGGTTGTCCATGAGTGCGTTATCTTGTTTTTAATCAATTGCTACTTGAAGTCGAGATACTCCTTCGTATATTTGATCTCGCCGAAGGCGTAGCGCTTCGACACCTTGACCAGCTGCTTGCGCTTCTTGCCCTCGACGGCCTGTTTCTCTTCGTAGGAGAGGTCGATGCCCTCCTCGTCGGCGCCGTCGAGTTTGGCCAGCAGCTTCACGCCGTTGTTCAGCAGCACCTCGACCGACGATCCGATCAGCCGGCGGTACTGCCGCAGGCAGCGCAGTTCGGAGCCGATGCCCGCCGACATGACCGTCAGCGAGAAGTCCTCCTCCTCGCGGTCGAGGTCGGCCTCCACGGCGCGGCTCAATGCCGCGCAGGCGTCGATCGACACCGACGTGTCGCCATCGACCGTCAATTCGATTTCGTTGCCGGCCGAGCAGCGGCACTCCACAACGAACAGATCCGTGCCGGCTAGGTGCCGTTCCGCGGATTCCGTAATTTTCTGTATCTCGATCATATCGTTGGTTTTCAGTGGTGTATAACTATGAAATAAGGGGACATTCCGTCCCCTTATCGTGCATCCTGCAGTCTTTCGACACGCAAATATAGTAAAAATTTCCGATATTCAATCGTTTGATCCGATTTTTTATCTTTCATCTTCCTGCGGCGCCTCTGTCCGAACTCCGGACATGCGGCCGCCGCCGGGTGCCTTACGCCTCGGCGTTGCGCGATTCGTAGGGCTTGATGATGCCGCGCTTCGAAGAGCGGATAAAGGCCAGCAGCGAGTCGCGCTCGGGGCTTTGCGGCACCTGACGCTCCACTTCGTCGCATCCGGTCATGTAGTTCAGGCCGCTCTGGAAGAGGATCCGGCAGGCGTCGTGGATCTCGCCGATGCGCTCGGGCGTGAAGCCGCGGCGCGAAAGTCCGATCTTGTTGATGCCCGCGTAGCGGAGCGTGTCGTTGCGGACGATGACAAAAGGCGGAAGGTCCTGTCCGAGCAGGGCGCCGCCCTGGATCATCGAGTGTTCGCCGATGTGCGTCCACTGGTGGATGGCCGCATGTCCGCCGATCACCACCCAGTCGCCTACATGCACCTCGCCGGCCAGCGAGACGCGGTTGGCGATTACGCAGTGCGAGCCCACCACGCAGTCGTGGGCCACATGGACGTAGGCCATCAGCAGGTTGTGCGAGCCGACGCGCGTGGTGCCCGTCGATGCCGTGCCGCGGCTGATGGTGACGTATTCGCGGATGTCGTTGCAGTCGCCGATCTCGCAGGTCGTGGCCTCGCCGACGAACTTCAGGTCCTGCGGCAGGCAGGAGATCGAGGCGGCGGTGCGGATTTTGCAGCCGCGGCCGATGCGTGCGCCGTCGTGGATCACGGCACCGGGGCCGATCCAGCAGTCGTCGCCGATCACGACATCGCCTGCGATGTAGGCGAACGGTTCTACCGTCACGTTGGCGCCGATACGGGCGTCGGGGTGGACGTATGCCAGTTTGCTGATCATTGTTGTTTCGGGGTTTTGTTCTTGACGATCTGGGCCATCAGCTCGGCTTCGCAGGCCAGTGACTCGCCGACGAAGGCCTTGGCCTCGACGAGCGCCACGCCGCGGCGGATGGGCTCCAGCAGGTGGATTTCGAATTGGAGCGTGTCGCCCGGAACGACCTTGCGCTTGAACTTCGCATTGTCGATCTGCAGCAGGTAGACGTGCCACATCTCCGCGCGGCCCGTCCAGAAGAGCACGGCGAGCAGCAGCGTGCAGAGGGCGATGAACAGGTCGGAGGCGATCATCGTGCGGCGGCGGTCCCAGCGGTCGATGTAGATGCCCACGACGGGACCGAGGAGCGACTGCGGCAGCATGCCGGAGATGGCCGCCAGGGCCAGAACCTCGGCCGAGCCCGTTTCGAGGCTCATCCAGAAGATCACGGCGTAGGCGACGATCGAGCTGGTAAGGATCGAGACGAACTGTCCGCTCCAGATGATGCCGAATGTCTTTTTCCAGTTCTCCATGCGTTTGTTCCTCTGTGCGGCGCGCCCGCGGCGGGGACGGCTGCGAGTAAAAAAGGCGGACACCGTGAAGTGTCCGCCCGCTTGATCCCTCGCGGGGAGGGACTATTTAACTGCGTTAACTATTGCCTCGAATGCCTTCGGCTCGTTCATCGCGAGGTCGGCCAGAACCTTGCGGTTCAGGGCAATACCCTTGGCGTTGAGCTTGCCGATGAATTGCGAATAGGTCATTCCCTGCGCGCGGACTGCGGCGTTGATACGCGTGATCCACAGCGAGCGGAAGGTCCTCTTCTTGAGCTGGCGGTGCGCATAGGCGAACTGCAAGCCCTTCTCGACCGTATTTTTCGCAACGGTCCAAACGTTTCCCCTTGAACCAAAGTTACCCTTGGCAAGTTTCAAAACTTTCTTTCTACGTGCGCGTGACGCAACTGCGTTTACTGAACGTGGCATACTGATAAGTTTTTGAAGAGCTGTCAGCGACGCGGTTCTCCCGCGTTCTTCGGGGCTGAGTCGCTCCGGTTGTTAAAAAAATTGGGTTCTGCAGGTCGGAATTACTTGACGAGCAGGTTCTTGATTTTGGCCTCGTCGGCCGCAGAAACGATACCCGAATAGCAGAGGTTGCGTTTCTGTTTCGTCGTCTTTTTGGTCAGGATGTGACTGTGATAAGCGTGCTTGCGCTTGATCTTTCCTGTGCCGGTGAAGGTAAAACGCTTCTTCGCAGCGGCATTGGTTTTCATTTTCGGCATTGTCGTAAACAGTTAATTAGTTAAACATAGCCTGCAAAAGTACGAATTTTTTTGCTTCGTGCAACCGCTTCGGGCGATTTTCTTTGAAAATCCGGATATTTTCGTATATTTGTAGTAGCATCAAAACATGCAATCGGCCATGAAGGGAATCGCTTGTCTGGGATTGCTCGCGGCGCTCTGCTCGGTGTGGGGCGTGGCAGCGCAGGAGCCGGCGCGACATGCCGTCGGTCTCGAATTGAGGGGCGATACGATGATCTATCGCTCGGTAGCTCTTCCTTGCCGACAGGGGACCGGCAACCATGTCTGGAGCGGTTATGCCTACGAGCCGTGGACGCCCGCGCAGAAGGTTTTCGCCCTGTCGAAGTTCTGGTCGGAGGCCCGGCGCAACTACGTCCGTATGGACCGTGTGGGGGCCGAGCGCTGGGACTCGCTCTATCTGTCGCTCATCGAACCGGTGCGTCGGACGCGCAACGACGACGAATTCTACCGGCTCATGCAGCGTTTCTGTGCCTTTCTCGAGGATGAACACACCTTTGTGGCCGTAGATCGCAACTATCCCCAGTCGGCCGAGAGTTTCGGCGATGGCTGGGTGCTGTCACTCGTCACGATCGACGGGCGTGTTGTCGTGAACGAGGTGGCGCGCGCAAAGGCTGCCGAAGTGCCTCCCGGTTCGGAGGTGGTCTCCGTGGACGGACGTCCGGCTGCCGAATGCCTTGCCGGGGCGATGCTCCGCGTGTCGGCGTCGAACGAGCGTGCACGCCGCTACAAGGCTGCCGGCGAGTTGCTGCGCGGCCTGGCCGGCACGGAACACGAGGTTGAGTTCCGCCGTCCCGACGGTTCGTCCGTCCGCGTGCGGCTGGTCAATGTCAGCGGGGAGTACGGCGATTCGGATCTGGCCTCGCTGCCGGGCCGTGACCGCAGGAGCCTCCGGGCGCCTTTCCGTCTGGAGTGGTATCCGGGCGACGTGGCTTATGTGAAACTCGGCTCGTTCCGCCCGGGTTCGGCGGTCAAGGCTTTTCACGATGCCTTCCCCGAGATTCAGGGGCGTGCGCGGAAGCTGATCCTCGATCTGCGCGGCAACGGCGGCGGGCGCAACCGCGTGGCGGCCCACATCATGGCCCACTTCTCCCATGATACGCTGTTGTGCGAGGGAACGTGGCGGGCCCGTACCTACCATGCGGCCTATGCCTCGTGGGGTGCCCAGGCCGAGGCGAAGGACACAGTGGCCAATCCTCCGGTGCGTGCCGGGTTTGAGAACTACCGCGGACTGGCTCTGTCGGAGCCCCGCCCGCATGAATTCCGCTATGCTCCCGACCGGGAGTCTCTGGTGGTCCCGACCGTGATTCTGACCGATGCCGGAACCTGCTCGTCGGCCGAAAACTTCCTGATCATGGCCGACAGTCAGCCCCACATGGCGCGTATCGGTTCGGCCACCTCCGGGTGTACGGCAAGCCCCGTTGTCTATGAGTTGATTCCGGGCATGCACTGTGGAATCTGCACGCGCGAGGTGCGTTTCCCAGACGGCCGTGAGTATGTCGGCACCGGGATTGCACCCGATATCGAGGTGGTTCCGACGCTTGCCGACTGGCTCGAAGGGCGCGATCCCGTGTTGGAGCGAGCCTTGGAGTATCTCGCCGACAAGTAATCGCGTCGGGGTGTTTCCGATTCGAGAATATGTGGCCTCCGGCAGGCAGTTGCGTGTCGCGGCCGTGTGATGGTGGAAATGTCTGTTTGATCAAGAGGACGAAACGATGGAGTGGAATTTTATCCTGCGGCTTTGTGTAGCGGGCCTTTGCGGTACGGTGATCGGCCTCGACCGGGAGTACCGGGTCAAGGATGCCGGCTTCCGCACCCATTTTCTGGTGGCCTTGGGCAGTGCGTTGATGATGGTCGTCTCGCAATATGGCTTTGAGGGTTTTCTGGCCGACCACGACGGCACACGCTTCGATCCCGGGCGTATCGCCGCCCAGGTTGTGAGCGGCATCGGTTTCATCGGTGCCGGTACGATCATCATCCACCGGCAGTTGGTGCGCGGTCTGACTACGGCCGCAAGCCTTTGGGCGACGGCCGGTATCGGCCTGGCGGCCGGTGCCGAGATGTATGTGGTTGCCGGAGCGGCCACGCTGCTGACGCTATTCGGCCTGGAGGTGCTCACGCTCTTTTTCGGTGAACTGGGCCACCGCCGCACGATGATCGTCTTCTCGGCTGCGGACCGGGCGGCGATCGACGAGATGTTCAACCGGCTGCAATGCCGCGACTATTCGGTCGTCTCCTACGAGGTGGAGGCTTCGCGAACGCCCGAAGGGGTGGTTCACCGGGCTACGCTGGTGATCCGCTCCAAGGGTACCGCTTCGGAGGAGGGGTATATCCATCTGCTGCGCGGCAATCCCGATATTACGGTCGAGCGGATCGTGTGATCCGCCGTTGTCGGCATGCGGTCCCGTCCGGTCATGGGCGGGACTGTCTTTTGTATCCGAATGTCTGTCAGAACCAGCGGCCGACCTCATCGAGCTGCGGGTCGCGGGCCATGTCGTTGGGGTTGGTCCCCGGCACACCTTCCGGAATCTGCTCGCCGAGCCGTTCGAAGAGTTCGGTCCAGAATGCGGGCATCGAGCCGTCCGGCGCGCGGAAATTCATCGGTCGGGCCGGAAAACGGGGACTCCCGTCCGGACGGCTGTAGCACTCCCAGACCAGTTCGCTGCAGTAGAGTTTGCCGTTGTCGGGACGGAACGAGTAGTCGTAGGGGAGTCCGAGCCGCTCCCGGGCCCGCTCGAGGGCCTGTGCCGTGCCGGTTGTGTCGCGTAACCGCATGGCGACCACGGCCGGTTGTCCGTCGATGCGTGCCGCGCGGTCGAGAAATTCCTGCATGGGGGTGATCTTGACGCCTCCCTCCGAGGTGGCTTCCAGCACGCAGTCGGTGCCCCGGTCCGGTGTGAATATGCCTACGTGCGTGAATGTGAGGTTGTTGTCCGATCTTGTGGCACAGTCGATCGCTTCGGTCATGTCCGATCCGCTCCCGGCCTGGAACAGCAGGTCTCCGGCCTGCAGTTTGGGAGGGCAGGGACGGCATGAAGCGCATGCAATAGCGATACTTATATATATAATGAATCGTCTCATGGTGGTCGTTTTAAATTCCGGACAAAGATATTAAAATAGTTTTACAATTAACCAATTGTATATTAGGTTGGTAGATATTTGTTTTGGGTGATGGTTGTAAAAAAGGGGTAAAAAATTTGGAAGATAAGGTTAAAAGTATTTATCTTTGCAGCCGATTTGGGAGATAAGAGATCTCCGGAGCGAGGGTTCTGAAGGAAATTTAAAAAGTTCTGAAAAATCTTTTGGATATTCAGAAAAAAGTTCTTACCTTTGCAGCCGCTTTGCTAAAGAGAAGATCTCTGGCGGGCGAAGAAAAAGGTTCTGAAAGTTTCTGAAAAAAAATCTTGAAAAAGATTTGGTGGTTCAAAAAATAAGACTTACCTTTGCACCACTTTCCCGCTGAAAATCAGCGGACAGGACTGAGGGGCGATCTTAGGATCAACCTTCCGAGAACAGGAATCAGTTCTTATAGCAATATAACGAACGGCGTTCTTTGAAGTACTTGAGCAGCTATTAGTTTTTCTACTCTTGCAAGAGAGTGATTTCAAAACAATACCTTTGAGATTTGAGCTAAAGATTTAAAACGAAACATTTTATACAATGGAGAGTTTGATCCTGGCTCAGGATGAACGCTAGCGGCAGGCTTAACACATGCAAGTCGAGGGGCAGCGGGGTGTAGCAATACACTGCCGGCGACCGGCGCACGGGTGCGTAACGCGTATGCAACCTACCCATAACAGGGGCATAACACTGAGAAATTGGTACTAATTCCCCATAACATTCGAAGAGGCATCTCTTTGGGTTGAAAACTCCGGTGGTTATGGATGGGCATGCGTTGTATTAGCTAGTTGGTGAGGTAATGGCTCACCAAGGCGACGATACATAGGGGGACTGAGAGGTTAACCCCCCACATTGGTACTGAGACACGGACCAAACTCCTACGGGAGGCAGCAGTGAGGAATATTGGTCAATGGACGCAAGTCTGAACCAGCCATGCCGCGTGCAGGATGACGGCTCTATGAGTTGTAAACTGCTTTTGTACGAGGGTAAACTCACCTACGTGTAGGTGACTGAAAGTATCGTACGAATAAGGATCGGCTAACTCCGTGCCAGCAGCCGCGGTAATACGGAGGATTCAAGCGTTATCCGGATTTATTGGGTTTAAAGGGTGCGTAGGCGGTTAGATAAGTTAGAGGTGAAATCCCGGGGCTTAACTCCGAAATTGCCTCTAATACTGTTTGACTAGAGAGTAGTTGCGGTAGGCGGAATGTATGGTGTAGCGGTGAAATGCTTAGAGATCATACAGAACACCGATTGCGAAGGCAGCTTACCAAACTATATCTGACGTTGAGGCACGAAAGCGTGGGGA
>OJKW01000862.1_pt1 | contig 20032 bp, 19 predicted proteins | sample 1596591 | NCBI WGS metagenome assembly OJKW01 (sample SAMEA4350166, study PRJEB24818) | metagenome | biome: human; feature: gut; material: faeces | place: Denmark | collected 2013-09
GGCTTTACCTCTCCGAGGCCGACGGGTGGAATTTTGACGGCTCGCCGCGCTATCCCTCGCGCTTTCTGCTGGATATCGACCGCGAGCTTCTGTCGTTCACGCACGAGGTCGACGAGACGCTTCTGCGCGAGACGGCGGATGATGTCGCGCGGCGCGACAAATATCTGCGCGAGGATGACGGCGACGGTACGCTGCCCATCGGGCAGCGCGTGCGCCACGCGGTGTTCGGCGAGGGAACGGTGCTGGATGTAGACCTGAACAAAGGTGCGCATGTTATCCAGTTTGACGGCATGGGAACGCCGCGCAGCATTTCGCTGCGCGCGAAGCTCGAAAAGATCGAGTCATAAAATCAATTGACAAATTTATTTTGGAGGGATTTCGACATGAGAAAGAATTTTGGCGCACAGCCCTGGATCTATCCGCAGCCCGTGCTCATCATTGCGAGCTACGGCGAAGACGGTACGCCCGACGCGATGAACGCGGCATGGGGCGGCGTGGCTGACCGCAGCCGCATCGCGATGTATTTAAGCGGCGGTCACAAGACCGTGAAGAACATCTTAAAGCGTGGCGCGTTCACCGTGAGCATGGGCGATGTGGAGCATCTGGTCGCCTGCGATTATGTGGGCATCGTGTCCGGCAACAGCGTGCCCGACAAGGTGGCGCGCGCGGGCTTCCACGTGACGAAGGGCGAGCATGTGGATGCGCCGATGATCGACGAGCTGCCGCTCACGCTCGAGTGCAAGCTTGTGAGCTTCGACGAGGAGACCGAGCTGCTGCTCGGCGAGGTCGTGAACGTCAGCGTGGACGAGCGTGCGCTCGACGAAAACGGCAAGCTGGACGTTGCAAAGCTGCACATCATCACGTTTGACTCGGCGAACCACGACTATTTCGCTCTGGGCGAAAAGGTCGGCAGAGCGTTCGAGGACGGCAAGAAGCTCAAGTAAGCACCCTGATTTTCCGCCTAAACGGAGCGCGGCGCACCGCGGGGATTTCCCGCAGTGCGCCGCTTTTTCGTATTTGGAGGAAAAATGCGCCATTTTTTGTGCAAAAGCGACGCAATCGTGTTAAAAACTCGTTAAAATACGTTCCTTTTACCGTTTGCGCCCCTCCCGAGCAAGTGCTATAGTATGCAGGTATGTGTATTTTTGGGAGGGCTTCTATGTTTTCTGCATTTTTTCGCAGCCTGAAACGCGAGTTTTCGGGTTACAACTCGAAAAAGCTGCTCGCCGACATGATGGCGGGCCTGACGGTCTGCGCTGTCGCGCTGCCGCTGGCATTGGCGTTCGGCGTTTCATCCGGCGCGAGCGCGGCGTCCGGGCTTGTCACGGCCATCATCGCGGGCGTGGTCATCGCCATTCTCGGCGGCGCGTCGTACCAGATCTCGGGCCCGACGGGCGCGATGAGCGCGGTGCTCGTCGGCATCGTCGCGGAATACGGCCTGCAGGGCGTGTTTTTTGCCTGCTTCGCCGCGGGTGTTTTGCTGCTGCTTGCGGGCGTCTTCAAGCTGGGTCGCTTAATTAGCTTCATTCCGATGCCCGTCATCATGGGCTTCACCTCGGGCATTGCCATCATCATTGCGATGGGCCAGATCGACAACTTCTTCGGCACGGTGTCGGAGGGCGGCTCGAATTTGGAAAAGCTCGCGTCCTATGGCCGTCTTGGCTTCCATCCGAACATGCAGGCGGTGCTCATCGGCCTTCTCGTCGTGCTGGTGATGGTCTTCTGGCCGAAAAAATGGGGCGCGCGTGTGCCGGGCTCGCTCGTCGGCATCATCCTTGCGACGATCGTCGCGACAGTCGCGGGCATGGATCAGCTCGCTGTCGTCGGCGACATTCCCAAGACGCTCCTGCTCGCCGACCGCCTGTCGCTCGGCGGCCTGAGCTTCACGATGCTCGAAAACCTGATCTCTCCCATCGTGACCATTGCGGCGCTCGGCATGATCGAGAGCCTGCTTTGCGGCGCGTCGGCCTCGCGCATGAAGGGCGAAGCGTTCAACGCCGATCAGGAGCTGATCGCACAGGGCGTGGGTAATATTCTGCTGCCGCTTTTTGGCGGCGTGCCCGCGACCGCAGCCATCGCACGCACGAGCGTAGCGGTCAAGTCCGGCCAGCAGACGCGCCTTACGAGCGTGTTCCATTCGCTGTTCCTGCTTGCCTCGATGTTCCTGCTCGGCGGCGTGATGGCGCGCCTGCCGCTCTCGGCGCTCGCGGGTGTGCTGATGGTCACGGCGTGGCGCATGAACGACTGGGAGGGCATCCGCTACATCTTCCGCCACAAGTTCAAGTCCGGTATCAGCCAGTTTTTGATCACGATGCTCGCAACGGTCGTCTTTGACCTGACGGTCGCGATCATCCTCGGCGTGGTGTACTCCGCCATTTTGTACATGGCGAAGTCGAGTCATATCCATGTGAATTTCTCCGATATCGACGCGAACAAGCTGCGCTCGGTGGAGGGCAAGCCCCCCATTCTTGAGACCTCCGGCGTGGCGTACATCACGGGCGCGCTCTTCTTCGGCGCGGTGGATGAGTTCAACCACCGCATGGCGGAGATGCCGCAGTACGACCACATCATCTTGTCGATGCGCGGTATGCCGAGCGTGGACGTTTCGGGCGCGCAGGCGATGCTCGAGCTGTGTGAGGCGCTCAAGAGTCAGGGCAAGACGGTTGCCTGCTGCGGCATGACCGAGGCGGTACGCACCTACTTTGACCGTGCCGGCATCACCGAGCTTCTCGGCGAGGAGTCCTACTTCTGGAGCGCCGACCAGGCGATCCTTGACCTGCTGGACGCGGAGATCGTTGAATAAAAGACATAGAAAAGCACTTCCCGCCAGCGGCGGGAAGTGCTTTTTGCTGTACATGGGCTGCGAAAGATTTTATTTGCGCCGGTCACCCTCGCGTGCGATCTTGTCGAGCGATTCCTGCCGGACAGCCTGACGAAGCGCCGTCAGGTAGGGCGAAAAGGCGACGTTCTGCTCGCCGTAGGTGAGCTGGAGGTCGTATTCGTGGTCCTCCCAGGTCGAAATGTCGGACTCGTTGTGGGAGATCACGGCCTCGAGCTTGTCGAGCGCCTTGTAGATTTGGGCCTCCTGCGTTTCGAGCGCGGCCATCTCGTCGTAGAGTGCGCGCATCTCCTCGCGGCAGGGGGAGGGAAGCGATGCGACCCACTGGTAGAGCAGCGCTTCCTCCGTCGATTCGTCCTGTGCGGTCTTGTCAAAGGCGGGGATATCGCCCGTGAAGCACTCGCCGAGGTCGTGGATGAGGCACATGCGCGTCACCTTGTCCATGTCGGCCTCGGGAAATTCATCGCGCAGGAAAAACGCCATCAGTGCGATGCGCCAGCTGTGCTCGGCAACGCTCTCGTGCCGCCCGCCGGAGGTGTAGCAGTGACGGGTGGTGTCCTTCAATTTTTCCGCCGTGTGCAGCGCGGCGAGCAGTTCGCTTGGTCTCATGCGTCTCCTCCATTGTCGTTTTCTGGTATTTTACCAGAGGCGGAAACGACTTGCAAGGAAAAGAAAGAAGAGAGATTCCCATTCCCAGCGGCATATGATATCATGAATGCGAGAAAATTTGGCGCCCGGTGAAACAAAACGGGCGCGGAATGCGTCTAAATAAGCAGAAGCAAGAAGATTTGAGAGAGACCCTCCCATGCGGAGGGCAGAGAGGAGAATTTATGAAGCTTGCGGCGGATTTTCGGCAGGCGGCGCGCGAGGCGCTGCGCGGCAAGTGGCCCATCGCCATTCTGATCGGCCTTGTGGCGGTGCTGCTCGGCGGCGCAGGGAGCGGCGGTCCGGAGGTCAAATTCAATTACGATGTGTCCTCGGGCGTGTCGACGACGTTTGGCTACGGCGGACAGACGATTTACTCCACAGGCTACGGTTTGGACCCGAAGTGGAGCGGACTGCTCGTCGGCGGTGTGGTCTATCTCATCGTGATCGCGCTCGTGTTGGCGGCGGCGTACTTCATCCTCGGCGGCATCGTGGGCGTGGGGTATGCCAAATATAACCTCGGCCTTGTCGACCGCACGGAGCCGGGCTTTGAGGCGCTGTTCGCCTATCTTCCGAACTGGAAGACGACGACGCTGACGCGGCTTTGGAAGGGCCTCTATATTCTGCTGGGGACGATCCTGCTCGTCATTCCGGGACTGATTATGGGCTACACCTACGCGATGACGGACTACATTTTGGCCGAGCACCCGGACATGGCGCCGGGCGAGGTGATGAAGGGCTCGAAGGCGATGATGGAGGGCAACCGCTGGCGGCTGTTCTGCCTGCAATTCAGTTTCATCGGCTGGATGCTCCTCAGCTCGCTGACGTTCGGCCTTGGCAACCTTGCGCTGCGCCCCTATCAGGAGGCGGCATACGCCGCGTTCTACCGCGAGGTATCGCTCGGGTAAAAAGATAGAGAGAAACAAAACGCGCCCCGCGGATGATCCGCGGGGCGTATTTTTGCTGTGATGGAAAGCTTACTTTGCGCTGTCGTTTGCGAGGGCCTGGTCGATCAGCTTCTGGAGCGCTGCCATGTTGTCCTCATTGTCGATGCCGCCGAGCATCGCCTCACCGACGATGGCGCCGCTGCGGTCGATGACATAGGTGGTCGGGAAGGCCATGATGTCGCCCGCAAAGTCGCCGGCTGCGCTGTCGGAGGGGAAGTAGATGTTCTGGTAGCTTGCGCCCTTGGATTCAAGCAGACTCTTGGCCGTGCTGATCGCATCGGCGTTGCCGTCGAGGGTATCGACGTTGATGCCGATGAGCGCGCCGCCCTGCTTCTTGAGCGTCTCGTTGAGGGCGTTCAGATCGCCAAGCTCCGCCACGCAGGGCTTGCAGCCGCTGAACCAGAAGTTCACGACCGTCACAGCGTTCTGGGAGAAGATGCTGCTGTCCACGTCGTTGCCGTCAAGGTCCTTGCCGGTGAAGGTGGGGAAGGTCGGAACGGCGGCGCTCATGTCGCCGTTTTCACCGTCGCCTGCGGGCTGAAGTGCGGCGTACTGCTCCTGCAGGGGCTGGATCTGGTCTTCAAGGTCGCGGATCTGCTCGGAGCCTTCGGTCAGCGTCTTGAGTTCGTCCTCGGTGAACTGATCCTTCACAAGGTCGAGGGCGGCAAGCAGGTAAGCGCCGTAGTTCGATTCATCGGGGATCTCGTCGCGCTTTTCGTTCATGGCGGCGAAGAGCTTCTGCCACAGCTCAAGGTTCTCTTCCATGATGGCGTTTTCCTTGTCGGCGAGCTCCTGGATCTGGGCGTAGATCTCCTCGGCGGTCGCGCCCTGCGCATCGCCATCGCCCTTGCCGTCGCCCTTGCTGCCGCAGGCGGCGAGGGAAAGCGTCAGCGTAAAGGCGAGCAGCAGCGTAATGATCTTCTTAAAATTCATGGTTTATTCTCCTTTGTTTTCTTCAATGATCGGTTTTTGAGACAATTTGGAACATGCTCCGCCGCTGCCGAAGGCGTAGCGGAAGCGGACGGCCTCCGTCGGGCAGGCGGTCACGCATTTGCCGCAGCGGATACATTCGCTGTGGTTCGGCGTTTTGGTCACATCCACGTCCATGGGACAGGTCCTTGCGCACTTGCCGCAGGAGACGCATTTGCTCTCGTCAACGTGCATCGACAGCAGCGACACGCGGTTGAAGAGCGCGTAGAACGCGCCGAGCGGGCAGAGCCACTTGCAGAACGGGCGGTAGAAGATGACGCTCAGCACAACGACCGTGATGAGCACGCAGAGCTTCCACGAAAAGAGCTTGCCGAGCGCGGCACGGATGGGGGCGTTCGTCAGCGAGAGTGGGATCGCGCCCTCGAGCACGCCCTGCGGGCAGAGATATTTGCAGAAGAACGGGTCGCCCATGCCAGCTTCGTTCACCACGAGCACCGGAAGCAGGAAGACCATCACCACCAAGATGACGTATTTGAGGTAGGTCAGCGGCTTTAGGCGCTTGGTGGAGAGCTTTTTGGTCGGGATCTTGTGCAGCAGCTCCTGAAACCAGCCGAACGGGCAGAGGAAACCGCAGATGAAGCGGCCCAGCAGCACGCCGAGCAGGATGAGGATGCCGGTGATGTAATAGGAAAAGCTGAATTTCGACGAGCCGACGACAGCCTGAAACGAGCCGATGGGACACGCGCCCGCCGCACCCGGGCAAGAGTAGCAGTTCAGTCCCGGCACGCACACGGTCTTGCCTGCGCCGCGATAGAGCGTACCCGTGAGGAAGTTCGGCAGGTGCAGATTCGTCAGCAGAGCCGCGCAGGCCTGTACCAGTCCGCGCCAGCGGGCGAGCAGAAAGGAAAACGGTTTTTTCTTATCCAATGCCCACACACTCCAGACATAGTTTGATCGCCTTGTTCAGCACCGTGTCCGCCTCGCCGCGCATCACACCGCAGACGAGAAATGCGAGGCCAAGCAGCAGAAAAAGAATCTGCACCCCGGCCTTTTTGCCAAATGTTTTGTTCAAATTATCACCCTTTCTGTTGTACCGGCGCTTAGACTACACAGGGAATATGAATACAGTATGAACAGCACCTTAAAAGAACCCTAATTTTATCTGGAAATAATAAGAAGTTTGCCCTGTGCGAAGGGGGTTGCACCATTATCCGCGCTTTTGAAAGAGCTTTGAAGCATAACGGGAGACGAGCTCACCGATCACAAGCCCCAGCACCGCGCCAGCAAACACGTCGCTCGGAAAGTGCACATATAAATAAAGGCGAGAGAAGGCGAGCAGCACGGCGAGCGGGATGGCCGCATAACCGAAGCGGCGGTCTGCGCGCGTTGTCGATGTCCTTGTCAGGATAGGTCTCGATGTACGGCTCTTTGGCGAACGCCGCGACCGGCAGCGCGGGCAGCCATGCCATCGGATGCGCAGCAGGAACCCAGGCCGTCAGCTCATCGTAGCCGATGGGGAGCCAGTCGTGCCCACCCTCGCGCGCGGAGATGAAGCACAGATCGAGTTGGTGCGCGTTGAGCTGTGTGATCAGCTCTGTGCTGTACCCACCGCGCAGCTGCACCTGAATGCCGCCGTAGCGCGCGTGGAAATCCGATATGATGCGCGCGAGCGGCGAATAAAACGCGCTGTATGCCGTGCCGACGGTGACCGTGCCGACATCCAGCCCGCGCAGCTGCGCGGAGAGCTGGGCGCAGCTCTCGCCCGCGTGCAGTAGGTCGCGGATGGCGGGCAGCAGCTTTTCGCACTCCTTTGTCGGGCGAACGCCGCTGTGCTCGCGCAGCAGGAGCGGAACGCCCGTCTCCTCCTCAAGCGCCGCGACCATGCGGCTCACGCCGGAGGGCGTGTATTGCAGCGCCTCCGCGGCGGCGGACAGGCTTCCGGTCTCGATGGCGCAGACGAGCGCGCGGTAGCGATCGAGTTCCATGGCGTTCTCCTTTGCGAAATTGTCAAAGATGGTTTGATGGATCATCGGTTTACGCAAAGTATAGCGCGGGTGTATGCTGTTGTCAAAGCCTTGGAAATGGGGGAAACTATGGAACGCTCTTACGATCTAACGAGCGGCAGCATCCCGCAGCATCTGCTGCGCCTGGCCGCACCGCTCATCATGGGCAGTATCTTGCAGCAGCTCTACAACACGGTGGACGCCTTTATCCTCGGGCGCTTTGCGGGCGATTTGGAGTTCGCCGCTGTCGGCGTTGCGGGCTCGGTGATGAACCTTTTCCTCTTTATGATCACAGGCGCGTGCACGGGCATTTCCGTCATCTTCGCCCAGCTCTACGGTGCGGGCGAGCGCGAGCGCTTCCGCCGCGAGCACTGGCTCTCGCTCTCGTGCGGGCTGCTGGTGACGCTCGCGTGCAGCGGCCTCGGCTTTTTGCTGCTCTCGCCGCTGCTGCGGCTCATCCAGACGCCAAGCGAGCTCAAGACCTTTGTCTCGGTGTATCTGACGATCATTTTGGCGAGCCTGCCCGCGGCGTTTTTCTACAACCTCTACGGCGCGCTGCTGCGTGCCATCGGGCGGGCGAACGCGGCGCTGATGGTGCTCGCCGCGGCGGTGGCGGTCAATGTCGCGCTCGACTACTGCTTTGTTGCGCGCTTTCAGTTGGGCATCGCGGGCGCGGCGTGGGCGACGGCGGCGTCGCAGGCCATTTCGGCGGTGCTGTGCATCCTCTACCTGCGGCGCAAGGCACCGGAGCTCATTTTTGCCCGCGCGGACTGCCGTATGGATGGAGAGCTATTGAAGCAGACGGCGCATTTCAGCTTCGTCACGGCGCTGCACCAGTCGAGCCTGTACATCGGAAAGCTCCTGGTGCAGGGCGCGGTCAACACCGGTGGCACGGACATGATCTCGGCCTACACGGCGACGACGCGCATCGAGGGCTTTGCCAACTCGTTTGGCGACAGCGGCGGCGCTGCGACCTCCGTGCTCGTGGCACAGAATCGGGGAGCAGGGAAAGAAGAGCGCGTGAAGGGATCGTTTCGCAGCAGCCTTTTTCTGATGCTTGCGATGGGGCTTGCGATGTCGCTCATCATGTACGTTAGCGCGAGCACGTCGGTCGGCTTTATGCTCGGGACGCGCAGCGGCGCGGCTTTTGAGAATGCGCGCGACTATCTGAAGCTCGTGGCGCTTTTCTACACGCTCTGCTTCACCGGCAACACATTCGCTGGCTATTTTAACGGCATCGGGAAGGTGTCCGTCCCGTTCCTCGGTGCGACGAGCCACATCGCGCTGCGAGTCGTCCTCTCGTGGCTGCTGGTCGGCAAAATGGGCCTCCCCGCCGTCGCGCTGGCAACAGGCCTCGGCTGGGTGCTGGTCAACGCCCTGTGGACGGTAATTAAGTGGGGAATGGAGAGAAAAGTAAAAATGCAAACAGTGAAAAAGAGCAAATGAGAAGTGCGAGAGAAAGCAGACGGGCAGTGGGAGAGCGGTATGCGATTTCGTAATCGCCGGTTGACAAAAAGACTCGGCAAAGGTATGATATAATTCATAATTACCCATTGATAAGATATGTTAATCTAATGATCGGTTGACCGTAATAGACAACAGGGTGACTGAAAGTGATAGAAAAAATACTGTGGAGAGCCTTTGGATGGAAAAGATGACACAAAACACAACAAATTCTGCTGATTCCGGAAGTAAGATTGCCAGCTTCAAGGCAAAGCAGAATATGCCTTATGATTTCAAAGTAAATTATGCAAAGATCAGAGCGCAGGAATTTTACAACGAGTGTGGGAAGAGAGATTTAGATTGCTACGTATCAGTCGGGGGACTTGACAGCATTACACTGTTGCTGTTCCTGCGTTCAATCGGGATTGATGTGCCGGCGGTGTCAGTCTCTTCGCTTGAAGATATGAGTATTCAGAGAGTTCATAAGAAACTTGGTGTGATTTCATTGCCGCCTGCGGTGAGGGAAGATGGGACGCATTGGAACAAGCAGAAATTGCTACAGAAGTTCGGATTTCCTGTGCTTTCGAAGGAAACTGCCCGTAAAATCGAATTGCTTCAGAACCCGACACCCAATAATAAGACAGTGCGGCATGCCATTGTAACGGGAGAAACAGGCGAATATGGCGGGTTTCAGAAACATTCGAGAATGAAGCTGGCGCAGCGTTGGCTTGAAAAATTTGGCGGTTTGGAAAATGAGGCGGAAGGCGTGAACTATCAGATTGCGCCCTTTAAGGTATCGTCAAAGTGCTGCTATTATCTTAAGGAAAAGCCCTGCACAGACTGGGCAAAGGAGCACCATTGCGTGCCATATCTGGGACTGATGGCTTCTGAAGGAGGCCGCAGAGAAAAAGCACTGATGCTGCATGGCTGCAATTACTTTGGGCAGGGAACGATCCGTTCGGCACCGTTTGCCATTTTTAACCGGCAGGATTTGTTGCAGCTGGCGCTTGATCTGGATGTTCCAGTACCTGAAATTTATGGAAGCATTCTGAAAGATGAGAATGGCAATCTGTACACCTCTGGAGAACAGAGAACTGGATGCTCGATGTGTGGATTTGGTATCCAATTGGAAAAGCGGCCGCACCGATTTGACCGTCTTCGAGAGAGAAACTATAAAGAGTGGGATTTCTGGATGAACCGGTGCTGTGTGGATGAGGAAGGAAAACCATACGGATGGGGAAAGGTGCTGGATTATCTGGGGATAGGCTGGAAAGATGTTCCAGAGGAATATGCCCAAATGCAAATTGAACAGATGAAGAATCAAGAGAACACTGCCGATTGAAGGCGGTGTTCTTTTGATATATTCTTGCTTTCTTCTGCAGATTTTGATATGATAATTACATCTATAATATAATAGTGCTTTAGCACATGACCGCGTGGATAGATGTTCTGCTAACCGGCAGGGCTTTTTTAATGTCATTTGAAGACGGATTAGGAAACTGTAGGGGTAAGTAATTCGAGAACTAAGAAAGGAACGCTTTTTTGAAAGGGGTAGGAGAGCATTATGACGATTGTAGAAACGTTAAAAATCGTTTTGAAAACGGCAGAGTACGGAATGACCAGCAAAGAAGCGTATGACGAAATCATAAGAAGAAAGCTTTACACATTTCCTGCTAAAAAGCCGGATGCGGTTGTGAACAGCATGATTCGGCGGCATTGCTTGGGTTTGGACTTTCCGACAGCCAGTCCGGTAAAATACTTTAAAATTGTTGATTACAAGGGGAAGAAGCCATGTTATGCGCTGATTGATTCTAAGACAAAGACGTCAACTGCAGAAGTGCCGAAGGTGCGGGGACAATCAGATTTATTACCTGAGGAAAAGATTCAACGCTCCTATGAAGAACATTTGGCGAACATCAAAGCAGAGCTCAAACGACAGATTTTGCGAAATGATCCCAGCTTTTTTGAAAAGTTGGTGGTGGATCTTCTGCTGAAAATGGGATATGGCTATGATGCATCGTCAGGCATTGTTGTTGGAGGATCACATGATGGCGGTATTGACGGGATTATCAGTGAAGACAAGCTGGGACTGGATCTGATCTATTTGCAGGCGAAGCGCTATGCATTGAAAAACTCTGTGGGACGCAAGGATTTACAGGCGTTTGTCGGGGCAATGCAGAACGTTCAAAAAGGCGTTTTTATTACGACTTCAACATTTTCCAATGAGGCAAGAAAATATGCAGAGCAGCAACAGCAGAAAAATCTCAAGTTGATTGACGGGGAGATGCTGAGCGCGCTGATGATAAAATATGAAGTTGGTATTACAACAGAGGACAGCATCAAGATTTATCGTGTAGATTCATCGTATTTTGAGTAAAGGTCTTGGCAGGAAGTAATTTTTATGTTTGAAGAGTATCAGAGGATCAAAGAGGAGATGGAGCTTGTTTATCTCCATGACCGGCGACCGTGGATGATCGGATACAGCGGAGGAAAGGATTCCACGCTGCTTTGTCAGTTAGTATTCGAAATGCTGGAATCGCTGCCGAAAGAGAAATGCTGGAAACCGGTATATATTGTGACGTCAGATACGATGGTTGAGAATCCGATCGTCAAAGCTTATATGCACAAAATGAGCAGTGCGATCAACGCGGCGAGCAAGGAAAAGAATCTAAATGTACAGGCGCATATGATTTATCCGGATGTTCGACAGACATTCTGGAGCCGTGTTATCGGCCTTGGTTATCCAACGCCAGAGGCTCCGGGATTCCGCTGGTGTACGGAGCGGCTGAAGATTCACCCATCTAATGCATTCACTTATAATACTATCAAAAAAGATGGCGAAATTGTGATTCTTCTCGGTGTTCGGAAAGCGGAGAGTGCTGCAAGATCCCGCAGCATTTCTTCGCGTGAAATCGAGGGAAAAATTTTAACGCCGCATCCCCAGATTCCCAAAGCGTATGTGTATAGTCCCCTGTCAGAGGTGCGGAATGAAAACGTGTGGGAATATCTCTTGAGAAACGAGGGAAAGAGTGCGTGGAATACCGACAATAATTACCTTTACAATTTATATCAGGGGGAAAATCTTTCGGAAGAAGACAGTGTTGTTGGCCAGGTCGATAAAGACGATATGAAGGTGACCGGCAACTCACGCTTTGGCTGCTGGATCTGCACCATGGTTAAGGAGGATAAGTCGCTGAAGAACTTTATCGACCACGGCGCAACAGAACTGATCCCGCTTAGAGATTTTCGAAATTGGCTGGTAGAACTACGAGCAAATCCCAAGGCACGGGATTACAGAAGAAGAAATGGATCCATCTACCTAACGGCAACGGGAGAATATGGACGGGGGCCATTTACGATGGAGGCTCGGCAGCAAATTCTCAGAAAATTGCTTGAGCTTGAAGTCCAGACGGGATTTGAGCTGATTACAATGGAAGAACTAAAAGTAATCGACAAATTCTGGGAAGATGAAGGAGATTTGTCACGCAGAGCGCTGGTGGAAATTTATGCAGAGGTGAAAGGTGAGAAACTCCCCTGGGATGGCTACCGGAAAGCAAAATATGACGAAAAGACGATCAACCTTTTGCGTGAGCTCTGCAAAAAATATGATGTTCCGTTCGATTTGGTGTCGAAGCTGATGATCTCAGTCGACAATTCGAAATTTTACACACGATCCGCGGTGGCGGCGAGAAATGTTGAGAGAATTCTGAATGAAGGCTGGCTGCATTTTGAAGCGATCAGAGAGGGTTTGAATCATGAGGATTAAAAATATAACGCTTCATAATTTTGGCTCTTACCGCGGAAATAATCAATTCCACTTTGAGGTGAATCGTTCGGGAAAACGTGTTGTTGTAATTGGAGGGAAAAACGGAACTGGAAAGACAACGTTGTTTACGGCGATACAGGTATGTCTCTACGGTAACTTTGCGTTTGGCTTTAAAACGTCTGGTAAGCGGTATTTGGCTGAGATTTATGACCTTATTAACGATCAGGTGCGTATCGAAAAAAATGCATCTGCATTTGTCGAAATCGACTTTGAGCAAGTAGATAATACAGACCTTTTCAATTACACCATACGTCGAACCTGGACATGGCCGCAAAATACGATTTGTGAGAGCTTAGCGGTCTGGAAGAACGGCTGTCGACTGGAAGAGGAAGAATTGCTCAATTTCCAGAATTATCTGATCCACCTGATTCCGCCGGATCTTTTGAAATTATACTTCTTTGACGGGGAAAAGATTGCAGACTATTTCTTGAGCAGCAAGGAGGTAAACATTCGCGACGCGCTTATGGTGCTCAGCGGAAACGATACCTTTGATATTCTGCATGACCAGGTCAGGCGTGTGCTGAAAGGAACGGAGGGGACACAAAACGGGAGCGCGCAGGAGTATTTGAGCGCTTGTGCGGAGGTGGATGAAAAGCGGCAGGAAGTTGATGTACTTCAGCAGGAGTTTGTACAGATCAAAGAGAGAATTGAGGAAATCGGTGTAGAGATCGAACAGGAGGAGAGAAACTATGAAGATCGTGGCGGCGTTACCATAGACAAGTGGACAGAACTTCATGACCAGCTTAAGACTGAGGAGGAAAAACGAGAACGCTTGAATTGGCAGCGGAAGACCTATGCAACGGATTTACTGCCGTTTGCGATGATTCCCGAGTTGGTGAGCGGGGTTTTGCCGCAGATACAGTCAGAGAAAGAGTATCAGACGGATCAGGCGCTAAGAAGAAGTCTTGAAAAGGAGGAGTTTGCCGCCGTCTTGGAAAAGGCGCTCAATTCGATTGACAATCATTATACGGAGAAAGATTCACGTGGCCTGTTGAAGAGTATCAGCGATTATCTGCTGGATCAGAAGTGGGAGCACTTTGAGCCACTGTTTGGCCTTTCAAGCGATGAAGAAGGACAGGTGCAGTCCGTTCTTAGCAGAGTGAGCACCTTTGATTCGCAAGTCCTTGCTCGTTTACAAAAGAGAACCAATGCATCGCTTGAGAAGAGTAAAAAGATTCGAAACAACCTCCAGAATTCGAGCATCGAGGATGTAGAAGGTTATATGAAAACGATTGCGGTGCTGAAAGAAGAAAAAAGGGTTGCTGAATTGAAGTGCCAGCATACGAAAGAGTTTATTGAACTCAAGGAAACGGACTTGAAACAAAAAGTGAGCAGACTGAACAGTTTGAGAAAGGCTTTTGAAGAGGAACTCAAAGTGAACTCTGTATCAGATGTTTCCGGGAAGATGCTGTTACTCTTGGAGGAATTACAGGATACGCTTTATACCAACCTGATTCAACAGGTGGAGAGTGATCTGAATCGAAAATTTTCAGAGCTGATCCGCAAGAAAGACTTTTTCTCGTATGTAAAAATCGACAGGAACTTTTCCGTCCATATTCTTAGAGAGACGGAGATCGACAGAGAGAATCTATTGTCACTGCTGCGCTCGGGGGGAGTCTCAGCGGCGGCAGACGCATTGGGAGAGACTGCGGTCGCTGCGCTGAAAGAGCATTGCCATGCGGATTCCGCTGTAGGGCTGCGAAAAGCAATTTCTGTTGAGAATGAGAAGATTATTCTTCCGGTAGAGATCAATAAAGATCAGCTGTCCAGCGGAGAGAAGCAGATTTTTGTTATGTCCCTTTACTGGGCGATGATGCAGCAGAGCAAAAATGAGCTGCCGTTTATTATTGATACACCGTTTGCCCGCATTGATACGGAGCACAGAGCCAATATTACAGAGTTCTTTTTCAAAAAACTCAACGGGCAGTTATTGATCCTTTCAACAAACGAAGAACTGTCGAATCACCATTTGCAGGCGATGAGCGAACAAATCTCTCATGTGTATATGCTGGAATATGGAGTGGATAAACAGACACATATTCAGGAAAACCGCTACTTTGAGGTGTAAGAATGGCATTTAAGTTGAAAACGTCAAAAAGGTCTGCAGAAATTTTCGACCGAATTGAAGGCAGCGAGGGACTGCAATGCTATACACTAGTGAAGCTTGCTATGGCGCTTTCTCTGAGATCTGGGGAGCAGCTGTGCGCAGAGGATTTCCACACTAACACATTAGGGAGGGAACTGAATCGCCAGACCATAACAGGAGATGCAGACGCACTTTATAAGTGCCTGATGGAGCTACATGCACAGAGGCATTTAACGGATGAAGAATTTTTCCCCAATTATGTCAAAGCGCATATTGATCGCGGTGCTGTTCTGCTTGACCAGGAACAGCGATACGGCGGAGACTTTCTGGTTCACCTGACGGAACTGGAAAAGGGCCTCTGAGAAATTTTGACAACAAAGAAAAGCCGCCGGCTTGGAATTTCCAAGTCGGCGGCTTTGTTAATTATCATTTGCTTTGCTCGATACTAAAGCGCTCAGCGACCGCCAAGCCTGCTCTCAAGCGAGTATACATAGATAGTCATGAAAGCGTTTCCCCAGAGGTTGACGGAGCGACCAATATTTGCCGGATTATTGGCAAGCTCTTCCGAAGTGGCCAGAGCATGTCCGGCTAGGGTTGCCTTAGTTTCGTCCCAAGCTTTCAGTGGGGGAACAGACCAGCAATACTGTCCACTTTCATCAACGCTGATCAACGCACGGAAAGCAGCAACCAGAGGATAGAGAATTCCGCGGGGAACCGAATAGTCGAGCGGTGCGTTGGAAAACAGGGCGGGGGGACGGGTTTCCTTGTCGTAATTGGAGTACTTTTTACGACCATAGCGCTTTCCAATCAGTTCCGACGCGTCGGTAAAGTGGCGTTCAACGGTATCCCACAGGATAAAAATATCAGGAATAATAGGAGCCATCTGTTTGAAAATTTTTTCGCGCGCTTCACGGCACGCTTCGTCAGAGGCATCCTTGTCCAATCCAGCGTGGAGAAAGCGTTCAAGACCAACTTCTTTTCCGCTGAAAGACTGAATTGGGTGGGAACTGTCCCGATCATTGGGATACAGGCTGAGGTTAAACATATTGAGAATGGAAATAACCTCTGAAGTGACCCCAAAAAGTTAGACAATATTCTGAAGTAAAAATTGTTCAAGCAGCCGAAAGGGCTTGCTGTCTGTGAATTGCAGGCGGCAAGCCCTTTAGCTTTGCCTTGATCCTGCGGTTGTTGTAGTAATCCAGATATTCGATCAGTTCCAGTTTGAAGTGTTCCATGGAGCGGAACTCCTGCAAATACAGCAGCTCACTTTTGAGCAGCCCGAAGAAATTTTCTATCACAGCATTGTCCAGACAGTTTCCCTTGCGGCTCATGCTCTGGCGAACACCTTTCTCCCGGAGCATCTGTTGGTATTGTTTGTGTTGATACTGCCAGCCCTGGTCAGAATGGAGAATCAGGTTTGTTTCGGCCGGGATCTTTGCAAACGCCTCGTCCAGCATGGTGGTTACCATGCTGAGTGCAGGACAATCCGATATGGTGTAACTGACCAGATCGCTGCTGCACAGATCAAGGATGGGAGAGAGATAGAGCTTCTCTCCAAACAAACTGAACTCTGTCACATCGGTGACCCACTTCTGGTTCGGCTTTTCGGCGCGGAAGTCCCGGTTTAACAGATTTGGCGCAATTTTGCCCACTTCTCCCTTATAAGAGCGGTACTTCTTCATCCTGACACGGCAAACTAAGCCCAACTCTTTCATAAGCCGCTGGACAGTCTTGTGGTTCAGGAGGAAATTGCGCTTGCGAAGTTCTGCCGTGATCCGGCGATAGCCGTACCGGCCCCTGTTTTCGTGGTAAATCGTTGTGATTTCTTCCTTAACAGATGCATATTTGTCTTCTTTCTGCATCTGCTTCAAATGATAGTAGAAAGTGGCACGGGGCAGTTGAGCGATTGAGAGCAGAATACTGAGTGCGTGTTTTTGCCTTAGCTTCTGAACTACCAGCGTTTTTTGTGCTGGCGTCGCTCGTCTTCCAAAACCAAGGCTTGCAAATTTTTTAGGTAGTCATTCTCCGCACGCAACCGCTGGACTTCTGCCAGCAGATCTTCTTCTACCTGCTTCGGCAACTGCTTTGGCGGACGACCCTTACTGCTGCGGCCACGCCGTTCGATGGCTAACCCTTCCGGCCCTTCCTCCAGATAGATTCGCTCCCATGATTTGATTCGATCTCTGCTGTTTACCTCAAATCTACGACAGGTTTCGCTGTAACTTAATTTCTCTTCCTGCATGGTTTCAATCACCAGTTTTTTGAATTCCGGCGTATATCGTTTGTTTGGTACTCCTTTTGGCATAGCAAAACACCCCACTTGTTAGATAGTATACCATACTGTCTAACAAATGGGGTGCAGTTCACCTGGTATGGCTCTTTTGTATAATTCTTTAATTTTTCAATGCCTGCATCGGTGCGGGGATGCGGCCGCCGCGGTGGATCATAACGGCGGGGCTGTACTGGCTGATGGGCATGATGGGGGCGTGGCCCAGCAGGCCGCCAAAGTCCAGAACATCGCCGGCTTTGTGGCCAATGGCGGGGATCACGCGCACAGCGGTGGTCTTGCTGTTGACCATGCCGATGGCGGCTTCGTCTGCAATCAGACCGCTGATGACCTCGGCGGTGGTATCGCCGGGGATAACCACCATGTCAATGCCAACGGAGCAGACGGCGGTCATGGCTTCCAGCTTTTCCAGCGTCAGGCTGCCGCATTCGGCTGCCTTGATCATGCCGTCATCCTCAGATACCGGGATGAATGCGCCGGACAGGCCGCCCACATGGTTGGATGCCATTACGCCGCCCTTTTTCACGGCGTCGTTCAGCATGGCAAGGCAGGCGGTGGTGCCGCAGCAGCCGCAGCTTTCCAGACCCATTTCTTCCAGAATGTTGGCAACACTATCGCCAATAGCCGGGGTCGGCGCCAAGGACAGATCAATGATGCCCGCGGGCACACCCAGCTGTTCGCTGGCCAGGTTGGCCACCAGCTGGCCCAGACGGGTGATCTTGAACGCCGTGCGCTTGACAAGCTCTGCCACCTGATCCATCGGGGCATCCTTGGGCAGCTTGGCCAGAGCGGCGCGCACCGCACCAGGGCCGGAAACGCCGACATGGATCTCGCAGTCCGGCTCTCCAGGGCCGTGGAAAGCACCGGCCATAAACGGGTTATCTTCGGGTGCATTGCAGAAAACCACCAGTTTGGCATCGCCCATGCACATGTTATCTTTGGTCAGCTCGGCGGTCTGGCGCACCACGCGGCCCATCAGGCCAACGGCGTCCATATTGATGCCGGATTTGGTGGAACCGATGTTGACGCTGGAGCAGACCAGGTCGGTTTCGGCCAGTGCACGGGGAATGCTTTCGATCAAACGCACATCGCCGGCGGAAAACCCCTTATGCACCAAAGCACCGTAACCGCCGATAAAGTTGACGCCGACCGCCTTGGCAGCGGCATCCAGCGTTTTGGCAAACCACACGGGGTCGGCGTCCGGTGCAGCGCCCAGCAGCATGGCGATGGGCGTTACGCTGATGCGCTTGTTGACAATGGGAATGCCATAGTCCGCGCTGATCTTGTTGACAACGGGAACCAGGTTCCCCGCCAGACGGGTGATTTTGTTATAGATTTTCTCACAGGCTTTTTTGCCATCGGGATCAATGCAGTCCAACAGGCTGATGCCCATGGTAACGGTACGCACATCAAGGTTTTCTGCGGTCAGCATCTCGATGGTTTCCAAGATATCGCCGCTGTTCAGAATTTTCATCGTGTGCCCCCTTACACCTTGTGCATCGCGTCAAAGACTTCCTGCCGAGTCACAGTGACCTGCATTCCCATCTCCTGGCCCAATGTGTCAAAACGGGCGCGGATTTCGGCCGGTTCGCTTGCGCAGGCAGAGATATCCACCAGCATAATCATGCAGAACATATCCTGCAGGATACTCTGGGTAATATCCTCAATGTTGATGTTCAGCTCGGCACACACGGCACTTACGCGGGCAACAACACCCACGGTATCGTGGCCGATAACAGTGATAACAGCTTTCATGACAGGCACCCCTCTTTATTATCAAAATCACGTTTATTATAGCAGATAATACCGCATTTGGGTAGCACCTGCCAAATAAAAAGCAGAAAAATTGCGGCAAAGTAAAAAACTCTCTGCCCCAAAGCGGAGCAAGAGAGCTTGAAATTCTTCTGAATTATTCTTCTGTATGCGGATCCTGCGGCGGTACACCGTCCGTTTCCGGGGCGGCAAAACGCGGTTTGTCGGGCGGGTACTCGCCCTGCATGGCGGCTTCCATGCGGCTCAAGCGGGCTTCCAGTGCACTGATGCGGTTGCTGAGCACATCGGGCAGCGCCTGCTGGTCCAGGTCGTCCGCCGGGCAGGATTGGCTGCCGCGCACGCGGACCACTTCGGCCGGAACACCGACCGCGGTGGTATTGGCCGGCAGATTTTTGAGCACCACACTGCCCGCGCCGACACGGACATTATCCCCGATATACACCGGGCCAAGCACCTTGGCACCGGCACCGATCAGCACGTTATTGCCCAATGTGGGGTGGCGCTTGCCGGAATCCTTGCCGGTGCCGCCCAGGGTAACGCCGTGGTAGATGGTGCAGTTATCACCGATTTCTGTCGTTTCGCCGAACACGATGCCCATACCGTGGTCAATGAACAGCCGGTTGCCGATCTTGGCACCGGGGTGGATCTCGATGCCGGTCAGGTGGCGGGCCAGCTGGCTGATGAGGCGCGCCAGGAAGAAACACTTGTGACAGTACAAAAAATGTGCAATTTTGTGCGTTACCAGCACATGGAAACCGGGGTACAAAATGATGACCTCCGCCACATTGCGTGCAGCAGGGTCCTTGTCCCGGATGTTTTTTGCGTCTGCCCAAAGTCCCATCCAACTTACCTCATTTCGTTTGTGTCCTATCCCGAATATCCAAGGAAAACACTAGGATATCCTGAATTTTAAATATAGCACAATTTGCAGTAAAACGCAAGAATCCGACGGCGCTTCCCTGCGGTTTCTCCACCGCCCGGCTTTTCCTTATGGCAACACCGCACAATTCCCACCTGACGGCTTAAGCACCGCTCCGGCGGCTGCGGCACGGCATCTGCGTTGCCAAAATGCTCGATAATGTCGGGTTGCGGTACCCACATCGTGCTTCGGGGGCAAAAGCCCCTTGCACTCTGCGACCGCTGCCCCTGCTTCGGTTCGCTGTTTCCGCCACTGGCGGCGCTCACCTTTGCAGCATCCAGTATTATCTGCGCTTTTGGCTTAGCATCTGCCGCACCTCGCTCGCCGTATCGGC
>OJKW01000885.1_pt1 | contig 19791 bp, 21 predicted proteins | sample 1596591 | NCBI WGS metagenome assembly OJKW01 (sample SAMEA4350166, study PRJEB24818) | metagenome | biome: human; feature: gut; material: faeces | place: Denmark | collected 2013-09
CTTCCCGCGTCAAGAACGCGAAGCAGCTCGTTCTCCGGAAATTGCGGCTCCGGCTGCTTCTCGCAGCGATAATATGTCACCGCCGCAAACGCACATGCGGCAATGGCAATCAGCGCAAGAACGACCACCCATATCACGGAAACCTTTCGTTTCATCATGGTGCACCTTCCTTTCTCTCTATATTTTTGTTCTTTTCTTCCTGAGGTTTAGCAGAAATACGGCTGCGCCAACGGCGGCAAGTACTGCCGTCAGTACAATGATAAACTCTGTCGGCATAATGTACAAGCTCGACCACTTCGGGGGCTGAGGCTTCTCCGATTCGGAAAGCGTAAAGGTCAGCTCGCCCTCTGGCAAACCCGGCAGGGTCAGCGCATACCCACCGTCCGTCTTTGTAAAGCCGTCAATACCGCTTTCCGTCATGTAATAGGGCGTTTTTACCACAACTTCCGATTCTCCGAACCGCGCCCAGGTTTTTGCCGGGGAAAGCAGATAGGTATACGAATAGAGGCTCGGTGTATAGCCCGCATCAATGGCGGGATACAGCGGTGCTGTCACCGTGTTTTTCAATGTCTGCCCCGGCGCCAGCGTGAGGGTGTACTCATACCATCGCATCAGTGAAAAATCTCCCTCTTCGATCTGGCTCAGACCGTTTCCCCAAGTTTCGGAACTGAGCCGCAGAAGCTCGACCTGAGCATTGTACCAGTCAGACTCCAGAATGCCGGGGGTTTCGTCATAGTCACGCAGAGCATAGTCCTTGAAGGTCATCTCGGAAATCTCCGGCGACAAGGAGCTGAACAAGCCCGCACGCATAGCCGCAGGGAATCTGCGGCGGTTTCTTCGCGATCATTATCAAAAGGTATCTGCGGCGAAATCGCCTATATTGGGTGGTTTCAAGAAAAATAACTAACAAGTGAGACATTGCTCCACGCTTGTTCTTTTAGTTTGGCAATGAGTGATTTCTTTACACTTGACAGATATGGAAAACCGAAAGAGCTCTTTCGAGTATCCCGTGCATCTTCGCTATGGCAATACCATAGTTCGTAACACTGACTCCCTCTATTTCACAGTTGTCAAGCCTGCCCGAAAGTTCCCGGGCGTTAAGCATACATCCGCCACAATGAACAACCAGAGCAATCCCCGAAATATCCTTTGGGAATTCACCGCCGGAGGTGAAGCGGAAGTTCAACTCCTTGCCCGTGTATTTTTTCAGCCAGGCGGGTAGCTTGACGGTGCCGATATCCCCGCACTGGCGATGGTGGGTGCAGCCCTCGCTGATAAGTACGGTGTCGCCGTCTTTAAGACGATCGATCGCATCGCTCCCTCGAATGAGTTGTTCGAAATTCCCTCTGTACCTTGCGAAAAGAATTGAAAATGAAGTCAAAGCGATGTCTTTCGGCACAACAGAATCGACATAGCCAAACACCTGCGAGTCGCAAACGATCATCCTCGGCTGCTCCTTTAACAGGTCAAGCGAAGAAGCAAGCTCGTCCGGCTGAGCGACCATGCAGATGCCCCCGATATCCAGAATGTCGCGTATCGTCTGCTGCTGGGGAAGTATCAGCCTTCCCTTCGGGGCGGACTCGTCTATCGGAGTGACGAGAATGACGGTATCGCCCTTTTTCAGAAGATCCGAAACGATCCTTTTCTCCGCCCTTACCGCCGGTATGCTCGCGGCGATACGCCTTTTTAGCTCATCAATGTTTTTCCCCGTTTTTGCGCTGACAAAAAGCACATCGCTGCCATCGGCATCTGTGTCGTCAAGGTCACATTTGTTTCTGACAAAGATAACCGGTATACCTTTCTCCTTGACTATTTCAATGAAGCTTTCCGTTTCCTCGTCCTTTTCGGAAGCATCCGTAACAATAACCGCAATATCGGTTTTTCTCAGCATCTGCATCGTTCGCTCGATACGCAGCTTTCCAAGCTCCGTCCCGTCGTCGAGGCCGGGGGTGTCTATGATGACGACAGGGCCTAAGGGCAGCAGCTCCATGGCCTTCTGCACGGGGTCTGTCGTTGTTCCCCTCGTATCGGAAACGATGGAGAGCTTCTGACCGGTCAAAGCGTTTACAAGGCTCGATTTTCCGCTGTTGACGGTTCCGAAAAAGCCTATATGGAGCCTCTGAGCGCTTACAGTAGAGTTAAGATCCATGACGCGCCTCCATTAAAATCTGAAATCTCTCTTGTCCGAGGATTTGATCTTCTCGATATTTTCCGCTGCAATGCGCCTGACTTTTTCCTTTGGTATCTTTTCAAGCTCCCTTTCTATAAGGTCGAAGCCGAGCCTTTCTGTCTCGGGGGCTGCGTAATCGACAAGGTATTCCGCAAGCGTCATCAGCGCGTTGGGGTGGCAGCAGTTGAGTATCTGCCCTGATTTGCACAGGCTCATGAAGCGGTCGCCCGTTCTGCCCTCGCGGTAGCAGGCAGTGCAGAACGACGGGATGTGTTCAAGCTCCATCAGCCATCTGACGACCTCGTCGAGTGTACGCTGGTCTGACACATCAAACTGTTCGCTGTCGTGCGGGCGTTCGTCCTCGGTATAGCCGCCGACGGAGGTGCGAGAAGCGCCGCTGATCTGTGAGATGCCAAGCGTGAGCAATTTTTCTCTCACAGCCTCGCTCTCACGGGTGGATATTATCATGCCGGTGTACGGCACGGCGATGCGTATGCAGGCGGTTATTTTTGCAAAAAGCTCGTCCGACAGGCTGTTTTCAAACGAGTCGGGGTCGATGTCGTCGGCGCGCTTTATCCTCGGCACGCTTATCGTGTGCGGTCCGACGCCGTGAACGGCCTCAAGGTGCTCGGCGTGCATCAGCAGGCCTGCAAACTCGTACTGATAGCCCTCCAGCCCGAAAAGCACGCCCAGCCCCACATCGTCTATGCCGCCCTCCATGGCGCGGTCCATAGCCTCGGTGTGGTAGTCATAATCATGCTTAGGTCCCGTTGGATGAAGCTGAAGATAGCTGGCTTTGTTGTATGTCTCCTGGAAGAGAATGTAGGTGCCGATCCCAGCCTCCTTCAGCTTTCGGTAATTTTCAACTGTCGTCGCCGCGATATTCACATTCACTCTGCGAATATCGCCATTCTTATGGTGAACGGAATAGATCGTCTTAATGCTTTCGAGAATGTATTCTATCGGATTATGCACGGGATCTTCTCCCGCCTCTATTGCAAGGCGTTTATGTCCCATGTCCTGAAGAGCAATGACCTCATCCCGAATTTCCCGTTGAGTAAGCTTCTTCCTCGCAATGCTCTTGTTCTTGAGGTGGTACGGACAGTAGACACAACCGTTAACGCAGTAGTTGGAAAGATAAAGCGGAGCAAACATAACTATGCGGTTGCCGTAAAAAGAAAGCTTGATTTCGTTTGCACGCTTGTATATCTCCTCGATCTTTTCGGGGATATCGCAAGCGAGAAGCACCGATGCCTCCCTGTGCGTCAAGCCCGGGCAATGCATGGTTCTACCATCGGCGTAATGTTTAGGCCTTGCTTTTTCAAGTATGCTGTCAATCAGCTCAATGTTGTTTTTGTTGGCTTCCGCATACTGGAGAGTTTCGAGGATCTCGTCATGATTGATGAATTCCTCCGCTGATAATGATTCGGGATTGTAAATAGCCATATTGTTTCCTTTCTTTTCGGTCAGACTCAGTTCTTTCCGTCAGATGTTTTTATGTCGCCTCTCGATTCGGCGACGGAAAAGCCTATTGAGGCAAGGCTTCTTTTCAACGCTTCAAGGTTCTGTGCAGATTCTGAACCCGTTGAGAGCTTATTGTCGTACAAAATGTACTTGCTTCTAACTTCGACCGGTGACAGGTTCGGCATGACGACATTTGCGCCTGCAAGGATTCCTTTCAGCCTTCCGTCCGGTTCGATTGAGCCAAGAGCCGTTGTTGCCGGAAGCAGAATGTTCGGCTTTATCAGCCTGATCAACGACAGCAGGAAGCATGTCAAATCTGCCGAGCCTGCACGAAAGCCTCCGAACGGTGTATCTTTTTGTGGAATGAACGGTCCAATTCCGCACATTTCCGGCGAAAACTCCTCAATGAATTTTAGGTCGGAAGAAATGTTTTCAAGAGTCTGGAATGGTGAACCCACCATGAAACCACAGCCGACGGTAAAGCCGACCTCTCGAAGCGATTCAAGGCACTGCACACGGCGTTTATAGGACATCTCGCCCGGATGGAGTAAACCATAGTGCTTTTCATCCGCCGTCTCGTGCCTCAGAAGGTAACGATTTGCGCCCGCATTGAACATTTTTTCATATTCGTCCCGTTCGTACTCTCCAAGGGAAAGGGTTATTGCACAATCGGGAAATTTACCGCGTATTTCAGATACGATGCGGATTACCCGTTCAACAGGAAAAGCTCCCTCTCCGCCTTGTAAAACAAAGCTTCTGAAGCCTATTTCATGTCCTTCCCTGCAGCAAGCAAGGATCTGTTTATCGGTGAGCGTATACCGTACACATTTGCCGTTTGATGCTCTGATCCCGCAATAATAGCAATTGTTTCTGCAAATGTTTCCTACCTCTATCAGCCCTCTTATGAAAACCTCCGTACCGTAAATCCTTCTGCGTTCCTTATCAGCAAGCATTGCTGCGTGGACGTGTTCCTCAACGCTTGCATTTTCAAGCAGCGCAAGGTACTCCTTTTTTTTAAGGCGGTGCTCTCGTGCGAGTTTGTCGATCAAAGAAACAGTATCAGCCCTCATCTGTGACTTTAGAGTATGCAGTTTTAACGCTGATGCCGTGAATATTTCCAAGTTTTCCTGCAAGTGAGGAGATTTCATCCTGTGGCGCGTCTATTGCAATGGAGATGATATTGATTCCCCTCGCACGATAGGGAATACCCATCCTCCCGATAATATGCTCTCCATAATGGTGGAGAACCGCATTCAACTTCTCGGCGGCGGCATCGTCTTCAACTATGACAGCCATTACGGCAACTCTTGTCTGCATTTTCAACATCCTTTCACAAAAATAGCTGCACCTAACTAAAAGGTGCAGCTAAACACATTACAAGCGAAGCTCCTTTCAGTCAGGATAAAAAACCTTTTTGTCAGGTGCACTTTTATCTTAACAAAAAGGGTTTCGACTGTCAATGCTCTAAGTATCAAGCCTACATCTATTAAATCTGCGCCAAGAATCTCGGTATTGATTGTTCGTAGAAAACCATCAAACACTTTTTCTTCATTGGCGATAATATCATCTTCACGCTCGACGATTTTGAACATCTCATTCAGCCCAATCACCCAGCCCCAAATGGGATCATGCTCCGAAATGAAGTAGGCCAGCAGTCCGAATACCGCTGCATAGATCAGCGTGAGCAGCCCGCCGACGAGCCAGAAGCCGATACTGGTATTTTGCAGCCACAACAGCAACAGAAATGTTGCAATGCCGATCACAAGGCACAGCGCCGGATGAATTGCAGTGAACTGATTACAGCATACTCCGGCGGCAATGCCGAGAGAGATGCTGTCAAAGAGAATGATATGCCCGAAGAATAGTCCAATCACCGAGCAGACAAGCCCGATGAAAAGCCCAATCGCCATAATCGCGCCCTGCGCTGCCAGCCAACCAATAAGGAAGCCTCCTTCGTTTACACCATGATTGCTTCCAGAATCGTCTGAATGGTATTACAGGTATCATCAAAGGAAATGTCCTTTGCGTACTCATACTCGCGGCTGTACTTCTCCCACAGCTTGCGGAGCGTATCGCTTTCGCGGATCTCTTTCATAATCTCCGGGTAGTCTGTCAGGATCATGCCGCTGCCGCGTTTCTGCGTTGTTCGTTCCAGCGCCCGGCGCAGCGTCGCTTTGTCGCAATCCGCGCCGCGCAGCGCGTACAGGATATGTACGTCGTAATAATCTCTTGGACGGGTATTCGCAATGTTGCGGGATAGCACAGTTTCCAGCTTTTCCGCCAGCACCGTTTCAAGGTTGTAGGCAAGAATACTGATCGTGCGGTCATCGAACAGCAGGGAGAATGTGTATTCCACCTCGCGGGGAGTTATCATGTCGCCCGTGGTGACATCCACCGTCAGCGGTACGCTGATCGGCGGATAGTTCGCTTTCAGCGCGACCCGGATGCCGGGGTAATCGTCGGTTTCCCGAATGTCAGAGATACCGACGACCTCAAACTGCACGTCATCGGCAATCTGGACAGCGCAAATCTCCGTAAAGATTTTGCGGATTGCTTCATGCGTCAGGGTGAAGCCTTTGATTGTTGTGTCCAGATCCATTGTTGCCCGCGTGTCCAGTCCCACAATGGCGGAAATCAGGAATCCACCTTTGAGAATGAAATTGTTCTTATAGGGCGAGAGCGAAATTCGTTCCAGCAGCCGTTCGAGCATATAGTTCTGCATGACGAGCTGCGCCGAGATATGCTTCTCTGCCGCTTTGTTCTTGATAAAGGCTTTCAGTTGCATCGGATTTTTTGTAATCATAGCAAAACCTCCATGTAGCGCAGCACCTTAGGCTTCACACGAAGCTGGTCTGCGTACTGCATCAGTTTGTGAATGTTCTTGTCCTTGGACGCTGCATAGCGTTTCATAGCTTCTCCGACGATCTGAACATCGCTGCCGCTGCCGCGCAGGATGTCACACAGCGTCCGTTCCAAATCGTAAACACGAATTGGATTGCCGGAGGGGGATTCAATTTCAATTCTGCCGAACTCGTAGTTCTCCGGCACAACGCGCTTGATGATTAAGTTCTCCTGCTTCAAGGACGGGGCATTGTAGCCCTTGGGAAAGGTCATCGTATATTTTGCCGGGGTACGGTCTGAATAGCCCAGCAGATACAGAGCGGTATCGTGCGAGTAAATCCCGCGCCCATACTTGCGCTGCAAGAGGTAGAAATCGTCCTCCCATGCGCTGCTCCGCACATACAGGCCGCGCCCGAAGCGGTACATCTCGCCGCTCTTGACAAACTCCTGTAAAACGCTGCGGTGCAGTCCGGCTTCCGTCACCTGCGCTGCGGTGATCGTGCCGTCCTCCGACGCTTCCAGCAGTTCTTCGATTTTCTCCTTTGCGTTCATGCTTCTCACCTCGCTTTGACAATCACACATTATATTATAGAGAAATAATGTGCGGTTGTCAACCGTGAAACAACGAACACACATTAAATTGTTTGAAACTAATGTGCGAATGTCAGAGAAGCTACAAGGCCTTGTCCTGCTCCTGCCCGCGGTCGGGGGACAGGATGCTGTCGATGTTCTGCTTGACGGCATCGTATGCGCTAGAGTTCCTTGTGGATATATTCTTTCGTCGGCGAGGTGGACTTGCCCGAATAATGCCCGACATGTCCGGCACAGCTTATGGGTTCCGGATGCGAATGGAAAATTTTATCACCCCTATTGCTTTTTATCTAACACAAGCTAATGGTTTTTCATCGAAGCGCTCCTACCAGCACAAAACGGGCATCATCAAACTCATAGCTACAGGTAGAGAGCGTTAGAATGTGATCAGAGATATTAGGCGCAATCTCGCTGGTGAAGCAGGAACGGTCAGCCGCATTCTGAAGCCAGACTTCAAATTCCGCTTCCGTAAAACCAATTTCCCACGCATCGTCCTGTGGTGCGGCAACATACCCCGCGAAGAAATCCACTTTATAGTTTTTGTCCGGTGTTATCAGCAACGCGACCGGATGCTCGTCAAAGAATTCCTGTTTTTTATATTTATCAATGCCTGTAAACATTGTGCCGTTCTTCATATGATGCCCATAAATTATGGAGTGCCGGTCGGCAAAGCTTACATCGTTTCGGAAGTCCAGGAATATACAGCCGGATCCATTCCACTCGCCACTGAACAGGTGCTTCAAATAATAGCTGTTATCCTCTCCCTGTACAACCGGATAGTTGATCTTCGTTCCTTCAATGTAGATCCAGGCAACGATATCAGGGTTGATCTCACGCAGTGCAGCAAAATCCACCTCAGGCCAAATCGTGTCGTCCTCATCAGGAAGTGTTTCTGCCCCGGCCGGTTTGTTGATAACAGGTGGCTGTGGTTCGGCAGCTTTCTGAGGAAGCGAAATCATGTGACTGATATCCTCGTAAGCAGCTTCACCGGTGTGATACTCGGATCTAATCACCCATATCTTCCATGCAGAAAACGACATGACTGCGAGAAGAACGGCTGTGAGGCTGCCTAATAACAATTTATTTTTCAGTTTCATGTTTTTCCTCCTGCTGCTTCACTAATCTGTAAAATGTGCTCCTCTTTAGGCCGAGCTGGCGCATTGCAGCAACTGCCGTAATCGTACCGGACTTCCATTCAGGATAGAATTGATTCCAGTTTGGCGGAAAGTCTATCATTGGGCGCCCCAAATGCTTCCCCGCCTCTTTTGCAATGGCGATCCCCTCAGACTGTCGCCGCTTTGTTGTGATACGCTCCTGTTCAGCAATACTCGCAAGTACTTCAATCAGAATGTTGTTTATCATCTCAAAAATCCAGTCCTGCTCATCAGGAAGTTCCACCATGGTAGTCGGGATGTCAAGGATTTTGATCCGAATGTGATGCTCCCGGAAGTATTCCAACTCTTTCTTGATGTCAATCTTTCTCCGACTGAGTCGATCCAGCGATTTAACAATCAAGGTATCTCCGTCGCGGAGAAAGTGATTCTTCAGCGACTGATACCCCTCACGCTCCAAATCCTTGCCGCTTACCTTGTCCGTAATGATATCCCGTTCCTCCACGCCGGCATCCATGAGGGCCTTGAGTTGCCGATCCAAATGTTGTTCTCTCGTAGATACACGGGCATAGCCGTATGTCTTTTTCACCTTGTTTTCATCTCCTTTTCCGTTTCAAAAGCTTATGCCTTTTTCGGACATATCCCAAAATGACAAAATAGCTTTTTCGGACACAAAACCATATCCCGATTGTCTGCCTGTTGGTAATGCCGAAAAGGTAGACCTTTTCAGATACCCTATTACACGGAGGAGAGAGATGAATTACAGCAAATAGTCTTTGTATTCTTCGATGAGGGAGGGCAAGAGGATTTGAAAGCTGGTTGATGAAATGCTGCAAACAGATTACTGCCTATCGGAATTCCCAGACCCCTGCCTGCTATCGATTTATAGCACAGCGGAATGAGTTGTCTATAGATGAATAAAAAGGCATTCTGAGCCGCAAGGGGCCAGCGTGCCTTTTTGCCTTTGAAAAAACATCCTACTCGTATAAGATTATGTATTCTTTAAGTATGGCATCAGTTTTCTTCTTTTCGTATTGTCTGGCTAAACATCATTATGCTTGTATATATTGCAACAGCAATTACCAGCCATTGCAACAACGCAAGCGACATGGACTTTACTACAAGCGCAGCAAATAACACGCCTGGTATGCCTGCAACCGCGAAAGCAAATGCAGCCTGCTTATTATATCTGCTGGACTGAAAATAAGGGAATGATCCGCTTGCAACACCCAAAAATCCAAGGCCCATCATTATTGGAAATGATACTGCGGGACTCATGCCAAGCATATACACAAGGCACATAGTAGGCGCATAATTACCAATACCCACAGTAAGCAGTGCTCCCAATACCATTGATACGATGCATGCAATCACTAGCTTTATGCCAGATAAGCCTACTGCATCTCCGCCAAGAGGCATAAGCCCAAACTTACTCATAAGCATCAATAGTGCTGCAGTAGCAAGTCCTGTACCCATAGTTATCCTTAAGGCCCTTATCGGTAGCTTTCCTGCGATCTTCCCTCCCACAACTGCCCCAAGTATTCCTGCTCCATACATACCCAAAAGCGTCATAAGTTCAACCTTAATAATTGACAACGACACGAGTGCTTCTGCTGCAACAGGTAATACACAACCAACCACTAGCGTTCCCGGTATTTCATCATCATCTACCGTTTTTGTCAACTTATAAGTTGCCATTGTGGGCGCAAGGCTACCTATGCCAAGGTAATCGAAAAAGTTGATAATTAACCCAGTAAGCCAAAACACACAATAATGTTTAAACCGAAGCCCCTTTTCCCTTTTTTTGATGAAATCCTTTGATAAAAAGAATGCTTGTACAGCCGCAAAGATACTCACGGCTACCTGTATGCACTTTAACAGCATAACTATCACTTCCTTTCAAAAGTTATATCTTTGCGTGGTATGTTATAGGGATGGTCTTTATAATGCCAGGCATATCCGCAGTTTCAAGGTGATGCAACGCTGCCTTGACTATCGTAGTTTGCATCTCCACATTATGAGGCTCACCTGCGTTGGCGCCCATGGGCACGGTAGGAGCTATTGCCCTGGGAGAGCCCTGTTGCTTGCATACAGGAGGAAGAGCCGCTATGATACAGGTTGAAATACCTGCCATTTCTATTGCTCTCTGCACAAGAACTGCAGAGCGGTGGCATGTGCCTCAGCCAGCTGTAAGTAATACAACATCCGCACCCTCCTCTTTGAAGAGCTGGGCAACCTCCGGGCCAATAACGTTTGTAAATGTTTCTATATCGCCGCCACCGCCCATGAAGCCGGCGTTTACATCGCAGAACTTTTTGATGACACCAGCCTTCTCCAGTTCCTGCATACGCTGATACGGCCACATGCAGTTGATATCCTTATTCACATCGGTATGGTCATACCCTCCGTGAGTTATCATCAGTTCATCGGGTTGTACATTTGCGGGTATCTGTCGCCAGGTGCGGTCTCCGGCCAGTTTATAGGGTTTCTGCGTCTTAAGATGCACACCGCAGGCGCTTGCAATTCCAACCTTGCACTCGGTTATGGGGTTGGTAAGGGGGTTCCATACCGGCGGCGGTGTTATTGGAGTGTATATTTCCGACGTCATATTGGGCACTGTGGTTATGTTTTTTATGATAATCATAATCTGTCGTTTTCCTCCTTCTCGTATTTGTCATCCTTCATTTCTATATAGCTCATCAGAAATTTCACTTCATCGCCAACCTTTGGATCGTGTTCGCATATCAACCACCGACGGGGCAGTTTAAGCACCCCCAAACGAGAGGCTATCTGTATTATTATCTCGGTGTCGTTGAGTTCCCGTATGGTGCCGGTATATGGTACCGCGTCGTTATTGACCCTTATGCCGTGGATCAGCATTTGTAGATCTCCCGGGCACTTTGCTCGTTTTCCTCGATGATGTTATAATTGTACTTTCTGTGTGCAGGATTTATCTTCTTCCCTCCCATTTTCGTCTTCATCATCGCCACCGCGCGGAGAGCGGCCTCCGGGCTGAGTGAGTTCTTTGCAAGTATATCCTCAACATTGCCGTCCTCGGACACGCAAAGATCTACCATAGCATCCATGTACTTGTTACCAACCACCAATGCTCCCTGTACACCGCAGTATGATACGCCGACCACGGGTATTCCCAGCGAACCTATCTGCTCAATATGTGAAGCAAAGTCTATATGATTGTTGCCGAAGCCCTCAGTGGTGACTATCGCTCCCTGAACATTCATACCTTCAACCGTAGCACCAACTCGCCTGGAAACGTAGAACTTCTCAGCATTTGCCTGCGGGCTTCCCACGAACAGCACACCTATAAAATCCAGTTCAGGATCCTCGGCCAGTAGCTTTACAATAGGTTCGCGCCAATATGCCAAAGAAGTTTCCTTAGTGTCCGGGGTTATGCAGGTAAGGGCATGTATGCCGCCATCCCGCACTTCGTTTACGCGGAGAAATATCGGTACGTTGCCAAGATCTACGTTTGGCCTACCTCCTATGAAACCACATGGCTCTTCGGGCAGTATGAGGTTGTCATGCATGGCGCCTTGGCCCATTATTTCTTTCACCAGCAGCACACGCGGTCTGCCCGGGCGCGCCATTTCTTTATAGGTGCGCTCCTCCGCAGCATCCGAGATTTCTTTTTTCTTAAGCTCTTCCCTTATCTCCTGAGTCACAATATCCATTGCCTGATGACTCGCCAAAGGACCGGGACGTTCCATTCCAGTACCAGCCTTTATGGTCACGTCAACGTGGATTATATAAGCATCTTTGTCTGGTGCGCCGGGTCTTCCCCAAAATACGTTATTTTCATATACGCCGTTGCTTACGTTTGCCTCGGCGGTTTGTAGACCGGTTTCGTCAGTACCCGTGAGCAACATATAAACACCAGTCATTTCGAAGGTTGTGCCGATACCTAGTTCTCCTTCCTTCTTTACGGCAATCGGCTGAATATCCATCATGGTATTAACATATACATCCTGCTTGTCCGGAGAGATAATATCCATATGCACAGCAGTCACGAGATCACTACAAGCTAGCGCCTCGGGTACAAGGCTTTTGCGAACCGTCAGCACACCGTTCTCAAAATTGGTCTTGTCGCCGAGCTTTACCTCCTTAACGGGAAATGTGTAGTTTTTCAGTTCGCTGCGGACAAAGTCTTTATGATCTTCTGCAACCTTAGCAGTCTCTGTGGGCGCAGGCAGCACGGCTGCAGCAAAGTTGTTCTCAGACGAAACGAAGCCCATCGGCAGTTCGATGTTTATGCCCCTGCCTTCGTCAATGTGCAACTTCAGCACGCCTGCCTTCTTTGTGGCTGGAGCTGCTGCAACCTCTGTTTTTTTCGTCACCGGGGTGGACGTTTCTTCCTTTTTCTCGTTGGGGACCTCTACACCCTTCACCATATCGGCGGATATGGGGGTGAGGGAATCGGCGGTCTTTACCAATGTTGCCCCCATTACCTGCCCTATTGCCAAAGCTCCTGTAAGAGTCAAAAGGCCTGATTCTACCAATTCGTCAAATATTGCCGGATCCTCAAGGTTGTGCTCTGTAAGCACGGTGCCCGCTTCTGTGCGGCAGCATAGTACTGCAGGATCTTTCCTGTGTTCCTGTGCGTATTCAGCGGAAATTGACATACGTTCCTCCTCCTCCTTTTTGGCTTCGTTTGTTTTCTTTCAGCAAATCTCTGATTGACATTTTATATTGCATATAATAATATCATTGTATCATTAAGAATAGTGATAGTAATTGCAGTCAAATATGAATAATATTCATATTTTGCTTTTTTTATTCGATTATGACCAGATAGTTGAAATAGTTATAACGCTTATGCAATTCTTTATAAACTGGAGGAGCTTATATGGCGCTTGATAAACACCGGGTATTTGTCATGGTAGCAGATAACAGAAGCATAACAAAGACCGCCGAGAAGCTAAACTACACTCAGTCTGCCATAAGCCATATAATCAAGAACCTCGAAGATGAAATAGGAGTGCAGCTCATAATCCGTAGCAAATACGGTATCCATCTCACCCCTCAAGGTGAGGACCTTCTTCCCATTGCCAGGCAAATAGTGAAGCACGAAAATATATTTGATCAACAAGCTGCAATGCTAAGAAGTTTTAAACGTGGCACGATTCGCGTCGGCTCCTTTTCCAGTGTTTCTTTTTTCTGGATGCCGCCTATAATCAAATTACTAAAAGAAGAATATCCCGATATAACCATAATACAAACACATGATAACTATCCTGATATAGAAAACCATGTAAACCAAGAAGTTGTTGACTGTGGCTTTCTCAGTGCAAAGCACCGCACAAAGCTAGACTTCATACCGCTTGTTGATGATGAATACTATGTTATCCTTTCTCCAGATCATCCGCTTTGCCGCTTTGAACGTATCCCCATAGAAGCACCGGATGGCGAACGAATGGTTCTCATGGATGACGGCGGTGAGGGTTACGATACCATGAGTATCCTCAAGAATCTTTCCTATACTGTTGTTCACTGGGTGAATGAAGATTTTCTTGCCTTACCGTTGGTAGAATGTGGTCTGGGCATTAGTATATTGCCAAAGTTGATAATTGATATCTTTTGTAATACAACAAATGTAGTTACCAAGAGGTTTGCTGTCCCCCGCTATCGCACTATAGGAATTGTGGTTAAAAGTATAAATGATATATCCCCCCTGACAAAACTGTTTATTTCCACTGTGCAGGATTTTGTAAAAAACCATGTCCAAAAGTGAATATAAAGTGAAGTGATTTTCGCAAATGCGTACAGCATGCGGCGCTCCTCCTATTATTCACCCATGATCTCGATCAACTCAATTCATTTATGAAAGAGACTATGCGCCCATTTGTTGTCGCATAGTCTCTTTCATAAAGTTGCTTGAGTTGCTGAATACAAGCCCCCGGGGAGAGACTTAGATAACACTCGCTCTGGGGTGGATTGCAAACAGTTTATGAACGGATCCGGCGATACACAAAAGTGCAACGTTTTCAATGATCATTGCACAGTTTTTCGCCGCCTCGCTTGTCGTCCTGCGGCGTCCTTGCACTGTATGAGGCAGGCAGTGAAAAAGCGCAACCGTTTTTCATCGATTGCGCTTTTGGGGCGAACAGGTATTGAACTATTGTGCTGTTCTATGACATATTAAATAATTTGGCCGGTTTGTTTTTCAGAATATTGACGGAAGCGATAAGCGTTGCCGCCCAGACAACAAGCAGGAGCATAAACTGCGATTTCAAATATGCTGTCCACTCCAGCGGTTGATTTAAGGCAGCGGTCATGTAATTGTCGATTTCTAACCCGGAAAGATTTCCGGTGGCAACGAAGATATGCTCAATCATGCGGTTTCCATAACCATTGATTACCAGACTGCACACCGGCAGAGACAGGAGCAATGCGAAAACTGATATAGCAGAGGTCACAAGGAAATAATCAAACACTATCTCGTGGCGTTTTGCGCCTAACGTAATCAGTATGGCAGTATCCTTATAACAGGCTCGCATCCAGAGAACTACAACCAAAAGCAGCACAAAAGCCGAAACGAAAATCGTTACCGATGATAGCACGGCAGAAGCTGAACTTATTGCACGAGAGGCGGACGTTCCCCTGCCAATTTGATTTTCTGTGCGATTAAGCAACTGATAATCCTGGGGAGAAAGACCCATCTGTTCAATGGCGTCGCTGATGTTGTCAAGCGATTTCCTATCTTTGCCATACACAATAACGGCAGATGCCGGCAGGTCTTTTTCCAGCAGGGCTTCAAGGGTTGGAATCGTGCAGAACAAATAGCTATAAGGGCTTTGCCCATATTCAATATTGCCGCTTGTACCCCACCATGACTCTTGCGGCAGCGAAACGGCTTTATAAATGCCGATTATCGGAATAGATAGCTCGCTGCCCGTTTCGGGATTCTTTATAACGATCTCATTGCCAATCCCCAGATTGTTCTTTGCAGCAAGAACCGTGTCAATGATCACGCCAGCATCATTATCTGCCGGAAGCATACCTTCAACCAACTCCATGTGATTTGCAAATGATAAGTTCAAGGCTGTGTTTGAATCTGCGTACAGTCTTACCATATCAGATTCAGGTATATCGAAAAGGTTATCCTCACTGTCTGGAATCGCATTTGCAAAATTTACCGGCTGCACCAGCATATTCGCTTCCTGATTGCAACCGATTACGCCTTTAATGTGCGAGATTTGTTGTATCACGTTCGGCGGTATGGCATTGCCATCGGTTCTGTACAGCTTCAGAGAATACCCAATATCAGATACCACGAAGCGCTGATAACACGCAACGATATTCCCAAAATAGCTGCTTATGATCCCCAGCAGGGAAAGGCAGAACACCAGCAGAAACAGAGATACCGAGTGTCGCGTTCTTCGGGCTATCATCAGCCATAAGCGGTGCGCGTATGTCATTATTCTCCCTCCACAAACAGCTTGCCGTCCTCCATTTTCATTGTTACGTCAGCATGAGCGCAAACCAAGTCTGAATGGGTGGCTATGATGATGCACTTGTTTTGCTTATGTGCAAGATCGACCAGTATTCCCATAATTACCTGAGCGTTTTCTTTGTCCAGATTTCCTGTCGGCTCATCCGCCAGAATATAGGTCGGGTTCTTTATCAGTGCCCGCGCAATGGCGGTGCGCTGCTGCTGACCGCCGGAGATTTGGCTGATCGGTCGGCGTATGGTATCGCTGTCCAATCCCAAGGAGGATAATAATGTGGTTGCCTGCTCTTTTGCTTCATGCCCTTTGCTTTTGTTTGCGATGGAATCTGCAACGACAACATTCTCGATTGCTGTCATATACGGGAACAGATGATAGTCCTGAAAAACAAAGGACACAAATTGCTTTCTCAACTGGCTGTATCCGATGGTCTTAATATCGGTTCCGTCGATTTCTATGCTTCCCTTCGTTGGCGTGTCAAGACCACCTAATACGCTGAGGCAAGTAGTCTTGCCAACGCCGGAGGGACCGTAAATCGCATAGACCTTGCCGGGGGTAAACTGCATGGACAGGTCAACCAATATGTCACGATTTCTTCTTTTTTGACGATACGAAAAGCAAACGTTGTTCATACTAATCATTTTACGTTCCCTCCTTTATTTCTTCGACAGTATTTCTCTTGGCTTTAATTTTAAGACGGCATACGACGGCAATATGCAGGCAAGCAATATTGACCCCGCAACGACGGCAAAGAAGAAGATATTCATGGACGCATTAAGTGCTGCCACCACAATGCTTGTGTCCATTTCTACCCCTGTAACAAACTGTCTGACACTGGAAGCCCTGTTTCCAGCCGCACTTGCCTGATACCTTAAAATAAGAGAGGCAAACCCCCTGGAGGATAAAACGGACACGACAACAGCGGGGATCGCAATGATTATCGTCGAAACCAGAAGCATCAGAATGGCTCGCCATTTTGACGCGCCCATGGATAGCCATATCCCGCTTTCATATCGAAAGGCTTCTGCCCAGATGCTCATAACAATAACGATCACGACAGATATAATCAAAGTAAAGAGCACAACGAATGTTTTCGTCAGGCTTGAGACGGATTCGATGCTGTTTGCCGCCATGCTGTATTCCGTTGCGGTCGTATTTACCAGACGGAAAATATTCCAATCAAAATCCATGGATTTTATTTTTTCGCCAGTTTCCTGCACCTTGACAGGGGAACTGATATATATTCTTATCGGCAAGGTCGCCGAGTCTGTTCCATATAGCTGGGAGAAAGAATCAATATCCACATATATTCTATTATAGGGACTATACGCAAAAACGGCCGTGCCAATAATATTCTCTGACGTAACTTGGAACTGCGCTGCCGTATCATATATGCCAACGACTTGAAGTTCAAGCTCTTTCCCATAAGCGTGGAGCACGATCTCGTCATCAGGACTTAAATCATTCTGTTCCGCAAGGATGCGCGAAATAAGCGCCCCAGGCTGAGATACTGTCGGATAGGCTCCCGAAGCAACAGCCGCCGCGCCGTTCCTGAAAGCATCCGAATACTCTGCTCGGATATTCCCCTCAAGGATCACATTGTTTTCAAATCCCGGCTCATTCTCAATCTGCACTTCTTGTGAATGCGGGTCTTTTCCGCTATGCGCCTTGCTGTTTTGGAAATTGATCGGGGTAGCAAAATCTGCATAGCTTTGATTCACTCCAACTACATTTTCAACCGAAGAAAGCCTGTCAATAATATCTATCGTAAAAAGTCGCTTGCCGACATCCTCTATGTCCGCATAATCAAGAGTTACGGAAGCTCCAATTCTCTTCAAGGCACTGGACTTTGCTTCTTCAGCAGACTGCAATAACGTGAGAGCTGTATGCAGTCCGGTAAACAGTACGAGAAACACCGCGAAAAGAATCAGTGTCTTAACAATTCTTCCTTTCATCTCAAGAAACGCCATTTTGAAATATAACATACACTTCCTCCATCGAAAACTATAATACAAGGCAGGGTAGTCCCCCTGCCTTGTGGCAGTAAATACAAACGGTTAGAAGGTCAACTTAAAGGTAGACGCCGTCATGGTATTAGCACTACCGTTGTAGATGAACATCTTGTATTGTCCAGCTGTGCTGATGGTGTAACTACCTTTCATGTATCTGCTATTACTCCCAGATAGGCAATCTGTATATGCAAAGTTGCCCAGCCAGTTTTTCTTGCAATACCCAGATTTTACAGAAGATGTTGCCGTTTCGGTAAAGGTTATGTCATGAGTTACCGAAGTGTTGGCAGAAATATCAAAAAGCTCGTAATTATAGCTGGTGAAGTGCTGATATTCGCCGTTTCCTATACTTACGTTGCTGTAGCTGACGGTCGATGCGAACACTGTGGTCGCAGTCATCAGCAGAATCAGTACCACCAATATTGCCGTGGCAATATGACGCACTCTTTTCATACTGTTTTGCATACAATTCCTTCCTTTCCTAAAAACAGATTCTCGTTTGATTTGGGTGAAAAGGCGACAAGTTGGAACATATAGATCATTTATGCCAAAATAATCCTGTTGCCAACATATCATAGATACACATCATTGGCGCATAACCTACTCCTTCTCTCGCAAGCTATGCGCCGATCTTTCCGATTTTAGGTCGCAGCCTCCATGGTGGACGGAAAGAATAAGTTGTTCTACGCACAAACCCATATGGAGCATTAAACGTAGTCATTACTTAATTTACCTCCAGTTTATGTATTCGTTTATATAACGAACGAAAACAAAAAAGGGGACAACTTTTTCTGAAAAAACTATACGGTGCGCTCTGTTGAAACGAGGTCAATATCGTCTGCGCCTGTCGTGGCAACCACCCTTGTATGATAAGTAACGCCTTTCGTTCCACGATAGTTTTTTGTAATACTGACAGTTCCTGTTCCGTCAATCGGCCACGACGCGACCTCCGTCCATGCATTTCCAACCTTCTTCTCAAGGTAAAGTGTTCCTGTAGTTGTTGTGGTTGGTTTTTTAGGTGATATCAACACGGACACAGAGAGTTGCGTACCCGAGACAGATATAGATGGGATGACCATATCCGTGCTCTCCCACTTAGGTAAAACGATTTTTCCCGAGATAGATTTTCTTGACGTCATTGGATCGACAGTCACCGCAGATGCGGGTATTGCATATGCAGTTGTCAAAAAAATCATTGAAAACAATGCCAGCACAGCCATTCTTTTTTTCACAGAAAAACCTCCTCGCTTGTTATGGATGTTGTTGGGCTTTATCCATATAACGAGCAAGGAGGAAAAAAGGGACAGCTAATTATCTGATTTCTTGATTCCAGAAGCAACCATGAGAATTCCATCTGCGTCAAGAGAGCCAAAGACCGCAAAGTAGCAGCCTTCCTTCTCAAAACAAACGTATTTACGAGAGTCTCTTTCAAAGAGGTATCCCATTGCCCCATCTATGCTCACCGGTTCGATCTTACTGTTTTCAGTGTCCATATATATTCGTGTATCTGTCTTGCAGATGAGAATGCTGAAATCATCTGCATTTCCAACCGCATATTCGTACTTGATAACATCTGGCTGTTTGATAGTATTAAGTAAAAGCGCCCCATCAGGGATATATGTAGCTTTATATGCCATCAAATCAAGCTGCGCATTTTCTCCGTCGCTTTTCAGCTCAAATATACTGTATTTCTCAAAGGTTTCGATTACCCAGTCAATCACCTTTTCTCTGAACTGTGCGTTGGCTACCATGCTTGTTGAGAACAGCAAAGCTATGGTGATTGCGGCAGCCGCCACGACTCTGCCAATCTTTCGGCGCGGTAAATATAACTTTCGGCTCTTATCCGTTGTGCTATTAGGCGCATCATCTTTAAGCTCGGCGCGCAGATAGTTCTTCAAAGCCGCTTTGCAGGCTTTGCTAAACGAAGCGTCTGAAATCATTTGATTTTCTGCAAGCCCCATGCAAGAAGAAAGCAACTCACTATAAAAGCGAAATTGTCCCTTCGCGTTTTTTAGATGGAAGAACATTTCCGTTTCCTCCGAGGATAGCCGGAAGCAGTACCTACTAAACATCAGAACGATTCCCTGATGCGGCAACAGCAAAACCTTCTCACTCAATTCTCTGATTCTCGCTTGGGG
>OJKW01000894.1_pt1 | contig 19688 bp, 16 predicted proteins | sample 1596591 | NCBI WGS metagenome assembly OJKW01 (sample SAMEA4350166, study PRJEB24818) | metagenome | biome: human; feature: gut; material: faeces | place: Denmark | collected 2013-09
CCCCGAAGCACGATGCGGGTACCGCAACCCGACATTATCGAGCATTTTGGCAACGCAGATGCCGTGCCGCAGCCGCCGGAGCGGTGCTTAAGCCGTCAGGCGGGAATTGTGCGGTGCTGCCTTAAGTCTATCGGAGGTTCTGGCCATGCTGGATATCATTCTGCTTGGCACCGGCGGCACACAGCCCCTGCCGGAGCGCGCCCTGGCGGCTGCCTGCATCACGGTGGGCGGCTCCAACCTGCTGCTGGACTGCGGCGAGGGCACCCAGACTGCCGCGCGCCGGGCCGGGGTCAGTATTTTCCGCATGGACGCCATTCTGCTGACCCATTACCACGGGGACCACATTTTCGGCCTGCCCGGCATCTGGCAGACGATGGCCGCCCAGGGCCGCACTGCCCCCCTCGTCATGGCTGGGCCGCCGGGCTTGACGGATGTGGTGCGCACCTTTTACGCCGTGGCCGGACCGCTGCCGTTCGAACTACGGCTGAAAGAACTGCCGGACTGCAAAGGCGAGTTTGAAGTGCCCGCCGGGTGCGTGCAGGCGTTCCCCCTCAAGCACCGGGTACCCTGCTGCGGATATGCGTTCACCCTGCCGCGGGCGGGCAAGTTTGATCCCCAGCGGGCAAAGGCGGCGGGCATCCCCGTGCGTTACTGGTCCACCCTGCAAAGCGGCCAGCCGGTGGGCGGCTTCCTGCCGTCCCAGGTTCTCGGTCCGCCGCGCCGCGGGCTGAAAGTTGTCTATGCGACCGACACCCGCCCTTGCGCTGCGCTGCGCCGCGCTGCACAGGATGCCGATCTTTTGTTGATGGATTCCACCTATGCCGATGACGCCGACCTGCCCAAAGCGAAGTTATACGGCCATTCCACCTGCCGCGAAACGGGGGTCCTTGCCGCCGAAGCCAACGTGTGCCGCCTGTGGCTGACCCATTACAGCGCCGCCGTAACGGACCTTGCCCCCGGCCTTGCCGCCGCGCAGCAGGCGTTCCCCACCGCAGCCGCCGGGGTTGACGGCATGCGGCTGACCTTGAATTTTGACCCTGATTAAATGAGGTTTTCCCCTTGAAAAAATCTGCCCGTCTGAACATTTTGTTTGCCATCATCATTCTGCTGGCCGCCGGGGTGCTGTGGCTCTGTTTCGGCCATCCGGCTGCCGGGTCCGGTCTGGTTGCCGTGCTGACCTATGGCGATGACAGCACCCAGCTGCGCATCCCGCTGGACACCGACCATCGCTATGATATTGATACCGGCTATTACACCATCCATCTGGTTGTGGAAAACGGCGGCATCCGCTTTGTGGAAAGCCCCTGCCCGGATCACACCTGTGAATCCTTTGGCGTACTGACCAAACAGGGCGATTGGGCAGCCTGCCTGCCCGCCCGCGCCAGCGTTACCGTTGAATAACCATACATTACGGAGGTTCCCCATGAAACCCACCTACAAGCAAGTGACCAAAACCCGCTATATTGAGCAGATCAGCCAGCTGGCGGAAGAAATTTTTGTTCAGCATTACACCAAGCTGACCCCAAAAGTAGCCCGCGCCCTGGCGGAAAAGTACCAGAGTGATATCCTGACGGATGACGAGATCCACAGCGGAACTGTGAATTATTTCATGATCTATCTGGGCAGCGATCCAGTCGGCTATTTTGCGCTGGATCTTACCCCCACGGGGGCCATGTGCCTGTCCCGCCTGTTCCTTTTGGAAAAAGCCCGCGGCCAGGGCATTGGCCGCAGCATTGTGGCCTATGCCCAAAAACTGGCCGAAGGCGATGGCCGCAGCCGCCTATATCTGCGGGTATGGGCCAAGGACCTGAAAGCTGAAGGGTTCTGCAAAAAGTGCCGCTTCCGCAAAAGCGAGACCGTCCCCATGGAAGTCCTGCCCGGCGTTACTCTCGATATCACCACCTGGGAAAAACTCTGGCGCTGACCATCCAGCCTTTTTGAAAAAAGGCTGGGCGAAAACCTTTCATGGGCCGAGCATAGGGCGAGAGTTCATCCTGGCGGACGTAAAAATTATAGAGTGTTTGCCGTACATTCCACCACGCTATTCCCCACAAGGCAACGGGCGCACAATGTGCGCCCCTACGGGTGGGATGCATACAAAATGACGATTGCGCATTATAAAACAATCTGTAGGGAACGGTCTTGACCGTTCCGCGATTTTATGGTGGATGCCACAACAAATTCATACAGAAGCCCGCCGTATATTTTGGCTCCCCTGGAGGGGAGCTGTCCGCACAGCGGACTGAGGGGTGGCTCCCCACGCAGGGCCTAAAAATAATCAGAATTTACGTCAGGCTCCCGGCTTGGTCAGGTTCACCCCGCCCTACCCCACAAATTTACCATTCACCCCAAATTTCAAACTTATCCTCATCTCCAATTCCTAATTTCTCATTCCTCATTCCTAATTGAGATAACTCCTAACTTTCAAGGGGGTGCCACCTTTGAATCTTCTCCACCTCGCCGATCTTCACCTCGGCAAGCGGGTCAATGGCTTTGACCTGCTGCCGGACCAGCGCTATATCTTAGAGCAGGTCCTTGACCTGTGCACTGCCCACAATGTGCAGGCGGTGGCGCTGGCCGGGGATATTTACGATACCGCCCTGCCCCCTGCCGCCGCAGTTTTGCTGCTGGACTGGTTTTTGACCGAGCTTGCTCATCGGAACATCCCGGTGCTGGCCATTGCCGGCAACCATGACAGCGCCGAGCGGCTGGATTATGCCGCCGGGCTGCTTTCCAACCAACAGGTCTATCTGGCCGGGCAGTTCACCAGTGCCCCCCGCCGGGTCATCTTGCAGGATGAATTCGGCGAGCTCACCTTTGACCTCCTGCCCTTTGTCCGCCCCGCCACCGTGCGCCACTGCCTGCCAGATGCCGATATCCGGGATGAAGATTCCGCCATCGCTGCCGCGCTGGGCCCGCTGCCCACCGCCGGGGATCGTCGGGTTCTGATCGCCCACCAGATGGTGCTGGGCAGCGGCAGTCTGCCCACCTGTTCCGGCAGCGAGAGCGTTGCCGCCGATGTCAACGTCGGCACGGTTCAGGCCGTGGATGCCGCCCGCTTTACCGGCTACCTGTACACCGCCCTTGGCCACATTCACCGCCCGCAGCAGGTCGGCTGCCCCACTGTGCGGTACGCGGGCAGCCCGCTGTGCTATTCGCTGGATGAGTGCGGCGCGCAGAAAAGCGCCGTTCTGGTTCATATCGGGGCCAACGGAGCCGAACCGGAGCTTTTACCCCTGCGCCCGCTGCACGCCATGCGCCACCTCACCGGCCCGCTGGACCAGCTGACCGCCGCCGATACCGTAACAGATGCCGAAGATTACATCTGGGCCACCCTGACCGACCCGGTTCCCCGCCCGGACGCCATGGCCGTGCTGCGTGCCGCTTACCCCAACGCCATGAAGCTGGATTACGCCCCCGGCGGCGCACTGGATACCGGCAGCGATGCCATCCAGCAGGCTGCCCAGCTGCGTACCATGAGCTTTGACGAGCTGTTCGCCCGCTTTTTTGAAAAGATGCACGGCCGCACCCTTACCCCCGAAGAAACCGCAGCTCTGGCCCAGCTGCGCCAGGAGGCCGGACTATGAAACCTGTACGCCTGACCCTTTGCGCCTTTGGCCCTTATGCCGGCACCTGCACACTGGATTTGTCCGGCTTTGGCTCCAGCGGCCTGTTCCTGATCAGCGGCGATACCGGCGCGGGCAAAACCGCGCTGTTTGACGCTATCACCTTTGCCCTGTACGGCGAAACCACCGGCGCTTACCGCGAACCGGACATGCTGCGCAGCGACTATGCCATCCCCACTGATACCACCTTTGTGGAGCTGGAGTTCACCCACCGCGGCCGTACTTATACCGTCAACCGCACCCCGGAGCAGACCCGCGCCAAGCGCCGGGGCGAGGGCGTTACCACAGTTCCCGGCTCTGCCGCCTTAACGCAGGAGCCGGACGCTCCCGTGACCGGTACCAAAGCCGTGACTGCAGCGGTGACAGCCCTGCTGGGCATTGACGCCCGCCAGTTTGCCCAAATCTCGATGATCGCGCAGAATGATTTTGCCCGCCTGCTCAACGCTTCCAGCGCCGACCGGGCCGAAATTCTGCGCCGCGTGTTTGATACCGCCAGCTACCAGCGCCTTGGCAGTGCCGCCCGCACCAAAGCCGGGGAAGCTCTGCGCCAGGCCGAGTTTGCCAACCACACCGTTGTGCAGCTGCTGGCCACTTTACAGCCTGCCCCCGGCAGCCCCCACACCGGCGAACTTGCCGATGCGCAGGACAGCCGTGACCCCTACCGTGCCCCCGCCGCGCTGGACTGGGCCGCTGAGATGATCGAAGCGGACACCGCCCTGACGGCGGAACAATCCCAACAGCTGGATATCCTTGATGCCCACATTGAAGCGCAGTCCGCCGCGGTGGAAGCCGCCCAAAACCGTGCCAAACTGCTGAGCAGTCTGGATGAAGCCCAGGCCAAAGCCGCCGAGCTGACTGCCCAGGCCCCCGCTTTGAATGCGGAGTGGGACAAGACTGAAGCCCGCCGCCCGGAGCTTGCCGAGCTGGATGCCAAGCTGCAGCGCTTTGCGGAGTGGGAGCCGCGCTATCAAGAGTTGAGCACCGCCGCAGCCAGCGCCAAAACCGCCCGCGCCCAGGCCGAGCAGGCCGCCGCGGCGCTGGAAAAAGACCAGAAAACTCTAAGCAGTACCGATACTGCCTTAGCCCAGCTGGAACCGCAGATCACGGCCTGCGGCGAACCGAACGCCGAGCTGGAAAGCTGCCGCAAAACCATTGAGCTGGCCCAAAGCCAGCAGCAGGACTGCCAAGCCCTGTTGGACGATATCCCCCGCCTGCACGCCGCGCAAACCAACTGGCAGCGCGCTGCCGATGAATACCGGCAAAAGCAGCAGCAGGCCGATGCCGCCCAGCATTCCAGCGCCGAGATGCAGCGCGCCCTGAATGCCGCCCGCGCCGGGATTCTGGCGCAAGATCTGGTGGATGGCACCCCCTGCCCGGTGTGCGGTGCTCTGCACCACCCAGCACCGGCAGCCCCCGCCCCCAGCCATGTCACCGAAGCCGCCTGCAACAAAGCTGCGCAGGCAGCGGCGAGCGCTGCGGCGGAAGCTTCCAAAGCCTCCACCGCAGCCGGGGAAGCCAAAGCCGCAGCCCAAACCCAGCGGGATACCCTGTATGCGCGTACCGCCGCCTTTCTGGCGCGCCGCCGCCAGCATTATACCGGGCCGCAGGCCGATGCCCTGACCCCGGACGAGCTGCAAACCGCCCTGCAGGCCCAACATGACAGCCTGCGCCGCGGCCTTGCCGAAGTACATGACCGCATGGCAAATGCTGAATCCCGCAAAAAAGATCTGGAAAAGCTGACCCGCCAAAAAGCCCAGCTGCAAGCCCAGCGCCCCGACCAGGCAAACGCTGTGGAGCAGGCCCGCACCGCACAGGCCAACGCCGAAAAAGCCGCCGCGGAAGCCCAGACCCGCCTTGCCGAGAGGCAGAAAAACCTGCCCTGGCCAGATGCCGCCGCTATGGCCGCCGCCCGCGCCGAGACCCAAAAACAGCGCCGCACCCTGCAAGCCGCACTGGATGCCGCCGCCAAAAGCCGCGATGCTTTTTCCAAAGAACTTGCTGCGGCCCAAAGCGCCGCCCAAACCCTGGCCGAACAGGCCGGGGATACCGCCAGCCGCCCGGATCCTGCCGCCCAGCAGCAGGCCCTTACTGCACTGCAAGCTGAGCGCAAAAACCTGCGCGACCAAAACCAGGCCGCCCTGCACCGGCTGGATACCAACCGCGATGCCCTGACCAACCTAAAAAAAGCCATCACCGCCGCAGAATCTGCCCGCGCCAACGCCGCCATGCTGGATAACCTGAGCAAGACCATCAACGGCAATCTGACCCAAAAGCAAAAGCTGCCCTTTGAACAGTATGTGCAGAGCTTTTATTTTGACGGCGTGGTCGCCGCCGCAAACCGTCGTTTTACCCGCATGACGGGCGGCCAGTATACCCTGCGCCGCCGCCAGAGCGCCGATATTGCCGCCAAGACCGCACTGGAGCTGGATGTGTTCGATGCCTACACCGGCAAAACCCGCCCGGTCGGTTCCCTTTCCGGCGGCGAAAGCTTTTTGGCGGCGCTCAGCCTGGCTCTTGGCATCAGCGATACCATCCAGGAAAGTGCCGGCGGCATCAGCGTGGATACCCTGTTTGTGGACGAAGGCTTTGGCACGCTGGACGCCGACGCCCTGCAAAAAGCCATCGACACCCTGACTTCCCTTGCCGGTTCCGATAAGCTGGTCGGCATCATCAGCCACGTCGAAACCCTCCAGGACCGCATCCCCAAACAAATCCTGGTCCAAAAGACCAAATGCGGAAGCAAAGCCCAAGTAGAACTTGGTTAATTGGAAGTCAGGAGGGAGGCGTTAGGAGTTTATGGTGCGGCTTGCGCCGCGTATTAAAATCATAACACTCTTATACTCTCTCCGTTTCCTCACTTCTAATTATTGCCGCTTCCAAAAATTCCGTCCTTCAACTCCTAACTCCTACCTCCTAACTTATGAACCATCTTCTCCAATCTCAACTCCAATCCTATGCTTCCTCCGGGCTTTACCCCTTGCACATGCCGGGGCACAAGCGGCGGGTGGTGCCGGCACCGGGCCTGCCCGCCGGGTGGGATATGACCGAAGTTCCCGGCGTAGATGACCTGCACGATGCAGACGGCATTTTGGCCGATGCCATGGCCCGCACCGCCGCCCTGTGGGGGGCAAAGCGAACCTGGTATCTGGTCAACGGCTCCACCTGCGGCATTCTGGCCGCCATCCGGGCCGCTGTCGTCAGTTCCGGCCGCACCGCCGTCATCTGCGCACGCAACTGCCACAAATCCGTTTACCACGCCATTGAGCTCAACCGCTTAACGGCACACTGGCTGGTGCCCCCCGTGGACCCGGCGTTCGGCATTTACGGCAGCATCACCCCCGCCATGGTAGCAGATGCCCTGCGCGCCTGCCCGGATGCCGCTGCGGTCATCCTTACCAGCCCCACCTATGAGGGTGTTTTGAGTAATCTTGCCGCCATTGCCGCTTTGTGCCACGCCGCCAACGTTCCCCTGATCGTAGACGAAGCCCACGGTGCGCACTATCTGCCACTGGCCGCCGCCCACGGCTGGCAGGGCGGTGCCATTGCTGCCGGGGCGGATGTCATCATTCAAAGCCCGCACAAGACACTGCCCAGCCTGACCCAGACCGCCCTGCTGCACTGGAACAGTTCTTTCATTCCGCCGCAGGAGCTGGAACGCCAGCTGGATGTGTTTGAAACCAGTTCCCCCTCCTATCCGTTAATGGCCAGCCTGGACGGCTGCACCGGCCTGCTGGCCGAACACGGCGATGCCTGGTTTGCCGCCTGGCGTGCCCGCTTGCAGCGGTTCAGCGGCGCTGTGCGCCCACTGCGCCGCCTGCGCGTGCTCTGCCATGGGATGGATGATGTTTCTGCCCACCCCGGCTTTTTTGCCCACGATTCCGGCAAGATCCTCGTCAACGGTGCTGCTGCCGGGCTGACCGGCCCCGCCCTGGCGGAACTGCTGCGCCGGGACTGGCAGTTTGAAACCGAGATGTCCTGTGGTGCCAACGTGCTGGCCATGACCTCCCCCTGCGATGAAGAAACCGCCCTTGACCGTTTTGCCGCTGCCCTGTTGGTGATCGATGCTGCGGCGGCGCAGAACGCTCCCCTGCCCGCCTCGGCGCAGGTGCTGCCCACCCCCGGCCCAGCCGCCTGTTCCATCGCACAGGCGCTTTTTGCCCCGCACACCGCGTTGGCATTGCAACATGCCGTTGGCCGCACCTCGGCGGAGTATGTCTGGGCATATCCGCCGGGCGTTCCGCTGCTGGCACCGGGCGAAGTGATCACTCCGGAATTCATCGCGGCCTGCACCGCCCTTGCTGCCTGCGGCACCCACCTGCACCACACTGGCCTTGGCGGTGGCTCCACTTTGGATGTTCTGCCATAGCACCATTCCTGTTGTGGGCAAAAAACTGCCCGCCTCCCCGCAAAAATCCCCGCTTTTGCTTGACAAACCCTATGGTTTCCGTGTATATTTAATATAATCTATATTTATAGAAGAGGTGAAATTTCATGAAGCACATTCAGACTCTGAACACCCGCGATATGGCTAAGAGCCTCCAGAACGGCGGCTGCGGCGAATGCCAGACTTCCTGCCAGAGCGCCTGCAAGACCAGCTGCGGCATTGCCAACCAGCCTTGCGAGAAGAAGTAATTTTTACTTGAACTGGCTTTCTGCCGGGACTGCCTTTTACCAAAAAGGCGCTCCCGGTTCTTTTTATGTAACCCCACTTTGATTCGGATATGAGGAATAGTATGATCCATCAATATAAACTCAACGGCTACAACATTGTGCTGGATGTCTACAGCGGCAGCGTTCACGCCGTAGACGAACTGGCGTATGACGCCATCGCCCTGGTCGATGCCGGCCACCCCCGCGCAGAAGCTGCCGACCTGCTGGCAAAGAAATATGCTGACCATCCCGAAGTGACCGCCGAGGACATCAACGACTGCTTTGACGATATCGAAGAACTGAAGGCCGATGGCAAGCTGTTTGCCGAAGATATTTACGCTGACCATGCCTTTGACTTCAAGAATCGTTCCACCGTTGTCAAGGCACTCTGCCTGCATGTGGCCCACACCTGCAATCTGAACTGCGAATACTGCTTTGCCGCCCAGGGCAAGTTCCACGGCCAGTCCGGCCTGATGAGCTTTGAGACCGGCAAGCGTGCGCTGGATTTCCTGGTGGAGCACAGCGGCACCCGCCACAACCTGGAGGTTGACTTTTTCGGCGGCGAACCGCTGATGAACTTTGAGGTCTGCAAACAGCTGGTTGCCTATGCTCGCAGCATTGAAAAAGAAAAAGGCAAGAACTTCCGCTTCACCCTGACCACCAACGGCATCGGCATCACCGATGAAGTCATTGAGTGGGCCAACAAAGAGTGCTACAACGTGGTTCTTTCTCTGGATGGCCGCAAGGAGATCAACGACCGTTTCCGCAAGGATATTGCAGGCCGCGGCAGCTATGACCGCATTGTGCCCAAGTTCCAGCAGCTGGTCAAGGCCCGCGGCGGTAAGGGCTACTACATGCGCGGCACCTTCACCCATTACAACACCGATTTCACCAACGACCTGTTCCACATGGCGGATGATCTCGGCTTTGACGAGCTTTCCATGGAGCCGGTCGTGAGCAAGGCCGGCAGTCCCGAAGCCCTGACCGAAGCCGACCTCCCCATCCTGTTTGACCAGTATGAGCTGCTGGCCAAGGATATGCTCCGCCGTGAAAAAGCCGGTCATCCCATCACCTTCTACCATTACATGATCGACTTGGCCCATGGCCCCTGCATTTACAAGCGCATTTCCGGCTGTGGTTCCGGCACCGAATATATGGCCGTTACCCCCTGGGGCGACCTGTACCCCTGCCATCAGTTTGTCGGCGACCCGGATTACAAGCTGGGCGATATCTGGAACGGCGTTACCAACACCGAACTGCGGGATGAATTCAAGCTGTGCAACGTGTACGCCCGCCCCGACTGCAAGGATTGCTGGGCACGCCTGTACTGCGCGGGCGGCTGCGCCGCCAACGCCCTGCACGCCACCGGCGATATCCACGGTGTGTATGAATATGGCTGCGAAGTGTTCCGCAAGCGCATTGAATGTGCCCTGATGATCAAAGTAGCCGAAAGCCTTGATCCCGAGCTGGCAGGCCGCGCCGCAACGGCAGCTCCTGCTACCGACGAGGACTGTGGCGACTGTTCCTCCTGCGAATAATTTCCTTTTCCCAGGGTGTATCTGAAAAGTCGAAAATATCGGCTGTTTCTTTGTTTTCAGATACACCTTAACCGCCGAGCCAGCAAAATCGGCGTTTCTTGTTTATCCCCGCACCAAATCTTCCATCAAATTCATCTGGCAAAGCCGGAATAAGGAGCGTAACTTGTATGGAATACCGTGTCTGCCGCAATAACCCTGCCCCCTATAATGACCTCAGCGGCAAAATCAGCCTGCTGGGTCTTGGCACCATGCGCCTGCCCCTGCGGGACGCCGCCGACCAGACCAGCATTGACGAGGAAAAGGCACAGGAGATTTTTGATTATGCCTATGCCCACGGCGTGAACTATTTCGATACTGCCTACCCCTACCACGGCGGCATGAGCGAAAAGTTCTGCGGCAAAGCTCTGGCCAAGTATCCCCGCGCCAGCTATCACCTTGCCAGCAAACTGCCCGGCTGGCTGTTGAAATGCGATGAGGATGTGCCCCGTATTTTTAACGAGCAGTTGGCCAACTGCCGCACTGATTACTTTGATTTTTACCTCGCTCACTCTGTGCATGAAAGCAGCTGGTCCAATTACGCCAAGTACCACGCCTATGACCAGCTGAACGAGCTGCGCAAGGCGGGCAAAATCAAGCGGCTGGGCTTTTCTTTCCATGGCAGCGCTGAGCAGCTGGCAGAGATCCTTGCTGCAGGCGATTGGGATTTTGTACAGCTGCAGCTCAATTATTTTGACTGGGACTATCAGCAGAGCCGCAAAAAATACGAGCTGTGCGCCGCTGCCGGGCTGCAGGTCATCGTTATGGAGCCGGTGCGCGGCGGGATGCTGAACACCCTTTGCCCTGAAGCCGCCGCCCTGCTGCATCAGGCCGCCCCGGAAAAGAGCCTGGCCAGCTGGGCCATTCGCTGGGTTGCCAGCCTGCCCAATGTGCTGTGCGTACTTTCCGGCATGACTACCCTGGAGCAGGTACAGGATAACGTGGCTTCCATGGATCCCTTTATTCCGCTTTCCACCACCGAGCAGGATACCCTCGCACGTGCGCTGGATGTGTTCAAGGCCCAAAAGCTTGCCCCCTGCACAGCCTGCAAGTACTGCATGCCCTGCCCCGCCGGGGTCAACATTCCGGGCATGCTGCACGCCTGGAACGAATACCGCCTGTGTGGTGACCGCCTCGCCACCCTAAAAGAGGAATATGAGGACGCCCCCGCCGCCACTCGCGCCGAGCATTGCATCAAGTGCGGTGCCTGCCTGCCCAAATGCCCCCAGCACATCGACATCCGTTCCATGATGAGCACCATCTGCGATACGCTGTGATTTTTGGATTTACGGGGGATTTTTCCAACCTTTTTGAAAAAAGGCTTCGGCGAAAACCTTTAATCCAATAGGTACAATCGTATAAATAAGGCGCACCACGGGGATTATTCTGTGGTGCGCCTGTTTTTTGTTGTTCCTGTTTATGATCCCTGCCTATGCGGAATTACAGCAGGTTCAACCCTTGCCACGAACTTTTTCCCGCCGTCCCATTCCGAATTCCTAATTTTTCCCCTCTCCGCGTAAAATGCCAAAAGCCCGATGTCAACACTGCATCGGGCTTTTGGATTTTCTGCATATAAAACGTTAATTTACTTATCCTGCGCGTTATGCTTCGCGGCAAACGGCAGCTTGCCATAGATTCCGCCGGTCGTCTCCTTGGCGGCACAGATTTTATCTGCCAGGCACACCAGCCACGCTTCACGGCAGGTGGGTGGGATGGGGGTTAAGGGGAACATGTGCTTTTTGATGATCTCCCGCTCCACCGGGGTCAGCTTCCAATCCTCGCTTGCGTTGTGCAGGGCGGTGCCTGGGTGGGTAAAACCGTGCCAGTGGTGGCCGTTGGCTTTATCGTGCCAGTCATACAAAAAGTAATCATGCAGCAATGCACCGCGGATCAGCGCCCGCTCGTTTACGCGCAGGTGCAGCGTTTCCGCCAAGACGCAGGCGGTATCCGCCACGCTGACGCAGTGGGCATACACGCTGACCTTGCCGTGCTGGATGCACCGCCGGGTTGCCGTGTAGCGGCCCTCTTTTTCCAGCCGGGCGGCTGCGGCTGCCACGCGGGCTTCGATTGCCCTGCGGCGTTCCCCGCTCAACTGAAGGTCACCACATCATCACGCGGGGCCGCGGCAGGCTCCACGTTGATGGCCGTCAGCACCGGGCCGACAGAATCCGGGGTCTGGCCCTTGTAAATCGGGTGGTATTTCAGGTTCACCTTTGCCGTTACCGTGATCCAGTCACGCTGCTTCAGGTTCTTGTACTCCGTGTACTTGCAGGGGAAGCCCACAAACTGGATATCCTGCACGCAGCAGGTCATGGCAAAGCGGCCGGGCACAAAGCTGTCCTTGCCGGCGCGGTTGGTCTGGCACACCTGAGCCAGGAATTTCACCGTTTTGCCGTCGTACTTCTGCATCTCATCCATGCAGTCCATATACCACACGCCAAAGAACTCTTCGGGAATCTCGATCACCGGGGCGTTTACATCGAACGGCAGCGGGTCCGGGATATCGTCATAGGCAACGCTGCCATCCTTGAACTCATAGGCGATATCGCAGCGGCGGCTGGCCTGGCGCACCAGCTTGTGGATCAACTGGTGGCTTTCGTCATCGTTTACCGCCTCGGCACGGTTCACCACCAGCAGCTCGCTGCCGCGCAGCTTGTCCAGCAGCAGGCCGCGCATGGCATTGTCGTTGGCATAGGTCTTGATGGTAGTGCCGTCTGCGGTGGCCAGGCACTGGTAAATCAGCCAGTTATCCGGCAGGGCATCGTACAGCTCCTGCACCAGCCACATGCCGTTGTATTCAATGATCACACGCCCACAGTCAGACTTTTCAGCCAGCTGCTGCAGGTGTTCGCGGTTCAGTTCCGCTTTGTCCTCAATGGTGGCAACGGTCACGCCGCCAAAGGCAAATCGCTCGGAATCATATTCCTCTTCGCCTTCCTCACAGATCAACAGCAGCGTTTTGTCGCCGGAATCAAACTGCGGGTCCTCCATTGTTTCCTGAATAAACTTGGTTTTGCCGCTTTCCAGCATACCCACAAAGAGGTAACAGGGAATCTCTTTCTGCGCCATGTTTTACTCCTTTACAAATCAGGCGTGGAACAGCTCTTCCACCTCATGTTCCTTCAGCTGGGAACCGATCACGCACACCTTGCCGGTAACATCGGGGCCGCAGGTGCGGATCTCATGCTCACCGGGCACCATGTCGAACTCGTACCAGGTGTCGCCGCCGTCCACAATGCCCTTGGCACGCAGCACAGCGCCGTACTCGCCGGAATCCAGCGTGGTCAGGATGCTCTCCAGCTCGTCATGGCTGTACTTGTGGGCAGTCTCGTGGCCCCAGCTGGTGAACACTTCGTCTGCATCGTGGTCATGATGATGGTGATGATGGCCGCAGCAGCACTCGCCGTCATGGTGGTGCTCATGCTCGTCATCGTCATCGTCGTCATCATGGTCATGGTGGTGGTGGCAGCATTCGTGGCCGTGGTCATCATCCTCGTCATGATGGTGGTGATGCTCGTGCTCATCCTCATCATCGTCGTCATCATCATGGTCGTGGTGATGGTGGCAGCACTCGTGGCCGTCCTCATCATGGTCATGGTGGTGGTGATGATGCTCTTCCTCATCCTCGTCCGCATGGGCAGCATTGGAAGCCTGTGCTTCGCTCAGAAGCTCGGCAACCAGGTCGCGCTTACCATCCATAACGGAAACGATCTGTGCACCGGTCAGTTCGTTCCAATCGGTGGTCACAATGGTGGCGGTGGGGTTCTTTTCCTGGATCAGGGCAACAGCAGCGGCAACCTTCTTCTCGTCTGCGCTGCCGGTGCGGCTCAGGATGATGCAGGATGCGTGGCTGATCTGGTCGTCATAGAACTCGCCAAAGTTCTTCATATACATTTTGACCTTGTTCACATCGGCCACAGTCACAAAGCTGTTCAGGCTGACCGGCAGGGTCTCGCCCACACCCTCAACGGCGCGGGTCACATCGCTCAGCTTGCCAACGCCGGAAGGCTCGATCAGGATGCGGTCAGGATGATAAGTCTCCACGACCTTTTTCAGTGCCTCGCGGAAGTCGCCCACCAGGGAGCAGCAGATGCAGCCGGAGTTCAGCTCGTTGACCTGAATGCCTGCCTCACGCATAAAGCCGCCGTCAATGCCGATCTCGCCGAATTCGTTTTCGATCAGCACAATCTTTTCGCCCTGGAACGCTTCCTTGATGAGCTTTTTGATCAGGGTCGTTTTGCCTGCACCCAAAAAGCCGGAGAAAATATCAATTTTAGTTACCTGTTCTGCCATGGTAATATTCCCTTCTATCTTAAAGTTTGTTTGTGTTGTTAGCAATCTTGTTTTCTTACTGCTAACCTTATTATATCAAACCCGTCAAGAGCTTTTCGCCCATTTGGGCCTGCCAAAATTTGAAATTTTTGAAAACTTCTTGCCCTGTCAGCGCCTTTTTACCGCGGCGTTTCCCCCGTTTGCTGCAAAATCCTCTCACCTTTCAGCAGTTTGCCCGAAAAATCGCCCAGTATCGCCTGAAAAACCGTTTTTTCTATTGAATTTTGCGCCGGGCGCGTGTTACACTTGATTTATGCTGTTTTTACCGGAATTTTGCCTTGTTCACGCCCTGTTTTGGAGGTGAGCACCTTGCCCGCTGCCCCTACATCCCGCGCCGCCGGGCGCGAAGTGACCCCCGTGGAACTGTTCCGCCTGCTGCCCGCCCATTTCGCCGCGGTACTGGTTTGTACCCTGCTGGGAGGTATTTTGGCCTTTGCTGCCGCACGCCTTGCCCCGCGTAGCTACCAGGCCGAAGCCCAGCTGTATGTTGCCGCCGCACAGGAGGGGCTGACCTCCGGCTATGCGGAACTGCAATTAACGGCTGATTATCAGGAGCTTTTGACCAGCCGCACCATGCTGGAATCCGTTATTTCCACCCTTGGCCTTTCCACGGATACTGCCCACTTAAAAGACCAGATTACCATTCTGCACCCGGCAGATACCCATATTCTGCGCATTGTTGCGGCCGATTCCTCCCCACAGCGCGCAGCAGATATTGCCAACGCACTGGCTGCCCTTGCGTTGGATGATCTCTCTGCCCGCATGGGCACCACCCCGCCCCGCCTGGTGGAGCAGGCAGCCCCGCCGCAGCGCTTTTCCGGGCCGGGGGCTGTGTTCCACGCAGCGTTTGGCGCTGGCATCGGCTTTTTGCTCTGCTTTGCTTTCCTCTGCCTGCATTACCTGCGGGATGACCACATTTATACGGCGGACGATTTGACCCGTTGCCTTGGCTCTTCGCCGCTGGCCTGCATCCCGGATGCCACGCCCCGCCGCCTCCATACCCGGAAAGGCGGCCGCCCATGAAAGAACTTGCTTTGAACCACCTGCCGGAGCTGGCACCCCGGACGGTTGAATCCCTGAATCTGCTGCGCCTGCGTCTGGAACAGACAGCCCCAGACGCCAAAATCATTCTGCTCACCAGCACTACCCCGCAGGAAGGTAAAACTACTCTGGCTTTGCAGTTCTGGCAGCTGCTTGCCGGGCTTGGCCAGCGCTGCCTGCTGGTTGACGGTGACCTGCGCCATTCCGGCATCTGCCGCCAGTGCGGGCTGACCGGTGAACACAAAGTGCCGGGTCTGGCACACTATCTTTCCGGCAGCGTTCCTCTGGAGGAAGTTCTCTACCACACCGAGATCCGCGGCACCTGCCTGGTTCCGGCCTCCGGCACCACCAGCCGCCCGGCCCTGCTACTGGAACACCCCCGTTTTGCCCGCATGGTGGAAAGCTGTGCACCAAAGTTTGCTTATCTTTTGGTCGATGCTCCAGCTCTGAGCGAATGCAGTGACGCTCTCAGCCTTGCCAAAGTATGTGACGGTGCCCTGCTTGTGGTACAAAGCGGCGGCGTTACCCACCAGGAGCTGCGCCAGGCGGTTCACCTTCTGCAGGGCTGCGGCCTGCCGCTGCTGGGCACTGTGCTGAACCGCACCCCGTATTGACCTTTTATGAAAACATGTTAGAATGGACTTGTTCAACATTCTGCATATAAGGAGAGGACTATTTTGACAACCAATGAAAAAATCGCCGCTCTGCGCGCCGCTGCCCAAGCAGCCGGTGCCCACGGTGTTTTGCTGATGACCAGCGACCCTCACTCCAGTGAATATCTGCCCGCTTATTACAACAGCCTGCCGTTTTTCTCCGGCTTTACCGGCGAGAACTCCACCCTCGTTGTCACCCTGACCGGCAGCGCCCTGTGGTGCGATGGCCGCTTTTATGTTCAGGGTGACCGTCAGCTGGCCGGTACCGAAATTGAGTGCATGCACGCCGGTTCCGCCGGGGTGCCCACCGTGGAAGAGTACCTGACCGCCCATTTTGCCGCCGGCCAGACCCTGCTGCTGGACGGCAGCTGCGTGCCTGCCACCATTGCCAACGGCTATGCCGCCGCTCTGGCCAAGAGCGGCGCCAAGCTGGAAAGCAAGGATATCGTCTCCCCCCTGTGGGAGAGCCTGACCACCCGCCCCAGCCTGCCCAACACCTCCTGCGAGCTGCTGACTGTTGAGCAGACCGGCGCCACCGCCGCCCAGCGCATTGCCATGGTGCGTGACGAGCTGAAAAAAGCCGGTGCCACCGCCCTGGCCGTGACTGGTCTGGACTGTGTGGGCTGGCTGACCAACATGCGCGCACGCGACCTGCCCTGTACCCCGCTGGCCGTTGCTTATGCCCTTGTCACGATGGACAGCTGCACCCTGTTTATCGCCCCTGGCCGCCTGAATGATGCCGACGCAAAAACGTTGGCCGATAACGGCGTTTCCCTGCGCGACTACCCGGAGCTGATCGATACCGTACATGCTCTGCCCGCAGAGGAAGTGTTCCTCGTAGACGAGAAAGCCACTAACTATGACCTGTACTGCGCCCTGAACGAGCACAAGACCGTTACCGGTGCCGACCCGATCTTTGCACTGAAAGGTGTCAAAAACCCGGTCGAGCTTGCCAACATCCGCGAATGCCATGTGCGTGACGGCGTTGCCATGGTGCGTTTCCAGATGGACTTGGAAAAGGCCATCGCCGAGGGCAAAATCCTGCACGAGACTGACATTGAAAAGATGCTGCAAAAGCGCCGTGCCGAAATGCCCGGCTATTTTGAGGACAGCTTTGATACCATTGCCGCTTACGGCCCCAACGCCGCCATGATGCACTACCATGCCGAGGGCGAAGTGGACAGCGTGATTGAGCCGCGCGGCTTCCTGCTGGTGGATAACGGCGGCCAGTATGACTGCGGCACCACCGATATCACCCGCACCTATCCCGTCGGCCCCCTGACCGAGAACGAGCGCAAATACTACACCTGGACCCTGCAGAGCCACATTGACATTGCCCGCGCCGTCTTCCTGGATTACTGCACCGGCTTTGCACTGGACAGCTTTGCCCGCGGCCCGCTGTGGGCACACAAAATCAACTACCGCTGCGGCACCGGCCACGGCGTTGGCTACATCTCCTCGGTGCACGAAGGCCCCCAGAGCCTGCGCCCCCAGAACCCCATTGTCTTCAAAGAGGGCATGACCATCACCGATGAGCCGGGCGTTTATGAGACCGATGAAGTCGGCATCCGTATTGAGAACGAGCTGGAATGCGTGGATGCCGGCACCAACCAATATGGTCACTGGCTGAAATTTGAGCCGCTGACCCTGGTGCCCATCTCCACCGAGCCGGTCATTGTGGACGAACTGACCCGTGACCAGATCAACTGGCTGAACGCCTACCATGCCCATGTATACGAGATGCTCAGCCCCCGCCTGACCGAGGTGGAAAAGACCTGGCTGAAAGCCAAGACTGCCCCCATCGACCGGTAAAACTTTCTTTTCCGCATTTTTGAGTTATTTGAATCACTGAATTTATCGGCCCCTGCCGCACCAAGGCAGGGGCCGATTTTGTTTTGCCTTGGGTCCTGCTGTGCTATGTCCACATCAACCTTCCCTTTTCGTATTTTCCTTTTCCCTGTCTGTAGGGAACGGTCTTGACCGTTCCGTCCCCTCATCCTACCACCCATTTATAAATGCACCTCTCTCATGGCCTCGCGCAAATTAACTTATTGTATTTTATTTAATTTTATATTCAAATTGTATTTTCAGTTTTCCTGCGTCCGCCCCTCTGTCCATTCTGCACATTCCGACCAAATTGGCGCATTGGGTGCCGGTCATTCTGCTATTCTTTCATAAATCTTACCCAAAATCACACGTCTAACACTGTGCAATCATCCCATTTTCTGGACTTTTTACTCATTCTTGGGTAAAAAGCCGTGATTATTGTTGATTTTTTGTCAAAGTCGGTCTATAATAAAATAGCTGGCAGGGTCAGACCCTCCAGCTGCTTGAACTGAATTTATAGGAGGTACCTGTTATGCTCGTAAATGCAACCAATATGCTCCTCAAAGCTCGTGACGGCCACTATGGCGTTGGCCAGTTCAATATCAATAACCTGGAATGGACCCGGAGCATTCTGCTTCAGGCTCAGGCCATGCAGAGCCCGGTTATCCTGGGCGTTTCCGAGGGTGCCGGCAAATATATGACCGGTTTCAAGACCGTTGCCGCCATGGTGCGCGCAATGGATGAATCTCTCGGCATCACGGTTCCCGTTGCCCTGCACCTGGACCACGGCACCTATGAGGGCGCAAAGGCCTGCATTGAAGCTGGCTTTACCTCCATCATGTTCGATGGCTCCCACTACCCCATCGAAGAGAACATTGCCAAGACCCGTGAGCTGGTTGAGCTGGCACATGACAAGGGCCTGTCCATCGAAGCCGAAGTTGGTTCCATCGGCGGCGTTGAGGACGGCGTAGTCGGCAACGGCGAAATCGCTGACCCCGAAGAGTGCGCCAAGATCACCGCTCTGGGCGTTGACTTCCTGGCTGCCGGCATCGGCAACATCCACGGCATTTACCCCGCCAACTGGAAGGGCCTGGACTTTGAAGCTCTGGAGCGCATCCATCAGGCTACCAACAACATTCCTCTGGTGTTGCACGGCGGCACCGGCATCCCCGACGAGATGGTTCAGAAAGCCATCCGCCTGGGCGTTTCCAAGATCAACGTCAACACTGACTGCCAGCTGGTATTTGCTGAGGCTACCCGCAAGTACATCGAAGCCGGCAAGGATCAGCAGGGCAAGGGCTATGACCCGCGCAAGCTGCTGAAGCCGGGCGCAGACGCCATCATGGATAAGGTCAAGGAGAAGATCGAGCTGTTCGGCTCTGCCAACAAGGCTTGATTTGGCTAAGATTTAATTTGCCCTTTATCCAGTAACATTACGCCCCGGAATCGCATATTCTTATGCGGTTCCGGGGTGTTTTTATTTTACGCTGTTTGCGCTATTTTATTTGTAGGTACTAGCCATAACCTCGCAGTAGGGCGGGGTCACCCGACCCCGCCGCAACCTTGGCCCATCTCTCATATTACAAATTTTGTAATGCACCTAAAACAGATTTGTAGGGGACGATGCTTCGCATCGTCCCACATGCCGGGCCTTGTCTAATATTTCACCACATCATTCTCCGCAAGGCAGCGGGCGCACATTGTGCGCCCCTACAGGTGGCATACCATCACAATCCCCTCCACATCACTCAAAACCCGTCTTTTCCCTCACCATCACATTCCAGGGCCATCTCGCCTGTCCCATCTTCACACAAAAAACGGTGCCGTACCCCATAAAGTCCGGGGTACAGCACCGTTTCTTTTTATCTTAGGCAATACCGCATAATTCTAAGTGCCGATACGGCGAGCGAGGTGCGGCAGCTGCTAAGCCAAAAGCGCAGATAATACTGGATGCTGCAAAGGTGAGCGCCGCCAGTGGCGGAAAC
>OJKW01000900.1_pt1 | contig 19547 bp, 8 predicted proteins | sample 1596591 | NCBI WGS metagenome assembly OJKW01 (sample SAMEA4350166, study PRJEB24818) | metagenome | biome: human; feature: gut; material: faeces | place: Denmark | collected 2013-09
GGGCTGTGCCTGCTGTGCAAACTGCTGGGGCTGACCCTGCTGTGCAAGCTGCTGGGGCTGACCCTGCTGCGCATACTGCTGAGGCTGACCCTGCTGTGCAAACTGCTGGGGCTGACCCTGCTGTGCATACTGCTGAGGGTGACCTTGCTGCGCATACTGCTGGGGCTGTGCCTGCTGTGTATACTGCTGGGGCTGTGCCTGCGAAACAGGCTGCTGAGGCTGATCGCTGAATTCATTCAGTGCCTGCTGCCAGTTTGTCTGCTGTTCATTCATGTTGTTATTTTCCATGATGTGTCCTTTCGAGATGTGAATTGATATATTTCCTATAATAATCAAATACGGCTACCCGCATTTTTCGATTACATTTTACCACAAATATGGCTTAAAAGCAAGTCAGCAATATAAAAATTATATGGCAACGACAGTATTTTCAGCCGATAACAGAATATTTTCCTCCGCAAACCCGAAGATTTAGTAAATATAGACAAAACAAAACTGCTGTAACCGTCAGTTACAGCAGTCAGTAAATCATATTATTTTATATTTTGCTTTCAATGTCAATACACGTTCTGTGCTTTCATCAATACGACTTATACTTATTTCTCCGCTTTTCACGGCATTCAGCACTCCGTTGAAGGCTTTTTCAAAGTTTTCAGGCATAAGAATAATATCGACACCCGCCTTTACAGCCATCACAGCCGCTATATCGGACGTATAGCTGTCAGCAACCGCTCCCATAGCCATTGAATCCGTAATGATTACTCCGTTATATCCAAGTTCATTGCGTAATTTACGGGTGATAATCTCATAAGACAGCGACGAGGGCAATTTATCCGCAGAGGTCACGGTAATATGCGATACCATTATTGTATCAGCCTTATCAAGAGCGGAAATGAACGGTACAAGCTCACAGGCTTTAAGCTCGTCCCACGACTTATTAACGCTGACATATCCCGAATGTGTGTCATCCTTTGTATCACCGTGACCCGGAAAATGCTTGAGCGTTCCTATAATACCGCTTTGATGCATACCGTCAAGCTGTGCGGATACCATTTTACCGACTGTAACGGGATTATTGCCGTATGAGCGGTCACCGATAACTATGTTGTCGGGATTTGTATTTACGTCCGCTACAGGTGCAAAGTCATAATTAAAGCCAATCTTTTTAAGATAAAAACCTATCTTTCTGCCTACTTCCTCCGCTTTTGCGGGATTGTCGGTTTTTCCGACTTCCGCCATGCTCTTATAGCTTGCTACATTGAAAAATCCTGAATTTGCGACACGGGCAACATTGCCGCCTTCTTCGTCTACAGCAACAAAAAGCGGATATTTGCTGTTGCTCTGCAAATCGGAGATAAATCTCGGCAGTTGCTCTGCTCCTGTGATGTTTTTGCCGAAAACAGCTATACCTCCTACAGAGAATTTTTCTAGATTCTCACGCATTACCTCTGTCACGGTATCGACCGCCTGTGCAGTTTCGGCGTTGCCGCTTACATTAAGAGCCTCAGGACGAACGATAAACATCTGACCGATTTTTTCTTCCGTGGTCATATTGTCCAAATACGATTTTGCCGTTTTGAGCGAATTTTCATCGTCAGCCGTCTGAAATGCCGGTTCACCTTCACCGTTGTCGGATATTTGCACCTGTGCGGTACACGATGTTAACAGAACAGCACCGAGTGCAAGCACTATTATTGCTGTATTTTTTATAAGTTTCATCATTATATCACTTCTGTGCCATACACAGCTTGTAATAGTCGCCCTTCTTCGCCATAAGCTCATCGTGCGTGCCTGCTTCGGTAATGCCCTTATTGCTGATGAACATTATCTTGTCGCAGTTCTTGATTGTTGAAAGTCTGTGGGCGATAATAAAGCTCGTTCTGCCTTTCAACAGCTCCTGAAGTCCCTTTTGCAATTCCTTTTCGGTCTTTGCGTCGATAGATGAGGTTGCCTCGTCAAGAATCAGTATCTTCGGATCGGATATGAGCGTTCTTGCAAATGATACAAGCTGACGCTGACCGCCCGAAAGCTGAGAGCCGCCCTCGTACATCTCGGTCTTGTATCCGTTTTCAAGTCCCATGATAAATTCATCTGCACATACCGTTTTTGCCGCCGCCCTTATTTCTTCCTCGGTAGCGTCAAGCTTGCCGTATCGGATATTATCCTCTATAGTGCCTGAGAATATGAAGCTGTCCTGCATCATAATACCCATCTTTTCACGCAGTGAGTGAAGCGTGACCTTGCTTATATCGTTTCCGTCTATGTACACCGCACCGCCCGTAAGGTCGTAGAAACGTGACAGCAGATTTACAATAGTAGTCTTGCCGGCACCCGTAGGTCCTACAAGCGCAATGCTTTCTCCGGGCTTTACCGTAAAGCTGACATTTTCGAGGATGTTCTTTCCTTCTTCATATGCAAACGTAACGTCACGGTATTCCACCTCGCCCTTAATATCAGGCATTTCATAAGCGTCCTCGGCATCCTTTACATCTACAGGCTCGTCCATTGTTTCGAATATACGCTCAAGATAAGCCACCGCATTTACAAAGTTGTTGTAAAGGCTTGCGATATTGATTATCGGCTGCCAGAAGCGTGAGGAATAGTTGCTCATCGCAAGTATTGAGCCGAGCGATACCGCCGGATAGCCTATAACGAGCAGTCCGACAAAGTACAGTGCCGAATCGACCACCGCTCTTATATTGTCGACCGAGAAGCTGACAAAGTTGTTTACCGTGACCGCCTTCATCCACGCTTTTCTGTAGGCTGTCGACAATCTGCGGAATATGCCGAGGTTTTCGTTCTCCCTCGCAAAGCTCTGCGTTACACGCATACAGTTAATGCTCTCCGCAAGATATGCCGTCTGGTTGGAGTTCTTGTTTGAAACTCCCTGCCACGCCCTTCTCTGCTTGTTTTTCAGTATTATCATCACAACGATGAACACGGGAACGCCCGCAAATATAACAAGCGCCAGCCTTGCGTCAACCGAGAACATAAATATCGTTATGAATATAAGGTTGAATATTTCAAGAATGAAGTTGATTATGCCGTTTGTCAGCATATCCGATACATTATTCACATAGTTTACGACACGAACAAGTATCTTACCCTGCGGTCTGTCGTCATAATACTGGAACGGAAGCTCCTGCAAATGCGCAAACAGGTCTTTTCTTATATCGTATATCATAAGCTGACCGGCTTTTGTCATAATACGCTGACGGATATTTCCGAGTACAACGCTGACAATTATAGACAGCAAAAAGCCTATCGACAAAAATACTATATAAGGGATATTTCCGTCTGGTATCGCCACATCGACCGCCTCTTTTGTAAGCAAAGGGCCGATAAGTGCAACTATTGCCGATATTGCAGACAGCGAAAGCGCCAGTATCATCTTCCACTTATAACGCTTTACATAAACCATTGCACGTTTGAAATGCTTGAAATCAAATGGGGTCTCAAGTCTTTCGTCAACGTCGAATTTATTTCTTGCCATTTAAACCGCCTCCTCTTCATTACCGTTCTGGAGGGTATATATTTCATAGTAATATCCACGCTGCCGCATCAGCTCATCGTGCGTGCCGCATTCCTTTATGCGACCGTCCTCAAGGATAACGATCCTGTCTGCATATCTTGCGGAGGATGTACGCTGAGCTATAATCAGCTTTGTACACTCAAAGTCAAGATTATTGAGGTTTTCCTGTATCTCTGCCTCTGTTTCCATATCAAGTGCAGAGGTGGTATCGTCAAGTATCAGTATCGGCGGACGGATAGCCATGGCTCTTGCAAGGGCTATTCTCTGCTTCTGACCGCCAGACAGACCGACGCCCCTCTCGCCTATTATGGTATCATACTGTTCGGGCATCTTCTCGATAAAATATGCCGAAGCAAGATGAGCAAAGTTCTTTACATCTTCAAAAGGCAGGTCGGATTTGCCGTAGGCAATATTGCCGTCAACCGTATCCGAGAACAGCAATACCTCCTGAGTAGTCATACCGATATTCGCACGAAGTACATCAGGCTCATAATCCTTGACGTTCTTTCCGTCAACATATACTCCGCCCTCCGACACATCGTAAAATCTCGCTATAAGGTTCATCAGCGTTGTCTTTCCCGAACCCGTAGAGCCCATTATTACAATGGTTTCTCCGTGCCTGATATGAAGATTTATATCGTGAAGCACGGTAACATCTCCGAATTTTGCTGTTACGTTCCTGAACTCTATATCGCCGTTAAGACGGGGACGTTCCTTGCTGTTATGATTATTCTCTATATGCGGACGTGCATAGTATATATCTATTATCTTTGATATACTTGCAAAGAAACGCTGTAAATCGTTTATCAGCATACCGATATTTCTCATAGCGTTTGCTATTGTCCATAACAGTCCTGAGAATACGGTGTACTGAGCTATGGTTATCCTGCCGTTTATGACAAAGATACCGCCGACAAGCATCTGTACAGCCCAGAGTGCCTGTGCAAGCGTTTCTATGTAAGGCTGGAATGTGAGCCACACCATAGCCGCCTGCTGATTGTACTCGCAGTAATCCCTGTTGTACTTATCGAAATCTTCCTTTTCATATTCCTCACGGGCAAAGGCCTTTACGACACGGTTTGCCGCTATATTCTCCTGTGCCTTTGTATTGAGCCGTGACAGCTTTTCACGCAGTACCACATACTTAGGACCTACTCTTTTTGAGAACATACGGGTCACAATAAACAGTATCGGGGTAAGAGCAAGTATAAAAAGCGTCATCAGCCAGTCAAGCGTAAAGAAGTAAATTACCGTGAATAAGAACAAAGCACTGCTTTCAACCACCATCATTATTATCCAGGCGATAGAATGACGTATCATATCAAGGTCGCCCGTAAGCCTTGTTACAAGGTCGCCCTTTGTATGAGTGTCAAAGAAGTGCATATCCTGATTCTGAATACGCTCGAAAAGCTCGTTTCTCACCTTCTGCAGCACCCCCTGCGATACTATCTCATACAGAGTTTTCGCAAGGAACTGAAGGCAGGTACGCACGAATACGAATAAAATCATCGCAACGCAAAGCAATATCAGCAGATCACGCTGATTTTCTATATTCTGCAAAGCATCGGGCGAGGATATAAATATACTGATTATCTGTTCTACGATCATCGGTCCTGTAAGGAAGAATGACTGTATCACTACAGACAGACACAGCGCAACGGCATACACCGCACGGTAGCCCTTCATCTTTCCGAGCATCCATTTGAACTGGAACATTTCACCACACCTTTCCTGTTATCCGCCGAAATAAAGATAAAATTTACCTAACGGCAGACCAAATTCGGTAATCGTTTTCACATTTTTGTGCAAAGCCTTGCAATAAACGCTCCGCACAAGCTCTCTTTCTTTTTACAAAGCCGATATTGCACGGAAAAATCGGTTTTGCTTTGGGTATTTTAGCACAATGCCAACAGGCTGTCAAGGGGGTTTTGAAAAATATTTATTTATTTTTTGCAGGCTAATAAATTAAGTGAAATAAATTGCTTTATTCAGAAATTTTTAAGCTGATATGTAAACATATTTTCAAAAAGAATAATTTCGTTTTTATGTTGCTCGCCCTATTGTAATAATCATAATTTTATGGTAAAATTATGTACAGAAAAGCTTCACGGCGATTAACGAAATCAAGGCACTGCATTACTGTAAATATCAGACAAATATCAGAAAGGAATCAATATGAGAAAAAATCGGTTTTTATTATCAATAACAGCAACAGCATTAATCTTAGCAGTATTACTGTCCTCCTGCACAGCAGGCAGAGCAAATTCAGACGCCTCTTTGCAAAACAGCTCAGCGTCATCAGCCGCAGGCAGCTTGAACAGTTCCCTGCGCACCGTGGCATCTGTGCCGTCAGGCGAAATATCGGATAAAGACGAATTTCTGAAAGGTATATGGGTCGATGAAAACGGCTTTGTGGCGAGCTTTTCAGAAAACGGCAGGACAGCGGTATTTGACGAGCAGACAGACGAGCAGACCCGAAAATCCGTTAAAATTACGGCACAGGACAAAGATACGATAAGCATTTCCTGCGAGGATAAGAATTATACCGCATACCATGCCGACAGCGAGAAAGGCGCAGAGCTTTGCGAAAATCTACTTACCGCCGCTTCGGGAGATTGGTCAATGTGCGAATACGGCTATGCGCAAACGGTAGAAATCAGAAAATTCACCTTTCTGACATCGCTCGGAAACGATTTCTCCGGCGATAAGATTACCGTCGGACTTGAGGGTGTAAAGCTACGCAACTCGTTATTCGAATCGGACGGCAGTGAAACATACGCAAGGCTTGACGGCGATAAACTGATACTTATTTTTTCTTACGGCGATATGGTTTCTTCCTGCACGCTGATAAAAAAAGACAGCGCTGAGTATAATGAGCTGACCGATGCAGGTTCTGCTATTAACGGCGTATGGGTAGATCCCGATGACCTGAACACAACGCTCACATTCTTTGCAGGAAAGTCGCTCACCGTGACAGGCAACGCTTTTAAAGAGGAACTTGGCGAAAAATTCGACAGCCTTTCCGGAAAGGCCTATGACATATCCGCAAAATACAAGAACGATATTATAAATGTTTATTCAGGCGATGATACCTTGTTCAGTATCGTTATGTACGGAAGCGATATACTTGCCGTTTGCGCAGACAGCAGCGACCGCTATCCGCAGATTCTCTTCTACCGTGAAAACAGCGATGAGGTAAAAAGAGCAAAGGAAATGCAGAAGCTGAAAAAAGAAAAAGCCGATTTGCTGAGCGCCTATCCGGATAACGATAACTGGCTGAACAATGCCGAATGCGGCGACATATTATCCCTTGCGGATAAGGATTATATCGACAAGTGCGTCCAAAACGGATATTTTACCGCAGGAACGCCGCAGGAGCTTGCGAGCTTTGTTTACTATGTGAACACTCAGCCTGTAGAGCAGGGTCAGATTTCGCTTGTGCTTACAGCCGATATTGACCTTTCCGACTATAAATGGGCGCCTATGGGCTGGAGCGGAGGCGGCAATTCAGACCATCCGTTTTCATTTTGTGTATACGGCGAAAATCACAAGATAACGTATATGACGATATATTCGGACTACAGCAACGCAGGCTTTATCGGCTGGGGAACGGTATGCGGTGTGTTCGATCTTGATATTGAAAATGCCATTGTAACAGGCGATGACAATGTCGGCATTCTCACGGGTCAGGCTATTATGGGCAATTACCGAAACTGCCATGTCAGCGGAACGGTAAACGGAAGCAGTGCAGGCTCACTTCTCGGCTATGAGGCAAACTGCGATAAAGAAAACTGCACCGCAGATGTTGAGGTAAACGGCAAGAAATTCGATTTTCTTTCGTGGAACGAACAGCAGAAAAGCGAGATAAAAATAGACGATCCCGTTACAATAACGATAGATGAAAGCTACACCGTCACACGCCCCGAAGTCACAGGTTATTCGAACCTCGGCTGGATGGTATATGAGGACGGAAAGGAGCTGCTCCACAGAAACGCAGAGAACGAGTTCAGCTATTGTTATTTCGGAAATGAGTCGGGACACAGCTATGAAATTTACCTCTCGGCATACGTCAAGGGTCAGTATGTGCCGATAAGCAATATTATCAAGTATACAGTGAAATAACCGAAACTGCAGTACCGCAATTATTATGTTGCGGTACTCAGACTGTTGATAAACTGATTATTATTAAAGCCACACAGTAAAATATATCGCCAACACCGCCTGAAACGCTTTCCGTACCGACAGGGCATTAATAATTTCGTGACCTTATCAGTGCAACTGCACCGACATTTACCTTTCAAAAAAACGCCACTAACCTGAGATATATGTACTAATATGCGGACGTGTAGCGTTAAGCGTCCCTGCATTGACAGGATAAACAATGTACAGGTGGTTTAACGAGTTTAACCAACACCCCAGCGGGGTACGGGTGTGGGTAAGGAAAGAGGGATGCCACGCTGAGCATTGCTAAAGCAATGCTCCCGCTCCTCACGTCGCTCAAGAGGAATAACTGATTTGGGAGAAAACCTAAGGGATAGGGTTAGGGGCGGCAGTCCCTCACCCTAGTCCCTTTGGTTGTCTCCCGCGTGAATAGCAGCAACGTTATTAAATGGAATAGCGAACCCGAGAAGTGCTGTCCTACAAATAGCACTATCGGTAGCTTTACTATCATAGTCAGAGCTGAATGATGCAACAAGAAGCACATCAATCAAAAGACTATTTATATAAAACATCGACCCCGACAGAAAACTCTGTCGGGGTCGCTTGTTCGTTTATTTACCCAAGAATCTTATCTCATTTATAAGCGCCGTACCGTTCTTCTCCTTAAGAAGCCAGTAGAAATCCTTCGTCAGCTCAAATTCCTTATCAGGCACCGTAGTTTGCGGATAGGAAACTACCTTGTTTTCCCCTCCCTCAAAGTCAAACGCCTGAATTGCCGAATTTCCTGCTGATACCGTAAACAGTACGGAGCGACCCTTGTCAAGTGCCACCGTCAGCAGTCCGCTTGCCGTTTCCGACCAGCCCTTTGTCTTGCACTTTACCATAACCGCCCCACCATATCCGGAGGTAACTATTCCGTCTGTAGCACCCGAAATATCGATCGTTTCACCGAATATTCCGGTTCTTATGTCTAAGCTGCAGTCAACGATCGAAAGGTCGTTGCTGTATATGCCGGTTGACGATTCTATGTTCGTTCCCGCAAGCCCTGTTGTTGTTATACTGCATCTGTCGAAGCGGATTGTTTCTGCGTGTACGCCGTAATATTCAGCTGCTGCGGTAAATATCATATCGCTGAAATCAACACTGCCCATACTCTGTATAGCGTATGTATTTCCCGTTACTGTGAGATTCGGGCTGTCGCCGCCGATAAACTCCATACTCATAGGAGTTACATCGTCGTAGTCAAGGTGTGCCTGATCTATCGCAAGCAGGTTTTCTGTAGTCGCCGTGTTACGTTTAGAAAGCGTAACATTTCCGTTTATGTTCACCTTAAGGCTGTTTGAGCTTACAAACATCAGATATGTGTCAGCTGAACCCTGTCCGTCGCCTATACTTCCGCTGTTGCTGAAATCGTCGGGCTTTACGCCGTTCATATCTCCTGCCGTAAGCGTAAGATTTTCAAACGTAATATCTGAAACGCTTTGCTTAATATACAGCATTATATTCTTTCCGACGCCCGACAGCTTAAGACCGTTTCCGGTCACTGTCAGTATGCCTGTAGCGGTGTCGTACTCAAATCCGCTTGCCTTGCCGCTGATGAACGCCTTGTTTTCGGTATCTATTATCGTGCTTGCACTGCCGTTTGAAACTGTCAGATAGCCGCTCATATCCTTTTCGGCTGTGAACGATACATTCTTCGACGGCATCGTGAACTTTCCGCCCTCAACCGTCACATCGTCCGTTGTCCACTCAAGATAACCTTCGGCTTTTTCCTTTACGGTTACCTCAGCACCGATTTTAGCCTTTTCCCTTGAGCTTTCAACACCGTCAAGCGAGTAGATGACATAAACAGGAGTGATAGTACCCGTCAGCGTCATATCGGACTTGATTTCTTTTCCGATGACTGAATAGCCGTTTTCGCCAAGCCATCCGCCGAACAGACAGCCGTCTGTATCAGGAGATGCCTCAAGCATATCAGCCGTGAACACCGTTCCGTAGTCAAATTTGGCTGTTTTATAGCTTTCGTAAACCTTGTTGGTATCAAGATTTACAAGACGGTAGGTTATCGTCATCTTTTTCAGCTTGTATGTTGCTTTGATCTCGGTCTTTATAATACCGTCGTCATTACCGAACGTTGTCGGTACAGCTTTATCCCAGCCTGCAAACTCATAGCCCTCTGTACCTGTCGGCACAGGAATATCCGCCGGTGAGATTGCGTCGCCGTATTTACCGGTTATCTCATAACTTGCCTTACCGTCATCAAACTCACCGCTCATAGCATAGAACACCACGCTGTAGATTTTGTCGGTAGCTTTCCATACCGCCTTCAGCGTCATATTGCCCGTTACTCTGAACGATTCACCCGGCATCACATCCGCTGTGCCGTTACCATCAAGGTCAAATCCGACAAGCTCATAATCGTTGAACTTATCATCCTTTAAAGCACCTACCGTTGCACGATACAGATAGCCGTACTTTACCTTTACCGTTTCGTTTTCCGTGCCGTTGTCATAGTCAAACGTTACATCAAACTCCTTCGGCGTTCTGTTCCACCTTACAATTACAGTCTTGTAGGTCTTGCCGTCAATCGTTGTGTTTTCTTCGTTTATCGGCTCTTCCTTAAGAGTATATGTGTAATACTCGTCATCATACTCCGCAAGTGCCTCAACCTCGGCATCATACTTTTTACAAAGCTCGTCATATTCGGGTCTGTAGCCGTCAAACTCGGACTTTACCTTGTGTGAAACCTCAGCTCCGTGCTCGTTGTAGATATAGACGTCATAGTTTATATAACAGCGTCTGTCGTTGGTGTTCCACTTCATATAGTAGGTACCGGGCTTCTTCACAATATCGTTACTGCCGATTCTGTTTCCGTCTGCGTCCACAAAATATGACAGCAGATATTCGGTAGTATATGTGTCCTCAGGTGCGAATGCGGAATATCCGTAAAGTGCCGTTGCAAAACGGTAACCGTCCTGTACAACCGTCCTTATTCTGTCCGTTTCTATTTCAGCGCCGTTTTCATCGGTATATCTGAAGCCGCCGCCATCGTTTGCGATAAGCGTTATGTAGTGATACAGCTTCGCAGGAACTATCTCAAAGTACACATTGCTTTCCGGCATTATGCTTATATCGCCGTTGTACCTTTCAGTTTTGCCTGCCGTATAACCGCCTACCGTAACATCGCTCTTTATAAGCACATATGACGGCTCGTAGAACGAATCCTTGCTGTCAGGCTTCGGACTGTCGGGAATGCTGTTTATAAGCTGTTCCAACTCCTGCGGTAAAGGCTTGCCGTAAATAACGTCAAACTTTCTTTCGGTATAATCCGCAAGTCTTACCGTTACCGTGTACAGCTTTCGCTTCATTACAGGCTTCAGCCTCATATCGCCCATAACGGTTATCTTTTCATCGGGAGCAAGATCCGCCTTGCCGTCACCGTCAATATCCCAGCCGATAAGCTCGTTTTCCTTACTGCTGTTGATGTTGTCGATAAATGTATCCGGCACTCTGAACTCAGTGCCGTATTCAACATATCTTGCGCCCGCATAACCGCTCTCGTTATAAATATCGACTATGCATCTTCTTACAAGATAGTTGGCTTTGAGCATAATGCTGTAGGCCGTCGGGTACAGCTTTTCGTATTCTGCCCTGAACGACTGCAGATCTTCTTCACTGCCGTAGTTCACCGCAAGCGGCTTAGTCGTATCAAGACCGTGTACACTGCCGCTGTAACTGCTATCATAGTATCTGTATGCCAGAGCGTCCTTCATGTACATCTGGTATCTCATACCATCCGCTCTGTCGATACCGAAGCTTGCAAAATGAGTAACGCTGTTCACAGACTGTTTATATCTGTCGAACATTTTTATATCGTCAAGATAATCTACCGCCCACAGTTCGCTTACCCATCTGTCATTTTCAGTGTCAAAGTATTCCACTGAGTACAGCTTCTGCGCAGTGTATGTGTTAAGCGTGATGGTCATATCATCGCTGAGCCAGTAGTACGGCTGTATCTCTGTATCAAACAGCGACTTATCATAGATATAGCCGTTTTTATCGCAGTAGGTCGAAACCGCAAGCGAATAGCCGCTTACATATCCGCCCTTGCTTACAGTTACCGTATCTACAATTTCCGTCCTGCCGTCAGCCGATACCGCAAACTTCAGCGTTGCGGTCTTATCCTTGTCTTCAAGAGGGAAGTCAACTCCCTTGCGATAATAATATACACCAATGTCGCCGATATGCTTTCTGCTGATATAAGAGCCCTTGTCTGCGTCATAGTACAGATTTTCGGTGTCGGATGTGAACAGCAGATTCTGTCCGCCCGTATAGTAAAGGCGCAGTATACAGCTCAGTAAGCCGCTTGTATATCTGCTCGGAGCGTCGGGAGATACCGTGAGCGTTATCTTGCCGTCGTCGCTCTTGCTCACCTTGAAATACTTGCTGTAGCAGGCAGCCTTGAACTCACTGCTGCTCATCTGCCGTGTTACAATATCGCCTGTAGTTATATCAAGATATGTGCCTTGTGCAGGGATAAGTCCGTCTATCTCGTAAACATTCGTATCCGTTTCCCGCAGTATTATGTCGGTATTGCCCTCAAGCGTTGGCTTATCCACATAGATATATTTGTCGCCTACGCTGAATAGCGGGAATTTGAACTGCTTTGCAAGCTCCGCCTTTTTCCTGAACAGCTTGCTTTCCGCAAATATCGAGATTTTTATATACACGCCCATTTCGAAGTATATTCCGCCTTGCAGCTCGTGGTAATGTTCCTTCGGAGAAGCGTAGTATTTATTGTGTCGCATATCCTGCGAATGATAGTGCAGATAACCGTACAGGTCGGCATAAGCGCCTATTTCAAGCGCCGCACCGACGCTTCCGAGATCATTAAGACCAAGAAGCGATACCGATACCTTACCCTCGATGCCCGCCTCAACGCCAAGATAGCCGTAAGCGTACATATCAAATATGTAACGGTCGTCGCCCGCCATTATAAATCTGTATACGTTTATAGATGACGGTTCCTTGATATTTCCTCTTATGCCAAGACCCTTTGCCTGAAGCACCGATGCTTCCATACTGATACCCGCCGCAAACGAAACATTAACCACAAAGTTAAGCTCCGTCTTTATAGACAGCGGCAGTATAGGCATGAACGTTGCGCTGAAAAGGTTCACCTCGCATAGCCTTATGGCTCCGCCCTTGTTTTCAAGCATTTCACGCACGTCTTTTATGATATTTCCGCTTTCCTTATCCTCGCCGTTCATTATGGCTTCTATCTCAACGGAAACATCTCTCTTTTCTTCTTTATCCTGCTGCTTATCGTCTTCTTCCTCATCTGCCGAGCAAACCAGTATCTTGAATGTTACATCCGTCTGCGACAAGGGCAGGAACTTCACGTTGAAGTCACGCTTTAAGCTGAGAGTACCGCCTACGCCTATGATAAGGTATTCGCTGATGCTTACCTCAGCCTCCAGCTTTACCTTGTTTTTAAGCGTCATCTCATAGCTGAATGTGATGTTGAGCGCCGTCCAGTCCTGCTCATTCGGGAAACCGTTTATACATTTGAAATTAGTATTCTTCGCCGTACCGACCTTAGCGCTGATTGTAAGCCCTTCGAGAAGCTCCTTTACATTCAGCTTTATCTGCTTGTCGTTCCAGTTTACCCCGTCCATATATGTGTTGGACATAAGCTCAAACGGTGCATTGCCGTCGCCAAGCTCCCTTACCGTCTTGCTGTCATATACAGCGGCGGCAAGCATATATGTAAGCTGCTGTGTTCCTTCGCTTGCATAAAGCTGTTCTACCAGCTTCTCGGTATCTATCGCCTCGGCAAGCACATCGTTTTCAACATACTTTTCCTTGAAGTAAATATCAAGTTCTTTGTATATATCGTCAACATCACTGCCGACCGTGAGAATCTTGTATTCATCGCCGAAAAGCTCATACGACACAACGTTCAGATAGCTCGGTTCTTCAGCGTCGTCAGCGAATATCACTGTACCCTCGTGTATCGAGAGCGCCTCGAATTCACTGCGTGATAAATAGATATGCTCCTTATCGTCATCTTCTCTTATCCGGCTTTTCGGGATAGTAACTATGCCGTCCTTCAGTATTACGTTATTCGTTTCTTCCCTGTAAATGAAAAGCGTAATGGTTCTTATCTTCTCGTCAGGCATAATGTCGGAATTGATGCCGTCAAACCGCACCCCGTTATCTATAAGGCTCAGCACATATGCGCCGCCTTCCGTCCAGTTGATAGCAGGCTTTACAGTGTATACTCCGCTGCCTGTATTTTCAACTTTGAGCAGCGGCATTTCTCCGAACTGATTTTCAATACTGATAACATCCTGCAAATTATCATCCGTTATGCTCTGTGATGAGATAAGCGAGAATGAAAAGTCCTCAGGTGCGTCCGATATGGTTATCTCGTTGTATTCAGGCGTTTCCGGCTTTATCTTATCCTCGTCATATCCCGCATAAAGCGTTATATCACTGTTTACTGGCTCGTCCTCATAGAACTGTGTCGAGCACTGCTTGTCAAGATACCAGCCGTTATTGACAGCGTTTTTCTTTATCGCTTCGGGGAGCCTGCCTATAGTTTCTCCGGCGGCAAGCGTAACGCTGTCTATCTTATTTCCGCCCAGCGTATCATATGTAACAGTTACGCTGTCGGCGGTTTTACCTGCCGTTACCCGTGCGGTAAACGTCTTTTTCGCACCGCCTGCGGTAATATCCTTTGTAACCGTCACATCTGCGGTATCAGCCGCCGCTTTGCCGATTTCCTCTGCGGCAACATCAAGCGGCAGTGCCGTCAAAAGCAAAGATACGCACAGCAGCGAGGCAAGCATTTTCTTTGCCTTCTTCCTGTTAAGTGCAAAAAGCGCCGCAGCGCATATTACCGCCGATATAAGCGGCACGGTCGGATTTATCCTTCCGTCTGTCGAAGGATTATCCGGAGTCGCTTTTACCGCAGAATACACGCTGTCAAACTTCAGCGTTCCTCCCGCAAGAAGCTCCGTTTCACCGCCGCTTGCACTTCCGCTTTTAAGCTCATAGCCGTCCGGTGCCGTAATGTCGTAAGCAATATCGGCAAGCCTGCCCGTACTGCCGTTTCTGATCTCAAGCGTTAATGCTATATCCTCATCCGCCGTATATTCCTCCTTGTCGGTTTTCAGCTGTACCGACAGCGCCGCCGCTTCTGCGGCTGATACCGCAAAGGTGACCGCCGACATTATCAGCGTCAGCGCAAAGAATAACGACAGGATGGTTTTGCATCGTTGCTTTGTTTTCTTCTTCATAAATGCCATATAAATACCACCCTTCCTCAGATTGCCGCTATAACCGCCATAATAAGCAGTTAAACCGACAGTTCTTCATACTATGATTATACAGCAAATTATTTCCTTATTTCGCTAACTTGCAAAATTGTAAGAAAAAAGATTTTCAGTCCGTCGAAAAAACCTATATATTTTTTTAAAAATGGGGTTTGGGGCGTAGCCCCAAGCGGGGTGAGGGCGGCAGCCCCACACTCAGCCCCTTCCCGAGGGGAAGGGGTTTGGGGTTAGGGATAGAGAATTTGCTCTATTTTTATAAAAATAGACTTTTTCAACAAGCTGAGATTTTTACTGTCTGAAAGCAAAACCGCTGTAACAACCGCACGGCTTTGCTTTTCTAAAAATGTACAAAATCGACCTGATAATTTGTTTATTTTGTGCATTTTGTTTAAATCTAATTGACTTTTGTGGTAAAAACTTGTATAATGAACTTGGTAATCTGTGTAAACCGGAGGACTTTATATGAGCTTTTTTGATAAAGACGGAAACAGCCGACACGACTGGAATATATTTCTCGACAACTTTCCCACTATAGGTGTTTTCAAGCTGCCGCACGATTCGAATGAGGCATATTACGATAAAAACGTCGCCTCTATGCTCCATATAGAAGGCGATAATATGAGCAAGGACAGCTTCTACGCACTGCTTGACAGCCTTAACGAGAATCAGATAGAAGACTACAAGAACATATATATGTATACCGTAGGCGGCGAAACAAGCTATATAAAAATCAAAATCGTATATGACACGGATTATATGCTCGGCTTTGTGCAGGACGTAACACAGATAATGGAGGCCCGTTCACACAAGGATAACGCCAATGAATATGATATGCTCACAGGTATGTATACCCGTGACTACTTCATAAAACGTGTACGCAGTATGCTCTCAGAGATCAGCGGCACTGCACAGTGCTGTATGGCGGCAATACACATCAACGGCATAGAGCGTGTAGACAGCGAGCTGAATTACGATAAAACCGCACTGTGCGTTGCAACTGCGGCAAATGCGATAAAACGCTTTATTTCCGATAACGTTATAATCGGCGTGAAAAGCTATAAGGATTTTTTCATATTTTTCAGACAGATGACAAAGTCCGAAATATCCGACATTATGAAAAAGATGTACGATGCCGTTGCACGCTGCAAGCTGACCGATGAATTCGGCAACACCATCGAAACACGGAGCGAAGCGTATACGATAACCGCAGGCTACTGTTGGTATCCCTCGCAGGCGGCTACTATAGATATGATGATTAACTATGCCGATTTCGCCCTTTTCAGAGCAAAGGCGCTCGGCAGTATAAAAAGAGAGTTCTCAGCGGAAGAATATGTAGCCGAATGCAACAGCTATTCTGATTCAAAGCTCCTGACAGGACTTATTTACGATAACAATTTCAGCTACTGCTTCCAGCCGATAGTGTCTACCGTTGACGGCTCCGTTTACGCTTACGAGGCGCTTATGCGGCCGAAAAATTCGTCGCCTCTCGAGGTGCTCAGGATAGCAAGAGAACACGGCAGGCTTTATGATATCGAACGGCTCACATTTGAAAACGTTCTGGAGATAATCTCCGCAAACCGTGCCCGTTTCGGTGAAAAGAAGATATTCTTAAACTCAATACCAGATAGTATGATTACGGAGTACGATTTCAACAGGCTCTGCGAAAAATACGGAAATATCATGTCACAGCTTGTTATCGAGTTTACAGAGCAGGCAGACCTTACAGGCGACAAGATAGCAAGCCTGCGTTACCTTTTCAAGTCAAAGAGCTGTATGATAGCCATTGACGATTACGGAAGCGGATACTCCAATACTGCCGCTGTGCTTAGCCTTCAGCCCGATGTCATAAAAGTTGACCGCTCCCTCATAGCCGACATCAACACAAACGTAAAGAAACAGCACTTCCTCACAGGCATCATTGATTTCGCAAGGTTGAACAATATAAAGGTGCTTGCGGAGGGTGTCGAAACCTATGACGAAATGAGCGTCACCATACGCAGAGGAGTAGATTTCATTCAGGGCTTCTATACTGCAAAGCCGCAGAAGGAGATCGTTCCCGATATACCCGACGCTGTCGCCGAGCAGATGCGTATGCTCAATATGTGCCGCCCCGAAATAAAAAAGGCCCGTGATTACATCGTCCACGACGGTTGCGAGGAGCATCTCGATATAGAAAAACTGCTGTCAGGCAGATACACAGGAGTTATAGTCGAAAACGCCGTAGCACACCTTTACGCAAACGGCTGTGATGTTATGTCGTTTGTTATCAAGACCGCAGAAGGCTCAAAGTCACACATAATACTCGAAAACGCCAACATAAAAGGCGCTCTGCGCCAGTGCATACGTCTTGGAGAAAATTCCGACACCACGCTCGAAATAAAAGGGACCGATTTGCTCAGCTATGACGGAATATCCGTTCCCGGCTCATCAAAACTGCTTATAACCGGCAACGGCAATCTCTACATTGACTCCTACCGTAATGACGGCTGCTGTATCGGCAGCGGATACAACGATACCTTCGGCGAGATTACAATAAATGTTAACGGCAATGTTGAACTGCAGGCAAACGGCGACCACGGCATATGTATCGGCGGCGGTGTTTCCCCCTGTGAAACGCCCATAAAGCTGCTCAGCGGCAATATCAAAATGTCCTCAACCGGCAAGGATTGTATCGGTGCAGGCTCCTGTGACGGAAGCTGTGGCATAGAAACCGGCAACGCTACGATAGATATAAGCTGTTCGGGCAATAACGCACTCGCTGTCGGCTCTCTTTGCGGATATACCGATATAAAAGCAGACGGCACAACGTTCCTTATCCGCTCGCTCGGAGAACGTGCAGGCTGTATAGGTTCGCTGGCGGCACTTGACGGCAGCACTCCGTCAAGGATAAATATCAAAAACTCCACCCTTAATCTGTCGCTCAATGCGCTGTGCGGCTCGGCCGTAGGCTGCCGCAAAACAGCGTGCGACACCGTTATATCCGACTCGGACATCACCGTACACGTTGAAGGCGACGCTGTCGCAGGCATAGGAAGCGCAGAAGGAAAAGGCTCTCTGCTTATAAAGAACAGCGATATAAAATCAAGCTCAACCTCAGGCGTTTACTCGCTCGAGATAGGCTTTATGAACAAAGGCTGTATCATAAACAACTCCACCATAAATTCTCATCTTATCAATGACCCCGATTATCACGAGCCGTCAAGACTTATGCAACAAAATTAACATAATCATTCTGTAAAAAACCGATTATTGAATCCGCACCGTTAAACATATCGCCATCACCGCTTAAAACATTATACTAACCGACAAGGTGTTAATATTTTCGTGAGTGCATCTGTGCAACTGCTCTAACATTGACTCTTCCAAAACCGCACTATCCCACCCACTTTTCGTAGGGGAGCGGGCTTGCCCCTCCCGTTGCATCGACCATCTCCATTCCCACAACCCTCTCAAGAGTACATCCGCCGTCTCGCCCCACACTAAAAGCTAAAACCCCTCCCCTAAGCACAACGTGCTTAAGGGAGTTTTTTTTCGCATTTCAATATTAATATCCCCCACATTCACGCACTTATTTTTCGCATTTCCGCCCTTAAATGTCAAAATTGTTATATTTTTAAGAAGATTTTGTGAAATTTAGCACTCTCCTATTGACAGTGCTAAAAAGTGTGCTATAATGTAGTTGTACAAAGAAAGAGAGAGGGTCTCCGGAAGGTACAAGGGCAGCAAATGATCGGCACTGCGTTTAAAAGCACAGACCGCTTAGTAATGAATGGAGGAATGACATATGTTACCCGCAATTTTCAATGAAAACTTATTTGACAATTTCTTTAATGATGACTTCTATATGCCGTCGGTATTCGGCGGCAAGAACGATCCCCTTTACGGCAAGCACGCAAAGAACGTGATGAAGACCGATGTCCGTGAAACAGACAACAGCTACGAGCTTGACATTGACCTGCCGGGCTTTAAGAAAGAAGATGTATCGCTGAAGCTTGACAGCGGCTATCTTACCATCAGTGCCTCCAAGGGTCTTGAAAAGGACGAAAAGGAGAAGAAGGACGGCAAGTACATCAGACGTGAGCGTTACGAGGGTCAGTGCAGCAGGAGCTTCTATGTAGGCGACGGCGTACAGGCTAAGGACGTAAACGCTAAGTTTGAAGACGGTATCTTAAAGGTATCCGTTCCTAAAGCCGCACCTCAGGTCGAAACGGATAATGTTATCGCTATCGAATAAACGACAGCAGGCACACACATAGCAGTTACACGGTCGGATAATAAACCGACCGTCCGATATACGGAAGGAGAAATGACTTATGTTACCCGCAATTTTCAACGAAAACTTATTTGACAATTTCTTCGACGATGATTTTATGATGCCGTCAATGTTCGGCAAGAACGATCCCCTTTACGGCAAGCACGCAAAGAACGTGATGAAGACCGATGTCCGTGAAACAGACAACAGCTACGAGCTTGACATTGACCTGCCGGGCTTTAAGAAAGAAGATGTATCGCTG
>OJKW01000909.1_pt1 | contig 19366 bp, 15 predicted proteins | sample 1596591 | NCBI WGS metagenome assembly OJKW01 (sample SAMEA4350166, study PRJEB24818) | metagenome | biome: human; feature: gut; material: faeces | place: Denmark | collected 2013-09
CGCCGGTGAGCATCAGCAAAATGGTGACCGCCTGAGAGGCATCCGTCATCTCCGTCAGATCCACTGTGTTATAGCCGGCCGTCCGCGGCGTGACCGACTGAAAAAGGGAGGCCAATATCCGCTCTCCTATCGGCAGGTCCGCAAAATCCGTCAGGAAAAAGAGGACTGCCGGGAGCGCGATCAGCAGCGCCGTCATGCTCAGAATGACCTTGCTCTGCATCCGGTAACGCCGCAGGTGCAGACCGTGCGTACAGACATCGTCCCACGTTAGAAAGCCGATGCCGCCCACGATGATCAGCAGCATGATAACGATGTTGACCAGCGGGTCTGCGGCATAGGCCGTCAGCGAGGGGTAGGAGGAATCCGTCCGCCCCAGAATATCGAAGCCCGCATTACAGAAAGCGGAAACGGAATGGAAAACGGACATCCATACGCCCCGCAGTCCATAATCCCGGCAGAAGATTGGCAGCAGCGCCAGCGCGCCCAGCAGCTCGACCAGAAAGGTCCCCTTGAGGATAAATCTCGTCAGGCGCACGATGCCGCCCACCGCGGGAGCGGAGATGGCGTCCTGCATGGCGCTGCGCTCCTTGAGCGTGATATTCCTGCCTGAGAGCATCAGAAAGGTCACCGCACCGGTGATCACGCCCAGCCCGCCGATCTGGATCAGCAGCAAAATGACCGTCTGACCAAAGGCAGACCAATAGCTGCCGGTATCCTGCACCACCAGCCCCGTCACGCAGACAGCGGAGGTGGAGGTGAACAGTGCCTCATGAAACGGCGTCCAGACCCGCTGTACTGTGGCGATAGGCAGCATCAGCACCAGCGCCCCCAACAGGATCACACCCGCAAAGCCGAGGATCATGATTTGAAAAGAAGTCAAATGCTGCTTTAAGCGAAACACAGTCTCCGTCACATCACACACCTCCTTGAAACAATGGTACTCTCAATTTTCCGTACAGTATAGCACGGCTTTTGCAATGTGTCTGTATGTATCTTGTAAAATTTTCAGGTGCAGAGTCCTTATTTGCAGCCCAGAGGCGGGCTGCAAAGCTGCGGTTGACAGCCTTTGGTGCATAGAATTCTCCGCGTGACCTGTGAATCTCTCCTAAATTTTTAGTGAACTCCACATTGTTGCGATGGTTTGAAGCGTTACCCATTCCCACGAATCGGGGATGTCGAACGGTATCTCATCTGCCAGCGACCGTACTTCATCGCCGATTTTCTCATAAGGAGTATTATAAGAAACTGGCCATTGCTTGAAGAAAAGCATATTATTTGATATTATAAAGAAAATAGGAGTCTTGTAATAGAAAGGAGCACAGCATGGCAAAGCAGGAACTCTCTCTGAAACAACAATACCAACGGCTCACGCAGGCCAAGGCGCAGGCAACTCGGAATGGACAACCTACCCCTAAGCTCGATAAGAAGATTGAAAAGATGAAGGCAATGATGGGCAGCACCGTACAGAAAGTGCCGGCTGCAAAACCATCTGCCAACAAGTTCGTGGACTACAAGGGTGTCAACAAGCTGCCCATGCAGGGTGGTGCCTTCACTCCAAAATAAGATTTGCCATAAATTGTTCATCGCACGGAAAGAACAGGATAATCTTTACAAAAGTCGAGGACTAATGGTGAAGTGATGTTGCAATGTTGCAGCACGGCACAGAGCCACAAAGCTTGGGATTGCAGTTATCGATCTGTAGGAGCTGAAGAGTGGTCAGTTGGCGAACAGATTAAAGGTCATCATGATAGCGCAGTAGTAGACGGGTCTCATCTTCCTCGATGACCCAAAACATATCAAATAAAAATGACACGCCCCAAAAGTGAACGCCGATGTTTTGGCGCACTCTTGGGGCGTGTTTTTCATGTTCAGTTCAGTCCGTCAAAAGGTATGCTTTTTGGCAGGCTATTCGTATCCGCTCAATAATCGCCCATAACCAAAGAGCACTATCTGGGCATAGCCCGGATAGTGCTCAAATCAGTACAGTTTTACAAACTGGTCAATTGTGTAGGCACGACCGTCAACGATAATATGGGCGGTATGTACTAAGAAATCGCCGCAAAGCCTTGAAAATAAAGGTTTTTCGCTGGCAATCTGATAAACTTACCACAAATTTACGACAATTGCCAACGAAAAAGCGCCGAGATATGTATGAAGCTACCGCCTGCATTTTGCAGGCGGTAGCTTTTTCCTTGCAAAAAAGATACTTTTATAATCTAATTTCTCTACTCGCTGTTGAGAAAAATGAGTTGAAAAGGGTGAAAAACATGATATAATTTTGACGTGGCGAACGATTGACAAGGTATTTCCTTCAGTATGCCTTGCAGAAGCAGGAAAGAGGTGTGCGCCGTGAAAAAAAGCTTGACAGGGTATTTCCCGGCGCAATACACTGACGGCAGGCAGGCAGGCAGGCAGGCAGGCAGGCAGGCAGGCAGGCAGGGTAAAACTCTGTCCGTTTTTGCTGCACAACATTACCTTTATAAGACAAATAGAAAGACGCTCCTATGACACGGGATAACCTGTGCCATAGAGCGTCTTTTTGTCATTCACGGAAAGTCAGCAGCTTCGCTGGTTCTACATTCAGAACAGCAGCGATATTGAAGAGTAAATCAAGTGATATGGGGCGGCAGAGGTTAGGTGCCTCGATTGCTCCGATATGCTGGCGGCTGATACCGACACGCTCTGCAAGCTGCTCTTGGGTCAAACCAGCGTGCTTGCGGTAATATGCGATATTGTACCCGATTTCAATAGATTTCTGCGTGTTATCGAATTCGGGATAGCGGTTCTCTGCCACGGGCCTCACCTCTATTAACATTTTATCCCACACAGCAGAAAACTAAAATTAGATGGCAGAGAACGATTGATATTTAGTATCTAACAATACATAATTGAGCAAGAAAGATTGTTGAATTGCTGACGACTGCAAACAATATAAATTGGAATGGAGGGCTACTACATGAAAAGAAAAATCTTATCTCTTTTGCTGTCATTCACACTATGCCTGACGCTACTGCCAACGGCAGCGTTTGCAGAGGGACCCGACAAAATCTCAATCACAACAGTAGATGAACTTTTGCAATTTGCAAAAGCTGTGGACAATGGCGAATATGACGATAAAACAGATGCGGTTGTATCTCTTGATGCGGATTTGGATTTAACAGGTGTTGCGTGGAAACCGATTGGCAGCTTTGACGGCGACGGAAATCCGCTGCACTACTTCAGCGGCAAATTTTACGGAAACGGGCATACGATTTCCAATTTGGATTTTTCCAAGAACTACGGAAAGGCAGAGTATCCGGTTTTCGGATTTTTCAGCGTGGCTTACGGCGCTGAAATTTCCAGTTTGACAATTCAAGGCGAGCTGGATGTGTCCAATTCAGGGTATGTCTTTTTTGGAACAGTTGCGGGCGTTGCAGAAAACAGCAAAATTTCTGACTGCGTTTCGGATGTATCGTTCACGGATACAAACACATATGTCAACGGCACTGCGGCTTTGTGCGGATATGCGATAAATAGCACGATTGAACACTGCCAAAACAAGGGGAATTTTTCAATAACGACGGATACTACCTCTTTGCAGATGGGCGGTATCGTAGGTCTTGCTGAAAACAGTACCGTACAGTATTGCGCCAATACAGGCGATATGACCTCTTGGACACCCCATACCGGCGGAATTGTTGGGCAGTTGTATCAAGGCTCAAAGATTATCAATTGTTATTCCACCGGGAAAATGGTTCCTCTTGGCAAAGGCACTACGGATTTCGGCGGCATTGCAGGCACTGTTTGGGCAGGTGCAGAAATCAAACATTGTTATTTCGCTGGTGAAATGGATTTATCTCAATATACTGCCACTAAACCTTATAAGCGTTTGGGCGGACTTGTTGGCAAGGTTGAATCCGGCACACCTGTTTTTGAGAACAACTACTATACCGCAACGGAAAATGTTGCTTCCTGTGGCACTTCCACTTTTGCCGCTGGCACCGCAGAAGCCATTGATTCCATGAAAGCCCAGGAATTTTACGACAAGCTCACCCAGAACGACGGCGACTACCGCTTCAACCCGAACGGTACGCCGCTTCTTCCCGGGCCTAAGTATACCGTTACGTTTACGGTGTCCCCTGCCGAACTGACCAATGTTGTTATCACTGCCAACGGCCAGCCTCTCACGAACGGTTCCATCGACTTGGAGGCCGGGGTCTATCCTGTCACGGTCACTGCGGACAACTGCGAGCCGTTCAGCGCGGATATCACCATCACCGCTGACACCGCTACCCACGCCCAGACTTTGACCCTCACCTACAAACCTGCCGACTACACTAAGGTTGACGCAGCCATTGCCAAGGCAAATGCACTGAACAAAGATAACTACATGGATTTCTCTGGCGTGGAAGCCGCTGTGAATGCCGTTGTCCGAGGCAAGAACATTACCGAGCAGAGTGAGGTAGATGCAATGGCGAAGGTCATTGAGGAAGCGATCAACGCTCTGGTTCGGAAAAGCTCCGGTGGCGACGATAGCGACCCGACTTACGCCATCGAGGTGGGCAAGGACATCCGGAACGGCACAGTGACAGCAAACCGCCGCTACGCCGAGCGTGGTGATACCGTGACAATCACCGTCAAGCCGGACGATGGTTTCAAACTGGATGACCTCACCGTGACCGACAAGAATGGTAAGGAACTGAAGCTGACTGACAAGGGCAACGGCAAGTATACCTTCACCATGCCCGCCAGCAAGGTTGAAATCAAGGCCACCTTTGTCAAGGAAGTTGAGACAAGCCCGTTTAGCGATGTGTTCACCAGCGCCTATTACTATGAGGCTGTGAAGTGGGCGCAGGAAAAGGGCATTACCGGCGGTATTGGCAACGGCCTCTTTGGGCCGAACCAGCCTTGCACCCGCGCACAGATCGTGACCTTCCTGTGGCGTGCTGCCGGTTCTCCCGAACCCAAGAGCATGAGCAGCTTCTCTGATGTTTCTGCGGACAGCTACTATGCTAAGGCAGTTGCGTGGGCGGTGGAAAACGGTATCACCACCGGCACAGGCGATGGTAAATTCAGCCCTGACGCCACCTGCACCCGTGAGCAGGCGGTCGCATTCCTCTATCGAGCCTCCGGCAGCCCCGCAGTCAGTGGCGGCAGCGCGTTCAGTGATGTGGCAGCGAATGCCTATTATGCTGATGCAGTCGCATGGGCGGAGAAGAACGGCGTGACCGGCGGTATCGGCGGCGGCCTGTTCGGCTCCAGGAATACCTGCACCAGAGCGCAGATTGTCACATTCCTGTACCGTGCCTATCAGGGTAAGTAAGGCGAATCGACAATCCAATATAAAGCTCCCGCTGAGAATCATCCTCGGCGGGAGCTTTTTACTCTGCACGGCAGGGAATTGGCGTGGAACATTGCTGCAATGCGAATACTTGACGTATATACTGAAAGCTATTATGCTTTTACTATCAAAAGCTGCGAGAAAGTCTGTTGCTTTGGATCGTGGGGCGACAAAGCGGACACGGGAACAGCTTTTGATACGGAACGACCTGCTCCCCAGCGTTATGACGGGACATAAGTGCATCCGGGAATGGTAGATTGGTCGTGCGTATAGGACGGAATTGTCATCCTGCGTATTTTCGTTGAGATGACCTTATTAGGAGGAAGTAGGCTGGCAGGCATGCGGGGGAGGCGAACCCCTGCCTATGTGCCGGGTAGACTGAAACCGGAATTTTCCCGAACCGGCACGGCGACGCCCGCGCCGAAGGTGGTGTAATTGCTCTGGATGAACGAGACCATGTTGCCCTCGCGGTCGGCGGTGCAGAGATAGATGGTGCCGCCGCAGTGCGGGTCGCTCGCCCTCGGCTCCAGCGCGCGGTCGGTGATGAGCGCGCGACGGGCGGCGAGATAGGCGGGATCCAGCAGCTCGCTGACCTTAGTTTTCATATAGCGCGGGTCGGCGACGTAGGTCCTCGTGTCGGCAAAGGCCAGCTTGATGGCCTCCATCACCTTGTGATAGTGCTCGGCGCTCTCGCGCTTTTCCGGCATGGTCATGCCGTTCAGGATGCCGAGCGCCATGAGCACCGTAATGCCGTGGCCGTTTGGCGGGATCTCGCAGACCGTATAGCCGCGGTAGTCCTGCGTGATGGGCTCGACCCATTCGGGGTGGTAATCGCGGAAGTCGTCCTCGCAGAAGTACCCGCCGGTCGCGCGGGAGAACGCGACGATCCGCTCCATCAGCGCACCGCGGTAATAGCTCTCGCAGTCCGTCGCGGCGAGAGAGCGCAGCGTCGCGGCATAGTCCGGAAAGCGGAACAGCTCGCCCGCACGGTAGGGCGTACCGTCCGGCTTTATAAAGCTCTTCCACCAGTATTCATGCGGTACGGCGTTCTCCGCCATCGCCTTGGCAATGCGGCGGCTGTCGCGCTCCCACTGCCGCGCGACGTTCACTGGCACGGGATAGCCCTCCTCGGCATATAGGAAATGGCTGGCGCGAACAGCTCAGCGAGCGACTTCGTGCCGAAGCGGCGGTTCAGCTCCGCCCAGCCCGCGGGTGCGCCGGGCACCATCGTCGGCAGCCATCCGGCCTTCGGCATCTCTGTATAGCCCATCGCGCGAACCTTCTCTGCGCTCAGCGCCATCGGCGCGACACCGCTGGCGTTGAGGCCGTAGAGCCGTTTGTCCCGCTCGATCCAAACGAGCGCAAAGCAGTTCGAGCCAAGGCCGTTGCCGGTCGGCTCGAGCAACGGCATGGCCGCGGCCATCGCCACGGCGGCGTCCACGGCGCTGCTGCCGGATTTCATCACGTCCAGTCCGATCTGCGCGCCGAGCGGCACAGACGTGCAGGCGACGGCATTTTGGACGTAGACGACATTGCGCCGTGAGGCATAGCGGTAGGTCAGCGGATCAAAGGCAGGCATGGGAAGCGTTCTCCTTTTCTCTTTTATATCAGGTCCAGTATAGCACACCGACACGGGAAGAGCATGGCGGCGGTTAGGCTCCCGCGCGGACGGTTATAATATTTTTCGCATCATTACCCGGTTTTTAGGCACTATTGAAAAAATGAATCATTTAATTTTTTTGCGATTTCTTGATTTCTTCGGCATTGTGCGCTATATTTTAGTTTCATTACGAAATTTTACTCACATAAACACAGAAAGGCGGATTTTATGGAGCTTCAAATTCAGGATCTGGTATCCTCCATCAAAAAGGACGGCATCGAGAGCGCGAACCGCGAGGCCGCGCAGATCCTTGCCGAAGCCAAGGCGCAGGCGGAAAAGATCGTCGCCGATGCGAGGAGCGAGGCGGACAAGCTGCGTGCGGACGCGCAGGCGGAGATCGGCGTGTTCAAGGCCAGCGCTCAGCTCAGCGCAGAGCAGGCGAAGCGCGACGCGGTGCTTGCCTTCCGGCAGGAGATCGGTGCGGAGCTGACGAAGCTGCTCGCGCAGGATACGCATAAGGCGCTCGACGACAAGGCGCTCGCCGCGCTCATCACCGCCGCGTTGCAGGGCGAGGACGCCTCCGCCTACGCCGCAGAGGTCGCCTCCGTCACGGACGCGCTCAAAAGCGAGCTCGCCGGCGAGCTCAAGGCGGGGCTGGAGCTGCGGCTCTCCAAAAAGGTCCGCACGGGCTTCCGCCTGTGCGCCAAGGATGGCTCGGGCTACATCGACTGCTCCGACGAGGAGCTGGCGGAGCAGCTTGCCCCCTTCTTCCGCGAGCTGCGCATTTAAGGAGGGACGCTCTTGGCTTCCTATTACTACTTGATCTCGAGCCTGCCGATGCTCCGCGCGGGCGACGCCCCGCCGCTGGATTACGCTGCGTTTCTCGACCAATGCCAGGGCGCGGTGAGCGACAGGGTCTACCGCTCGCTCGAGGAGCTGACGGTGCGCTCGGAGGACGGCGGCTTCGTGAGCCGGTGGGCGGCCTTCTACCGCGTGCTGCAGGGTGAGCTGACCTATCAGCGGCGCGTGAAGCGCGGCGAGAGCTGTGCCGCGCCGAACGAGCGCGACGCCGCCGTGACGCAGACCGTCACCGCGGCAGTGAACGCAAAGGACCCGCTCGAGGGCGAGCGGCTGCTGCTCGCGCTGGAATTTGACCGGCTGGATGAGCTGGTGGGACTGCACAGCTTCGACGACTGCGCGCTCTACGGCTACGCGCTGAAGCTGCGGCTGCTCGAACGGCAGCGCGTCTTCCGCCATGACGAGGGCAAGGCCGCCTTCGACACCCTGCTCGGACAGGTCCGTCAGCAGATATTCAGCCTATAAGAAAACGGGAGAAACGAAATGGAGAAAGTGACAGGCTATGTGACCGGAGTCAACGGCAACCTTGTCTCGGCAAGGTTCTCGGGCTCCGTGCGAAAAAACGAAGTCGGCTTCGTCAAGATCGGCAATGACCGCCTCAAGGGCGAGGTCATCCGCATCAGCGGCGACGCCGTGAGTATGCAGATCTATGAAATGACCAACGGCATTCAGGTCGGCGACGAGGTCGAGCTGACCGGCGAGCTGCTGAGCGTCGAGCTCGGCCCCGGCCTTCTGACGCAGGTGTACGACGGCTTGCAGAATCCTCTGCCGAAGCTTGCCGAGCAATGCGGCTTCTTCCTCGAGCGCGGCGTATACCTTGACCCCATCCCCGATAAGGAATGGGAGTTCACCCCCTGCGTCAAGCCCGGCGACGCCGTGCTCGCGGGCGACGCTGTCGGCAGCGTACCGGAGGGGCAGTTCACGCACCTCATCATGGCGCCCTTCGACCTCAAGGACGAGGGCTGGCGCGTAAAGAGCGTGAAGGAAAAGGGCGTCTATCACGTCCGCTCCACCGTTGCGGTGCTGGAAAACGGCGCGGGCGAGGAGAAGGCGCTGAGCATGGTCTTTTCCTGGCCGGTCAAGCAGCCCATCCGCTGCTATGAGGAGCGTCTGCGTCCCGACGAGACGCTGGTCACCAAGATTCGCTGCATCGACACCTTCCTGCCGGTCGCCAAGGGCGGCACCTTCTGCGTGCCCGGTCCCTTCGGCGCGGGCAAGACCGTGCTGCAGCACATGGAGGCGAAGAACGCTGACGTCGACATCGTCATCGTCGCCGCCTGCGGCGAGCGCGCCGGCGAGGTCGTGGAGGTGCTCAAGGAGTTCCCCGAGCTGACCGACCCGCGCACGGGCCGCTCGCTGATGGAGCGTACCATCATCATCTGCAACACCTCGTCCATGCCGGTCGCGGCGCGTGAAGCGTCCGTGTACACGGCAGTGACGATGGCCGAATATTACCGCCAGATGGGCCTCAACGTCCTGCTGCTGGCGGACTCCACGAGCCGCTGGGCGCAGGCCATGCGCGAGATGAGCGGCCGACTGGAGGAGATCCCCGGCGAGGAAGCCTTCCCTGCCTACCTCGAATCCGTCATCGCCGCGTTCTATGAGCGCGCGGGCAAGGTTCGGCTGAGAAACGGCAAAATCGCCTCTGTCACCATCGGCGGCACGGTCTCCCCCGCGGGCGGCAACTTTGAAGAGCCGGTCACGCAGGCGACGCTCAAGGTCGTCGGCGCGTTCCACGGCCTCTCCCGCGAGCGCTCCGACGCGCGCAAGTATCCCTCCATCCACCCCATCGACTCGTGGTCAAAGTATCAGGGCGTGGTGGACATGGCGCGTGTGGAGGAGGCCCGCGGCATCCTCCGCCGCAGCAGCGAGATCAATCAGATGATGAAGGTCATCGGCGAAGAGGGCACCTCGGCCGAGGATTACATCCTCTACCAGAAGGGCGAGCTGCTCGACGCCGTGTACCTGCAGCAGAACTCCTTCGATCCCATCGACGCGGCCTGCGAGCCGGAGCGTCAGGCGCATGAGTTCAACGTGCTCTACGATGTGCTCACGCGCGATTACGCACTCAGCGACAAAAAGGAGATCCGCGCCTTCTTCAATCAGGTGCGTCAGGAATTCCTCGACTGGCACGGCACGGTCTACGGCACGCCGGAATTTGCGGCGCAGGAAACGAAGCTCACGGACCTCTACCGGAGCAAGGTAACGGGTTAAGGAGGGTTTCAGAATGCAGAAGGTTTATACCAAGATCGAATCCATCGTCGGCAACGTCGTGACCGTGCGCGCCTCGGGCGTGCGCAGCGGCGACCTTGCCCTCGTCGGCGAGAGCTACGCGAGCGTCATCAAGCTCAGCGGCGACCTCGTCTCCCTGCAGGTCTTTGCCGGCACGCAGGGCGTCAGCACGACCGACACCGTGCGCTTCCTCGGGCGGCCCATGATGGTCTCGTTTTCCGACGACCTGCTCGGGCGCGTGTTCGACGGCGCGGGCGTGCCGCGCGACAACGGCCCCGCGCTGACCGAAAATATGATCCCCATCGGCGGGCCCTCCGTCAACCCCGCCAAGCGCATCGTGCCCAAGCGCATGATCCGCACCGGCATCCCGATGATCGACGTGTTCAACACGCTCGTCGAGAGCCAGAAGCTGCCCATCTTCTCCGTCTCCGGCGAGCCCTACAACCAGCTGCTCGCCCGCATCGCCATGCAGGCGGAGGTCGACGTCATCGTCCTCGGCGGCATGGGTCTGAAATACGACGACTACCTCTTCTTCCGCGACACGCTCGAAAAGAGCGGCGCGATGGGCCGCACAGTCATGTTCGTCCACACGGCGTCTGACCCGACGGTGGAATGTACGCTCGTGCCCGACCTGTCGCTCGCCGTGGCGGAGCAGTTCGCCCTTGCCGGCAAGCGCGTGCTTGTGCTGCTGACCGACATGACCAACTTCGCCGACGCGCAGAAGGAAATGGCGATCACGATGGAGCAGGTGCCGTCCAACCGCGGCTACCCCGGCGACCTCTACAGCTGCCTTGCCTCGCGCTATGAGAAAGCGGTCGACTTTGAGGGCGCGGGCTCCATCACCATCCTCGGCGTCACCACGATGCCCGGCGACGACGTCACCCACCCCGTGCCGGACAACACGGGCTATATCACCGAGGGCCAGTATTACCTCAAAAACGGCCACATCGAGCCGTTCGGCTCGCTCTCGCGTCTCAAGCAGAACGTCAACGGCACGACGCGCAGCGACCACCGCGCCCTGATGGACGGCATGATCCGTCTCTACAGCGCCTACAAGGAAAGCCTTGAGAAGAAGTCCATGGGCTTCATGATGTCCGAATGGGACGAGAAGCTGCTCAAGTACGGCCACCTCTTTGAAACGAAGCTGATGGACCTGAGCGTGAACATCCCTCTGGAGGAGGCGCTGGACCTTGGCTGGGAGATCCTCGCCGAGTGCTTCGAGCCGAACGAAACGGGTCTGAAGACGAGCCTCCTGCAGGAAAGATGGCCGAAAAAGGACGCCTTGAACTGAGGGAGCGCGTATGGCTGTCAAACTAACAAAAAATGAACTGAAGGTCCAGAAGGACCGGCTCAAGCAGTTTCAACGCTACCTGCCGACGCTGCAGCTGAAAAAGCAGCAGCTCCAATCGGTCGTGATGCAGGTGACGGCGCAGCTTGAGAAGGTCGAAGCCGAGCGGCTGAAGATCGTCGACGGTCTGGACGGCTGGATCGCGGTGTTCGCCGAAAACGGCAGCTTCCCCGAGGGGATGCGGCTCGATTCGCTCATCCGTCCGAAGGACGTCGTCTGCCGCGACCACAACATCGCCGGCGTGATCGTGCCGGTCTTTGAGGAGCTGACCTTCGAGGAGATCTCCTACGACGTCGCGGACTATCCGCTCTGGGTGGACACCGCCGTGGTCACGCTGCGCGAGATCGCGCGGCTGGACGCGCTGGTCAAGACGCTGCGCACGCAGGTCGAGCTGCTCGAGCGGGAGCTGCGCTCCACCGCGCAGCGCGTGAACCTGTTTGAAAAGGTCAAGATCCCCGAGGCGAGGGAAAACATCCGCGTCATCGGCATTTACCTCGGCGACCAGCAGACCTCCGCGGTCGTGCGCGGCAAGATCGCCAAGAAAAAGCTACAGGAGGCGGCGCGATGATCGAGAAAATGAAGGTCGTTCACATCGTCGCCGCGCAGACGCAGAAAACGGAGCTGCTCGACGCGCTGCGCGCGCTCGGCATCGTCCATTTCGCGGAAAAGGCGGATGCCGACCAGACCTATCTGGAGCGCTTCGCCGCGCTCTCGCGGCTCATCACCGTGCTCGAGGAGCAGGGGGTGAGCGAGGTCGAAGCGGAAACGCTCGACGACGATCAATTTAAAGTGCTCTTCGACGAGCTCAACGCATGTCTGGAGCGCAAAAAGGCATTGGAAGCCGAGCGCGCCGCCGCGGTCAGCACGTGCGACACGCTCGCCGGCTGGGGCAGCTTCTCCCCCGCCGAGATCAAGGAACTGAAGGCGCAGGGCTTCGAGCTGCACTTCTGCCGCGTGGACAAAAAGCTCCTCGCCTCGCTCGAGGCGGACAAGGAAGTGCGCTTCCTGTGGCTCGCGCCGGTCGGGAAGCAGCAGACCGTCGCCATCCTCGGTGCGCTGCCCGCCTCCTGCGCAGCCGGCGAGTTCATCCCGCCGGAAAAGAGCCTTGACGAATACCGGCAGGAGATTGCCGACTGCGAGCGCGGTCTTTCTGAGTGCGGCGCGCAGCTCAAGGCCGCCGCGAAGCACCTACCCAGCTTCCGCGAGCAGCTGCTCAAAACGCAGAACGACGCGGACTACTCCTCCGTGCGCAATACCTCGGAGAGCGGGGACGGACTCGTGTGGCTGACCGGCTACCTCCCCGTCGACGAGGCGGAGCGCTTCAAGGCCGCCGCCGCGAAGGAGCATTGGGCGTGGGCGATGGACGATCCGGCGGCGGATGACGACAAGGTGCCGACCAAGATCAAGTACACCAGGGTCACGCGGCTCATCGCGCCGGTGTTCGACATTCTCGGCACCGTGCCGGGCTACCGCGAGTACGATATTTCGTTCTGGTTCCTCGGCTTCTTCACGCTCTTTTTCGCCATGATCATCGGCGACGCAGGCTACGGCTGCCTGTTCCTGCTGACCGCCGCGGCCCTGACGGTGAAGAGCAAGAAGCCCTCCGATGCCGTGCAGCTTTTGTGGGTGCTCTCCATCGCCACCATCGTCTGGGGCGCGATGACCGGCACCTGGTTCGGGCTTGAGGGCGCGATGGACGTGCCGCTGCTCCGCTCGCTGGTCGTTTCGACCTTTGCGAACTACCCCGAGTATTTCAACGTCACCACCACGCAGCAGCAAAACAGCGTCATGAAATTCTGCTTCATCCTCGGCACCGTCCAGCTCTCGCTGGCGTGTGTGATGAACATCCGCCGCAAGACGCAAGAGAAGGACCTCAGCTGGGTCGCCGACCTCGGCTGGCTGTGCGCGATCTGCGCGCTGTACTTCGTGGTGCTCTACCTCGTCATCGGCGAGCAGGTGAACCTCACGCCCATTGCCGCGGTGGTCCTTCTTGGCTTCGTGCTGGTCGTGTGCTTCGGCGGTATGTCGCCTGACAAGACCTTCGCGCAGGGTCTCAAGGCGGGCCTTGGCAACGCCTTCACAGTGTTCCTCAACACCATCAGTGCCTTCGGCAACATCATGAGCTACATCCGACTGTTTGCCGTCGGCATGGCGTCGCTCGCTATCGCGCAGAGCTTTAACAACATGGCGCTCGGCTTCAAGGGGCCGCTGGTCGTCGTCGGCATCCTCATCATGCTCGTCGGTCACGGGCTGAACATCGTGATGGGCCTGCTGTCCGTGGTGGTCCATGGCGTGCGATTGAATCTGCTGGAATTCTCCGGTCAGCTTGGCATGGAGTGGACCGGCACCGCCTACGCACCGTTCAAAAAACTGGATAAGATCAGAAAATAATCAAAAAGAGGAGAAACGTATTATGAGCATTGAATTTATTGGTATGGCGTGTGCGCTGGGCCTGTCCGCCATGGGCAGCGCGTTCGGCGCGGGCTTCGCAGCGCAGGCGAGCGTCGGCGCGTGGAAGAAGTGCTACGCGAACGGTAAGCCCGCTCCCTTCATCATGGTCGCCTTCTCCGGCGCGCCCCTGACGCAGACCATCTACGGCTTCCTGCTGATGAACTTCATCCGCAGCGCCGTGGCCTCCGGCGCCGATCCCGCGCTCGCCATGTTTACGGGCATCTTCGCGGGTCTCGCCATCGGCCTGTCCGCGTTCTTCCAGGGCAAGGTCGCCGCGGCGAGCGCCGACGCGCTCGGCGAGACCGGCAAGGGCACGGCGAATTTCTTCATCGTCATCGGCATCATCGAAACGGTCGCGCTCTTCACGCTCGTCTTCAGCCTCCTGCTGTTACAGTAAGCGCAAGGAGAAATTTCATAGCGGCACAGCAAGGGAGCCGGTGTCTGTTCTATATTTGCAAACACCGAGAAGGCCACAGGCAAGTGCCATTTGTACGCCAAAAATCCGAGTCTGCTTTGCCGCAAGCAAGCAGATATTCTCGGTCTGCACACCGGCAGACAGGATTTCGACGATTTGCCAAACTCCACTTGTCCTATCCGTCTTCGCATACTTTTTGTAGGCGTTGAGAGCTGTGTAGCTCATCTGCTCGGTTCTCATCTCTTCTGGGATAAAAGAGATGGATAGTGGCGACATCTCCAGAACAGTTTCGCAGATTTCTTCGCTCAGCTTTTCTTTTGGCAGGAACGCGACGCAGTCTTGATTCGCCATGAGCACTTGTGTTGCCACAGCCGCCGTCAGAGTCTTATCTTTTGCCAACTTGCTCCACGTTACTCTCGCGGCAGAGAGTCTGTCCCTGCGTTTTTCCGCGATAAAAGACATGGTTTCAGTCAGTTTCCTTTCGGCGTACTGCTGCATCAAGCTTTTGCTTTCCAATTTGAAATTCTCCTTTCTTCATGTGCGCAAGAGGACATGATTTTCCAGATCACCACTCTATTCGTCACGGATATTGGCTTTGACTATATTGCGCCTAATCCCACGGGAGATGACCTGACCAGCTTCTTTGAGACGGTTGTCCTTCTTTCCAAGGGAGAAATCGACTCGAAAAAGGTGCGTGTGGAGTTCTCATTGGAGAATATGAATATGTCCGGATTCCAAAAAGGCGCAACGTATCCGCAGATCAAAGAGTATGTGCAGGAGCATAGCGGGCTAACCTCTATTTGCGAGACTGTGCAGAGACCCGCAGGCAGATACCAGTGCCCCGTCAGTAATAGGCAGAGCGACATCCAGAAACGGATGTCGCTCTTTTTCTTTGTCTGCTGCAAGCTGGTATCCCCCGCGCAGCGCCTTTCCGGATACCCTGTGATATACTTTTGGGGTTCTCTTTGACGATTTTGCTTCCGATTTTTGCGTTGCTGCAGTTTCGTATCCCCTCTCTTGTGACTTTTGGAAGGAGATGTGTTATGCGTCGGGCACGCACCAGAAGAGCCGTTTCCTCCTGTCGCAGTTTCGTATCCCCGACGATGCCGATTTTCTATCAGGCAGTGATATGATATTTAGTTTCTCCGCACGGACCGCCCAAAGCATTCGTGTCGAATTATGTAATTTCGAATAAGTCTTTCGCGTTATTTGATGCGATATTTCAATTAAATTCGATTGATTTTTGCGCGAATATCTGTTAAACTACGCTCAGAACCTTTAAGGAGGTTGCATTATGTATAGAAAAATCATTAGCTTCCTGGAAGTGTGGAAAGAGGACGAGCACCGCAAGCCCCTTATTTTGCAGGGTGCAAGACAGGTCGGTAAGACGTACTCCATCTTGGAGTTCGGGCGCACACACTACGAAAACGTCGCCTATTTCAATTTTGAGACCAATCCCAAGCTGAACGAGACTTTTGAGGAAGACATCAGCCCCGATTATCTGATTCCAATTTTGTCCCACATCGCAGGTCAGACCATCGTCAAGGAGAAGACCCTGATAGTCTTCGATGAGGTGCAGCTCTGCGAAAGAGCTCTGACCTCTCTCAAATACTTCTGTGAGGACGCGCCAGAGTATCACATCATCGTTGCAGGCAGCCTGCTGGGTGTCGCGGTCAACAGGGCGAAGTTCTCCTTCCCCGTCGGCAAAGTCGACATGAAGACGCTCTACCCTATGGACATGGAGGAGTTCATGTTGGCGCTCGGAGAGGATGACTTAGTCGCGCAGATAAAAGAGAGCTTCAATACCAATGCGCCGCTGCCGTCTGCACTGCACGATGCAGCGATGCAGCTCTATCGCCAGTATCTCGTGGTCGGCGGCATGCCGGAGTGTGTGATGCAGTTCGTGGAGACCAGGGACTATATCCTTGTCCGTCATACGCAGGATACGATTCTTGCGAGTTACCTCAACGACATGAGCAAGTACAACAACCTGAACGAAATCAAGAAAACCAGGCTTGCCTACGACAACATCACTGTTCAGCTCTCGAAGAAGAACACGCGTTTCCAGTACAAATTGATTAAGAAAGGCGGGCGTGCTTCCGAGTTCGAGAATGCGATTGAGTGGCTGTGCCTGTCTGGTATCGTCTCTCAGGTCTACAAGGTCGAGCAGGTCAAAAAGCCGCTCGAAAACTACCGCGATATAGATGCGTTCAAAATCTACGTGTCTGACCTTGGCCTTCTGTGCGCCAAGAAGGATTTAGCCGCCAATGATGTCCTCTATATGGTCGACGAGCTCGACGACTTCAAGGGTGGCATGGCTGAGAACTATGTCAACATGCAGCTCTCCATCAACGGCTACCGTACCTACTACTGGGAGTCGGAGCGCGGGGCTGAGATAGACTTCGTCATCCAGCGCGATGGGCAGCTCATTCCCGTTGAGGTTAAATCCGCCGATAATACCAAGGCAAAGAGCTTAAAGGTCTACATGGATACCTACAAGCCGGCCTATGCTATCAAGCTCTCTGCCAAAAACTTTGGCTGTGATGGCAATAAGAAAATCGTGCCTCTTTATGCCGCATTCTGCATCTGAAAAACACATAGTGAAAAGGAGCTGGATGCCAGCTCCTTTTTTCCTGTTTCCGCTGCAATCTCGTATCCCCTGTTGCGAGACATTTTGGCTGAGATGTGGTATGTGGCATGTGGCATGCTGTATCCCACCGAAGAGCAGCTTTTTTGTCTCCTGTTTTCTATAACTGACGAATCTCTCGGTTTTACTTGCGTCAGTTTTACGCATGGCTTGTCGAAAGCAAAACACCTCTTCAGGCTGTCTCGGGTGTCTGTTTCCCGCTCTTTGCATATTGCGCGCGTGAGCGGCCACAGATGCGCTGCTCAGCGGCCACCGGCCAGCGCAGATTGCACTCTTCTGGCGCTTTTCTGTTTCTATCGCATTTCCGTATTCCCTCTCGTGTATAGTTGAGGCAATTCTGTGGCATACTATTGGTTTTACCTTTTTGGCATCTTCTGATTCAGGCTTATTATTTTATCGTCAGCTTTGTCGGCGGCACCCTTCCCGGAATCGTATCGACGTCGCAGAAGGAATGGGCCTCCCTGGTCGCCGAGGCGGAAGCTCCCGCCTCTGTTCTGGACTTCGCAGATGCGTCTATCTGCGTTCAGTTCTACTCGAAATCGACCGGTCACTTTGAGCACAGCTACGTGCAGCCCATCTACTTAGAGCGCCTTGAGCTCGATGCCGAGGAAGAAGCGGAGCTTCGCAAGGCTTATAGCCAGGAGCGTTGTAAGCGTCAAGTGTAGCGGCGGATTGAAGGTTACCCGCGAAAATGAGAGAATATAATGAAAGAAACGGGAGTGTAAAGCATGCCTTAAATGATTTGCGCCCGTGCCAGCATAAATGCTGATACGGGCGCTCCTCTGTTTTACATATCTTTTGCCGAAGCCGAAGCTGAATACTTCCAGCCCTGCAATGCTTTGGCACACCTGAATCCATCGGCTAACAGCAATAAGTTTGAATTAGTTCCTTAAGAGAGATGTTCTTCGTTCTCCTCCGCGCAGATCGTTATGCCAGCATCCTCGAAGCGGATGGCGGTTTTGAGCTTTTCCCAATCAACGGCCCGCCGCAGCTCCAGCGCTTTCCGCGCCTCCCTTTTTGCAGGATGCCGGTATGCGCGGCGGCGTTCTTCCGCGAGCAAGGGCAAACTCCAGCAGGCCTGCAATAATCACGGCTCCGCCCACAATGATCACATCGGTGGTTCTTGGCGGCATCAAGCCGAGAATCAGCGTCAAAAGGCCCAACGCCAGCAGGAACACGCCATAAATGCGGCAGCGCACCGTCCGCTTTTCGCGCGCCGGGCCTTTCGCGGCGTGAGTTCTGATGCGGTCTATCGCATTCCACATAGCGGGGCAGTGCCGCCGGCTCTCAGCTTCCAAATGCCGGTGCAGCAGTTCTGCGGTTTCTCTGTCCACGGCGGGGTCATCGTAGTTGCTTATTTGAAAAAGATACATGTGCTTCTCCGTTTTGAAATCGGCTCATTGAGAGTGCCAGAAAATTCCATTCACAGCATATCGGACTGCCACCGGGCAGTCCGATATGCTGTGATGTGCTGATAGTTCCTTGCATGAGAACTGCCGACCGCTTGCGTCCTATTTTTCAAACAGGTACAGCAGGTATCCGTAGCCCTCGGCCTCCATTTTTTCATAGGGGACGAAGCGCAGGGCCGCGCTGTTGATGCAGTAGCGCACGCCGTTGGGCGACTCCGGATCGCCGGTGAACACATGGCCCAGATGGGAGTCGCCGGCGCGGCTGCGCACCTCTGTGCGGCGCATGCCGTGGCTCAAATCCTCTTTCTCCACCACAGCAGGACTCTCGATGGGCTTTGTAAAGGCGGGCCAGCCGCAGCCGCTCTCGTACTTATCCGTGGAGGAAAAGAGCGGCTCGCCGGTGACGACATCCACATAGATGCCCTTTTCAAATTTGTCCCAGAACTCGCCCGTGAAGGCGCGCTCCGTGCCGCTCTCCTGCGTGACGCGGTACTGCTCCGCCGTCAGCTTGTCCCGGATGGACTCCGCCGCGGGCTTCTGATAGTCACCCGGGTCGATGCGCAGCCGGGAAAAGAGCTCCATCTCCGCGCGTGGGATGTGGCAGTAGCCGTTCGGGTTCTTTTCGAGGTAGTTCTGGTGGTATTCCTCGGCGGGATAGAAGTTTTTGAGCGGGCCGATCTCCACGAAGAATTTCTCGCTGCGGCCTCGCTCGATCTCCGCGACACGCTTCACCGTTTCCTTCGCACTTTCGTTGGTGTAATAGACGCCGGTCTGGTACTGGCTGCCGCGGTCGTTGCCCTGCCGGTTTTGCACCGTGGGGTCGATCACATAGAAGTAAGCCAGCAGCAGCGCGTCAAGGCTCACCTGCCCGGGGTCGTATTCCACGCGCACCGTTTCCCGAAAGCCGGTCTCGCCCTTGCAGACGGTCTTGTAATCGGCGTCCGCCTCGCAGGTGCCGTTGGCATAGCCGCTCTCGGCGTCGATAACACCGGGGATGGACTGCATCAGCTGTTCCATGCCCCAGAAGCAGCCGCCTGCCAGATAGATGACATTTTCCGTGGTATCCATATAGGTGATCTCCTCGTC
>OJKW01000960.1_pt1 | contig 18477 bp, 17 predicted proteins | sample 1596591 | NCBI WGS metagenome assembly OJKW01 (sample SAMEA4350166, study PRJEB24818) | metagenome | biome: human; feature: gut; material: faeces | place: Denmark | collected 2013-09
ACGGATGCGTTTTCCGATGTCGGCGTAGTCCACCATAATACAAGTTCCCTCCGTTTTGTGAAGTGATACTTGTATTGTATGTGCAATCGACCGGGATTGTAATAACCTGAAAGTGCAGTGGACTTTTTACTCTTTATCGTTTCTCTTTTTTGTCATCACAGATTCGGGAAATACTCATTCTGCGCCAGATATTCCTGATCCAGCCCATAGATCACTGCCATTGCAGTGCTCTCAAAGCTCCAGTAGCCGTAATAGACATCGTGGGAGCTGTTCAGTGTGCCATACCAGGAGCTTTCTTTATTCCGGTTATACCAGCCGCTCAGATAGCACAGCAGTGCCTTTTCCTTACCTCGTTTTTCCTGTGCGGTCAGAACATCTTCCATGTCCTCATATACAGCTGGGAAACGATACTCTCCTTCCCATATGGCCGTTCCCGATACGGCAAAGGAGCACAAGCCCCTCAGCAGTCGGTCGCTTTCAAACATTTTGGAAAATCTCTCTGCCACTTTCTGAAAGGCTTCCTGACACTCAAGCATCACTGAGAACGACGCCATCCTCAGCGCATCCTCATAAGTCAATGTCGTCATCCTCTGTGCAGTGCCGCAGCAGTCCTGAAACAATGCTGCCAGAGCAGTTTTATTCGCCCCCTTCGAAAAAGATGCCACCAGAAGGTTCATCTGATAAAGGAACAAGCTGCCACTGATCCGCTGTGCTTTTGCTTCATCATCGCACTGCACCAGTTTTTCTGTCTTCTTCTGGATGCGCTCCTCTTCATATGCGATATAAGTATCAAAATAGGCTTCTGTTTTTCTGGTATCACGCATCTATACTCCTTCTTTCTGTTGTAATCAATACTGCCTCACCGCTATTATCACACCGTTCAACTCGAACGCGTTCGCCGCATTTTTCGCCGTCTTCGTCCACCGGGTGCGTATCAGTGTATGTACTGCCCTCTCCATCTGTTTCGGGGTCATAATGATACACTTCCGTTGTAATATTCTCCGAGGCTTCTTCATACGCGTTCCGAATCTCGTCTGCCTTTTCCTTGCCGACCGCCTCATCCAGCCGCTTGTCTATCCAGGATTCCGACATCTGCTTGCCATCTTGCGTATCCGACAATGTTGCCGTGCCGAATTTTGCATCTGCAATCACAAATTTCCCATCTTTTTCGTAGACGCCGTCGATGCCCTGGTGTCCCTTATCGTCCAGTGAAGTCACCCGATCATGCAGTGGTCTATACCCCATGCTGACATAGTAGCGATCCATCATCATCTCGCAAAGGTTACCTTTTTCTGCCGTTGTCAGCTGTTCTCCTCTTGCAAGTCGCTCAAACGCTTCCTTGATCGCAGCCTTCTGCATTTCGTTCTTCACTTCGTCCACATCGTTTATCTGGACTTCTTTCTTCTCTGTGTATCCCTCCAGAGATGCCAGGACTGACGAATTCATCTTTTCTGTATGACCCTCAAGCGACGCCAGAACAGACGAATCCATCTTCTCTGCGCGGCCTTCCAGTGATTCCAGAACAGAAGAGGGCATTCTTTCGGCACGGCCTTCCTGCGGGTTTGTCAGACCGTTTTTTTCCGTTCCTTCTATTCCATCCTGATGACCGCTCACTTCGTGAAACAAGCCATTCATAATAGTTTTCCTCCGTGCTTCAAGAAGCTTTTTTTCAGCTCTCCTATCTTTTCTTCCGATATGTCTATTTTCAACTCGCGGTAATTATTGACAAACATCGTCATCAGGTTATTCAGCAGCCATTCTGCGGTCCGCCGTTCCATGTCGTATTGGCTTTCCAACCGGTTCAGCACCGCCTCGCGGGGTTTTGCACCGGAAGCCTCTGCTCTGGCGTATATGGTCGCATACCGCAGTCCGCCAAAGAATTTTTCAACGACCTTCTCAAGTTCCGCTTTTTCGACTTTCTGGTCCTCGAACACTTTCTGGATCGTCTGACAGCCATCCGCCCCCAGAATCACTTCCCGGCGCTTGAGCCATTCCTTCAGCTGTTCTATCTCATTGCTGTCGCGGAGAATGACCGTATTGCCAGACGCCAGCTGACGGAACACAAATCCTGTATCCACCGTTCTTCCAGATTGCGCTGGCTTACGATACATCGCCGTCGGTTCCGGATATTTTTCCATCTGGCAGAGGACTGCCTCCGGCCAGTCGTTCTGGTAGACCGCAGCCACGCCAATCGGCAGCTTTGCCAGTTCACTGATCTGGTCTTCCTTCAGGCCCGCCGAACGCCCTACCAGCACACGGTCTTCCTCATCCGGCAAGCGCAGAATGATTTTTGTGTTCGTATTGCGGATGACCGAAGCATCCAGCAGGCCGGGTGCCTGATCTGCAATGATGAAGCCTTCGCCGTAGGTACGCAGCTCAGCGATAGCATTCGCCAGCATCTCCACGGACTTTCCCTGCAGATTTGCCCCTTCCTGCGCCTGTTCGAAGGAGGTGCGGCGCAGAAGGTTATGGGCTTCTTCCAGCACCGTCACATGACGGAGCGGGCTGTTCATCACACCGCTGCACATCCGATATTCCTGCAGTTTTGTGACCAGAACACCCATCAGCAGTGCCTTCGTCTCCATAGAGCTTACACGGCTCAGATCCACGATCACATTCTGGTCGAACAGTTCAGCGTCTTCCATTACATCTTCTGCGCAGAGTACACTGCCATAGATACCGTTGGTCAAAGACTTCACACGGGTATACAGCGCACCGATGTAATCACTCTTTGTATCCTTTGAGTAGCCTGATTCTTCAATAACTGTCGGAAGTATATCCATCAGATCATAAAATGTGGGATACACATTTTTGGCATTCTCCGAGCGTCGGAGATCCCAGCCCGCTTTCTGATAGATGCGTTCGATTGCATCCTTCAGCACTGCGGGCATCGCCGCATACATGGGCCAACAGGCATTGAAGATCTCCGTCAGGCGGTCGATGTGTTCCAACACATGGATCTCTTTCGGAAAAGCGAACGGATTGATTTTCAGAAGCGGTGTCAGAGCCGGGTTTGTTCCATACACCGCCGCACGGTTGCCGAATATATGTTTGTATTCGCCTTTTGCCGGTTCTATTACCAGAAATGCCGCTCTTCCATTCTTCGTAATATCATCCAGCAGATTATAAACTGCATTCGACTTACCGGTGCCGGTAGAACCGGTAACAAAGGTATGAGACGCCATCGCGTTCCGGCTCAGCCTCACTTCGCTGGACGGCTCTGGTCTGCCCATATGATAGATTTTTCCGAGGTGCAGCAGTTCCTGCTCAGGTTCTGCCATCCGGGGAAGATTCCGCCCGAATTCCGCCATTTCCCGCACAGTGACACCCGCCACAGAGCGATACGGTACATTGCACTGGATGGACAGTTCTTTGGTATTCACCATCGTGGTAAGCCCCACGTCTGTCATTGCGCTGAAATTGCTGAGGTATTCCGGGTCATAGAAACGCGGATGTCTCAACCGACGCAAATAGTCATTGATCTTGCTGACGTTATCGTCCCTGAACCATGTATTCATGCTGGAGCTTTCCAGAGACGTGTTCTCACCATTGATAATGCCCTTATACGCGCTGGCTGCCACGACCGAATTTTCCCTGCTCGGCGAGAGGAAGTAGGCTGCACTAGACCATACGCCGTAATTCTCGCAGTCCTTGATGCGCTTGAGCTGTTCTTCGATCAAGTCGAGCATGACCTGAATGGATTTGTTGGCATAGCGCACCGTAGCTGTCGTCGAATCTGAGGCCGTAGTCCCCTGCTGTGTTCCGGTCTGATGCGTACTGCTCGTGCTTTCCTGTTTTCCTGTCTGATAGCTTTTCTGCCAGTTTTCAGAAGTCGTATCTGTATAGCCTGTTGTATGTGCAGTCGAAATATTCGCACCGCCATTGACGCCAAGTGTAGCGGATATGGTATCGATCACACTTTTGGCCGATGAGTAGCCAAGTTTTAACCACTCAGGACCCGCCGTACCACTTTTTGTCCTTGTTTTTCCGGTCGCATGGCTGTTACCTTGTGAACCAAATGCGCCCATGCTCAGGCCGAGGGTGTTGGTACGGCTTTCGCTCCGGGCCGAGCTCGTTCCTTTGCCGAAGCTCTGGGTCTTGGAAACGCTCGTTCCGATGGTCTCTGTCACACCGTCCATCTCTGAAACCGACATCGACTTTGCATCCGATTTACCGATGGAAAGCTCTGTCTGCGACAACGGATAAAGCTCACTGTACAGTTCCTCGTAACCCTGCTTGGTCCAAGCGATCTGATCCTTGTTTACCGGATCTGAGATGATAAGGATCGCATACTCCGTTCCCTGCATGGTATCGATGACCTTCTCGATGCCCTGCGTGAATTTTTCGTTCTCTGCATCTTCATCTTTCAGCGCCGGGATGCTGGTCAGGGCTGTTACCGCATTCGATCCGTCTTCCGGCATGATGCGGCCAAGCAGCGCATCCACTTTGCCCTGTCCCTCCACCGCTTTGAGTTTGCTGCCAGGGAAGTTGCCGTAAAATGTCCTCTCAAATGCCTCTGCGATCTGACGATTCATCTCGCAGCCATCCGGCGTTCTCACGCCAAGATAAAACTCCACACCGGTTTTGGTGCTGGTCAGCAGCATGATGACCGACAGTTCCAGACTGTGCATTGCACTGTAGACATTATTGAGCCGTTCCAGTACCTTTTCGTTCTTGTTCAGCACGACTTCCGTCAGCTGATAAAATCTCACGCAGTCTTCTGTGCTCTGCTCTTTTACAGAGCGAGGGAGATTGCTCACATTGTAGGAATCAATGTTATCCAGATAGTATTTCTTCACAAAGGATTCTGCCAGCAGCAGCCCGGCTTCGGGATTTTTCTGCTCACCAGTCTTCATCAATTCTTCCAGAGAGGCTTGTCCATCCCACTGTGTCATAATGCTCCTCCTTACTGGATCTGCCGTTCCAGATCACCCAGATTCGACTCAATGCTGCTCAGCTTTTTATTGACATCCTCAAGCTCACAGATCTTGTTTTTGCGTTCCTGCTCGCTCGATTTTGCGGCCTCCAGCAGCGCATCCATCGTATGCTGCTCACTGTCGATCTCTTTCTGCATCGCTTCCGGTATCTTTGCCAGATTCTCGTCCACCTTCGCGAGCAGTGCATCAACATACTTCTGCACCGCCTGCCCTTCGTTATCCCGCATCTGTTTCACGATGCCCTTGCTCAGCATCCCTTTATATTTATCTTCCAGCGCTTTGCCGCCGGTAGCCACCTGTACAAGGCCGCTTCCGATGATCGCAACCGTTGCGACCATTGTATACACTTCCATCGTAAGAGGGGCAAATGCCAGTGCGAACAGACCTCCCCATGTAACAGCCGAGCGTTTGACCACCGAGCCCATACCCATTGTGACGCCGATGATTCCGTAGGTCGGCCCGAGCACAGCAGTACCTACCGCAGTCGCCGCCAGACGCTCCCAGACCGAGATGTCGCGAGGTTTCTTTACGCCGCTCATACTGTAACGGAAGCTGTCAAGCTGTACATAGAACTGCTCGATCTGTCGTCCCATATCCTGAGAAAGCCCTTCCATATAGCTTTCCATATAGGCAGTCAGCTCTTCTTTGCCCCATTTGTTCATTTCTCCCTGAATGAACGTCTGCAGCGAATCCACGACCTCTTCTTCCAGCTTCTGCTTTCGCTCCTTCTGGGTGAAGGGGTTGACTGTCATCTTATTTTCCAGTTGCAGGCCCTTGACGAAATCGGGGACACCTTTGATGACACGTTCATACTGGATCTCCATCTTTCTCTGCAGTTCGAATCTCAGTTCTTTCTTTGCATTCTCGATCTGCCCTTCCACGAGCTTTTTATTCTGGAAGGCCAGATCCAGCCTCGGCTTTTCTTCTTCCACCTTTTTCTGAATCTGGGCCACATCCTGATCCAGGCCCTGCTTGAAGCTCTCCACTTTTTCAGTGCGCAGCTTGTTAATGTATGCCTTCGTAGGCCGAATGCCCATCATCAGCTTTTCTCTGCCGCGGTCATTCCGCAGATAATCAGAGAGTGCCGCTTCCAGTTCCGGCAGGCCGGTGTCGTTCAATGCTGCCTGGTCGTGCTCAGTCTTTGCCTTCAAAGCCATTCCAGAACTCACAAAGAAAATGCCTTTTTCGCCCAGTGCTGTGAGCGGTGCAAATTTCTTCTGGGTCATTCTCTTAAGACGGGGCTGCTCATCCTCCGATACCTGATCGATGGCGTTGATAATGAAAAAGATATCTTCATGTCCGCGTGCCCGGATCTCATTTTCGATAAAGTCCATCTCGGTCTCGCTTCCAACTGCCGTGCTGCGCAGAACAAAGAGTATCGCATCTGCCTGCTGCAGATAATCCTGCGTGACCTTGGTGCGGACACCGTTCTCGTTCAGGCCCGGTGAGTCGATGAGCTCCACACCATCGCGGCAGAGCGGAATGGGGTACTGCAGCACCACCTTGCTGTACGGCGTTCCCTTCACAGAATCGGACTGTTCTTTATCCAAATCTTCCTCCGGGATGGCCACATACTGTTCCAGCTCATCCACATTAATGCTCATCGGCGGAATCTCTTCCTGATTTTGATATTTCAGGATATGCTGCTGGGCGCATTTCGGCACCGAATGCAGGTCTGTCGGCATCTTTTTTTTATCCTTGAAGTAAAGAGTTGCCTGCTCATCCCTGCCGTAGACGACCTCATTGATGACCGCCGTGCAGGGAGTTGAATAAGACGGCAGGATCTTTTTCCCCATCAGTGCATTGATAAAGGTGCTCTTGCCGCGCTTGAATTCACCAATGACCAGAACCTTGAAATTATCTTTTTCCAGCCTGTCCTTTACATCCAGTACTTCCTGCACATCAAGATCATTCAATCCCATTCCATGCAGGCGGTCCAGCTCATGCGCCACGCCCTGCAGCGCCTGCATGATCTGTGCTCGCTTGATTTTTACATCTTCATAACTCGTGATCGGCATTTCATATTCCTCCTCAGCAATTTTCAACAGCCTTCAGCAGCGATTCCGCCTTTTTCAGTGCCTTTTCTGCGTTATCGTCTGCCGTCACCTGCGGCCGCTGCTGTTTTATCGTTTCTCTTTCTTCTTTCAGAGCCTTCACCCCGGAGCTGTAGCGGGCATCCATCTCTTCCATTGCACGGTCGGCCGTCAGATCGCGGATCTGCCGCAGCGCTTCTTTCAGGATCTCTATTACCTTCTGATTCTGCTCTTTTTCCTTGCCCGGCAGCGCTTTCTCCGCCAGTGCCACAGCGACCATGCCGATGACCAGAACCAGCGCTGTCACCTTAACAGCACTCTCACCCAGCAGCTTTGCCGCCGCAGCGATGGCGATCTGCGAGCTTGTCGCTGTTTCCGGATACTCCATCGCGCCCTTTACAAAGGCATCCAATGCGGCGCTGATAGCCTTCATCACACCAAATACGCCAGCGGCAGCACCTGCTGCGCCCACCGGGAGCACGACCTTCTGCCTGCTGTAGTTTTTCTGGCCGGGGATCTCCGGCGTATTTCTCGGGTCGATGGTCAGGCGGAAGTCTTCCTCCTGCAGCTGGCAGTTCCCCAGCTGAGTGTTCAGCCAGCTCATATCCTTCTGGACGATGCCGGATGCTGCGGCTTCCACAGACTTTGCAATTTCGTCCAGTCCTCCGTTCCACTGTTTTTCCAGTTCACGACACCATTTTTCTTTGTTCGCTGCATGGCGGTAACTGCTGATGATGTCCTTCTCCATCTTCGCAAAACCAGCCTTGACCGCGTTCTGCACCTGCTCCTTTGTCTCGTTATTTTTCTTTCGGAATTCCACAGCGGTCGTATCCAGTGCGATCAGCTTCTCGTCCCGATGCCGCTCCCATGTCTTCTGCTGTTCCATACGGCGCAGCTCCGACTCAGCCTGATTTTTCTTTGCAATATCGTATTCTTTCTGCAGCTGCTCTTTCAGGAATGCCAGCGCTGCGTCGGCCGACAGTGCTTCTGCGCCGCGCACAGTTTCAAGCCAGTTTTCCACCAGCGAGAAGATCTGTTCGGTTTCGACCAGCAGGTTTGCTTCCTCAGGAAGCATTTCTTTCTTCCCGCCGATTTTCCACTCCACACCCGGAAACTGCCCTTCCAGTTTGCCACGTGCATAATCGATGATATTCTTGTATTCTGCCGGACGGATCAGATCCATTTTGCCAATCCATACCAGAATGCGCTTTGCACTGCTGTACTTGCAGAAATATTTGATAAAGCTGCATTCCGTGATGCTCAGCAGCTGCTCCGCACTCATGACAAGGATCACACCATCGCAGCCCCACAGCGTGTTCATCGCAAGGAAATCCTCATCTGTCCGGAATTTTCTGAGACCTGGATGCTCCGTAATGGAAACGTTTAGCTTCTTCAATCGTTCGTTCGGGATACGGACAGTGAGACGCGCGTTGTCATCTGCTGCATCTGCCAGCTGCACTCCTTCCAGCGGCTGCTGTTCTCCATCCAAAAGCTGCTCCTTCTCGCCATATTCCAGCGTAATCGTGCAATCCGTCGGCACAATATCTGTAGGCAGCAGCTTCTCGCCCAGCAGTTCATTGAGGAATGTGCTCTTGCCTCGCAACAGTTCTCCCACGACCGCAATGCGGCAGGCTCCATCATTTCTTTCTTCGTAGGGTGCGAGCCACTCCGCATAGGTCGTTTTTCCTTCCTCCTGCAGAGTCTTCCGTAGCGTTTTCAAGTCTTTCATACTTCCGTACCTCCTAATTGCTCCATATAGTTTTTCAGTTTTTTCAAAATTTCTTCAGCCTGTTTCTGTTGGGCTGTATTATCGCGTATCGCCTGATTCTTCAGTTCCGTGCAGGCCCGGATAGCCGGTTCATTTTTCTCAATCCAGTTCTGCAGCGCAGCGTTCTTTCTCGCTTCTATGATGTCCTCTCCCTGTTTCAGTGTTTTTTCCAGCGCCATCCCAAGCTCTGCCTGCAGTTCGTTATTCAGCGTCTGCAGCCTGCTCTTGCAGATACTTTTCTGTTTCTCGGTGGGGTTGAAAAAAAACGCTTTCAGTCCTCGGAAGAACCCACTTGTAGTCTCATCGACCTCGCCCTCAATACCTGTGAGCCGCCGCTCTATCTTGTCGCGGGCATCGGCAGAAGCGACCTCCAGCACTCTTCGCCAATAAAGATCCTCCATGTCGCAGACATCCACATTCATCAAAGGACACTCCCGATACTGCTGTGTTGCCGCCGCTAGCAGCTCTTTTCTCTCCTTTTCTGCACTTCTCTGCATCTCCTGAGCTGCCTGCTCGAACAGCCCGCAAACCTCACCGGTGATTCGTTGTCCGCAGTATCTCTTTTCTCGCAGATACGCAGTCAGCGCACTTTGATTCGCGCAGTTGTCAAGCCCTCTGTCGATTTCCTGAAATACCGCTTCTACGATGTCAATGCAGTTGCTTATGTACCCTTTGATTTTCTTTCCCCGCCAAGTTCTTTGCTCCTTTATCTTACTGCAGCAGCTCTCTTTGAACTGCTCCAGCGGCATCAGTTTTTCCCGCTGCATATCCAGAGCTGCCTGCTTCCTGCTCTCGATTTCCTTCTGCACGCTGCGCTCAATATCCCGGCTGGCGCGGCTGCAGATACGGCGGAGATTTTTTTCTGCGAATGCAGTACGGGACCGCTTCAAAATCTCTCGGATACGTTCGTAACCCTCATCGTAAAGTTTCAGCAGCTCGTCCCGGTCATCCGGGCTCATTTTATCAAACAGGCCGGATTTTTTCACTTTTGGATCCACTTCTTCCAAATGAAGCAGCGTCGGCATCGGAACAAGCGTTACCTCCTCTATACCCAGTCCTTTTTCAAGACGCCTCTTCATCACTCGCAGCAGCCGGGGCAGTTCTGACAAGTCACTCATCATCTCCACTTTTGTCACAACAAAAATGCAGTTTTCGAGTTGATCTTTCAGTTCCGTTCCCAGATACTCAAGCAGGGATTCAGAGACCGGGGCATCGTGCGGAATGACCACAACGAACGCATCACAAAGGTTTTCAATGGCCTCTTTCGTCACTCTGCTGTGCCGCGGGTTCTGCGATTCCGTACCTGGCGTATCCACAATCGCCACATCTTGCATTCCAAAGGTTTGCGAAATGGACAAAGTTGCATACTCCACATCCACCCCTAGCTCCTCTGTGCTGCTGAGCTTACGGAAGAGTTCCCGCATTGCTCTGCGGTCTGCTCCCCGGACTTTTCCTGTTTTGCCCATAATGAGCCGGTAAAGCCAAGTTAGGATGCCAGAAGGCCGCTTTACATCGTATTTCTGGCAGAGCGCCACTCTGTCAGTCTCATACCGCATTACTGTTCCATCCGTATAGGAGATCTCAAGATCTTCCTTTTCCGAATGCTTCAGGATAGACGCGGTCACTGTTGTACCCTGTATGGCATCGGTCGGCAGGATGCTCCGTCCCAGCATTGCATTGATAAATGTGGACTTCCCGCTGGAAAATGAGCCGATAATGCCCAGATAGAGATTAGGGTCGGTCAGTTTTTTCTCGATGGATACCACATCTTTTTCCAGAAGCTTCCGCTCCTGTTCCGGCCAGTCTTCATATTGCCGTAAAACAGTTTTTATGTATTCCAGATATTCCGCATAATTTCCAAAGGCTTTTTCTTCCATACCTGCCTCCTGCATTTTCACTGTTTTGGGTGGCCCATCCCCTGCTTTATGCCACGAACAGCACCTTCACATAGTCTCCCTGACTTCGTATCCACATCTGGATGCCCGTGCCAAACACCTCGGCTTCCACGATCCAGCCCTTTTCCGTCACCTGCAAAACCTTTGCAGTGGGCAGTCGGTCGAGAACGGATTCCAGACTTGGCCCGGTATACTCAAACCGGATGGTCTGCAACTCGCCGCCATACATAAACTGGATGCGCTTGCGCATCTCGCCCTCCTGAAAGCGGTCGGTATAGCGCTGAGCAAAGTGCCTGTCGAGGGTCTTATAGCTCTGAATGCGGTCGATGCGGTAAATGGTGGGGGAGTTATCCTGCGGGTTCTGGAAGTGCTTATCCTTATCGATGCCCTCAATAAACGCAGCCAGATAGAAATAATACTCGCTGAACAGGATGCCCACCGGCTCAATGGTGCGCACACGAGTCTCGCCATCGTGGGTGCGGCAGTAGGTAATTTCCATAACATTGTGATTTTCTACTGCCGTACCGATTTCCCATAGGCTTTCAATAAATTTCCGGCCATGCTGCGGCTCGACATAGTGAAAGCGTTCGTTGCTGATGAGGTCTTTGACCTGATTCAGTCGGTCCAGCGGTGTGCAAGCCCAGATCAGTTTGTCCAGAATCGGGAACATCTCCTCCTTGACCATGGATCGGCTCTCCAGCAGGATCTTGCACACTGCCAGAATTTCGCTGCTGGTGAGGAAGCGTGAAAGCGTGTCATCCAGCAGATAGCCGCCCTTTGCGGAGTTGTATAAGATCTCTCGGCGCGGCTCGCTGTCTGCAAAATGATTGCGCAGGGTGTCAAGATCGCGTTGGATGGTTTTCTCACTGACACCGAAGCGGTCAGCCGTCTGCTGTTTGTTCAGCACACCACCCTGTACCAGCACCTGCTGGATATAGAGTATACGGTCCAATCTACTATTACGCACAGTTCATTCTCCTTCTCTGCTCATTGTAACACAACACAACTATCGCTGCAATTCTTTGTGTGAAGTTTTGTCGTTTCACGGAATTACAAAAAATTTTTTGTCTCTTTTGCACAACCCCAGTATACAAAAAAAGATGGACAGACTGCCTGTCCATCTTCTAAAAAGTCAAGGTAAACTATTCTTAAATTGCCAACCTCTTTTGAAGCGATAGGCACTGTTCATCAGTTCATCTGTGATGGTGTAAAGCGCCCGGCGTGGCGAACCATATCCGCCAATCAGCCCAATCACAATTGTAAGATTCAGCACAAATGCAATGCTCAACAGTACCATCAAAAATTTTTTCATACGCTCTTCTCCTTCTGTCTTATGTTTCTATCAACTTTTCTGCTCTCATTATACGGATTTGGCTGGACGGTATGGTTGTCCATCCTACACAAGCCACAAAAAAGGAACACGGCATTCTCGTTTTGAATGTCCCGTGTTCCTTCTGTCCGCTTTTGCAGCACTTCTTCTACATAAAAGTCAATCCTTCATTTCAGTGTCCTCCCGAATCTGCCTCTTATACTTATAATAGGTATTCCGGGCAAGTCCAGTCAATTTCATGCACTCCATGTCATCCAATGTGCCGCCAAACGCCTTACAATGGATACGGATCTTCTCCTTGGCTGCTTTGGACTTTTTGGTTTCAAAGCCAGTGCCTTTCTTGCGGCCAACCTGCTTGCCGTTCAGCCGGGCGGTCAAAAGGCCCTCACGGGTACGCTGGTGCAGATCGGCAACTTCTTTTTCGGATTGCTCAAAGGCCAGCTTGATCTGCTCCTTGGCCAAAGCCATCAGATACTCGTTGATGCCCTTCAAGATGAAATCCACATTCGTCCCTGTCATGGCAATGCTGCCGGACAGGGTTTTTTTGTAGGTCTCGGTGTCGATGTGGTGCTCTTTCAAGAACACCAGCCGGATGTCACTATGATAGAGGTTCTCGTACAAAGCAAAACCTTCTTCTGCATTTCTGGACATCCGGGACACCGAATCGAACACTACTACATCTCCGGCTCTCAGAATCCGGTAGAGCTTCAGCCATTCCGGGCGGGTGATGGATGTGCCGGTGTAGGCTTCCTGCACGATATGGGCGGTCGGATATTCGGCCTTGATGTTGCGGATCTGACGGTCAATGCTCTGTTTTGCAGTGGAAATTCTGCAATAGCCATAAATGCTCATAACTCTTTTCTTTCTGTATCAAAAATGCCGAACGTCATTTTAGCGTTGCCGATTTGCTGACGCAACTCTCTCAAACGATAGAGAATTTGATACTCTTTTACCTCTACGGCATTTTTAATACCTCTCCGGCACAAGTTTTCTGTTATTCCTGCTTCACATAGGTCTTTATAAATTCTTCCGCTGTGAGACACATGGCTTTTGATTTTTCTCTGTTCCTCCAAACGGGGCGTAGTTCCAGTCGGTGTCCTCGTCAATATATCGCCGCCCACCGTCCGGCAGTTCCAGCGGTTCCGCAAGGATGATGGTGCCCCAGTGGTTGACCATCACAAAGGGTGCGATCTCACAAGGGATGCCCCGGCACTCATCGTCGTGCCGGACATCATAGGCGTACAGGCCGTCCGGGACAGTATCTCTCTTGATGCGGATACTGGTGAACAGCGCAGGCTTTCCGCAAACCGTAATTTCTTCGTAGTGTTCGGTCATTGCATTAAAGGTCATAATCTGTCTTCTCCTTATATAAAGAGCAGGACAATCCACACGGACTGCCCTGCAAAAGTAAAGGGAGAGCATCCGAAGACGCTCCCCCCAGTTGTACATATGAATTTTTTAGCTGATGCCCAACTCTTTCATCAGCCGAGTGCGGTACTCCTTATCTTCAGAAGCCCGTTTTGCATCCTCAATGCGGTTTTGATCGAAGAGCTTCTTCATGAGCAGAGCTACACTATTTGCGCCTTCAGCCTTTCCACGATTTTCCACTTTATCAAGCACATCACACATATTGCGTGGGCCTCCTTTCTGGCCATCGGTATTTGTATTGTACGCTTCCTCAAACCGATTATCATTCGTCATAATACTCAGCAGTTGAAGCGTTTCCTGCACATGGGTCAAATCCTGTGAACTCGGAATATAGTCGCCGTTTTCCCGTTTCTGTACGAAATAGTCTGCCACGACCTTAAAATCACTCTGGAAAAGTTCTACCTGCTCATGGGTCAGATAGGCAATCTGGAACAGGTTGATCTTATAGTCGTTGACATACGGCTCAAACTCCTTGGGAATGTTCAGCCGTTCCTTCAGGGAAAGCGGCCCGTTCCACGGTTTATCATGGCCGAAGTAGAGCACCAGCGTCACAACAGGATAAAGATTTTCGCTGTCGTTGAGCAGTTGCGCCCGATATTCTGCGCCATCATAGCCCATGACACGGAGCGGCATATTGGGATCAGAAGCGGTCTGGTTTTCAAAACCGATACAGGCCACGCGAATATTTCCGTTCTTCCAGCGTTTGGCAACATCTCGCTCAATTTCACGAATCTTGCCATCTGCCTTGTAGTAGGAGCGTGGAGCCTGATCTTCCAGTTCATCCGCAGACAGAACCTGTTTGCCGTTGAACAGAAGCACGTTCACAATGTCCGAAAAGACATCGTTATAGGATTCCAGAATTTTTTCAGATGTATCCTTTTGCGCCATCCCATCACCTTCTTTTCTCTTGTTATTATAGTAGCATACAGATGTGAAATTTACAAGCATTTGCCTTATGCTACGTTCAATCTGGTGGCTTTATAGCAGTCAGCGCACATTCCCTCATGGGTGGCGGCAAACTCTGCCGCCTGCATGAGGGAGCCATCCTTCAGCTTGACCCTCTTAATGGGCTGGTTGCAACGAGCGCAGATGCAGGACATCGGCGGCTGTTCCTGCTTTTGGCTGATGGGTCTCGGCTTCGGCTGCTTTTGTGGTTCTGCCTCCGGCTGCGGTGCAGCATCTTCCGGCAAATCCTCTCCGGCATAAACGTACAGGCCCAGACCAAACATAGCAAGGTTCTTCACCAAGCACCGCATGATAGCTTTATTCACATCAAACATAGAGGCTGCTTCTACGGTACGTTCTTCCATGCCGATCTTTTCACGGCGGCGGGTCTGCGGATTGTAGTCCCATTTCGGGGTGGTGTAGGTATAAGGCACGGCTTTCATGGCTTTGTTGGAACTGTCCAAAACCGGAAGCCACATTTCGTGCGAAACGCCCTCAATTGTGACCGAGGTATACACCATGAAGCCGGTGATGGGGTCATAAACATAGGGGAGGCCATTGAATTTTTTGACTTCGTAGCTGGCAGCAGGATATAGCTTTTTTACCTCTGCCCAAACATACGCCCAGCTTACATATTTCAGCTCGGTATTGCCGGACTTTTTGACTTCCAGATGATCTTTGAAGTCGATAGCAAATAATTTTACGAATGGATTTTCCGTAGCCATAATAATCCTCCAAGAAAAAAGGCGGCAGAGAAGTCACTCCCTGCCGCCATATACAAAGTTTTATGCCGCATGAACGATGGTGAACCTGCGGCTGCTTACATTTTTGCTGTACTGGTTGAAGATATCCGGCTTTTCTTTCCGCAAACGCTGGGAATCCACACGCTTGCTTTCGGAGGACACCCACGATACCTTATAACCCGGTGCTGTGCCATAGGCAGCATCCTGCATTTGCAGCTTGACCTGCTGCTCGATAGCGGTTTTCTCCTGTTCCATCTGCTCGATTTTGTCAGAAAGCTCCTGCCGCTTATCCAGAAGTCCATGCAAGGCACTCAGGTCAGCGGTCTTATCCCGGTTGTCTACCTCATAAAGCTGGTTGATCTGCTGGGTGTCACAATCGCAACCGTTGGGTGCAGGGGGAATCTGGGGCACAACATGGTTCGTCCAGAACAGCTCTTCCTTATCAATGAGACCAGAAAGCACCTGCTTATCTGTCACGATCTTGTGGATCACCAGCTCTCTGCCGAAAATCAGAGCCGCCACATACCAGTAGTCGAACCCGCTGACGGCTAAGTAGTGGTCAACCTGCGCCAGATAGTGAGCCGGGATTTTCCCATCCGCCCACTTGTCCGCAGAGAAGGGCGAAACCGTTTTGCACTCCAATCCAGCTCTCTGCCCAACGATCAGGCGGTCGAAGTCTGCCAGAAGCAGCGGATGCTCCTCGCTCTGATAGATAGCATTTGCACGGCGCACCTTAAAGCCTGTTTCTTCGGAGAAGCGCTGCGCCACATAATCCTCTAAGTCACGGCCTTGCCGCATGGCCTCGTTGTCGATATTTTCAATGGTATCGCTGATTTTATCGTGGTACACCTGAAATGCCGAGCGGTAGGAATTCAGGCCAAGGATAGCCCCGGCATCCGTGCCGGTAATGCCGCATTTACGATAGTGGAGCCAATCTTCTTTGGACAAATTCAATGTAGATACAATCCTTTTCATGCAATGTTCAACCTCTCTTTCATCTGTTCTTCTGCGATAGAGAAATCATATTCCACCAAGTCTTTGATAATGGTGGAAAACTCGTCCACCAAAGTGCGGTCATCATCCAGCCACAGGGTATAAAGGAAATCCAGAATATTCCGCTGCACCCGGAGATGGTTCCAGAAACGCTCGTCCATCTGCTTTTCGGTGTCCAATGTAATCAAGGCACTGACGATAGTACTTTTCATCGTAATCTCATATGCCGTGGTGCAAGTAGGCTTTGGAAAATCAGCTTCAATGCTATTCAGGAACTCAGAAAACTCCCGGACAGCCCGGTTGCTCACATCGTTCATACGTCCTCCTTTATGCGGCTGCCAGCACCATCTTGTAAGCCTTGTCGATCATGGGATTGCCCTCTGCGGTGCGCAGGAACAGGTTTTCGTTGTAGTTGCGAGTTTTACGGATGGGGTCTGCATGGGTGGCGAAATCCGAAACAGCGTTTACGAACCGCCAGCCGTTCTTTCCGACCCACTCCAGATCGGGCGCATTATAATAGCGGGCCTTCAAATCTTCCTGCAAGCGCAGGTTGTTCTTCCGCTGGCCATCAGTCAAATCTTCCGTGACAGGGAAAAACTCATTGATGAACTCTTGCACCTTTCGGTCAGACAGCTTGATGGTAGTCAGCTCATGGATGCCTTTGCCCAGCTCCGCCATATAACCGTTGGCAAGCTGTAGAGTTTCACGGGCATCCTGTACACGCAGCAGAACATTTTCGGTGTGGCGAGCAGTCCAGATACGCTTTGCAGAGCTGAGAGCCAGATTCAGCGTGTTCTGGCAGACCACACGAACCGGGGTCATGGCAACTTTTACACCAGAGCTGCCATCGTGACTGTTGAAGAACACAAGATATGGGGTCACTTCGTCTCCGGCGATGATGTACTTTTCCGGCAGCTTTGCCAGCATCCATACCTTCTTGCCGCCCTGTAAAGAGCCTGCGGCTTCATAGGTGACACCCTCACCAAGCAAGTCATCGGTGAATTGGAATGCTTCTTCGTTCTGCACAATGCGGTAGCGGTCAGACACCACACCCAGAACAGCATCATCGGTGCTGCGGACGTTAGCCCGATAGCCGGGGATCATAGCACCCGTGCCGGAATAGATATTACGGCTCTCTACCTGCCAATCCAGGCCAGCCAGCTCCAAGGCTTCACGGCTTGCAGGGGCATCCATCACGATACGGCCAAGGCCGTGCCACGGGGTCTCACGGACAGAGAACATGGTTTCAACATTTGCAGACATAACTACTACCTCCTAAAATTTTAATGTGATTACTTGTTTTCGAGTTTATGGGCGATCCAAATAATGAGTATTACGGCAGTTTTCCCGATTGCCTTTGCACCCTTCATCAGAATCTTTACCATAACATCAGCCATTGTTTTTCCTCCATTTTCAAGTAAAAAGTAAAGACCTGTGGACAGAATCAAACTGCTCACAGGTCTTTCTACAAAGATAATATATAACTGTAATTTTTTCAGATACGCTTCGTCTTGTGTCAGGTGTGTCAAATGTGTCAGGCTTTTATGAAACTCTCTATATATTCTTTATTTTTATCCCCTTCCTCTCTATTTTTCTTAGATATGCGATAGGGTAAAAATATAAAATGTAATAAAGGTTTCTCGAAAATTCTGACACATCCGGCACAACTGACACAGTGTTTTACGTTCAAGTCTTTGTGCGGATACCCACGGCTACCGTGAGGTCATGCCACTCATTTTTACGAATCCTCTGATTCCGGGAAGCCTTAAAAGCCTTTGCTTCTTCAAATGAAATCGTAAAACGAGCCATCTCCATAAAGCCATCCAACGTACAAGTGGCACTATTTCCACTCTGCACTTCTGTCAGTTGGAAATCAAGTACCCAGCGGTATTCCTCATTCGTCAGCGGCGTGATCTGCGCCACACAGCTATTGATAAGCTCCCGGTCAACATCATTTCTAGATGCCTTCTGCCACTCATCCAACTTCTGCGCAATTAAATTCATATCAAGGGTTCCACTGCGCTCATCCTCCTGTTCCACATTCTCATATTGAGATTGCAATTCTGCAATCTGCGCATCCAGTCCCCTTCGCCGTTCTGCCAATTCCTGTTTTGTGATGATTCCGTCTGCACACAGGTCTATGTACTTATCCAGACGCTCCCTCTGTCTGGCGATGCTGTTTTCCAGCATCGCCTTTCTGGAAATGCGGACAGTCTTTTCTTCTGCCATGCAGCGGTTCAAAATTTTATAGACCTCTTTGACTGTTTTGCCCTTGTCAAAGGTGAGATGTTCAAATACTTTTGCTGCCATCAAGTCCAGCTTCCACTCACAGATTGCCTTGATTTGGCAGCTAATTCCCAAGTCCAAGCCATGCTCCTGCAAATAGCTGATGCTTGGCCTACGGG
>OJKW01000966.1_pt1 | contig 18410 bp, 14 predicted proteins | sample 1596591 | NCBI WGS metagenome assembly OJKW01 (sample SAMEA4350166, study PRJEB24818) | metagenome | biome: human; feature: gut; material: faeces | place: Denmark | collected 2013-09
CGTGACGATCTCGGGTCTCAAGGGCGGCCACTCCGGCATGAACATCAATCAGGGCCGCGGCAACGCCAACTGCCTGATGGCGCGCACGCTGTATAGCGCGATGGAGCGCTGCCCCTCGCTGCGCGTGCATGAGCTGACGGGCGGCGAGTTCGACAATGTCATCTGCCTGCGCGCCGACGCGCTTGCCGCAGTCTCCGCGGCTGATGCGCCCGCGTTCGAGGCGTTCATCAAGGAATTCGACGCAACGCTCAAAAATGAGTACGCCGTTACCGACGGCGGCATTTCCCTCGTGTGCGAAAAGGCTGACGTTCCGGTCGCATTCTCCGCAGCGGACACGTCGAGACTGCTGCATGTGCTCCTTGCCCTGCCGCAGGGCGTGCAGGAGATGAGCGCCGACTTCCCCGGTCTTGTGCAGACTTCTCTCAACCTCGGCGTGATGCGCACGGACGAGCACGGCGTGAAGTGCTCCTTCTCCGTCCGATCCTGCATCGCCTCGCAGAAGGATATGCTCATTCAGCGCGTGAAGGCCATCGTCGAATTCGGCGGCGGAACCGTGGGCGAGCGCAGCAACTATCCCGGCTGGCAATACGACCGCGATTCTGCCCTCCGCAAGGAGATCGAAGCGGTCTACCGCGACCTCACCGGCCGCGATGGGAAGATCGAAGCCACCCACGGCGGCCTTGAGTGCGGACTCTTCATCGAAAAGATCCCCGGCCTCGACGCGCTGTCCATGGGACCGGAGCTGCACGATGTTCACTCGGTGAACGAGCGGCTGAACGTCGCCTCCACCGCGCGCGTCTATGAGCTCGTGTGCGAGGTGCTCAAGCGCAGCAAATAAAACCGCGAACAAAAAAATAAAAAAGGCGGAACCTCTTTTTGAGAGGTTCCGCCTTTTTGCTGCTTTGCGGCATTTAGCCGCCGTAGCCGAAGAAGTTATTGAAGAAATCCCAGGGATTGGAGTAGTAGCCGTTGCCGCCGTTGCCGTACCCGCCGTTACCATTGTAGCTGTTGTCGGTGCTCTGGTCGGAGGAACTCGTCTCCGTCGTCTCGGGGGCTGCGTCGAAGGTGAGCTCTACCTCGATCGTCTTACCCTCGCGGTAGACGGTCAGCGTCACGGTGTCGCCCGCGCTGTAGCTCTTCTTGGCCGCGACGAGGTCTTCATAGGATGCAATATCCTTGTCGTCCATCTTCGTGATGACGTCGCCGAGCTTGAGCCCCGCCTTGTCGGCGGCGCTGTCCGGGTCAACGGAGCAGACGAAGACGCCCTCGGTCACGTCGTAGCGGTACTGCTGCGCCATCTGCGCGGTCATCGTCTGCGGCGTGATGCCCATGTAGGCCTTGTTGGTCACATAGCCGTTGGTCATGATGTCCTTGACGAGAGAGACCACGTCGTTGATGGGAATGGCGAAACCGATGCCCTCCACGGTGGTGTTGGAGTAGCTCGAATACTTGGCCGACACGATGCCGATGACCTCGCCGTAGCTGTTGAAGAGCGGGCCGCCGGAATTGCCGGGGTTGATGGAGCAGTCGACCTGAATCATGTTAAAGGGCGTGCCGTCAACATTGATGGCGCGGTTGACGCAGGAGACGATGCCCTCGCTCATCGAGAACGTCAGTTCGCCGAGCGGGTTGCCGACAGCGGCGACGGATTCGCCGATGGCGACCTTGCTCGAATCGCCCAGCACCACGGGCGTCGCGCCCGTCACGTCGATCTTGAGAACGGCGATGTCGTAGTCCTCATCGCTGCCGATGACCTTGGCGTCGTAGGTCTCACCGTTGTAAAGCGTTACCTTCACGCTGCTCGCATCAGAGATGACGTGGTGGTTCGTGAGAATGTAGCCGTCCTCCGTGATGAAAAAGCCCGTGCCGCTCGCGGCGGTCTGCACGGTCTGGCCGAAGTAGTTGGTCGTGGCGGAAACGTTGATGGACACCACGCTGTTGACGTTCGAGGCGTAGACCTCCGACATCGACATCTGCGTCTTGCCGTCGACCTTGACGGTCTGCACCTGCGCGACCTCGCGGTCGCTGACCTGCACGCTCGTGTGGTTCACCTTGGTCGTTGCGCCGCTCACGCCTGCGCCGATGAAGCCGCCGACGAGCGCGCACACCAGCGCCAGCGCCACGATCTTGCCGGAAAGACCGCTGCCGCCCTTTTTCTTCGGGCTGCCGCCGGGATTCTTATCCCACGGGTCCTCGGCGTAGTTCTTCGTGTCGATCGGGGCGTTGGGGTTCTGCTCGTCGCCCTTGCGATAGCTGTAATGATACAGGTTGTTTTCGTCTTCGTACATAATGATGACCTCCTATGGAATGAGCCCCTTGTTTGCGGCCTCTTTGCTTTCGATGGTGCTATCATAGGGCATATTTATGTATATTTCTTGAACGCTATTTGACGATTTCTTAAATTCCCGATGACTTTTTTAAGTTTCTGTGATAATCGCGCGATTCCCCTTGCGCTTTCCTTTCCGTCATAATAAAATGAAACGCGACTGAAGAAAAAGGAGGCGGCGCACATGCTTCGCATCGACAATCTGAAGCTCCCCGTGGGAGCAAAGGAAGACAAGCTGCGCGCGGCCTGCGCGCACGCGCTGCGCGTGAGCGAGGAGGCGCTTGTTTCCGTTCATCTCCTGCGCCGCTCCATCGACGCGCGCGAGGGCGTGAAGCTCGTCTGCTCCTGCGCGGTCGAGGTCAAAAACGAATCCGGCGTTTTACGGCGCTGCAAGAATAAGAATGTGCAGCCCTACGCGCCGAAGAAATATACGCCGCCCGCGCCTGTTTCAGCGCCGGAGGTCTCCCCTGTCGTTATCGGCGCGGGGCCCGCGGGCCTTTTCTGCGCGCTGCTGCTGGCCCGCTGCGGCGCAAGACCCATTTTATTAGAGCGCGGGCGCGCGGTCGAGCAGCGAAAGCGCGATGTCGAGCACTTCTGGCGCACGGGCGAGCTTGATCTGACCTCGAACGTGCAATTTGGCGAAGGCGGCGCGGGCGCGTTTTCCGACGGCAAGCTCAACACCGGCACAAAGGACCTGCGCCACGGCTATATTTTAGAGGAGTTCGTCCGTTTCGGCGCGAGCGAGGATATTTTAGTCGACGCCAAGCCCCATGTCGGCACCGACAAATTATATGTGGTGCTGCAAAATCTCCGCCGCGAGATCATCGACCGCGGCGGCGAAGTTCGGTTTTCCCACAAGGTTGTGGATATCGAGCAGAACAGCGGCAGCGTCACGGCGCTGCGCGTGAGTGCCCCCGAGGGGGAGTACACGCTGCCCACAAAGCACGTCGTGCTCGCGCCCGGCCACAGCGCGCGCGATACGTTCGAAATGCTGCAAAAGCGCGGTGTGCCGATGGAACCCAAGCCCTTTGCCGTCGGCGTGCGCATCGAGCACCGCCAGCGCGACATGGACTTAGCGCAATATAAGGAGGCGGCGGGCCGCTACGGCCTCCCGCCCACGTCGTACAAGCTCTCCTGCCACACGGAAAAGGGGCGCGGCGTGTTCTCGTTCTGCGTCTGCCCCGGCGGCGAGGTCGTCGCCGCCGCGTCGGAGGAAAAGCGCGTCGTGACAAACGGCATGAGCGAATTTGCGCGCGACGGCGAGAATATCAACGGCGGACTGCTCGTCTCCGTTACGCCGGAGGATTTCCCGTCCGGCGATACCCTCGCGGGCGTCCAGTTCCAGCGCGAGCTGGAGGACGCGGCCTATCGCCTTGGCGGCGGGAATTACGCCGCCCCCGCCCAGCGGGTCGAAGATTTTCTCGCCCACCGTCCGTCAACGGGCGCGGGAAAGGTCGTCCCGACCTATCTTCCCTCCGTCCGCTGGTGCGACCTGCACGGCTGTCTCCCGCCCTTTGTGTGCGAGGCGCTCGAGGAGGGCCTTCCGATGCTGGGGCGGAAATTAAGGGGCTTCGATGCGCCCGACGCCGTTTTGACGGCGGTGGAGACGCGCTCTTCGTCTCCTGTGCGCATCGTGCGCGACAACTTGAGTTTTCAATCCGCCCTGCGCGGGCTCTATCCCTGCGGCGAGGGCGCGGGCTACGCCGGCGGCATCATGAGTGCCGCGGCCGACGGCCTGCGCGTCGCAGAAATGATTTTGGAGGAATTGAACCATGAATGAAAAAATCGGCGTCATCATCGACTTCCTGACTCCGGCATACGAAAAGACGCTGCGCGACACCGCCGCACGCTGCGGCTACGACATCGTCTTCTTCCCCTCGTCCAAGGCGGCGGAGGGCAATGTGGACGACTGCACGATCCTCTACGGCCATCCGTCCCAGCGCGTCATCGCGGGCGCACGCAATCTCAAGTGGTACGCGAGCTGCTGGGCGGGCGTGGACCGCTTCTGCCGCGACGACCTGTATCAGAATCCCGACTGCCTGCTCACGAACGCCTCGGGTGCTTACGGCACGACGATCGCCGAGCATTCTGTCATGGTCTCGCTGATGCTGCTGCGCCGCCAGATGGAATACACCGAGATCATCCGCGAGGGCGGCTGGCGCGTGCTCCCGGGCGGCATCCACTCGCTCCACGGCGCGCGCGTCACGTGCCTCGGCACGGGCGACATCGGCACGGAATTTGCCCGCCGCGTGCGCGCGTTCCATCCCGCGAGCCTGACCGGCGTCAGCCGCAGCGGCCGCGCAAACGCGGACTTTGACGCTGTTCATCCCGTCACGGAGCTCGATCAGCTCCTGCCCGAGACTGATCTTCTCTTCATGTCTCTCCCCTCGGTGAGCGACACGGTGAACATCCTGAACGCAGACCGCATGGCGTTGCTCCCGAAGGGCGCTTATGTCGTCAACGTCGGCCGCGGCACGGCCATCGATCAGGACGCGCTGATCAAAGCGCTGGATTCCGGGCACCTCGCCGGTGCGGCGCTCGATGTCGTCGTGCCCGAACCGCTGCCCGCGGATCATCCGCTGCGCAAGGCCAAGAACCTCCTGCTCACGCCGCACGTCGCGGGCAACATGACGCTCGGCTACACCTGCGAGCGCAACGTGCAGCTCTTCTGCGAAAATCTGGAAAATTACGCCGCGGGCCGCCCGATGCATCACCTCGTCGACCGCAGAAAGGGCTATTAAACCGCGTCGCGTTCCGCCGCTTTGCGGCGGGCGCAGCACATAAAAAGGCAGCAATATGAAAAATTCCCGCATCAAAAACGGTATCATGCGCATTGTGCAGGGTATCATCATCGGCGCGGGCGCGATTTTGCCGGGCATCTCCGGCGGCGTGCTCGCAGTCGTATTCGGCATCTACCGCCCCGCGATGGAGCTGCTCACGCACCCCAGGCGCGCGCTTCAACGCTACTGGCGGATGCTGCTCGCCGTCGGCATCGGCTGGGCGATCGGCTTTTTGGGCGGCGGCAGCGTGATCCTTGCGCTGTTTCACCAGTCGGAAACCGTCGCCACGTGCCTCTTCATCGGGCTCATCCTCGGCACGCTGCCCGACCTCTGGCACGAGGCGGGTACGCAGGGGCGCGGCAACGGTTCGTACATCTCGCTGATCGTCAGCTTCCTCGCCCTGTTCGGCGCGCTGATGGCCGTCAAGTTCAGTTCATTTGCCGAGATGCCCGCAAACTTCTGGGGCTTTCTCTTCTGCGGCGTGCTGTGGGGCTTCAGCTTCATCATCCCGGGGATGACGTCGTCGTCCATCCTGATGGCGGTCGGCCTTCTCACGCCGCTGATCGACGGCATTGCCCAGCTTGATTTCACCGTGCTCGTCCCATGGGGGCTTGGCATGGTCGGCGTGATGGCGCTCTTTGCCCGTATCGTGAGCAGGCTCTTTGATACGCACTACTCGATCGCCTGTCACGCCGTCATCGGCATCGTGCTTGCCTCCACGCTCATCATCATTCCGACGGACTTTGCCTCGACAGCGGAGATGGTCTGGGGCGTCGCGTGCGCCATCCTCGGCGCGGTGCTCGCGTATTTTGGCAGCAAGCTCCAGCCGCAGGAAGACGCGGAGATTGAGGCGAAATAAAAGCAGATACAAAAAGCTGACGGTCAAAAGATCGTCAGCTTTTTACGGTATCATCATTTGTGAGCGCTTCGCTTTTGCGCTTGCGCTTGTAGTGGTACATCATCCGGTCGGCGCGTTTGATCGCATCCTCTACGCTGCCGAGCACCGGATTGAAGCACGCATAGCCGACCGACACGTGCGGCAGGTGCTCGTTTTTCACTCGCCGTGCCGTCAGCTCGCGCAGGAATTCCGAAAGATACTTTTCCGCCGCCGTGTCGGAGATTTGCGCGATGACGCAGAATTCGTCGCCGCCGATGCGGTAGCAGTAGCCGACCTTGGAGAACACGGCGTAGATCGTGCTGCCGACCTCGGCAAGCACCGCGTCGCCCACGCCATGGCCAAAGGTGTCGTTGACGGACTTGAACTCGTCCACGTCGAAATAGTAGATGACTGCGTGCCCGCGCAACGAGGCGAGACGGCTCTCATAGCTGCGGCGGTTCAGAAGACGAGTCAGCGTGTCGATTTTCTGCGTGAGCTCGGAATACAGGATGTAAACCATCAGAACATCGACCGCTGAGCACGCCCACATGATGCGCACTCCGGCACCGTACTGGAGGAACAGCCCACAGAAGAAAAAGACCGGCAGGATGATAACGAGCGCCCGATACAGGCCATAATGGTGCGAACTCTCGCTCAGCAGCTGACCAATGAACAGCAGAACGCCGCTGGCATAGGCCAGCACGTAGACCCAGTAAAACGTTTCGTGATGATAAACGTTTTGTGCGTCGACCGAGAAGATGAAGCCGAAGAAAGCCGACAGCACCTCGAGCCCCGCGTGGACGCCGATGAGGGTATAAATGAGCTTTTTATGCTTGAGCGGCGTCATCAGGTCGCTGCAAAGCACCGTGATGATCGGCGCTGTGGACAGCTCGATGGTCTTGACAAGGATGTGCAGCGTCCGCAGCGACGGATCGGCTCCGTTCATCCAAACGCCGAACCATTCCGATACCATGCATGCGATCACCAGTACGGAGATCGTGTAAACCGTCTGCTTTTTGTCATGCTCCATCAGATCATTGCCGCTCACGAGCATGTCCATGATAATCATAATAAAGACCGAAAGGAAGATGGTAGCCGAGTAGAAATCAAACATGGCGCGAACCTTCCTTTCTGATAGTTATATTCTTACTATATCACAGTTGAGAAATACTGCAACTAAAAAACGTCGAATCCTGTCGTTATTTCAAAATTCACACAGAATCTGCCAGCAATTCGCTGTACTGCGCAAGGCTCTGCGTGGCGAGTTGCTGCATCGTCGACCAGTCCGCCGCGCCCGCACTTCCCTGCACCGCCACGGTGCGAAAACCCGCGTCCTTCGCGTTTTGGATCGCCGCAAGCGAGCCGGAAAAGACGATCGTATCGTCCTTTTGCGAGTGCAGGCGCTTCATCGCGCGCTCGAACATCGTGCCGCTGTCCGCCTTGCAGAGCGCGACGGATTCTGTCAGCACGAAGCGGAAATACGAGTTAAGCCCCGCCTTTTCGAGCGCTTTTTGCGCGTCCTCCGCGCTGAGCGCCGTCACCGCGCCGAGCCACACGCCCTCCATCTTAAAAAGTGAAAGCGCCTTGTCGAGTCCCTCGCGCGCCGCGCCGTCGGGGGTGAAGAGCGTATCGCCCAGTGTAAAGATTGCGCTTTGCAGCCGCATATTCGGTTCCTCCTGCGTTTGAATGATGATTGCCTCTTATTATAATGCGCCCCGCCGTCATTTGCAATCGCGGCGAAGAAGAATATCCTATGCAGCGCGGTTCTGTATAAATTTGCGAATACATTCACAAAAGGAGCTGAAAGACGGGGGCTTGACGCACTGCTTTGTGAAAAATGATGAACAAAAATACAGATTCAACGCTGAAATTTGGCATGATTGGGTATGAATATTCTCTTGACTATGTATTTTTATTGAGTTACACTAAACCCATCAACTTTCCGCCGCTGTGTGTGGCGGCATAAGACCACTCTGGAGGATGAAAACCATGAAACATTATCCAAACTCTGTCAGCAAAGCGCTCGCGCTGCTGATGGCCCTGGTAATGACGCTCTCGCTCGCGGTCACGTCCGCGTTTGCCGTCAGCTACCAGGACATGAACCCCAAGGACGATGCGCTGCTGGGAACGAAATTCCCGGTCGACGCGACCATCACCCTTGTCACCGATGAAAACGGCAAGGACGTGTCCCTCTCCATCCCCGTGTCCGGCATGACGAAGGATGCGCTCGCCGCGGCCGTCAGCACCGGTGCCGTTTCGCTCTCGCTCGAGCGCGACGATTCCCGCCCCTACGTCAACGAGGCGCTGTTCCCCTACGCTTACGCGGGCGGCCCTCTGAATGACTGGCTGACCGAGGGCGACGAGCACCAGTTCACGGACATCAAGCTCTCCGCAAGCGAGAAAAACGGCAAGACCGTCCTCGACGTGAGCTTCCACGTGAATAACTACTTCTACTCCACCAACCGCAGAACCGGCGTGACCAGCGTCGACTACAGCGTGCCCCATGTGAACGGCGGCTACTACATCGACCTGTGCGGCTACTTTGATCTCGTCGCCAAAAACAGCGGCAAGGATCTCGGCTCCGTGAGCGTCAAAGTTGCGCCGTATGAAAACTTCAACACCATGTGGGAGATCTACAAGGAGCTCGATACGATCGTGGCAAACGGCACGAAAAACGGTCTCTACGTGGAAGAATTCTCCATGGGCCAGTCCACCGCGGGCCGTGATATGCCCTACCTGATCGTCGCCGACTCCAAGGCGAGCGTGAGCAAGTGGCTCGCCCTGACCGAGCAGGCCGAGACCGATCCCGATGCCGTGCTCGCCCAGATCAAGTCCGGCAAGCTCAACGATATCCGCGTGCCCGTGATGTATTCCAACATCCACTCCAACGAGGTCGCCGCGACCGACGGCGTGCTCGACTTCGCCAAGATGATCACGAGCGAAAAGACTATCGACTACAAGACGCTCACGGGCTTCACCGCCGCGGGCGAAAAAGAGTTCAAGGAAGAGATGGGCCCTGTCGGAGCGGAGGGCAGCGTCGCTATCCCCGACCTCGTCAAGGATAAGGCCAGCTACTTAGGTTACCTGACGGTCGATAACAACGGCAAGTCCGGCAAGGTCGACCTTGAAGAGTATTACACCGTCGAAAATAAGAGCGTGAACGTCAAGGACGAGCTTTTGTCCGACGTGTTCTTCATCCTCGTCCCCGAGGAGAATGTCGACGGCCGTACCTATCTCACGAGACACTCCACCAACGGCTACGACCTCAACCGCGACAACTCCTTCCAGACCACGAGCGAGACGGCCAACATGCAGCAGCTCATCGGCACGTTCAACCCCATGTCGCTTACCGAGTTCCACGGCCGCGTGCAGGCCTTCCAGTGCGAGCCCTGCGATCCCCCGCACGAGCCGAACTTTGAGTACGACCTGCTCGCCAAGCACCTCATCACCGGCGGCGAGGCGCTGGGCATCGCGGCGGTCGCCAACAACGATGGCTACAACAGCTATGTCATCCCACAGCGCGATTACCTGAGCTACACCGGCAGCGGCACCGAGACCTACTGGGAAGACCCGTGGGACGATATGTCCACGAGCTACACTCCCCAGTTTGCCATGCTCCAGGGCACCGTTGCCTACACCGTTGAGCTGCCCGCCTACAACGACGATACCGCTCAGGCGGCGCAGTACGGTATCCTCGGCAACGCCGCCTATGTTGCCGCGGAGAAGCTTTCCTATCTCGAATCCCAGGTCACCATCTTCCAGCGCGGCGTGAAGAACTTTAACTCCGATGCCTTTGAGCTGGTCGGCCAGTGGCTGTGCGACCAGAACGACGTCGAGGGCGCGGAGATGGACGTCTTCCGCCCCGAGTACAACGGCACGGGCCAGAACGGCAACTTCTACCCCGAGTGCTACATCATCCCGCTCGACGGCGAGAACCAGACCAACCTCCAGGCCGCGGCCGACATGATGGAGTGGCTCACGAGAAACGACGTCAAGGTCAACGTGACTGAAAAGGAATTCACCTATGACGGCGTTACCTACCCCGCCGGTACGATGATCGTCTCGATGTATCAGGCCAAGCGTTCTGTCGCCAACGGCGCGCTGTATGACGGCACGCTCATCAACGGCTGGACGATCCTCTACTCCGAGGGTATCACCTCCTTCAATGAAACGCGCGGCTTCGACATGGTCACCGTGGCCGAGCCCGCCGCCTACAAGAGCATCTCCGCCGTCTGCGGCGACGCGATGGATCACGACGACGCGCTCGCTTACACCAAGGCGCTGACCTCCTACTTCACAGGTGACAAGAACAAAGACGTCATCCTCTCCAATGCCTCTGAAGACTCCACCGCCGCCGTCAACGAACTTCTCAAGGCCGGCAAGACCGTCGGCATGGTCACGAGCGGCGACCACATGGGCGATTTCATCTGTTCCTACGCCGACTATCAGACCGTCGCGGGCAAGTATCTGCTCTCTGCCGCGGGCGTCGACAAGACGAGCGTGAAGGCGAAGATCATCACCAAGTCCCCGACCGTCTACGTCCCCGGCACGCCTGCTGAAAGCGAGAAGGGATTTGTCTACACGCCGCAGATCAGCCAGAGCGCCGGCTGGAACTATGATACCGCCGCGATGAACCTCATGGGCTTCACCACGACCTCCGACGTGACCAAGGCGGACGCCGCCGCAGGTGCGACGAAGCTCGACGCCGCCGCAAAGACCGCCGTGAAAAACGGCCTGCCGTACATCGGTTACAGCTATTCCGCAGCGTCCTCCGCCTCCGACCTCATCGCCGGCGTGGAATACACCGAGCTGGACGGCGCGATGGACTGCCTGACCCCCGTTGTCTATCCCAACAAGACCCTTGTGAACGCGAGCTACATTGCTGACGGCGACGGTATCCTCTACGCCTACGGCCTCGGATACTTCTCCAAGGTCCCCGTCTCCGCGACGGTGCTCGTCAAGAGCGATAAGACCAAGACGCCCACCGAGGGCTTCATCCCCACGAACACTGCCGAGCGCGCCGCGGGCTTCAAGGCCTACATGAACGGCGGCGTGCAGGGCTTTGCCTATCAGGAAAGCGGCATGAATGTCGTCCTCTTTGCCAATTCCCTCACCCATAAGATCCACCAGAGAGACGAATATGCCTACCTCAGCAACTTCCTCTTCTCCTCCGTCCTGAGCGACAAGAACTACGACGGCTCGGCCGCCCTGCCCTTCACCGACGTTGCGGACGACGCCTACTATGCCGACGCCGTTGTCTGGGCCGTCGCGAAGAACATCACCTCCGGCGCGACCGCCACGACCTTTGCGCCGAACGCGGGCTGCACGCGCGGCCAGATGGTCACCTTCCTGTGGAGAGCCAACGGCAGCCCCGAGCCGAAGTCCACGGCCACGTCCTTCACCGACGTGAAGAGCGGCGCGTACTACGAAAAGGCCGTTGCGTGGGCGGTGGAAAACAACGTGACCACCGGCACGAGCAGCACGACCTTCTCCCCGGATGCTTCCGTCACGCGCGCACAGGCCGTCACCTTCCAGTGGAGAGCGGCCGGCGCACCGGCGGCTGAGGGCACGAACGCCTTTGCCGATGTGAGCGCGAGCGCCTTCTACGCCCCCGCCGTGCAGTGGGCCGTCAACGCGGGCGTGACCACCGGCACGAGCGACACCACCTTCTCCCCGAACAGCAACTGCCTGCGTGCGCAGATCGTTTCCTTCCTCTACCGCGCCGCCAAGTAAGCGGCCACACAAAAAATACGCTGCGGAGCAATCCGCAGCGTATTTTTTGTTCCGCAGCTTCCACAGGGCGATCAGTTCCTGTGGAAAAGGAGCGAAAATTTTTCCGTCCCGCCTGTTGACATAGGGGACATCGCAGACCATAATACTTCAAAAATGAACAGTTCAAAAAAGAAAGAAGGAAGGGCATGAACCGAAGCATATCGATCTCCCGAAAGATCGCTCTGGCCTACAGCGAAGTGTGCAAGCCGCTCTGCAAGGAGCTGGGCCTGCCGCAGACGGCCTTCGACATCCTGATGTTCCTGGGGAACAACCCGGCCTATAAAACGGCCAGCGAGATCGTGGAGATCCGCCGCCTCAAGGCAAATCTCGTGTCGGTCAATGTGGAAAAGCTCGTGCAGGAGGGTTATCTCACGCGCTGCGCGGTGGCGGGCGACCGGCGGAAGACGGAACTTCTCTGCACCGAAAAGGCAGCGCCCATCCTCGCGCGCGGGCGGCAGCTTCAGAAGGATTTTTCCGAGAGCCTCTTTGCAGGCATGGACGAAGCGCGGCGGGAAGCCTTCGCCGCGGCGCTCGCGGAGATCGAAAGCAATCTTGATGCAATTCTGGAGGCAAACGAACCATGAGTATCCTGACGACCGTTCTGGTCACATTTTTTGCGGGCATGGGCGCGGGGCTCGGCACCGGCTTTGCCGGGATGAGCGCCGCCGCAGTCATCAGCCCCATGCTGATCACCTTTCTGGGCGTTGAGCCCTACATGGCCGTGGGCATCGCGCTCTCGTCCGATGTGCTCGCGAGCGCCGTCTCGGCCTACACCTACCACAAAAACAAGAATCTCGACATTAAAAACGGCCTCATCATGATGGCGAGCGTGCTGCTCTTCACCGTCATCGGCAGCTACGCGGCAAGCCTCGTCCCCTCGGCGACGATGGGCGGCTTCTCCGTCTTCATGACGTTCCTGCTGGGCGTCAAATTCATCCTGCGCCCCGTGATGACCACGAAGGAAACGATGGCGCAGGTGGACGCGAAAAAGCGCGCGGTGCAGTCGCTCGCCTGCGGCGCGATGATCGGCATGATCTGCGGCTTCATCGGCGCGGGCGGCGGCATGATGATGCTGCTCATCCTCACGAGCGTCATGGGCTACGAGCTGAAAACAGCCGTCGGCACGAGCGTTTTCATCATGACCTTCACCGCCCTGACCGGCGCCGTTTCCCACTTTGCCATCGGGGGATTGCCGGATACGCTCACATGGGCGCTGTGCGTCGTTTTCACGCTCCTCTGGGCGCGTATCGCCGCAGTCTTTGCCAACCGTGCGCAGCCCAAGACCCTCAACCGCGCCACGGGCGTGGTGCTCGTGGTGCTGGGCATTGCCGTGATGTGCTTTCAGCTGCTTGCGTGAAAATGCGCCCCTTTGACGGGCACTTCGATTTTCTTCGCCATCACAAGACTTCCTGCGTCCCTTCGTTTCCGATAGGAAGGCAGGAGGTCTTTCCTTTTGCCGAAAACAAGAAAAACCTCACTTCCGAAGAAGTGAGGTTTTGGTGGAGACTGCTGGACTCGAACCAGTGACCTCCTGCGTGTGAAGCAGGCGCTCTAACCAGCTGAGCTAAGCCTCCAACTGTGGTGACCCGTACGGGATTCGAACCCATGTTACAGCCGTGAAAGGGCCGTGTCTTAACCACTTGACCAACGGGCCATATGAGACACGGGATGCTTTCGCATCCCGTGCATCTGGTAGCGGCACCTGGATTTGAACCGGGGACACTGCGGGTATGAACCGCATGCTCTAGCCAGCTGAGCTATGCCGCCAAATATTCCTGCTCGACAGGACAGAAGCTACTATACCAAATAAGGAGGCCTTTTGTCAATAGTTTGTCCAAAAAAATTTGCGATTTTCCAAAAATCTGGGGAGAGGGCCGCGCCCTCTCCCCCGTCTTTCATCGGCGAACGACGTTTTTCCCCTCCGACCAGACGGAGACGATATTGTGCCGGTGCATCATGTAGATCGCGCGCTCGAAGCGCTCGCGCACCGAGAGCGGATGCGCGGCCTCGGTAAAGTCGGAGTCGTCGACGACAATGGCGTGGATATAGTCGCCGGGGACAAATCCGCCGTGCCCGCCGAAATACTCGTGTCCTGCGCTGGAGCCGAGGTAGTAGCCCTCCTCGACGGTCAGAAATTCGTCCTTTCCGTCGCTCTGCATGTGGCGGAACTTCGACGCGCGGATGGACATGGTGATGACCTTGTTCATCGCCAGCAGCGCGCCGCCTGCGATATCCGACCCGAGCGTGACGTGGTTGCCCTCGCGCAGCAGCGTCCGCACGGGCGCGACGCCCGAGCAGATGTTGATATTCGACCCCGCGCAGTGCGCCGTGACGACGCCGTGCTCGCGCATCGCCTCGCGCTCGCGCTCGTCGGAGTGGACGCAGTGCGCCATGACGGTGTGGTCCTTCCACAGCCCCGCGCGGTCGTAGCTCTCCCAATATTGCGCGCAGTCTGGGCAGAGCTCTTTGACCCACGCGATCTCACCCTTATTTTCAGACAGGTGCGATTGGACGTACAGCCCGCGCTCCGCGGCGAGCTTGCCGAGCCAGTTCATCAGCTCGTCGGTGCACGATGGGGTGAAGCGCGGTGTCAGGATGGGCTTGACGGTCTGGAAGCGCCCGCACGCGTCCAGCCAGCGCAGCGTTTCGCGCTTGGACTGCTCGGTCGTCTCCTGAAGCTCGGGGCTGCCGTTGCGGTCCATGTTGACCTTGCCGACATAGCCCGTGACGCCCGCCTTTTCGAGCTCTTCCATCAAAATGAGCGTCGCGTCCGTGTGGAGGGAGGAAAACATGCAAACGCGCGTCGTGCCGCTCGTGATGAGGTCGCTCGCGAGCTTTTTGTAAATGCGGCGGGCGTAGTCGCTGTCTTCAAAGCGCGCCTCGGTCTTGAACGTGTAGGTGTTGAGCCAGTCGATCAGCGGCAGGTCCATGCCCATGCCGAGCATGGGGTACTGCGGCGCGTGCAGGTGCATGTCGACAAAAGACGGCATGATGAGGCTATCACCGTAGTCGATGACTTCCGCGTCGGCGCTTTGCGGCGCGGCCTTTTCAACGCTTTGGATGCTGCCGTCGTCATGCAGGACGAGGCAGCCGTGCTCGACGATCTCGAGCTTGCCGAGCGCCGGTGCGGAAACGAGATTGCCCTTGAGGATCTTCATATCAGTCACTCCTGTTTTAGCTTTGTGCAAAAGAAAAAGCGCCCCGCCCGGGGACTTCTCCCCCGGCTGAGCACCCATAGCAGAGCCTTTCGGCGGCTCCGTAGAAACTTTCGCGCCATGTAAGCGAAACTATATGAGTTTTTCTCCGCTGCCATCACCATACCACGCGAAAGCGAAAATTGCAAGCGAAAAGCGGCGGGCGCGCTATGTCATATCGGCGCAAGTGCGCACATAGGATTGTCCCAAGAGGTGAATCACGATGCAAAAGAAACGGACAGGACGGATGCTGTGCTCGCTCGCGCTCTCGGCGGTGACGCTCTGGGGCGTGAGTGTCACGGCGCCGGCGAAGGACGCGCGCGACGCGCTCCGCTCGCTCAAGGACGAAACGCTGGGCGTGATGCTGCTGAGATATGAGCGCGGCGACGGTGGGGAGGACTTTCTCAGCCTGCGAACGTCGCTCGCGCTGCACGCGACGCCGCTTCTGCGCGAGGGTGAGGAGAACATCGCGCAGGCGTGGTCGGCAGAGCTTGAGCAAAAGCCCGATGACAGCGCGGACGAAACGGGCGACGCGCAGGACAGCGAGGGCACGGTGCTTACGCAGGAGGAGACGCCGGACGAGATCGCCGTGACGGAAAACGGCTCGCCCGCCCGCACGCTCAAGGCGTCCGACCCCTCGGGCTATACGGTATTCGGCAATGTGTACATCAACAACGGCTCGGATGCCGCGCTCGACGCCTCGATGCTCTCGGGCGATTATGCAGCAAAGCTCGGTGCGGAGGGGCCGCAGGTGCTCATCATCCACACCCACGGCTCGGAGAGCTACACCATGCCGCCGGGGCAGGAATACGACGTGTCCGACACGTTCCGCACGCTGGACACGAACTGCAACATGATCCGCATCGGCGACGAAATGGCGCAGGTGCTGACCGACGCGGGCATCAGCGTCGTGCACGACCGCTCGCTCTACGACTATCCGAGCTATTCGGGCGCTTACAACCGCTCACTCGCGTCGATCGAAAGCTACTTGCAAAAGTACCCCTCGATCTCGTTCGTGCTCGATGTGCACCGCGACGCGGTGCAGGACGCGAACGGCCAGCAGTTCAAGCTGCTGTGCGGCGAAGATAAAAACGCCGCACAGCTCGAATTCGTCATCGGGTCGAACGGCGGAGGCCTGAGTCACGATCTCTGGCGCGAGAACTTAAAGCTCGCCTGCGCCGTGCAGGAAACGCTGTACAAAGACTATCCGACCCTCATGCGCCCCGTCACCGTGCGCAACTCCCGCTATAACCAGCACGCGACGACGGGCTCGCTTCTCGTCGAGGTCGGCACGGCGGGCAATTCGCTCGAAGAAGCCGTCAACGCCGCGCGGCTTTTTGCCGCGGGCTTTGCCAAAACGATACAAAACGGGACGTAACGGCGCTCCCGCCGCCAAAATAGACGGAAAGAGGCAAAAAAAGCACAAATTCTTGTCAAAGTTGCCGTGTTGCATTCTGCACAAAAATCCTGTTAAATGGAAGTTACCATTTCAATCGAAAAATTTCGTCAGAAATTATTTTTTCAGGAGGGGTAATTCCATGGAGCTTCTTCAGGAGCGCATCCGCCGCGAGGGCAGAGTCCTGCCCGGCAACATCGTCAAGGTCGACGGTTTCCTCAACCACCGCGTCGACACCCGTCTGCTCGAGGACATTGCGGACGAGTTCGCCAAGTATTTCGACACCAGCAAGATCACTGTCGTTCTGACGGCGGAGGCCAGCGGCATCGCGCTTGCGACCATCTGCGCGCAGAAGTACGGCGTCCCCATGCTCTTTGCCAAGAAGGCCAAGAGCGACAACATCGAAAGCGGCCTGTACCAGAGCGAAGTCTTCTCCTACACCTACAAGAAGAGAGTCACGCTGCTCGTCTCTCAGGAGTGGCTGAACGCGGACGACCACGTGCTCATCATCGACGACTTCATGGCCAACGGCTTCGCCGTGCAGGGCCTTGTCGATATCGTCAACGAGGCGGGCGCGAAGCTCGAAGGCATCGGCATCGCCGTGGAAAAGGGCTTCCAGGGCGGCGGTGACCGCTTCCGCGCGAGCGGTATCCCCTACAAGGCACTCGCCGTCATCGAAAAGGCGGACGAGAACGGATTCGTCTTCCGCGAGGAATAAGTTCTTCAAAAAAGAGAGGCTGGCCATTTGGCCAGCCTCTCTTTTTTGAGCAGGTTTGCACTGCGCTTCGTGCCTTGCCGCCCGTAGGGCGTCTGCGACACGCGCTCCGTGAGAAGTGTTTTTTGGCACGCACACGCCCCAGGGCGGCTTCTCTTGCCGCTTTGCGGCAATTCACCTTCTGTCGCGCCAAAAAACGATTAAAATTTATTTCGCGTCTGCGGACGCGAAAGTCTGCGACGCTGGCGCCTGTTTTCTGCCCGTGAGGGCAGAAAATGCGGCGGGGACGCGATGGGAGATAGTGCGTGGATTTAGGGTGCGGAGGGCCTGTTCACTGCCGGAGGCAGCGAATGCGGCACGGGAGGGATTTTGCCTGTTTGCCGCCGGAGGCGGCAAATGCGGCGGGAAAAATTACCGTTAGTTGCCGTTCATTGCTCCTGTGGGGACAAAGTAGTTTTCTGAGGCGATGATCGTGCCGTCGTTCAGGGTGACCATCATACGGTCCATGTCTTTGTCGATGTCGATACTTTCCACATCGAGCGGTGAAAAGTCGCCCGCATAGAAAAAGGTGAGGATCGGATACTCGTTGTCCACCCAGTTGATCTTGGCTTCTGCGCCGTCTCTGGACGAGGACTCGTAACTTTCCATGGCAAAGGTTCCCACGAAGCTGGTGGAAGACCACGTCTTTTTGAGCGTGCCGGAAATGCTGATGGAGGAGGGCGCGTAAGTCGTGCGGTTATCTTCGCAGACCCTTGTGGGGACTGCTTTGTCGATGGTTTTTCGTGTCCCGCGGATGCCGAGCAGGACGATGGCGCAGAGGATGGCGGGCAGAAGAATGAGGGCCGTTTTTCTCTTTTTGCGGTTCATCGTGTGCATCTCCTTGTCCTGTTAAATTTTGATGTGAAATTGTACTTCAAAAAAGCGTGCAAACCCACGCGAGGGCGGCGGAGAGGGGGATGTAGAGCAGAAAGTGCGTAAGATGCGCTTTTTTGCTGTACCCGAACAGCTGCGGGGCGGCGATGCCCTTGACCTCGGGGTGAAAATGAGGAAAGAAGTTCGAATGGCACAGCAGCACCCAGTCGAAAAAGAGAATGTCGTAGGCCTCCATGACATAGAGGATCACGAGATACCGCGCGAAAAACGCGCCGAAGGGGAAGCTGTTTTTGATGCCGTCCTACGCGGCGAGGACTGCCGCACCGAGAAACAGCAGCATCGCCAAGATGCCGAGGCACCAGCCGAGGATATGCGCGCCGCGGAAGCGCTCGGCTTTTCTCTCAGGAGCGGCGGCGAAGACCTCACGCGGCGCGGAGGAGAAGAATTTCTTCTCCTGAATGAGCCCGACGCCGGCGT
>OJKW01000999.1_pt1 | contig 18044 bp, 20 predicted proteins | sample 1596591 | NCBI WGS metagenome assembly OJKW01 (sample SAMEA4350166, study PRJEB24818) | metagenome | biome: human; feature: gut; material: faeces | place: Denmark | collected 2013-09
ATATAGGAAAGCACCATTTTGCTTCCAGCATTAACCAGCTCCCTGTCTCTTCCAATTTTTAACAGTTGACGCAACTACCGGTCTGTGTTAAAATATTAGTATAGAAAGGAGTGAAAGTGCATGGACGAAATTGTTCAGCTTATTTCAAACGTGGGCTTCCCTATTGCTTGTTGTCTTATCATGTTTTTCTATGTCAACAAATCTTCGGAATACCACAAGGAAGAGATTAGCAATTTGACGAAGGAGTATAAGGCAGAGATTTCCGAGCTTTCTACTGCTATCAATAACAACACTTCTGTCATGCAGTCTCTTATCAACACGCTCACGATTAAATGACTGAGCAAGAACTAAGAACGTCAGTTTACACTTTCGCTCAATCGTGCGTCGGCCTTAATGAATACGACGGCAGTTATAAGAAAATAATTGACGCCTATAATAGCTACCAAACAGATGTAGGAGGCCCGACCGTTACTTACGCTTCACCGTGGTGTGCTGTGTTCGTTTCATACGTCGGCATTGCTCTAGGCTTAACGGATATTATTTTTCCTACGGCCTATTGCCCTTACATGGTAACGCTATACCAGAACATTAACCGATGGGAAGAAAACGATGCTTATGTCCCTCAAATGGGCGACATTATTCAATACGATTGGGATGACTCTGGTTCTGGTGACAATCAGGGGCAACCAGACCACTGCGGTATAGTTGGCGTTGTAAACGGAAACACGTTTACAGTAATTGAGGGTAATAACGGCGATTCCGTTAAGCTGATGGAACGCACGGTAGACCAGAAGTCTATTCGTGGTTACTGTCTCCCCGATTACGCAAGTATGGCCTCTGAGGGGCTAGAGTGGGTAGCCTACTACACTAACGAACTCGGTAAAATGACAGCCGACGCAATGCGGAATAATGCTCGCATCATTTGGAATTATTTTGGCGCTCTAGGTTGGTCAGTCAATGCCGTTTCCGGTATGCTTGGTAATATGCAAGTTGAATCAAGCCTGAATCCCGGCCAGACAGAAGCTACATTTGCTTTGGGCAATCCTAACGCCGGTTACGGCCTTGTGCAATGGACACCACGAACGAAGTTTAGTGATTGGGCGGGGGATGGTTGGGATGACCCGCTGCAATGTGGCGATTTGGAATTAAATCGGATTAAGTATGAGTATGACAACAATCTTCAATTCGGTCAAAATCCTTACTTTCCGTCTTATACTGCCACATGGCAAACGTTCATTCATTCTACCGATTCTCCCGCCGATTTAGCAGATACTTGGCTAGTTCAGTACGAACGCCCAAATCTTTCTGCGTGGGAACAGACCCGGTCGTTGCGTATGTCAAACGCCGACAAATGGTATACCTACCTTACAAATCTTCCAGCCCCACAGCCAACCCCTAAAAAGCCAAAGTCAATGCCGCTATGGATGATGATAAATCCATATGCAAGATTCTATTAAGGAGGAATTTTAATGTGCTAACCCGTGAACAGTTTCAGTCTATTATCGGCAAGTATGCTACGGCCGACGATGAAGATACGCTCAAGGATGTTTCTGCTCTGATGGGAATGTATGACGAAATGTCTAACCCTCAGTTGCAGCAGGAGCGTGACGAATACAAAGAAAAGTACGAGAATGTGGTGAAGGAATACAAAGACCGTTTTCTTTCTCCGGCAGACCCTAAGCTCCCGGAAGATGAACCTGATGAAGATGAATCTCCGGAAAAATTTGATGACCTGTTTTCTTGAAAGGAGTAAATGCTTATGCCTGTTAAGCCTAAGATTAGGACGCTTACCACGTCCGCTGCGGATATTCTGAACGTTATCCGTAATAATGCTTCGGTCGATTATCGTAATTACGTTCCGAAAGCTGACGCAAACGACGTTGAATCCATTCGCACGATTGGCGCGATTATCATGGATTATCCGGCCCTCCAGAATGAGTTCCTGAACGCTCTGGTCAACCGCATTGGCCGTGTGATGCTCACGTCGAAGATGTACTCCAACCCCATCGCCTTCTTCAAGAAGGGTGTTCTTGAGTACGGCGAATCCATTGAGGAAATTTTCGTCAATATTGCAAAGGTTCAGGAGTTCAATCCTGAGATTGCCGAGCAGGAAGTGTTCAAGCGCGTTGTGCCTGATGTTCGTGCGGCCTTCCATATCATGAACTATCAGAAGTTCTACAAGGCAACCGTTACGCAGGAGCAGCTTAAACAGGCGTTCCTGTCTTGGGACGGCGTGACCGACCTGATTGCTAGAATCGTCGATTCTATGTATACGGGTGCTAACTATGACGAGTTCCTTGTCATGAAGTATCTGCTTGCTCGTCATATCCTTGATGGACGGGTGTACCCCGTCACCGTCCCGACCGTGACTGCCGAAAATGCGAAGGCGATTATCACCACCGTTAAGGGTGTGTCCAATAAGCTGACGTTCATGAACAGCGAGTACAACCCCGCAGCAGTCCGCACGTTCACTGGCAAGACCGACCAGTACATGATTGTCAACTCCGTGTTCGACGCTACTATGGACGTGAATGTTCTTGCTTCCGCGTTCAACATGGATAAGGCAGAGTTCCTTGGCCACCGTGTTCTGATTGACGGATTTGGCGACCTCGACGTTGCCCGTCTTGGCGAAATTTTTGCTGGCGACCCGACGTACAACGAACCGTCTAAGGATGAGCTTGCTGCGCTGAACGCAATTCCGGCAGTGATTGTTGACAAGGATTGGTTCATGGTTTTCGATATGCTGACGCAGTTCACTGAACAGTATAACGGTCAGGGTCTTTATTGGAACTACTTCTACCACGTGTGGAAAACGTTCTCTGTGTCTCCGTTCGCTAACTCTGTTCTGTTCGTTCCGGGCACTCCGTCGGTCACTTCCGTTACTGTGTCCCCGACCACTGCGACTGTCCAGAAGGGCGGCAGCGTCTCGCTTTCCGCTGTTGTCGCAACTGAATACTTCGCCCCGCAGACTGTTGTGTGGACGAGCAGCGCAGAGGATGTCAAGGTTTCTGCTGCCGGTGTTGTCACGGTTGATGCTGACGCATCGTCTACCACGGCTACGATTACTGCCACTTCCGTTTTCGACGGCACTAAGAAAGCAACGTGTACTGTTACTGTTAAGTAATTAAGTTACAGACGAATGGCCACGGCGTTATAAATAGTGGTCGGGTGGGTAGGAGGGAAATTTCATAAAGGCAGGTGGTTATATGTCGATGATTGTTCCAAATTCAGAAGTGTACATTCTCAGGAATGTTCCTCTTGAACCGTCATTTGACCATACCATTTGGTTCGATAGTTCAGACCAGCAAGCTACTGCATTTACCGCGTATGCTCTTGCTTATTACTTTAATAAAGTTTCTTATCAGCGCTATCCTAGGCCGTATATTACTTTGGACAAAACTGTCGATGAACTGATTGGTTGCAATTACATGATGTTCCGTAATACTGGTTTTGGCGAAAAATGGTTTTATGCGTTCATTACGCAAGTCGAGTATATCAGCAATACAACTTCTCGCATTTATTATACCATTGACCCCATGCAGACGTATCTGTTTGATGTTAACGTTGGAGAGTGCTGGGTTGAGCGTGAGCACGCAATGACAGACGCGATTGGTGATAATCTAGTTCCTGAATCTTTTGAGCTTGGGGAATATGTCTACGATGCAGATTACTTTCCCAATCTTTTCTTGAAAACTAATTACGTAATTTGTATTCTTGCCACGTGGAAAGCTGTTTATGAAGATAATAAGTGGATTATTAAAGACGCTTCTACCGGCGGCGTTGGCGGCGTTGATAGCGGAATTTATACCGGGCTAACTAAGAATCTTTTTACTTACGACCCTAGTAATCCTAAAGCCTGTGTGCAGGATGCAAACGCCGTTATTGAGGCAGCTACGAAAGCAAATAAAGCTGATGGCATTGTTAGTATTACGATGTACCCTAAGTTCTTCATGAACTGGTCAATTACCGGCGATTTGGCTACTGGTCTTGTTCCTCATACTGTCGATTCTATCCCAGCCTTTACTGGGACATTTGACGGATATAAACCGAAAAATAATAAGCTATATACTGCCCCATTCTGTGGCGTATACGTAGATAACCTTCAAGGCAATGCAGCTAATTACGCTTATGAATACTTTGAAAACAGAAAGCCAAAGTTCAATATTGTTGGCGTAGTAAATGGAAATCTGGAATGTGCCTCTATTCCTGCCAACTATAAAGGGCTTCCTACAAACTTTCAGGAATCTTTGATTATGGGCGGCTTCCCGCAGTGCGCTTGGAACGTCGATACTTTCAAGGCGTGGATTGCGCAGAATAAATACGCGATTGCTGCCGGTGTTGCTAATACTGCGATTGATACTGTAAAGCAAGCTGCTTTGGCTGCTACTGGCGTTGGCATGGCCGGTGAAGTAGCTGGCATGAGTGCGGCAATGACCGGCGCTGGGTCTGCACAAACCATTCAGGCTGTTGGGCAATACGCTAATGCATATCAGAACGCGCAGAATGTTTCCTATAATACTCAGGGGGATATTCTTAACAAAACAATCAATCTTGTCGCGCAGGTTAAAACTGCTTCCACTCAGCCAAATCATGCTCGTGGCCAGCAGTCATCAAGTGTGTTTTGCGCTATGGGCTATCAAGGCTTCCATTATATGCCCTATCGTATTCAGGGTCAGTTTGCGAAAATAATCGACGACTTCTTTTCTATGTATGGCTACAAGACGAACCGTCTGAAAGTCCCAAACCGTAACGGCAGAAAAGCATGGAATTACGTCAAGACATGCGGCTGCAATCTTACTGGTAGCGCTCCCGCTGACGTGACAGCCTCTCTTGTTAATATTTACGATAAGGGCATTACATTCTGGCGTTGCATTGACCTGTCAACTGGCAATCCTTTTAATAGAGTAGGAGACTACTCGCTCGACAACTCACTGTAAGTAGGTGATAATTTGAGTAAACCATACCGAAACCCAAGAGGCTCTCACTCGCGGCAGTTTTGGGAAACGGCATACGACAACACTACACGGTATCAGTTTTACTACAACAAGCTAACTGAGATTGCAACGTCTCTGTTCACGTGGGAAAACCTCCCGCCTAGTGTTGACCCGCGATTTTTGGAACTGTGCCTGTTCTCTACTGGCTGCGCTGTGTTCTTCAAAGACGATGTTCTTTCCGAAGCTGCTCGTATTGAGGGCAAGGAAGATTATGACAAGCACGGCTATCTTGCATTGCGTGTAATGGCTAACGGCCCGTTTGATGTATACAATACGCCAATCAACCGTGTTGCGTATGCTTCAAGTGTTGGTAAGAATCAGTGGAAGCTAGACAACACTAATTCCGTTCTCATCTGGAATAACCGTCTGAGGCTTCCGTCCGCTTATGAAGCATGGATTTATGCACACCGCCTTGAGAACATTGACCGTGACGTAGATGTTAATGCGGCGGCGCAGAAAACCCCTGTAATTGTTACGTGCCCTGAATCCCAGCGCCTTACGTTCAAAAACCTTATGATGCAGTATGACGGCAATGTTCCAATTATCTTTGGCGATAAAGACCTGAATTTGAATAATATTCAGGTGCTTAATCCGGGCGTTCCGTATACGGCCGCTGAGCTTCAAGACCTTAAACGCGAAATCTGGAATGAGGCTTTGGCAATGCAGGGTGTTCCGAACCTTACAATTTCGAAGCGTGAGCGCCTTGTTACTGACGAAATTCAACAGGCAACTGCCGGTACATCCGCCTGTCGTATGTCAAAGTTGGAAGCGCGTCAGCAAGCGGCCGAGCAAATTAACAAAATGTTTGGCCTGAATATTAAAGTCTCTGTCAACTCTCTTTATACGTCCGGCATTTCCGACGATGAAGGTAATACAATTAACGACTGGCTTGACCCGAACACTGATAGCGGCGGAGGTGAATCAAAAGAATGAGTTTGTATACTACTCAGGTAAGATACATTTGTGAATCTCTGGCCGGAGATACCACTAGACCGATTGATGAAATCATTGGCGTGGCTGCCCCAAAAATGTTTCCCATTGGCGAAACCGGAAGAGAGGATTCTCCATTCAAACGCTGTGTTATTCCATGGGAATTTGTTGACGCGCCTACCACGTATTATATTTGTAGGCGTATTCTTGCCCATTATTACACTCGTGAAATCGGTTGGGAAACGGCAGCACTTTGGGTGTTCCACATGAATGAGCAGCTTGCCGAAATCGCGCCGTACTACACGCAGCTTGTTAAGTCTACGTTCAATAGTATTCGTGATTTTACGGCTGAGGATATTGAAGCGCTTTACGGTGACACTGACCTTGTACGTACGTTCACTGGTGACTACAACGACAAGGCTAACGGTGGGAGCACGAATAACAATACGATTACCGCCGACAACTATAACCTTGATAGCGACACTCCGCAGAATGGTCTTGTGTCTGTGAAGCCTTCAGAGGACGCTGCGGGCATGGCGTACCTGTCCTACGCCCGCCGAGCATTGGTTGACCAGAAGAGCGGAAACACCGAATCGCATAATGAGACGTCAGACCGCAAAGCCAATACTACGGAGACAATCAAGGGCAAGGCTGGCGGTAAGGCTAGAATCGAGCTTATGAAAGACGTTGCTAAGTCGCTTATCAATATCGAGCGCAGAATGATTAGTGAACTTTCAACCGAATTTATGAACGTATGGTAAAGGAGTGAAGTTATGGACACAGTTAGTATGTTGAACAAAATGAGTTTTTACTGTCAGCCCATTCTCCCGCTTGTGTATGATGAAAGCATGAGCTACTACGAAACACTTTGCAAAGTAGTTGGTCAGCTTAACACTACGGGTGAAACGGTGAATAAACTCAATGAGGGCTTGACGGGCGAAATCGCAGACAGGCAGTCCGCAGACGCAGAGCTTGATGCAAGAATCAAAGAAATTGAGAAAACCAACAAAAAGATTCATTTCCTTAAAGTTGATACACTCGGCCATTTGCTTACAGAGAATGTTACCAGAGAAAAGCTGTCTCAGTGGGTGCAGGATGGAGATATTATCGCCATGCTCTACGCCCCTGATGAGCAGGAAAATTCGTGGGCGGTTGCTACCAACTATCGCTGCCTTGGCGCTAGAGGCGCTGAGACAATGCAGCTTAAATTTTATGTTCCTATTTCCGTCACTAACAATGCTGGAAAGTCTGGGATGGATGTAGCGCAGGAAGTTGTAGTTATTTCCTTGCCTGTCGGTGCGCTGACCAATCAGTGGACAGTACGCAGCATTACAAGCACAATACCGAATACTAATGCCGACGGCTTTGTGAACCTTACGGCGACTGTCGGCGACGCCGGGGCAGTGACGTGCGATGTCGAGCCGGGCGCTATTGTTGAAGCGCTGCGTAATTATTTCAGCGGTACTAACCAGTATGCTGTTGCAGTAAACGCCCGTCTAACTTATGATGGCAAACAGTATCATTCAGCAAGTGCCATTGTAAAGGCAGATGCTTCTGGTAGTGGCAATATCCGCATCACATTTGAAAACTACTACAACGGTGTCCGCGCTGAGAATGGCGTGAGACAGATGGACATCGAAACTATTTTCCTTGTTGGCGATGCCCAAACTAATGTGTGGTCTGTTGAGACGATTGACAACAAGGCGTTCGATTTCTCCCGCTACGAGGGCTTCCAGTTTACTCGCGGAGCACATAATGTTATTACTGCTAATGACGAATCTACGCCGAACGCTGTTTACATTCAGTACCATTCTGATACCAGTGGCAAAATTTATCAGAACCTTCCTGTTCATCTGGTTGACACTGTGGATAATGCCGAATATTGGAACGGCGTGTTTGATATTAAAGATGATAAGCATATGACGTTTACATTCGTCGTGTCAAATTATGTTACTGCTTCCGACAAAATGCCCGTTCGTATTATTGAACTTTCTGCCGACGTTAATACCACTACGTGGAAGTATGCGGAAAAGGAATTCACTCTACCGCTTGCTGGCGGCGGAGCTAGTGATTTTATTATCTCCGGCGCTCTTACTGAAACTACGGGACTAACGCTTGATAAAACGTTTGACCAAATTCAGGAAGCAATTAGGGGTGGCAAACTACCGATTATCAGACTTGAGGCAGAAGTGTCTACTATAACCCTTCCTATTGTGAGCAATAACACGAGGATTATTATGTTTTCCGGAAGTTATTCTGCTGATGGGCAAATAATGTCGATTAGCGTGATGGTAACGAATAGAGGGGCAGATTATATTTCCGTGACAACGCCAGCAACTAACCCCAATGGAACTATGAAGCAAATTTCTATGGGCGATAATCCTACCATGGATATGCAGATTGCCACAAAGAAGTATGTAGACGACCATAGCGTAACAGTGGACACGGCAATGTCTGATACATCTACCAACCCCGTGCAGAATAAAGTCGTCAAAGCTGCACTTGACGGCAAGGCAAGCACAGAAGTAGCTAGCCAGACGGCGAATGGACTGATGTCTAAGGAAGATAAAACAAAGCTCGACGGAGTTGCGGAAGGCGCTAATAAAACGACAGTTATTGACGCTCTTGACCCGCTGAGCCACAACCCTGTTTCTAGCGCCGCATTGTTTGAAGCTCTCAGTAACAAGGCAAATAAGACAGAGGCTACTGAACAGACCGCTGGCCTGATGTCTGCGCTTGATAAGAAGAAGCTGAACGGCATTGAAGATGAAGCGAATAAGACAATCGTTGACGAAATGTTGAGCGACAGCTCAACCAATCCTGTACAAAATAAAGCAATTACTGCGGCACTCGCTAGTGTGGTACGAGAGACTATTTATCAGATTACTGTTACGGCAACCTCTGCGGAATGGGCAGTAAATAACGGAATCGCTTACAAAGAGGCAACCGCTGACCGTACTTTTGATAACATTAAAGCAGCATATAACGCTAATAAAACCCCGGTGTGCGAGTTTGATGGAATGACTTATTCTCTGGTTTTGGATAGCTCTACTGAGTTCGTCTTTGCCTCATACCGGGGGGCTGTGGCCAATGACTTGCAATATGCTGGCCTTGGCAAATACCCCGCTTCGCTCATTACAATTAACACAACAGGAGTAGTCATCTCGCGCACTGCTGGCGATTTGCCCGCAGTCGGGGGTACGGATAACGGTAAAATGCTGATTGTTTCTGGCGGCGAATGGGCTTTGCAGAGTGTGGCCGGCCCGACTGTTGACGCAGAGCTTAGCACTACTAGTGAAAATCCTGTGCAGAATAAAACCGTAACAGATGCCCTAAACGACAAACTTCCTAGAACAGGTGGTACTGTTACCGGCGCGCTTCGTACCAATGACAGCTTTTCCGCAGGAGGAACTATTTCGTTCGGGGAAGCGCCGATTGTCCTATCGCAAACCGATGATGGCGCGGCCAAAATCCTCTATGGCAGTGCGGACGTAAATGATAATCCGCCTCCGCTTTCCCGACTGAAAGTGGCACGGCCGACTGCGGATGATGACGCGGCGACTAAGAAATATGTCGATGGCCGGAACGACAGCCCGCAGTTTAAGGGGTATGTCACGCTAACTCCTGCTAATGCGCCTATAGGAACTGGTGTCGGCCTGTCCCCGTCCGGAAGCGGCAATGATTTTACACTTGATATTTCTGACGTGAACGAGGACACGCCAACACTGCTGACCGGCGTGAAAACGCCGACCGACGCAGACACCAATGCAGCTGCTACGGTTGAATATGTGAATAACAAGGTGGCTGGCGCACCAATCACAATTACACTTGGCACCGGCAACGCTGCAACTTCCACGGCCACTTTTGCTGAAATTAAAGCAGCGCTTGAAGCAGGTAAAGCCCCGATTCTGGATTCAGCAACCGGAACTAATCACTGGTTTGCACTCAACTGGACGCTTTCCGGGTCTGGAAGTTTGTCTATCCAGTATGGCACATTTAACGTCGAAGGTGGAGGGATGGCAAACTTTACATTTTACGACGTGGCTGTTAGTTCTACTGGCATTACATATTTCTCGCGCCAGTTTACGAGTCAATAATGGAGGTATACATAATGACCGAAACCAATCTGCGAGAAATTCTTGTTGCGGCTGCCCGTGGCTATATGGGCGCAAATACCTACAACGGACAGAAGCAGGAAATCATTGATATTTACAACAAGACCAGCCCTCTGCCTAGAGGATATAAAGTTAAGTATACCGACGCTTGGTGCGCCACGTTCGTGAGCGCCATGGGGTACATTGCGGGATTTTCCCGCATTGTATTCCCGGAGTGCTCATGCCCTGAAATGATTAGCAAGTATATGTTTGCAAACTGCTGGGAAGAACGCGACGACTATATTCCGAAACCGGGCGACATTATCTTCTATGACTGGGACGACAGCGGAATCGGTGACTGCTCTGGCGTCCCTGACCATGTTGGTATCGTGGAAAGCTGCAACGGCTACAACATTACAGTTATCGAAGGTAACAAGGGTGACACCGTGGGCAGACGTAATCTGCTTGTCAACTCACGCTACGTGCGCGGGTACGGCGTTCCGAATTACTCTCTGCTGGCCGATGAGGAAGAACCTGAAACTGATACTGAAAGCGAGGAAAATGAAATGGTTTATAAGTCTTTGAACGACGTGCCGAAATGGGCATACGATGACATTAAAGCCCTGATTGACTGCGACGCAATCGAGGGCGACGGCATGGGAAATATCAATATGAATGACACGCTTATGAGGGCGCTCATTATCATGAAGCGCTACGTAGATATGAAAGGATAAGTAATGGAAAGCAAGTATTATGATGGCACAAAGCTGCTTAGTCTGAATGACATTGACGGCAATCGCCCTGAAATTTATATCTGCACCAGCAACAGAAGCGCGGGCAAAACCACATGGTTTAACCGCTATGTTGTGCGTAGGTATCTTAGGGGCAAGGGTAAGTTTTGCCTGATTTATAGATACAAATATGAATTGCAGGATTGCGCGGACAAATTCTTCAAGGAAATTGGAGCGCTGTTCTTTCCCGGATATACGCTTACGCAGCAAATGTCTGAAAGCAAAGCCTTTGTGCATTTGATGCTTGCAAAAGACGGCGGCGAAGCTGAGTGTTGCGGTTATGCCGTGGCACTCAACTCCGCTGAACAAGTGAAGAAATATTCACACTATATGAACGACACAACTGTTATGCTGTTCGACGAGTTTCAGAGCGAAACAGGAGTGTACTGCCCTAATGAGATGAATAAGTTCATTTCAATTCACAAGTCTATTGCACGAGGCGGCGGCGAACAGAGTAGATACGTGCCTGTTATTATGATTAGTAACCCTGTCACTGTGCTGAACCCGTACTACTCAGCTATGGGAATCAGCAGCAGACTGAATGACAAAGTAAAGTTCATGCGCGGTCATGGCTTTGTGCTGGAACAGGGCTACAATGAAAGCGCTGCAAAAGCACAAGCCGAAAGCGGATTCTCTAAGGCGTTCAGCAAGACCGCATACATCGGATTCTCTGATAGTGGCAAATACTTGAGCGATAATCAAGCGTTTGTTGAAGAAATGACCGGCAAGAATGTGTACCTGTGCACGATTAAATATCATGGGAATGAATATGGCGTGAGGGAATACCCGGAAGCAAACAAGTTTGGCAGTATGCTTTACTGTTCGCCCTCTGTTGACCATACACATCCCATGAAAATCACAGTCAATACGGATGACCACGATGTCGACTATATTCTCGGCGGCGGTTATGATAGCCTCATTGCCCTGCTGAGACACCAGTTTGAAATGGGCCGATTCAGATTCAAGAATCTTGAAAGCAAAGAAGCCCTTGTAAAAACTATCTCGTGTTAAGGTATCTGCACCGCGTCCCTGTTGTGCCACGGCGGGAGGCTACTGGGTGAAACCAGCCCGGCGTAGGTTTTCGGTATTAGCGACCGCGCAGCAGCAAGCAGTGTTTTAGATATAGTTATACCCCCTATCGTTTTGGTAGGGGGTGTAATTTTTTATTCGCCTTCCATTATCCCCATTGCTCGGCCATAGCCTTTGCAATGCCGGGGAAAGTTTTGGCCCTATTTTTCGCTCGGTCAGTTGTGAACACACCCTTGTGCTGTTCGTTATGCGTTCCACTATAACTACCTGATGGACACCATGTCGCTACTGGGGTAACAATGTTTGTAGGTTGAAGCTCTGGCAAATTTTTTAGCCAGAAACATGTCTTTTTGGTGTACGGATGGCCATATTGCCACGGCTGCACGCTCTGGGTATACTCAGGCAGACAAAAAACACGGCTAGGTACAGGATTCTCAACGCAAATTTTTGGAATGTCTGCCCACCAGAACCGCATGAACAAATCTCTTCCCTGAATTCCCAGCATAACGCGGTCTGCTTGTAGCTCGTGGCCTTTCCATAAATGACGCGCGCCTGCATTGCTCAGATATGTGCAATCAGCATATCCCATTTGCCGACAAAGTGTTCAGTTCCATCCATCGTTACAAACTTTCCGCCATTTAATACCACTAGCGCATCACCGTGAATATGCCATTCCGGGTGTCCACCTGACGGCTCTTGCACATCGCAACTGTACGCCTCATGCCCGCGAGCGCGAAAAGCTTTACAAACTTCCTGAGATTCTTCACACGCAACTAAAACTTTCATAATTTTTTAACCCCCCTTAAATTGAAATGTTGTATCTACAAGTACAATTCCGCCGGGTATTCTCTTTGGCCGTAGCTTGCCCGGAACGCACAAACCAACTTTGAAATCTTCTATACTTCTGCTTTCTGATAGAAATTCTCGTTCCATATCGTTTTCAGGCTCGATACCCTCATCTTCCCCGCATGATTGCAAGAACAGTTTCTTGCTGCGCTGCGGCATACCTGCACACTTCAAGTCATAATGCGGCTTTACTTCTTCATGGTTTTCTTTTACAACGTGTTCGACGTAGGTTTTCTGCCGCTGAAACAGGCCATAGTCCCATTCGCTTTCACATTTCCAGCAGCCATAGGTGCGCGGGTGCTCTGTAATTCCTTTTACTTCTTCCGGGCTACAATTAAGGTGAATACTGTCAGTATCAGCATAGCAAAAGTGCTCATAGTTCGCTTGTGCAGCGCGGATAGTATAACAGCGGGCATAGCTTGTGATTGCAGCGCCTATGGCTATGTAGCCAGGCGTTTTATCCTGCGCGTAATTCGGATAAAAACCAATAGATGAATCTTCTTTTACATAAGCTACTTTGAAGCTGCTGTCAGGGGACGCGGCTGTTTTGCCATACAGATTGTTTGAAAATAGCTTTGCAAGATAGCGAATACCACCTGTGCTGTTTTCCTTAATCTCTCTATATTTGTTAAGATACTTGTCAAATATGCCTTTCCTTGTCTGAAAATAACATCCATCAAGAATCTCTAAATCGAACACATCATAGTGTTCACGGAATAGTTCATAATCAGAACAAGTCATTGTTAGCGTTACAAATGGCTTTACTTTTTCGCCGTAAGAATTTATAATGGTATCATAATATATGCCTGTGCGCGGATTATACACGTCTGATGTTTTCAACCACTCTGTTCCTTTATACAATGGATTTCCTTTGATTTGGACGGTAGGCAAATATCCATCACGCAGCTTGAAGCGGCATTTGAAGCGTATGAAATAATAGTCTGGCTTATACCTGCTTCCGTCTCGTTTTTTCTCGCCCAATGTGCAGCACTCTGGTATGTAATTACCACTCCAAAAGCTGGGCAAATCTTCCGGGTATTCATTTCCGGACATACTGTGCATTACATAAGGGTACAGTGAATTCACGTCGAATGTACAGCCTTTTGACTGCGGTTTTCCTGCAAACTTAGGATTTACGTAGCACCAGCCACCTTTATATGCGCGCTGGATATACCGGCCAATGCACGGAGAACCAAATATCTCTTCATCAATATGGCGCTGCCACAAATTTGGATATTGTTCTTTATAAATTGAATCCCCGCCTAATGTTTTCTTCCACTCATCAAAACAGCATGAACCAATAGTCAGGCGTGTATGCCCCTCAGCAAATGTTGTTTCTAGGCACTCTTTCAATACAAGCACATCGTTCGCAATGTATTCATATTCTTCTGGGCTGATGAATCCACCAGCATGACGTTCGCCCTTGTATTCCATTTCAAGTTTCTGGTGCTTTGTGTTAAATGATTTGCCTAGAGCTTTCAACGACAGCGGTAGCAGCTTTAGGCTATCGCGTATTTCTATAATCTTTCCATTAGCTCCCTTAATTACAATACTGTACCAAACGCCCTGCTTGTCAGCAATCATGTACTTAATGCTTTTCGCAGGCATTTCCTTGTCATTATCCCATACTGTTCCTTCAAATTGGCTTTCACCGGTATGTATATATGCTTGCTTCCAGCCAAGCTGAGAGATGAAGTAGTCAAGGATGAAAGCGCCGTCGAATTTCAGGTTATGGAAATATAGGATTTGGCGACGCGCGTCGTGCGAAAACATATCGTCAAAGAACTCCACGATTGATTTACATACAGTTACTTGCTCTGACTTTCCGCCTATTTCAACATAAGCAGCAGACCAAACTTCTGTGTATTCCTGCCCTTCAAAGACACTTGTTTCAAAATCACAGGCATAGCGGGGCACAATGGCGCGTTGTTCAATTTGCTGTTTTTTATGTTTAGTAGTCATATCCACTATCAAATTCGTCCTGACTTGTAGCGTAATTATACACTTGCTCGTCAGATAGACGCATATCTTCGGGCAACCATGCTTGCATTTTACCGATATAGGCAAGCGCATCGTGTTCACGATATTTCACTGAATAATCAGGCAATCCGTTTTCCTCAAGGCCACGTTTGACCATTTCAGCTACTTGAGGCACACTTCGAGTATCAAGAAGAGAATTAAACCACGCTAGCAGCAAATGAGCGCCTTTAGATTCATATTTTTCTCCGGGGTTAATAAATTCTTTAAGGAATTGACGATAATTTTCGACAATCAACTGCGCTTCCGAAATGCTATCAATTTCTCGGATATATTCATGTGTAAATCCCTTTAGTTCTTCGGCCGTATATTCCTTAATGTGCTCTGCCGTATAACGGGCGTGTTCTGAAACTCTATATCCCTTTTTCTCCGCATATCGAATTCTAGCCTTAAAGTTTTTAGCTTGTTTTTGCCATTCTGTTAAAGGTTTTCTTTTGCGTGGCATAGTTATTCACCGTCCTTTAGCCAATCTTTCCAGCATTTAAGGCAATCTTCGCCAGCGCCAAAACACCCATTTTCTCTAGTATACCCGATAGGCGGGCACGATTCCTCAATTATCGCCGCAAGTTTATCCGCTGGAATGTAGACGTAAGAATTATTCATACTATCGTATATCCTTCCTTTAATTTCAGCCTATCACAAATAGCATAGTATTCGTTCTTGCTTATTTCGCCTTTTACCTTACGCGCAATAATGTCGCCATAGAAGCGGTCGATTGCGTGCGACATAAGATTACCAACGCCAAAACAATATTTGTAACACCCCTGCACTAGCTGATAGGCGCGTTTTCTACCAAGAGATTGTTCAAGTCCAATAGAATACAAAACATTTGCTTTATTATACGGAGAACGACGGCCTATGTCGATATATCCATAAAGAAACTTATCATAGAAAAACGACAGATACAATATATTGCTCTCTCTGTTGAAAACAGCAGAAACTTCTGCATTTTCGCCAATAGCTAGGCGCGGGAACGGTTCGATTCTTTTAGACCGAAAAATTTGAATACCGTCGCGGTAATCTTCAGCACTAAAAGTATGATTACAAGATGGCGGCACGTCTGGAAACGGACATTCAAAACAAGTTTTTGCATATTTACAAGACACTTTACCATGCCCCCATCAACACCGGAATAAACAAACAAGCTGCTGCGAAAATCGCCCCAATAAAAGCACAAGCAATGTGTTCAAGAATAACTTTTTTCATGCTATCAACTCCAGTCTTAGAAGAAAAGCGGGCGAATGTAATTGTACACGCGCCCGCTAGGTTGATTACTTCTTGTACGTTTTCTTTTTGGGCGTGTCAGAAACTTCCGGCTTGCTTCCGCAGAATTCAACGTTTGTGGCCTGAACACTCCACGAAGAATGCTTTTCTCCATCCTCATCTTCCCAAACGTTACACTGCATTTCGCCGGTCAGAAGAATTTCCTGCCCCTTTTTGAAATACTGATTGACGAATTCGGCGGTTGCGCGCCACGCCGTGCAGCGGAAGAAATCCGTTTCGTCGCGGTTGAATGTACGGTCAACGGCAACGGTGAAATTTGCGACAGGAACGCCGTTATTCGTTTTGCGCATTTCAGGGTCAGCAGTCAGGCGGCCTTTGATAACAATGGTATTCATGTTCTTTTTTTCCTTTCTGCCCGTATAGCCGATAGCGCAGCTATAGTTTTTGTTAGCTGATGGTCTGAGCGTAACGGACAAACGTCTCAATGTCCATAGAGAAAAGGTTTTCGTCCGTGCCGATAACGTCATACTCGCCAAGGAATTTAACGTTTTCGCTAGCGCATTTCTCTTTGAGTTCCGCGCGGATAGCAGCCGCGCCCTTGTCAATGACGTTTGCCGTGCGCGTCTCGAAACCGTTTTCGGTCTTGACCGGGTATTCGACATTGAGGATTCGGATGGTTCTTGTGATGTTTTTTCATAGCTTTTTCCTTTCTGCGTCTGTTTGGGCGACGCGGCCCTCTTTTAATATTGAGCATTTCCATCATTGGGCAGCGGCGCTCATCTCGCTACGACGCCCCCAAATGGAGCGTTTCGGATTTTAATATTCTTTTCTCCAAAAAACGTCAATGTCGAACGTGTCCGGGCTGTCGGATTCATGAATAACCATATCGTATGGGAACCCAAGTGAAGCACAATCCCATTGAAACACATCATTTTCAAGTAGAGCTTTGCGCGAAGCGTGTTCGTTATAGATGTACGTCTTGTTTTCAGTTTCGCGTACCATTTCATGGCAAATGTCCGTGATAGCTAGTGTGTACGTGCGGCGGAATTCGGATGAAAGTTTGCCGTATTTCATAAAAGTTAAACCTCCTGATATTTAACGCATGGAATACTTGTCTGCACGTCCGGTGTCACAATCAATCCACAGAATGTCGTACCATCGCGAATCAAATGCTTCATAATGCGGGATTCTAAATCCATTATTTTTTGCCGCGCTGAGCACTGCGCTATAAGCCTGAGAAATGCTATCATAATTTTTACCGGAAAGACAAGCGATAATATCATGCCCGCCTCTATGCACGGCATAAACATTTTTTACAGAAATGCCGCTGCCGTCACGCTCAAAGCATACCAACATATTTGCTTTTTTCATTTTACAAACCTCTTTCTATCAGTTTAGCGCCACTCTGTATTTGTCCGGGCTTGTGACCGGCCGGAGTAAACCGGGCTACATTAGCGCCGTGAGGCGCGTTACTGTTCATAAACTACTTCACCCGTTGAGGCGTCGATGATGGTATAATCATTAAAGCCGCGATACGACGCGAAATCAATAACAGTCTGCAAATCTGCCGGATTATAGGTAAAGCCGTTGTGCACAAGGCAAAACTGTGCGCCGGGCTTGTATCCCTTTGCAATTCTACCTGTTTCAACGCTGCATTTTGCGTCCTGAAACGTGAACGGACTACCAATGTCGTCGAGAAACCATACAATGTGGCGGCGTGTAGTCATTGAGTAGAGGCCGTAACAATCAAGAAACCATCCGGCCGCAGTTTCATGAACGGTTGCGACGTGAGTCGAATAACTAACAAGCCGGTAAATAATGCTGTCGTCGTCGTTCTCAATCTCTACGTGCGCCTGTGCATACTCATGGTTTTTAAGTTTTCTGGTAACCATTTTGTAAACCCCTTTTTTCTGTTAGTTTGGGATATGGACTTTGCTTTATTGCTTATCCCTTATCCCTCTTGACAATTAGAGTATACCAGATAAGGCGCTGCGATACTGTGACTAAAGTCACATAACGCTATAATAATATTGCACAAAAAATATATACTTGCTTTGTGCAACACGCCAATATGTGAATAATTTAACAATGTATGCATT
>OJKW01001027.1_pt1 | contig 17575 bp, 5 predicted proteins | sample 1596591 | NCBI WGS metagenome assembly OJKW01 (sample SAMEA4350166, study PRJEB24818) | metagenome | biome: human; feature: gut; material: faeces | place: Denmark | collected 2013-09
AAATGGTATCAACACAGACCTAAGTCTGAGCTAATCTTTATCGAGCTATTTGTCATAGCTTAAAACTTTTTATCCTTACTTCAGACCGTAATTGACTTAACCGGTCCTCCGCAAGCTCTGTGCATTTCGCACAGTTTTTCATCTGGTGCTTGTCAAAGTTTCGTTGTTTAATTTACAAGGTGCACGCTCCATTCGCGGAACAGTACGTTATTATACACGCATCCCAGGAAATGTCAAGCGTATTTCCAAACTTTTTTCCAGTCTGTCACATCTTTTAGTTTCATAGCCAAATCAGGCACATTCAGTTGTGCATAATAGCCACAACCAGCGTCGTTTTTGTTGCCGCTTACGCTTTTCTGCGGCTGAAATACGGAAGAACGCTTATTAAAAGGCCGCCATCCCAGTAAGCAACTACTTTTTGAGATGGCGGCCTTTTATACTAGGATTGATTTATACTTACGTTCACATTGCTTTAGCTATAATCTGATCACGAGCTGCTGATCGATTCACACAAAGGCGCAAGTGAGTCTGCATCGAGAACAAAGAGCTTCCATGCATCATCAGCCTTCCGATTTGCGCCGATCAGCTGCAGCGTGTCTAAGTTCTCTGCAGCAACGGACTCCGAAACGGCAAATCCGCACTGCCGGCCTTTTTCGTCGGCAAACGCGATCACGACCCGCACTCTCTGCTCCTCAGGCAAGCCGAGATTCTTGATCTGAAAGTGCAGCCCGTCCGCTTGCTCCGCCGTTTCGACCCCGATCGCCGCGCTGATCAGGGTGATCTTCCCGTCGGAAAGCGTATACGGGACATTTTCCAGTTCCGCATCGAAAACGTTGTCCGCATCTGTTTGCAGCGTCAGCGTTGCCTCTTCCTTTGTTGGGCGATCCTTGGCCTTGAAGCGGAGCGTCGCAAATGTACTGTCCGCGACTTTCTCGCTTGTGCAGACCCAGTTCAAAATAACGCAGGATTTTCCCTTCACCGTGGTCTTTTGGGCAAGGGACACGCCCGCTTTTTTCGCAAAATCGCCGCAGAATGCCGCGCTTTCATACGTCAGGCAATCTTCCTCGTAAAAGACGATCAGCTTGAGCGAGGCGATGCCGGGATTGTTCTCAAGCGTGACGGCGACATCGACCGAGCTTCCCGCCGCACAGCGCTGATCCGCTATTTTGATCTGCATCGCGGTGTCCGCCGCCCGCGCGGGCAGGATCGCCGCCGCGGCCGCCAACAGCAGCGCGCACAGCAGCACCAGTGTTTTTTTCATACGCGCCAATCCTCTCAGTACAGCGTAATGCCCTCAAACTTTGCAATATAGCGCAGCAGAATGACGACGTCCTTGTTGTTCACCGCGCCGTCGCCATTGACGTCAGGGTTGCCCTTGACCTCATCTTTTCTAAGGTCGCAGACATAGTTCAGCAGCAGCAGCGCGTCGTTTACTTTGACAGTGCCGTCTCCGTTGATATCGCCAGGACGGATCATGTTGACTTGAACGGTGCCATTCTTGATAAGGAATTTTTGATCAACCAAATTATTGTCAAATGTACTCTCTGGCTCATAGGAAATACTCACCGGCGAGCTCGTATTCTCCGCCACCGATTTCACTTCAAAATCCAGAACCGCAATGTCACCTTTGGCATCGGTATATGCGGCGTTCGCCACGACCCAGCTCAAAACGACTCTTCCGCTCTGGGTATCATTTACAACCGTCTGGCTTCCTGCAATCGATGTAAGCGCTTCATTAAAGGTACATCCTTTGTATCCCAAAACAGCAGGATCATAAGTGACCGTCAGCTTGATGGAGGAAATGCCGGGATTGTTTCGAACGCTGATGGGAACTTTGATGGTATCACCGGGATAAGTCGTCAAAGAGCCCGCCTCGATCACTGCATTTGTCTCATACGCCGGATCTTTCGCACCGCAGGCGGTGCAGACGCCGTTATCAAAATGATGCCCCGTTGCAGACAAGACTGTTTCTTCAAGGGTAATCACTTGCGTGCCGTCCGCATCGCGGAAATACTTTCTACACTCATCGCAGACCCAATACGCGATATTGCCCGACTCCTCGCAGGTGGGCGCTTTTGCGTCGACTGCACGCAGCTGATGGTTATGCACTGTCGCGGTGAGCGTCGCTGTGGCGGACGCCGCCTGATAGCAGTCCGTCTCTGCCGTGGCAACGGTGACCGTGAATACGCCGCCATCGGGGATGGAGAGCGTTGTGCCGTCCAATGTGACAGGCGTCCCGTCTTTCGTCACCGTATAGGCCGCCGCTCCGGCGGTTTGCGGAATGGTGAAGAGCGTGGACACGTCAAAGGTCTTTTCCATCGTGCTCATGTCATGCGCCTGAATGGTGATGGGCAGTTTCTTGCCGGTCACCGTGCCGGTGATCTCCGTTTCGCCGCTTCCCGCGATCGCGCCGGTTTCGGCGGTGTTGAGCGTTCCCGCGACCACCAGCTTACCGTTCACGATCAGCTTTCCGGTCACTGTCAGGGTAGTGCCTGCCGGAACGGTCAGCTCCTGTTCCGCATCCACCGTCAGGGTCGCGCCCTCGGGGATCTCGCGATCGGCGGGCAAGGTGTAGGAGCTGCCGATGATCTTGCCCTCGCTCCCGCTGAACAGCACGCCGCCGCTCAGTTCAGCGCTTGTCTGCTCAGGTGAGCAAAATACCCAACTGTTTCCACTATCGCCAGAGGACAGCGTGCCAAAGCCGTTGGATGCCGTTACACTCTCTGCGGTGACAACGCCGCCGTTGACATTCGCGCGATAAATACCCGTGTAACCGCTCGCGTTGACTGTGCCGCCGTAGACGTTGAATTTCGAGATGCGGCCGATACCGCAGGCGTAGGTATCATACGTGCTCGTAGCACGCGCGGTCACCGTACCGCCGGAGATGTTGAGTGATCCATTCATGTCGGTACAATCATAGCCACCAATGCCATAGATAGCACCCGTCGCTTCTACAATTGCACTATCAGAGATAGAGATCACACCATCTTCACTGGTGGTATATGAATATGTCGGGTATTCATCCGCCCATCCACTACCAATACCAGATGCTTTCTTGCTATTTGCGGTAACTTTTGCATTTCTGTTAATGGTCAATTTACCGTTTGTACCTGTACCATAGGAATTTCTATTAGTTTCATTCGCAGGTTCGCCACCGCCAATGCCTGCGCCCGTCTTTGAGCTTGCCTCCACCGTCACATTTTCAGTGATCAGTACTTCTCCTGATTCTCCGGTAAGATAAACACCTTGGGCATTAGCGCAACCAGACCCAATACCTGCGCCGCTATCAGCGTTCGCAGTCACATTTGCCAAACCACTCAGGGTGATTTTTCCACCCACACCAGTACCATTCGCGCCATAGCCACCACCGATTCCAGCGCCATTAGCACCGGTTGCCTTAACAACGGCATTACCATCAATGATAATCTGTCCGTTTTGGCCAGTACCATTTGCATTTGATCCGCCGCCGATACCTGCACCACTACCGCCGTTTGCCGTAACTTTGCCGCCGTAGATGTGTATCATTTCTCTTTTGCCAGTACCTGTACCACCTTTACCACCGCCGATACCCGCGCCGCCACCAATTTCGCTATCTGCATTCACTGTGCCACTCAGAATCGTGATATTTCCACCATTATTATCAGAGCCTCCTCCTATACCAGCGGCAAAAACTCCGCCTTTTACAGTCAAAATATCAGAATCTGTCTTAGCAGAGATATTCACAGCAGCTCCTTCGGGAACAGAAAGTCCTGCTTGGTATTTACCACTTTTCAGAGTCACTTTCCCCTCTAGTTTTAGATCAACAGTCGCATCTGGCCAAATCATAAATGCACAAACATTTCCTTTTTGGGAAACGTCAATGGAGACATCTTTCATGGTGATTTGGTATTCACCATCCTCTACTCTGATGGTATTAGTAAGGTTAGACTTGTCGCTCTGTTCGATCGTATATGCACCGGTAAACGGGGTTTCGTCCCCGCCGCCCTGCTTGTAGCCTGTGGTGGAAATGACAATGCTGCCCTGAGAAAGGTCCAGCGTCACAGCATTTTCTTTCTTCTCTGCGTCTTCTGCATCAACGGTCATGACTTTCAGATCGTCCGCCACAGTTTCCGTATCATCCGTCACGGTCTCCACATCATCCGCCATAACTTCCACCGCCGTCAGTGAAAGCACCATTGCTACGCTCAATAGTAATGAAATCACTTTTTTCATACGTTTCTTCCTCTTTTCTTTTTGTTTTGTCATTTTCATATTTGCCGCTCCATTCACGGAGCATTTTCAGCGGTCACGTGTCATTCAGCGCCCCCTTTAACCAGCCTCTCAGCTGCCGCCCCAATCGGAGCGTCATCCGCATCAAGGAAGAACACCTTGAGCGTTTGCACCTTTGTCCAGTCGACGGACTTCCATGTCACTGTCGCTTTGGCATCCGCAACCACGCTCTTGCCAACAGCCATCTGTCGTCCGTCTGCACTGTAAATCGCAGCGACGCAGGATACCGCCCCTGTCGGTGCATTGACCGTGACCGTATTGCCAGCCACACTCACAATGGTCTCATCAATGTCATTCACCTTCACTACGATGGCATAAGTAGAGAAATGTTTGAGCGTCAGCACAGCGTTTCCGTCGCGGTAGCCCACCTCAACCGGCTCCTCTATGCCGTCGGCAAGATACCACGCCTGCAGCACGCCCTGCTTCGTCCATGTGAACGGGACGGAGATGGTCACCTTGCCGTCAAAATTGTGAATTTCCGTTCCGTTTGCTGTCAGGCTCACATCGAGCGCCTTGCTCTGCACCGTGCTGCCGATGATTGCGGCTTGATTGCCACTCAGCGCGTCGTCGGTGCTGACATTCAGCTGAATATCAGCGCTGTTCGCCATCTCGATGACCGACTGCATCGCAGTCTTGTCCAGCGTGACCACCGCGTCCGCCATCTTGATTGACAATGCCTCCACTTTCAAATCAAGGACGTCGTTCACAGCGCTGACAGGCAGGATCACGTCGCGAGGAGCATCTTTCAACTTGGACAGGTCAATCTGTACCGTGCCGCTTTTTTTGAGCTGCTCTTCGAGCACGGCTTGATCGACTGACTCGATCTTCGCCGTGCCGTCGTCCGCTTTGGTATAGTAAGCGGAGTTGTCCTCCGTCTTATCTCCGATGCGCTCCCACTGAGCAAAATACGTCCAGATCTGACCAACAATGGTCGTATCTCCGGTCAAACGCTCCACAAGATCTTCCGCCGCAGTCCGATTCTGCTTTCCTGCATCATCCGTACTGTAGGCGTCAATGCGATATCCATCCCTCTGAAATGCGTCTGTAAGCGTATCCGCCGTCACCCGCAGATCTGCGCCAGAAGATTCGATCACATAGTACTTTGAATCTTTTGTCGTCACACCGCCGTTGCCGTCTAAAACAACCGCCCCACAGGCAGAGGGCATATAGTACGCAACCAGCATTCTCTGCTCACCCGTATATGTATCGCCGGGACGGTACTGAATGTCAGGGCATCCCGTCATCGTGCGCTCCGTCTGCCAGCCGACAAACTTTCTGAACGCCGTATCTGGGAATGCCGGGAGCACGTCTCCCTCTTTGGCCTCTATCGTAATGGGATATTCTGCGCAAACATAGTTTTGAGCCTGATAGATTCCAATAAAGTCCGCAGCAGTCTCAGATTCTCCGGCGAGCAAAGGTTCGAAAAAGCAAACTCGCTGCGCTTCGAAAGCAGGCCGTCCGTTGTCGCCCTTGAAAACGAGGGCTTGTGTATAGCTGTTTAAACCGTCGATCCAAATATCCCCCGTTGCCTTTACAGCCGGCGCCCCAGCGCCGCCATACACCTGCGCAGACAGTTTATCAGCCGCACTATGTCCATATCGATTGGCATAGATCCTTACATTGCCATCCGCTGAAATTGCAGGTTGTCCTGCCGCACCCGTGATCATTCCATCAAGATGGAGCGCAATGTTTCCTGAAACGCTGATTGGTTTTCCGGAGTAATTGCTGTAAATGTCGATTTCCGCCTGTCCCCAATTCCGCTCTGTATGGGGATCATATGCCCAGCCAAGGCTTTGGCTGCCATGAGGGCGATCCGTCGAATAGGTTTTGCCATCTATCTCAAATGTTCCGGTCGCGTACTGTGCAGTAAACTCTGCCGAGGCAGAAACCTCGATCTGAGTTCCGGCCGTGTAGGTCTGCCCGTCGCTGCCCAGCCAGCCCGTGAAGACATAGCCCGATTTATAAGACTTCGGCAATTCAAACGTGCCGCCGCTGACAGGCACAGTACATATTTCAGAATATGTATATCCGCCATTCTCTTCATAGCAGCCGTAGTCCTTCAGCACTACGCCGATCTGCCCGTCGCTCTCCCACACAGCGTAGAGGTCCGCCTCAAACTCGTAGTTATACTCAAAGCAATACGCCGTACTGCTCGCCGCCGCATAGTCGATCGTCGTGGAATTCTCCGTCTTCGACCAGCCGAGCAGTCGCTTATCGCCGTTCGTGAAGGTATTCATGTACGCGCCGAGGTCGAAGTCGTTGGCCTTCGAGGTCGCAATGAATGTGTCCTTATTATCAGCCGTCACACCACCATTGCCGTGCAGCGTCAGGACACGCTCCCGCATCTCATAGGAGATGTAGGCTCTATTATCATAGGTGTCGTCCGTGATCGGCACTGCGCTCTCCTTATCCTTGCCGCCGCGGATTAGATAGGTCTGGTAGCGATCCTTGATCATTTTGCCATAGGAGAGCGCGTTCGGGCTGCCTATCGCTTCAAAGAAGCCATTCTCCCAGCACGAGATCTGCAGCTCCTGTGTGTAAAGTGCCGGACCGTTCTCGCCGCCGCTAATGTTCAGCTCGCCGTCCGCCGCCTCCAGCCGCATCGTCCTCCCTGCGCGCAGGGCGTACCCCTCGCTTGCGCGGACGCGCAGGTTGCCGGGGGTCAGTTCATTATTCATCCGCTGCCCGGCAACACTCACTTGCAGCGTTTCCTTACTCTCGATGCTCCCGCTCACCGTGTTGTTCGTTCCAAAAGCAAACACAGCAAGGCTCAGATCGGACACAATGCTGCCGCCGTGATAATCCATCAGCCAAAGCCGTCCTTCATCAGAATCGGTGTGATAATTATAGTTCCAGCTGTTGCCCCTGCATTCCTGCATGGCATCATATATTTTTCCGTCGATGGTGATATACTTTCCGCTCGGTGTGATCTTCTCCCACTGAGCGTAGAGGATCGTCTGATCGTCCATGTCCTCGGTCACGAGGATCTCATCATACGGATAAGACTTGCCTGTACCGTCCGCCTTGGTGTTATAGCCGGTCATCGTATAGCCATCCATGACAAACTGCGAGCGGCTATAGTACGTCTTACCAGCCGCAGTGGTCACCATCCGGCGGGTCACGGTACACTGAACGCCGTTCACCGTATTTCGCATCGTACCGCCGTTGCCGTCGAAGATCAAAATCTTATTCGCATTATAATGCAGAACACAGTTGAAGCGTGTCCCCGACGGCACCGTGACCGTTTCGCCGACGAAATAGGGCTCGTTGGTATCGCTCTTCCGCCAGACTGCAATTCCGCTCTTGGGATTGTTCGGCTCTGGCAGCGTCACCGTTCCATCCTCCGCCATGGCAATGCTGCTGAAGCCCGCCTTGGTGGCACATGCGCCGGCATAGCTGCCCTGAAGGATCACATAGTTGCCGTCCGGTACTTTAAGCCAGACGGCGTAGAGCGTTCCATAATCCGTCGACTTCAGATGTCCGGTCGCATCCGTGACAAGTTTCTCACCTTTCTGATCCGCCGCCCAGCCGACAAGGGCATAGCCCTTCCACGCAAACGGATAGTCCCGCAGGTTGAGCGGATTCTCCGCAGAATAGGTGACGTCCATCTCTTCTTTCCCGTCGAGCTTACCGCCGTTGCCGACCAGCGTAAGCGTCTGGTCAATGGCATAGGTCGTCAGCGTCTTTTTATCCGCAGAACGCGTGTAGCCGATGCCTTCCATGCAATCGATCTCAGCGCCCTCGCGCACGGCGGGATCACCCTTGATCGTCACGTTGGGAGAATCGAGGAAAAGCGTTGCCGCATCTACAGCAACGGCGTTCTCCGCACTGATATGATATACCGCAGCAGAACCTTTTGTGGTAACACGCTCCGCCCGGATTGCTGCTACACCATTTGCCTTCACAGAAAACTGTGCGCCTGCCGATGCATTGTTTACAAGTGTCAGCCCGCCTGCCGCTTCAATCTGTCCAACGCTCACACCGTCAACAAATCCGAGCGTCAGATTTCCATCAAAGGCGATTCTGCCGCCGCTGTAGCGTGTGCTGTCCCTTATCTCGATCTGGCCGTCAGCAGTTCCGTGCTCTCCGTTATCTCTGAATCGCCAGCCGGTGCCGTAACTCCAGCCATTTTTGCCGAGGAGCCTCGTCATATCGTCATCGTCGATGATAAGGCGCACGCCATTTTTCAACAGATTGAGCGGCGACCACTGGGCATAGAGGAACTGCACAGGCTCCATATCCGATGTAATTCTCATGTTGCCGGCCGGATATGCCGTGCCCGTGCCGTCCGCCTGCGTATTGTAGCCCGTCAGGATATGACCGGGACGGTGGAATCGCGGAGTGTACAGCGTAGCGCCGTCAGAGAAGTTCTGAAAGTCGCGTTTATTCGCGGCATATGCTTCGTTTCCGTAATAAACCGTCTCGGTGCCGCCGTTGCCGTCAAAAACCACCCGGTGATATCCGTTCCCGCTCGAAACAGGCTCAATGCGGAACTGCATCCCGCTTTTGGGGACGAACGCTTCCCCCTCGTAGTAAATTGCGCTCCAATTGTCTGCATTGTGCCAGAGCCAAAGTTTCACTTCCGGCGCTGTGCTGCTTTTTTGCAGCACGGGCATTTTGAAGTCGTCCGTCAGCTCCACACAGCAAAGGGTACCGACCCGGCTGAAGGGATCGGGTATCTCACCCCAGCCGCAGGTGTCGAAAATCGCATAGTTCCCACTCTCCGGCACTTTGAGCCAGACAGCGTACAAAACGCCGCTGCCGATCTGCGAAGAAAGGAAACTATCGCGCCCGAACATTCTCGTCGTGCCAGTCGCGTCTTCCGACCAGCCGACAAGGACATAGCCATCCCGTGTGAACGGATAGTTCCTCAGGTTGAGCGGTTCTTCCTCAGAATAGACAACTATTTTCTCCTCTGTCATCCCATCCAGCGTGCCGCCGTTGCCCTTGAGTGTGACCGTCATGTTTTTCCGATAGCTATACAGTCCCGACATCAATCCATCGGCATTCTGATTGCTCCTATAGGCAATTCCCTCTTCGCAGGTAACTGGAAGACTATTAGAAACAGCAGGATTGCCCTCAATGCTCACATTACCGGAAGCAAGATATAAACTCTCCGCCTCAATCGCAGTCTTTGTATTAGATACGATCCTATAAATCCCACCCGTATTTGCTATGGCAACACTTTTAGCGCGAATCGCACAGCTGTCTTCCGACACAACAGCAGCAGAGGTACTATTAGCCGTAAGCGACAATGCTCCGCTCACTTCAATCTGGCTCGTGCTGACCGAAGCATCAAAAACGATATTTACATTATCCCGTTTGCAGACAATATTTCCACCGTTATAACCATCGCTCAAATGCAGCTCGCTCGTCGTATCATCGACACTCCGATATGTCCATCCCGTGCCGCTGCATTCAGTTGTACTATTCAGCAGATCACTCTTGTCCTCGCCGCCGATGACCAGCGATACATTGTCCTCAAGATAATCGTCAGCCTTCCACATAGCGTAAAGCGTTTCATAACCGAGATCCACAGTAATGATACCGTTTCTGTCCGCCACCCATTCGTCATTGTTCTCATCTTTTGTCCAGCCAACAAGGGTATATCCAGCTCTCGTGAACTTATAATTGCCCAAGGAAAGAGGGTTGTCCTCAGAATAGTTGACTGTTATCCTATTTTCATTTCCCAACGTTCCGTCTTTTCCATCAAGTGTAATCGTGTATATCTTTTTCTCATTCTTATCGATTTCCGCTTCATCCCTCGCCCGCGCAGGGATCAGCGTGAGCAGCATCACCAGGATCATATTCAGACTGAGCAACCGTATTTTTCGACTGTACATATTATCATTCCCCTCTTTTGTATCGCGTTTATCAAGCAATGCCAGCGCCAGATAGAAATACGGCGCCGTCATGATCATACTGAATCCAAAAAACGCCTGTACCGAATAGCAAAACAGCATCGTTCCCAAAACAGCGGTGACTGCATCCTGACCGCTGCCGCAGACCCACTTTTTTGCCGCCGCGATCAATGCGCCAAGATAGCTTGCCAGCGCCAGAATGCCCTGATGGTACAGGATATTCAAATATTCATTGTGCGCAATGTCGATCCGCGCAACAATTGTGCCTCCCAGCACTTCATCGTAGCGCGAAAACGCTTCGATATCGCTGTACAGCATCGTGTCAGGCCCCGTGCCGAAAAGCAGATGCTCCGGCACTCTTTGCAGTACGCCTTTCCAAATGTGGAGCCGACCTGAGCCAAAGCCACCCTCCGCATTGCCGTGCAGAATCGCATGCAGTTCGTGGAACATACCGCCCAGGTCCGCAAAGTACACCACCGCAAGCATTGCCAATGCAACAGCCAGAAGTGCCATTGCCAAAGTGCGCCGCAATCTTTTCTCCATCGGCGCAATGACGGCGACGCTGACTGCTGCCCCGCCGAATACGCCGACAAATCCCGCCAGAACATCCATCTTGATGAGCACAAACAGCGCTAAGGTCAGCGGCGCAAGCAAATAAAAGCGCTGACGATCTCCGCTCCTCAAAATTGTCGCCCAGCACGCAGGGATCATCATGCATAGAAACGCCGCCACAAGGTCGACATTTCCGATCGTACCAAGATAGGCTCCGGAATAAGCCTTATAGGCATCCGCGTAGTTATATCCGGCTGGATAAAGCCCAAAAGGATTCCCGCCATACAGCTGTATAATGCAGATCACGCAGAAACCGCTCACGGATAGCGCCATTGCCGCAATCAGTACTTTGTCAGCCTTTCCATAGGCGCGCACGAAGAAAAAGCAGGCACAATAGATCGTGATCGTCAGTGCTCCTTCATAGCGGCCGACTCCAATGACCGTATCCGGAAAATACGGTGATAGCAGCGCGGAGATCCACGTTAGCAACAGATAGATTGCCAGCAGACGCTGTGTCCAGCTCGTCCGCTTCAGCGCTGAACGTATATCTCTGTGCAGTCCGCCAACAATTGCCGTCTCTGCCAGCAACAGCAGCATGATCGCCGCATAGCCGCCGCAGAGGAGCAAGAACGCCCGGTATTTTTCCTCCGCGATCCCGCCGAATCCTTGTCTTCCAGGGTAAAGCAAAAATACCGTGACCATCAGGATCAGATAGATTTCTGTGACCTGTTCAAATATATTGCTTGTCCGCGTTTTCTTTGTCATACCACACGTCCCGTTTTCATTTCGAAAGCTCAAACAGCATCTGCTCAAACCAATTCAATTTTTACTTTATCCCGCGAAAAAGCAGAAAACAATATGCTCGCTGCATAGTACCGGCATTTCGTTTCGCGCCATTCGGCACACATTATCTTTATAAAAAGGTACCGCAGGGGCAATCCCCTGCGGTACTTTGTCTCGTAATATGCTGGTCTGTTCGTCATTCCGAGGCGAGAAAGGCGCTCAGTTCTCCTCTTGAGGAACTTTTATTTTGCCAGTTCCGCAAAGCGCATCAGCATCGTGGCAACCTGCGCGCGGGTGGCGCTGCCCTGCGGATTCAGCTTGCCGTCCATGCCGCCGATCAGGCCGGTGGACACTGCCCACTGCATCGCCTCGACCGCGTAGCTGCTGACGCTGTTCGCATCGGCAAACACGCTCAGATCAGCGGTCGCAGGGCCCTTGACCATACCCTTGCTGACAGCGTAGCGGTACAGCATCGCCGCAAGCTGCTCGCGGGTGATCGTGCCGTTCGGCATCGTGCCGTCGGACACGCCGTTTGCGATGGCCCACTGCTGTGCCACTGCATACCACTCGCCGCCGGACGCGGTGTTCACGTCGCTCATGCGGGCGAGGATGGTCCAGATCATCGCGCGGGAGGTCGCAAGATTCGGCTCAAAGCCCTTGCCGGTACCGTTCATCAGGCCGTTCACCGTCACATACTCGACGGCACTGTAATACCAGTCGCCCGGCTTCACATCGTCATAGGGATTGACGAACGCATTCGCTTCACCGAATTCAGACTTGATCGTGACCTTGCCCTCGGGCATCACGAAGCTGAACTTGCCGTTGCCGAGATCCGTCAGCGGCAGGGAGTTGCCGTGCTGGTCAAGGACCTCGAGGCTCTTGAGCTCCTGACCCTTGCCGGGATTCGCGGTAATGGTCACCGTGGTGCCCTTCGCCGCGTTGGCGGGAGAGACCGTGACCGTGCCGTTATCGCTGCGGCCAACCTCGACCGGGCTGCCGGTGGGGCCGACATAGACCGGGCGCACGCTGACAGTCAGCTTGCCGTCTGCCGTGACCAGATCGTACTTCGCTGCATCCGCCGCAGGCGCCTGATTGAAGGTGATCACATACTCGCCCGCCGTCTTCATCGGGTCGGCCTCTGCTTCATGCACGAGCTTGAGTGTCGGCTTAGTTGTCAGTTCGTCTCCGTCGACAAGGCCGTCGACCGTGTAGGTCAGCTCAGGCAGCTTCTCACCGATGTAAGCGCTCTTGTCGTCCGCCTTAACGGTCAGAGGACGCTTGGCGATGGTGACGGTGATATCCTTGGTGGCAGCGGCGTAATCATTCGTCTCGGCCGCGGAGATCTTGATCTTGGCTTGGCCCGCCTTCTTGATGGTCACATTGCCGCTTGCATCAATATCAATCACATCGTCACCGGAGATAACACGACAGTTCAGCGCGCCAACCGCGGTGGCGTTGACTTTCACACCGGTATCGCCGTAAGTAGCGCGAATATTGCTGGCAGTGATCGTCTGAGTATCCTTGGCGGCAACCGTGACGGTAACCGTGATGGTATAATCCGCATAGTTCGTGCTGCTGACGAGAATCTTGATCGTTGCCGTCTTGCCAGCCTTGGTAGCATCGCTCGCAAGTTTAGCGCTCAGGCTGCTGCCAGAAAGCGTAACACTGCCGTCAAAAATGTCAGCCGGATTAGTGTCGACAACGGGCGTACCGAGCACATAGCCCGTAGGCAGACCGACCGTCGTGAGGTCAAGCTCAGCAGTGTTGCCGTACTTTGCCTCCATATTGGCAGTAACATTCTCGTGAGATGCCTTGGCAATCGTGACCTTGCCGCTCTCATACACTCTGTTTTTCAGCGTGTAGTTCTTCACGGTATCTTTGAGGGTCACGGTGACGGTAACATCCTTGTTCTCACCAGCGTTGGCATCGGTCATCGCGCCGGTCGCGGTGTAGTCCGTATCGATGGTCAGCTTTTCGCTATTCTGAAGGCCATTGAATGTCACGGACTTCACCGTTACAGCTTTCTCTCCGTTATAGGTGCGGTTTTCAAGCGCAACGCTCTCGATCGTCAATTCAGCGGGGGTGATGGTCCACGTCTTGGTCACAGTGCCCGTGTAGTTGCCCTTACCGGTGACGGTCACGGTGTAGGTGTCAGCATTCTGACCCGTAGTCTCGCCGCTAACGGTATAGTCATTAGACGTTAAGTTATCAATCGTGGCCGTCACGGACTGATCCTGACCGTTATAGGTCAACGAGTCGTGATCGAGCGTCACCGTCATACTCGCAATGCGCTTAGCCGTGATCTCAAAATTGGTCGTTGTGGTATAGAAGGTATCTGCGGTCTCGCAGGTCACCGTCACCTTGTATTTACCAACGTTCGTCGGTGCTACTGTGCTGGAAGTATAAGTGGTTCCATCCACTCCCTCGTAGCTATAAACAAGATCCGTGCTGTCCTGAGGCTTTCCGGTCACGGTCGGCTCAATTTTGCTGCCGAAGACAACATTGTTCTGTACGACCTTCAGCGTTTTCGTATCTTCGGTCTTATCCTTTACCTCAATAGTCTTAGCAGTACTATCTTTAGACTCAACCGTTGCCACAAGTGTGTAACTCTTAGCAGTCGCGCCATAGCTAACTTTCACTTCCGCTGCGCCGGCCTTGCTCTCGTTATCGGAGCCGTACCCTGTGCAAGTAACATTTGCATCAGCCGCAGTAAACGTATAGGTCGCATTCTTGGCCTTGTCGGGCAGTTCAAAGCCGTATTGGTCAAAAACCGTAACGGTGTAGGTCTTGGTATTCACACTGCCCACGGTCTTCGGAATCATAATGCTGTTATCGCCGTTCAGCTGGACGGTCGTGACAACGGCATCCGCGAGTTTGAGGGTAAGTTCTGCCGTTTGCGTCATCGCCTTACCATCATAGGTTGCAGTAAGCGTGACTGTTTTTTTTGCGCGGTCATCCTTCGAGAATCGTTGTGCCGCATCCTTGCTGACGCTCACCGTATAGCTGCTGCCGCTGCCCGTAACCTCGATTCCCGTCGTCGGGGAAGCAGACCAAGTTACCGTGGGTGCATTCGCCGCAACAATTTCACAACCATACTGGTCAACAAACGTAACTGTCAAGCTATTCGTCACGGACGAATTATTAGCAGGAACCACAAATTCATTTTTGCCATCAGTCCAAGTGCAATCAGAAATGCCCATGGCTCTAGCCGCATCGCGCGTGAGGGTGACTCTGAATGTGTTGGACACAACAGGTTGTGTTTTAGAAGCGGCTTGAATATTGAGTGTCAGCTTATCAGCAGTAAACGCATTGCTTGCGGCATTGCTATTAACCGTGAGTTTACCGTCTTCGGCAATGCTCACACCAGCAAGAGTGCCTGTGCCAGACAAAAGGCCGACCGTCCAGTTAACCTCATTGACACTCATCGGGATGTCATACTGATCCTTAACCTCAGCAGTATACGTAAGCTCAACGGAATCGCTGACACCGTCTTTAAGCACCGGAACAGCTACTGTATCACTACCGTTAACAGTTACCTCCGTCGCGACGGATACTTCTCGCTTCAGCGTAACAGTAAACGTAGCGGTCTTGCCGCCATAGGTTGCTTCAACAGTAAGCGGATACTCAGTTTTTCCGTCAGAAAAGCCGCCAGCCCTCGCTGCTGCGGTATAGACATTCATCATGCCTGCACTGAATTTGACGCTGCTTGTCACCTGAGCATCGTCAGTAACGAGTTTCCATGTAGCCTCGCTCGCATCGACTTCCATTTCAATGCCGTACTGATTTGTGACCTTGATTCTGGGGAGTTGATAGGTGGCCGGTTTTCCATGTTCAGAAGCGTCGGTGCTATTGGCAGTGGGAATCACAACACTAGTGTCCGTAGGCTGAACAATTGAGATTTTCTCGGTCGTAAATTCGTCGCGCGTGATGGTGATCGTCGCCTGCTTAGAAATTTCAGTCCCCGAAACTTTTGCGGTGACAGTGAACGTTTTACCCTCCAGTGGAATGCTGGCCGCCGCCTTCGGTTCGACAGAAAGGGAACCATTCTCTGTATTGAAAGTCACACCCTCAATATCATCAACATTAGGGCTGATTGTATACTCGACGGAAGCAGTAAAATCATCGCCAAACTGGTCGAGAACCTTAGTCTCCGCAGGAATAGAGAGCGCCTCTGTGCCAAGTTTAGAGGAATCGGGATAGCTCAGTTCAAGGCTTGCAGCTACAGACGTTGTACGTGTAACCTTGAGCGTTGCACTCTTTGCCTCGCCCTGCGAGCTGCCGTCCTTCGGCGTGGCGGTGATGGTATAATTGTCCGCCTTGGCCTTGGCCCCGACGGCGATCGTGCCGGTGGTGGCGTCGATGCTCACGCCGTTGTCAGTCGGAGCCACAGACCACGTGACCTTTTCGGTCAGGATCGTGCCCTGCGCGGAGGTCGCCGCGGCGTTGACGGTCGCACCGTCGGCGCCGTTGACAGTGACGGAATTATCCGACAGTCTGATATCTTTCAGCTCAGGAATCCAACCATCAATATAAATGCTCGCGCCTTCATACTTACTCTCTAATTCAGCTGTTTTTGATTCGTCAGCCTTAGGATAATAAATAAGCTTATTGCTATAACCACTATCAAATTCAAATTTTGCTGTAGATTTTTCTGCATCCGCCTTGACAACAAATGCAATTTGCACAAGCGCAACGCTATCATTCGCATTAACATTATAGTTAAGATCAGTGTAATCGGAAACTGTCTCAGAATAAGTCAATGCCAAATTGATATTTCCCTCAGACTTTCCAATAGAAGGCGTGCCCCAATTCTTGATTACCCTTTTGATATTGTCGGTAGATACAATTTTCTTATAAAAAGCGCCTTCATCATATGTAGTCTGAGACCATGGCTCAAACACATTTTCGTCATAGTTAAGCTGGAACTGGTAACCAGCAATACCAATAGTCTCTGTCCCTGCCTTGACTCCAACCGTAACTGCAATCACGTCACCATTCTTGACGCTATCAACTTCTTCGCCTACTTTGCCAGTTGAAGCATCGACTTTGTTAATCGATAATACTGCCAAGCTATTTCCATCTACCGCACAACTCGTTACACTCACGCAACTCAGCACCATGGAAAAAATTAGCAGCAACGATAAAATTCTTTTCTTCATTCTGCAATCCTCCATCATTCAAGGGAACTGATATTCTTCACAATATAGTTCAAGATTTTTGCTGCATCACGAATATCAATCTCTCCATCTTTTTCAACGTCTGCCGCCAAAAACGCATTTTCTGTTAAAGTTTTATTCTTGACAACATGGTTCAGAAGTTCAGCAACATCCTTTATATCAATATCGCCGTCCTCATTTACATCCCCCAGCGTGTACTTCTTGTCGTACTCAAAGCTCGCGACCTGACTTTGCGCAAATGCCGTGCCGCCGCCCACGAGGTAGACGTAGTACTTGCCCTTGGTCAGCTCCTTGGGGTAGGCGGTGAAATCCACGCCCGTCTCCGTTGCCGCCATCTGGTCGATGTAGGCGATGTTGTCCGCCGTCGGCACGCCCGGCGCGCTGCCGTCCGCACCGCCCTTGAGCACCAGCAGCAGATACTGCTGATTCTCCGCCAACTTTTCAGCTTTCACGTCGAACTTGACCGCGTTGGCGTAATAATCGCCCGAAATGCTCGTGTCAGTTCCAGCAGGAATTGAACTCCCGCTTGCGTCTTTCGGTGTCAGCGTCACATCGGTATTCTCGCTGATATTGTAGATGCCGCCTTTGACAGATTCGCTGTCCGCCGCCAGCACGCCCACGTACAGCAGTGCCGACAGGATCGCCCCCAGCAGAAGCGACCGCAATAGTCTCTTCATACAGTTCCTCCTTTTTCTATATCAACTTTTTGCTCACTTCGCGTAACGCACAAAGATCGCCGCGACCTCCGCGCGCGTGGCCGTCGCCGTGGGGCTGACGGTGGTCGGGCTCGTGCCGTTGACCACGCCGTTGTAGATCGCCCAGTACATCGCAGTCTTTGCCCACGGCGCGATCGCGCCGCTGTCGGTAAACTGGCTGTCATATGCGGCGGTGAACATCGTCTCCGCGCCGCTCTGCGAACCGCTGTAGCGGAAG
>OJKW01001028.1_pt1 | contig 17566 bp, 9 predicted proteins | sample 1596591 | NCBI WGS metagenome assembly OJKW01 (sample SAMEA4350166, study PRJEB24818) | metagenome | biome: human; feature: gut; material: faeces | place: Denmark | collected 2013-09
GGGCAATCTTTTGTCATCTATGAAAGAGCTTCGTGAAAACCGTGAGAGTGTAATTGTAAATCTGATTCTCACAAGGACCGAAAGCGGAGTAAAGTCCGATATATCATGCATTCCGACGCTTTGCAAGGATACCTCCGACGGATATACGGTAAGCGTTCTTGACGGGTCGCTGACGCAAACAGAACAGGTTTCCGAAGATCGCATAAGAGATCTACTCGGCAAGGAGGGCGTTATACGAAAATACCCTAAATTCTTGCTGCAAGGCTCAGCCGTGCTGAGAAATATATTCCGTGACAGCGGTTTTTCTTATGATGATACCGCTCTTATTTTGTCGCCGTTATCGCTTGTAAGCAAAAAAAGCAATCTTTCGGGAAAAGCCGGCAGCCAAAGAAATAAAATTGATATAAATAAAAATTTCAAATCGTTTTTAGACGGCTCAGACAGCGATTATATCGTAATAGACCTTTATACAGCGGCGGCTGTTTCGTGCTACAGGTACGGCGACAGCTTCTATACAGCATCTGGCAGTTTTATTTCTTCCGATTTTTACAATTCCAATAAAGACAGGCTTGAAAAAATATCTCCGCCTTTTGACGAAAAAACAGTAAAATCTGCACTTAAAGAATATGCGAAAATTGTCTTGTCAAAATATGATAAGGATAAAATCATATTAGTGCGTTTAAAATTCAGTAATATCTGCGTAAAAGAAAATCAGCTAAGAAACGGTAAAAACAGAAATGCGCTGAATAAGCGGTTGAGGCTGTATGAGGATTATCTGATTTCGCTTTTACAGCCGGTGGTTATTGATGTTTCCGGCAATTATTTTATGGCGTCAAAAAGTGACAATATGATGTCCTTTGAGCCGCTTTTCTACGATGATGTAAGAATCAAGCTGAACTCAGCCGTAAAACGTATCCGCAAGGATACATATTTTTCTGCACCGGAAATAAGGCTGCAGCTTATGCGTGTCATAAAATATTATGATAATATGACGGCAAGAGCCTATCAACCTGAACTGCTTGACAGAAATTATGTATCGGACAGAATGGCAGAGCTTACGTCAAAGCGGTTTGTCGCTGAGAATTTCGAGTATTTTGTATATTTGCGTGAAAATGAGATCCGTACCTATGATGATGCAAAAATCCTGCTTTCTGCTAAAGCCGGTGCAGAAAGGCTTATCTCAGCAATAAAAGCCGCTGAGTGTATTGACGGCGACCTTGGCGATTGCAGTTACGATGATATAAGGATTGTTTTCGATGAGAACTTTCTTATGAAAAAACAATTATCCCGTAAACTTTCTGAGGCTTACAAATATACTGTTCCCGATAACTGTGAACATATTTTCCTTATCAGAAACGACCGCAAATTGCTTGAAGACTACGAAGCACGTCATAAACCTGTATTGGTTGACATCTGGGGCAGCTGTATTTCCCGTGAATCTGTTAACCGTAATTCCTCAGGTATCTATGTCGATAAGTACATTTTTAAGCAGCCGTTTTTGCTTGCGGACGAGCTTGAAATACCGTTTGACAACGATTTGTCGGCTGATAAATTCTGCGGCAGTAAGTGGCGAAGGCGCACTGTTAAAGAGGCGTTTTTGCACGAAGGAAAACGCATTCTATCTGACAGTAACGCTGAATGGCTGATTGTTGATATGTACGACCTTATCTGCAATATGCGTAAGTACGGCGATTCGCTTTTCGAGGTGGATGATTTCATACTTCGCACCACTTTTTACAAGTCGATTTCCGATAAATGCGAAAGTACCTATTTATTTAACGAAAGAAGCCGTGGATATCTCGAAAGAGCGCTTGAAAACTTCTGCAAATTTGTCACTGAGCGCTATGGAAAAAACATTATTTTAATTAAAGCCGACCTTAAAGACCGTTATATTTCGCTTGACAATACGTTAGAAATGTTACCTGACAGCGACAACACATTCAAAACCAAAAAAGCATTTATAAACGGATTTGAAGAAGAATTCGCACGTCTTACCGATTGCCGTGTAATTGATATTTCTAAAAGGTTTTATGCCGATGACCGATTTGCACTTGGCGGAGCGCATATCGTCCATTATGAAGATGAGTTCTACAGTCAATGCTGTAAGCATATAACGGCTTTCCTCGCCGGTGCTGACAGCCGCTATACAGATAAGGTCGATGAGGAGTATATCGCTCTGAGAGATATGAAAATTAGATAAAGATTAGTTATCCCCGTACAGTTTAATTCTGTACGGGGATAGTTTTGTATATATGTCCGTTTTATCGGACAGGAGATGTGTTAAAATTTGTAATGGTAAGCTGAATGCACTTCTACACAACGAGAGCCGCACAGACTTTCGACTGTGCGGCTCAGGTTGGTGCCGAACTTAGATAAAACATAAAAATTATTTCAATCCACCGATATTATCTACCGGACCTTTATATTATATAGTTTATGCGAAAAAATTTCAAGATGATACCGAACTATATAACGAGATTGTCGTTACGCACAAATGCAATGATTAAAAATTGTTGATTTTCACGATTGACATAAGCTTATCATTACTATATAATGAAGAAAAGCAGCGAACTAAGCACTTTGATAATACATATAAATTGAAATTGAATTCAATAAATTCGACAAATTCTCTTATGAATTTGCAAAGAAATTTCTTTTTATTTCAAAAAAGCATTGAAATTTACATTTGTTGCTAGTATACTGGAATAAGTGATATAATTCGACGGAGGATTGTTATGGATCATATTGCACATATTAAAAATACAGGCGGCTTAGATAACGATAGTGTTACCGAAGAAAAAGTCAGCGAGCATTGCAAGAAAGTTGCTTTGTTGGCTCGCAGTTATTCAGCCCCGCTTAATTTGGAAAATACGGTTAACGTGTCTGCTTTATTACACGATATGGGAAAGTTAAATAGCGATTTCGACGGATATATAAAGCACGAGAACGGCATTAAAAGAGGCGAAATCGATCACAGCTATGCAGGAGCTAAATATCTTTTGGAGCTGGTTTCAAACGATGATGATAAATATATAAAAGAAGTCGCAAGATTAATTGCGAGAATCATCATATCTCATCACGGGCTGAATGATTGGTATACACGGAACAATGATGACTATTTTGATTACAGATGCAGTAAAAATGAACGTTATGACGAAATTAAGGGCAACATAGGCGAGCTTGTTTCCGATTGCGACCTTAATGAATCGCTTGCTAAAGCGGCTGATGAATATCGCAGAATTTTTGAAAAGATGAAAGAAATCTGCCGTGACAAAGACGGAAAACTAAATTTCACGACATTAGCTTTTTACCTCGGATTATTAGAAAGACTGACCGAGTCCTGCCTTATTGACGCTGACAGAACAGCAACAGCCAAGTTTATGGAAGGCATTGAAATAACCGAGCCGTCAGAAGACGAAATACAGCAAAAATGGCTTGATATGAAACAGCGTATGGATAACAAGCTGAGTAAATTTTCCGAAAGTAACAGTGTAGTATCAAAACTGCGAATGAACATTTCGGACAGATGCTGTGCATTTGCCAAAAATGATGTAGGTATAGCTCAGCTTATTGTTCCTACAGGCGGCGGTAAAACGCTTTCGGCATTGCGTTTTGCGATTGAATATGCTGTTGAGCATAAAAAGGAACGCATTTTTTATGTATCTCCTTTTATGTCCATACTTGAGCAGAATGGCGATGTGATCCATGATATAGCGGGAGATGATAACTACCTTGAGCATCACTCCGATATGTATTGCAAAATTATTGATAATAAGCATAAGAGTAAAGAAGAAGTCGCTGATGAACTTGAGGACTATGAGCTGCGTTGCAGGCATTGGGATAAACAGGTTATTTGCACTACTATGGTGCAGTTCTTTGATACATTATTCTCATCCAGGACCGAAGCTCTGAGAAGGATGCACAGATTTACTGATTCGGTAATCATAATTGATGAAGTGCAATCAATACCGATAAGGTGCGTATACTTGTTTAATCTTGCAATGAATTTTCTTTCCAACTTTATGGGATGCACGATAGTGTTATGTTCCGCAACACAACCTACATTTGAACAGTGCAAGTATCCTATAATGCTTGATAAAGATAGCTCGATGACAGGAGATTATACAAAGGATTTTGAAGATTTTAAAAGAACTGAAGTTGTATCGTTGCTGAATAATCAGGGAAACACTTATGAAGAAGCTGCGGCAATATGTATGGACAAGTACCGTGAGAACGGTAATCTTCTGTTCGTAGTCAACACCAAAACTGCGGCGGCTGAGATATATAGGAACGTCGTACAACTTAATGCCGAGGAAGAAATCAAGGCAAAAGTGGTTCACCTCAGCACAAATATGTGTCCGGCGCACAGACGCAAGGCGATTGATGATATACGCCGTATGCTTGATAACAATGAACGTGTGATATGTATAACGACTCAGCTTATAGAGGCAGGGGTCGATATCAGCTTTAAATGTGTAATACGTTCAAGTGCAGGACTTGATAACATAGCTCAGGCGGCAGGAAGATGTAACAGAAACGGTGAAGATGATTGCAGGAATGTATATATAATCAAACTGAAGGATGAATATATCGAAAAGCTCGGAAAACTTAAAGAGGCACAGCGCCAATGCGGTTTGATAGTACGAAAATACGGATGTGAGCAACTTTTGTCGGTTGATATTATGAAAAGATTTTTTCACAATTACTATGAAGATTGTGCCTGTGACAGTAAAGGTGATATGCTTGAATATCAAATCGGGAATTCAAATTACAGTCTTCTTGATTTGCTGTCTTGCAATATAATTTTCAGCAATGACAAAGGAAATTGGAAGTCAAGGCAGGCATTCAAAACAGCAGGCGATAACTTCAGAATGATAGATAATAACACTGTTGATATAATAGTGCCGTATAATGAAGAAGCAAGCAGGATAATCGAAACTCTTAACGGTGAAACAACTATATCGCAGGCTCTTGAGCTTCAGCGTAAAGCACAGCAGTACATTGTAAGTGTATACGATTATACATTTAAAAAGCTCGCTGAAAACGATGCTTTAAACGAGATTAAGGTAAGGCAGGATGAAAAAATGTGTATCTATGCGCTGAAAAAAGAGTTTTACAATAATGCTACAGGACTTAATACCGAGGGTGAACCTCAGGAAGCAATGTTCGTCTGAGTTTGCCTCAAATATCAGATAAATACAACACGATGTGTGACCTGTCTGTTAGAACAGGCTGACATAAATATCAAAATGCAAAATACGGGTAAAAGCGAAAGCGCAAACCCGAAAATAAAGGAGGTAAGAATTTTGAGCAAAACCGAACACGATAATATTGTCGAGTTCAAGGTGAGCGGAGATTTAGCACTGTTTGCAGACGTGCTGACACGTCCGGGCGGAGAAAAATTCAGTTATCCCATACCGACTTATGAGGCGCTGAAAGGCATACTTATGAGCGTATACTGGAAGCCTACTATCATATGGGTGATAGACGAGTGCAGGGTGATGAATAAGATCTCTATGGAACGTAAGGGCATCCGTCCGATCAAATACGGCGGAGGCAACGACCTTTCGTATTACACCTATCTTAAAGATGTGGAGTATAGGGTAAGAGCTCACTTTGAATGGAATGACAACCGTCCTGAGCTTGAAAAAGACCGGAACGAAAACAAGCATCATAACATTGCAAAACGCATGATACAGCGTGGCGGAAGGCGAGATATTTTCCTCGGTACAAGAGAATGTATGGGGTATGTCGAGCCTTGCAGCTATGATGAAGGTGTAAGCTATTATCAGGGTACAGAAATTCCGTATGGCTTTATGTATCATGGCATTACTTATGCAGACGAAGCTGAGAGGGAAGAAGACAAGGGCAAACTTACCGTCAGATTCTGGCGACCTGTTATGAAAGATGGGGTTATAAAGTTTGATCATCCGAATGATATTCCCGAATCTCAGAAAAGGCATATCCGTGATATGAAAATAAAGCCGTTTGGTAAAGATCTTGATAATTTCAGCGGACTTGAAGAATTCGACTTTATAGGCGGGGGTGATGATATTGAGCTGGACTGATGAATTGATGAGAGCATATGACATTCTGAATTCAACGAATGACCGGAATTTACTTCCGCTTTGTCATTCGACGCAGAATGCGCAAATTACAATAGATATCAATTCAGACGGCACTATACCGTCAATAGGATTCGCAGAAAAAGTCGAAAAAGAAGATGCTGTTACAATAATTCCCGTAACAGAGGATTCATCGTCCAGAGGAGCAGGTATCAATCCGCATCCGCTTGCAGATAAACTGATATATATTGCAGGCGATTATCCTAAGTATGCAGATGTCAAAAAAAGCGACAACAGCGATTATTATAATGCGTATATCGAAAATCTGAAAAAATGGTGCGAGTCAGGCTTTGCGCCGCAGGAAGTAAAGGCTGTATACACTTATCTTTCCAAAGGCACTATAATTGCCGATCTGATTGACGCAGGGATATTCACTTTGAATGAAAAAGGCAAATTATCCGATGAAAAGATAGCCAATACCGATCCCGCAGATTGCTTTGTGAGATTCAGCGTTGACGGAAAAAAGCTATGGAAAGACGAGAGCTTGTATCAGGCGTATATAGCGTATGCCTGCGGAGATTGTGCAACTTCGGATATTTGCTATGCTTCAGGCGAACGTGGCGGTATAACATATAAGCATCCGTCTAAAATACGAAATACCGGCGATAAGGCAAAGCTGTTTTCCACAAACGATGAAAGCGGTTTTTCATATAGAGGAAGATTCGCAGATAAAACACAGGCTACCGCAATCAGCTTTGACTACTCGCAGAAGTTACACAATGCGCTTAAATGCCTGATAAAAAAGCAAGGCTATATTGTAGACGGTCTGTGCATTCTGGTATGGGAAAATAATCTTGAAGAAATTCAAAAGCCTTTTGAGGGATGCAGCTTTGATGACGATGAAGATGGCTATATTTCTGAAAGCAACACCGGCGAAATAAACAAAACGCTTACGATAGCTTCTATTACGGGTACCAAAAACAAATACAAAAGCGATTCTAAAACTCTTTTGATTATGTTCGACAGTGCTACAACGGGAAGACTTTCAATGACGGAATATGCTGAGGTTGCAACCTCGGACTATCTTTCTAACCTTGAAAAATGGCATAGAGATACCTCATGGATATGCTATGGTAAACGCCGTTCTTTTTCTGTATACGAAATTGCCGCCTGTGCTTATGGCAATGAAGAAGGAAATGTGCTTAAGCCGGGCGAAAAAACAAAAAAAGATGTTTTTCAGCGACTTATCCCGTATATCGTATGCGGCGGAAGAATACCGCAGGATATAGTAAACCAACTGTTCATCAGAGCTTGCAGATACAATTCATTTGATAATAAAAGCAACAACTGGCAAAGAGTTGTTAACTGTGCCTGCGGCATGATACGAAAAAGAATTATCGAAACAAAAGGAGAGTGTACAATGTCACTTGAAAAAGAATGCTGCGACAGAGATTATCTGTACGGCAGACTGCTTGCAGTAGCAGATTATGCGGAAGGTTCAACGTATGACGATAACGAAAACCGACCGACTAACGCAAAGCGCTTGATTGAGGCATTTTCAAATCACCCGTGCGAAACATGGAAGGTGCTTTATCTGAGTCTCAGACCGTATCTCAACAGAATGAATATCGGTAAGAGAAGTTATTTTGAGCGTATGATAAATCAGATCACAGCGATGTTCCCGTTGGATACCTACAACGATAATTCACCGTTGTCTTCGGAATTTCTGCACGCATACAGCTGTCAGATGAATGATTTTTTCACAAAGAAAACAGACGATAACAAGGAGGAAGAATAATTATGAGTACATTAGCAAACAAGGTTGATTTTGAGGTTATTATCTCAGCAACAGACGCAAATCCCAACGGCGATCCTTTAAGCGGTAACCGTCCCAGAATAAATTCAAAGGGAAAGGGCGAGATTTCAGATGTATGCATCAAGCGTAAGATACGCAACAGACTTCAGGATATGGGCGAAAGAATATTCGTACAGAGCGATGACAAGTGCGATGACGGATGCGACAGCTTAAGAGCAAGAGCCGATTCTTGCGATGAACTCAAAAAAGCATCTTCAGGCAAGAATACCAACAAGGATGAATACGCAAGGATCGCTTGCGAACAGTGGATAGATGTCCGCAGCTTTGGTCAGGTTTTCGCCTTTAAAGGTGATGCGGTTTCTGTTGGCGTAAGGGGTCCGGTATCAATCAGCATTGCAAAGAGCGTATCTCCTATTGAAATAATAAGCATGCAGATAACAAAGAGCGTAAACGGAGAGAGCGGTAAGAACGGTAAAGCCTCTGATACAATGGGTACAAAAAACCGTGTTGGCTTTGGTCTGTATGTATTCAAGGGCAGTATCAATTGCCAGCTTGCTGAAAAAACAGGCTTCAGCGACGAAGATGCAGAAAAGATAAAAAAGGCACTCGTAACGCTGTTTGAAAACGATTGTTCTTCCGCACGTCCCGAAGGAAGCATGCAGGTGTGCAGAGTTTACTGGTGGAAGCATGACGGTAAAACGCCGAAGGTATCTTCTGCAAAGATACATAATGCTGTTCAGATAAAGGAAAAGGCTGAGCTTAACGGAAATGAACCTAATTCTGTAGCCGATTATGATATTATACTCAACAATCCCGAGGGTGCAGTACAGCCTGAGATAATTGACAATATTTAATGAGCTACAGCGAAGATGAATATCTGATGATTTCCGGCATACAGCATTTTGTGTTTTGCAAACGACAATGGGCATTATTGCACATTGAACAGCAATGGAACGAAAACTACCTCACGGTTGATGGCAACATTCTTCATCGTAATGCACACGACGGAGATTTTACCGAAACGCGTAGGGATGTTATTGTTACCAGAAGTATGCCGGTATCTTCATCAGAATACGGTATCAGCGGTGAATGCGATATAGTTGAATTTCACAAGTCAAAAGACGGAATATATCTTTTTGGCAGAGAAGGAAAGTACAGCGTTATCCCCGTAGAATATAAAAGGGGAAGACCTATTGACAGCGATTGTAACGATCTTCAGCTTATCGCACAGGCTGTTTGCCTTGAAGAAATGCTGTGTTGCAGCATACCGTACGGATATATGTATTACGGGCAGATAAGACGCAGGGTGAAAGTTGAGTTCACCGATGAACTAAGAGTAAGACTTTTGTCTGTGTTGAACGAAATGCACAGGTTGTATAAGGCACACCATACACCTGTTGTAAAAAAGAGCAGGAGCTGTAATGCCTGTTCGATGAACAATTTGTGCTTACCGTCGGCAACATCTTCGTCAGCATCGGAATATATTAAAAATCGCTTGAAAGGGGACAGTATATAAGAAAGCTCAGAAATACGCTTTATGTGATCACGCCGGACAAATATCTGTCCCTTGACGGTGAAAATATAGTAATGCACAGCAAAGACGATACGCAAACACGTCTTCCTTTGCATAATGTCGAGGATATTGTGATATTCGGCGGCAGGGGAGCCAGTCCTGCATTGATGAATAAATGCACTGAAGATAATATCGGGCTTACATTTATGAGCCACAGCGGAAAATTTCTTGCAAGAGCAGAGGGAGCAATCAGCGGAAATGTGTATCTGCGACGGGAACAGTTCAGAATAGCGGATGATGAGGCGAGAAGTCTTTCTGTAGCAAAGAATTTTATTATCGGAAAACTGTTTAACAGTCGCTATGTTATCGAAAGAGCAGTAAGAGATCATTCTTTACAAGTTGATGTTGATAAACTGAAAAACCGTTCCGACCTTCTTTCACAGGCTATAATCAAGTGTCAGAGCGTTTCTGATATTGATACTTTGCGTGGAATCGAGGGAGAATCTGCACAGCTCTACTTTTCGGTTTTTGACGAATTTATACTTCAGCAGAAAGATGAGTTCCGTTTCGTAACAAGAAGTAAACGACCGCCACTTGATAACGTCAATGCTTTACTGTCTTTTTCGTATTCTGTTGCAACCGGTATGTGTACCTCTGCACTTGAAACTGTAGGGCTTGATCCTTACGTTGGGTTTATGCACACAGACCGCCCCGGCAGACGGTCGCTTGCACTTGATCTTGTGGAAGAATTCCGAGCGATAATGTGCGACAGATTTGTTATAAGTCTTATCAACAAGCGTATTATAAATAACGGTGATTTTGAAAAGAGGGAAGATGGCGCAGTATTATTAAGCGAAGACGGCAGAAAGGTCTTTTTGACACATTGGCAGAACAGAAAACAGGATGTTGTTATGCATCCGTTTTTAAAAGAAAAGGTTGAATGGGGTCTGCTTCCTTATATACAGGCACTTCTGCTTTCAAGATATATCCGAGGCGATCTTGATGAATATCCTATGTTGCTCTGGAGGTAGTTATGCTTCTGCTAATAACTTATGATGTCAACACCGAAACATCGGCCGGGAAAAGTCGACTTAGAAAAGTTGCAAAACAATGTATTAATTACGGTATCAGAGTTCAGAATTCGGTTTTCGAATGTGTTGTTGATGCAACTCAGGCACACGAACTGAAATTTAAACTCAAGGAACTTATTGATACAGAAAAAGACAGTCTTAGATTCTATAATCTTGGCGATAAATATACAAATCGTATTGAGCATTACGGAGCTAAGTCTGCAATCAAGGTTGAAGAACCTTTGATTTTTTGAATTTGTGCGAATGTGTAGTGCGCAGAATTTTCTGCAGACATTCGCACACGATAATTTACTTATAAAGGAAATTATCAAAACGCAAATTTAGTTTTTTATGATTTTATAGAGGAAAAATGTCCGAAATGTGATATTTAGCTTCAAAATATAGATAATCATTGTATAAATTTGCTGTCGCCCTCTTTACGAGGGCGTGGATTGAAATTTTGCCCTCTACAACATAAACCCAGCCGCCCTTGTCGCCCTCTTTACGAGGGCGTGGATTGAAATTGAGCCGAGCCTGCACCAAGCATACGCCCAAACGTCGCCCTCTTTACGAGGGCGTGGATTGAAATGCCCTCGTCAACTGGTGGTGCTGTCTTTGCCCGAGTCGCCCTCTTTACGAGGGCGTGGATTGAAATATCGTACATATCGGGAAAATTTGCGTCCCAATCCGTCGCCCTCTTTACGAGGGCGTGGATTGAAATGCCCTCGTCAACTGGTGGTGCTGTCTTTGCCCGAGTCGCCCTCTTTACGAGGGCGTGGATTGAAATACGTGGAACCTTACTTGACTATTTGCAAAGAGATGTCGCCCTCTTTACGAGGGCGTGGATTGAAATACAAAACTATCATATAGTTTTCACAAAGGCGCGAGTCGCCCTCTTTACGAGGGCGTGGATTGAAATGTTGATTTCCTCGGGGACATTTCCGGCTGTCAAAATGGTCGCCCTCTTTACGAGGGCGTGGATTGAAATCGGCTGTCAAAATGTCAACAAAAGTATACCATGACAGTCGCCCTCTTTACGAGGGCGTGGATTGAAATTACGGCTACTTCGCCTGCGGTTGCAAAGCGATGTAGTCGCCCTCTTTACGAGGGCGTGGATTGAAATATCGAAAAAATTGTAACTACCATGTTTACAGCGATGGTCGCCCTCTTTACGAGGGCGTGGATTGAAATCTCATCTGTAATAATTCCCCCTGCATGCCGCTCCCGTCGCCCTCTTTACGAGGGCGTGGATTGAAATATCGACAGGGGGACCCCCTATAGGGCGTTTTTTGTCGCCCTCTTTACGAGGGCGTGGATTGAAATCACGTGGAACAAAGCCCCTCGGCAGAGGGGCTTGTCGCCCTCTTTACGAGGGCGTGGATTGAAATTATCGCTCGCATTTCCGTGAGTTTATCGTAGATCGTCGCCCTCTTTACGAGGGCGTGGATTGAAATCGTCAAGTTTGCAAGATTTTTTCAACGTGGTAAAGTCGCCCTCTTTACGAGGGCGTGGATTGAAATCTCATCTGTAATAATTCCCCCTGCATGCCGCTCCGTCGCCCTCTTTACGAGGGCGTGGATTGAAATGGGGCGGAAGGAGATGATTAAAATTAGACCATATAGTCGCCCTCTTTACGAGGGCGTGGATTGAAATAATCTTTTTTGATGAAATACAACCCGAAAATAATGGTCGCCCTCTTTACGAGGGCGTGGATTGAAATATATTCAAGAGCTTTCACCATAAGAGCGGCACAGGTCGCCCTCTTTACGAGGGCGTGGATTGAAATAAATCATCGACCATTTTTTTGGTAACTTTTTTGGGTCGCCCTCTTTACGAGGGCGTGGATTGAAATGTCGCCATATCATCTCACTTTCATCGACGGGGGGGTCGCCCTCTTTACGAGGGCGTGGATTGAAATGCCCGCCACACGAATGTAATTATTTACCACATTGTCGCCCTCTTTACGAGGGCGTGGATTGAAATATTCAGGCGCTCAATGTCGAGCGAGCCGAAGCTGTGTCGCCCTCTTTACGAGGGCGTGGATTGAAATTTCCATGTTAGCCTTATTGACAGCAGGGATTTCAGTCGCCCTCTTTACGAGGGCGTGGATTGAAATGTGTAGTCCCCTTCTTCAAACCGTTCAGCAATTTGTCGCCCTCTTTACGAGGGCGTGGATTGAAATATCAGCGCCGACAAAAACTCATTCTGAATTTCTGGTCGCCCTCTTTACGAGGGCGTGGATTGAAATGTGAAAATTAGGTGAAAAATAAAAGCCCCTCTGCCGGTCGCCCTCTTTACGAGGGCGTGGATTGAAATAAAATTTTGTACAAATCGAGTTTGCGGGGGTGCACTTGTCGCCCTCTTTACGAGGGCGTGGATTGAAATAGCGTGAGTTTCCGGATGTCAAGTCCGCTTTTTACGTCGCCCTCTTTACGAGGGCGTGGATTGAAATGCCTGCTGTTGCAAAGCGATGTATAACGGCTTTGTCGCCCTCTTTACGAGGGCGTGGATTGAAATATCAGCTATCGCTGCACCTGTCACCGTCAGCGTGTGTCGCCCTCTTTACGAGGGCGTGGATTGAAATGCCTGCTGTTGCAAAGCGATGTATAACGGCTTTTGTCGCCCTCTTTACGAGGGCGTGGATTGAAATATCGACGGGGGGGCCTCCTATAGGGCGTTTTTTGTCGCCCTCTTTACGAGGGCGTGGATTGAAATAAATCCACGCTTTGCGGTGTATTTGTTGGTGTAGTCGCCCTCTTTACGAGGGCGTGGATTGAAATATTGTCTATATTATACCGTGCCTTTGTGAAAACAGGTCGCCCTCTTTACGAGGGCGTGGATTGAAATTCCGATAAAGTGATACTTGTACCATCGCAATTTGTCGCCCTCTTTACGAGGGCGTGGATTGAAATAAAATTTTGTACAAATCGAGTTTGCGGGGGTGCGTCGCCCTCTTTACGAGGGCGTGGATTGAAATATATGATTCGACCCAACCAGGATATTCCACATGTGTCGCCCTCTTTACGAGGGCGTGGATTGAAATGAGAAATTGAGTTAACCCCACACATTTTATATAGTCGCCCTCTTTACGAGGGCGTGGATTGAAATTCGGCTGTGTCTTATAGCGACTACAGCTCAGAAAGGTCGCCCTCTTTACGAGGGCGTGGATTGAAATGTGCTAATCATAATAAACTCTCTTTCTCCTACACGTCGCCCTCTTTACGAGGGCGTGGATTGAAATAGAATCCGAGCTAAAAACATAGCCCTCAACCGCGTCGCCCTCTTTACGAGGGCGTGGATTGAAATTTTGACTTTTTGACTTTTTGAACAAGCTGTTTTGTCGCCCTCTTTACGAGGGCGTGGATTGAAATATCGTACATATCGGGAAAATTTGCGTCCCAATCGTCGCCCTCTTTACGAGGGCGTGGATTGAAATACTATAACGGCGACCGTCTGAGAAACAGCGTTGAGTCGCCCTCTTTACGAGGGCGTGGATTGAAATATACAAATAATTTTGACGGTCTGCCTATCTGTGTGTCGCCCTCTTTACGAGGGCGTGGATTGAAATACCATTTTTTAGCTCATCAGATTTTTTGAAATGCGTCGCCCTCTTTACGAGGGCGTGGATTGAAATCGGAATACGACCTTACACAAAAAATGATTGAGAAAGTCGCCCTCTTTACGAGGGCGTGGATTGAAATTGACATGACAAGAACGTCATTTGCTATATACTGGTCGCCCTCTTTACGAGGGCGTGGATTGAAATCGCAAACAGCTTTTAAGCCTGAGCGGATTTCAAAATGTCGCCCTCTTTACGAGGGCGTGGATTGAAATGTCCTCGTCAACTGGTGGTGCTGTCTTTGCCCGCGTGTCGCCCTCTTTACGAGGGCGTGGATTGAAATATCAAAGAGCGTATGCGGCGATACTTTGTCAATGGTCGCCCTCTTTACGAGGGCGTGGATTGAAATCCTCTGCTGTCTATCGGAAAGTATACGGTAACTGGTCGCCCTCTTTACGAGGGCGTGGATTGAAATCCAAAATCGCCTGCCATATCTGGGCTGATAGCGGCACGTCGCCCTCTTTACGAGGGCGTGGATTGAAATAAGATTATTCGCTACCCGATTGATACGATTTGTCAAGTCGCCCTCTTTACGAGGGCGTGGATTGAAATGCCCAAAGGGCAAGAGCCGAAGCCCTCAATCCTCAGTCGCCCTCTTTACGAGGGCGTGGATTGAAATTCCCGAGATGGATTTTTCTACTACTGGTGATAAGTCGCCCTCTTTACGAGGGCGTGGATTGAAATAATGCCTTATTTATAAAGCAGAAATAATAGATAATGTCGCCCTCTTTACGAGGGCGTGGATTGAAATAAGACCTGAGTTTATTGCTTTCTGCATTTCAACAAGTCGCCCTCTTTACGAGGGCGTGGATTGAAATTTCCCAATCGGTATATAATTTAACGGCGTCCTGAAGTCGCCCTCTTTACGAGGGCGTGGATTGAAATATCTATAACGACAAGCGTCTGATCTTCTTTGTTCGTCGCCCTCTTTACGAGGGCGTGGATTGAAATGTGTCAACTCCCTCCCAACCGTTTTCTTTTATATGTCGCCCTCTTTACGAGGGCGTGGATTGAAATACCGAGCTTGCTTATTGTGCTTAGGACAGTTGCAGAGTCGCCCTCTTTACGAGGGCGTGGATTGAAATGTCCATGTAGTAGTGTCGCAGGATTTTTTTACACAACGTCGCCCTCTTTACGAGGGCGTGGATTGAAATGATAGTCACTTACTCGTAAAAAGCAGTACGGATATGTCGCCCTCTTTACGAGGGCGTGGATTGAAATAACATTACGCTTTGCGTTAAACTTTGCAGATACAGTCGCCCTCTTTACGAGGGCGTGGATTGAAATTTTTTTTGTCATTTTACGGTAATCATGTATGCAACGTCGCCCTCTTTACGAGGGCGTGGATTGAAATAAGATACCTTACATCTATAGTATCAGGCATTTCCGGTCGCCCTCTTTACGAGGGCGTGGATTGAAATATCTTTTACTGTGCCTGTCTTTTTTAAAGTACGACGTCGCCCTCTTTACGAGGGCGTGGATTGAAATGACTTTATCCATATTAAACGCCGAAGCAAGTACGTCGCCCTCTTTACGAGGGCGTGGATTGAAATTCAGTGGGTGTACGGCAAAAGAGCAGAAAAGGAAGTCGCCCTCTTTACGAGGGCGTGGATTGAAATAAATAAAACCTCGTCCGTATCCTGACAAAATAATAGTCGCCCTCTTTACGAGGGCGTGGATTGAAATCGACATGACAAGAACGTCATTAGCAATATACTGTGTCGCCCTCTTTACGAGGGCGTGGATTGAAATATCGATTGGACGACCTCCTATAGGTCGTTTTTTACGGTCGCCCTCTTTACGAGGGCGTGGATTGAAATTTTACTGTACTGTGCTTTTTCCGGATTATCAATATGTCGCCCTCTTTACGAGGGCGTGGATTGAAATATCATAAAGATTATCAAAATCAAGCACCTTGTTCAGTCGCCCTCTTTACGAGGGCGTGGATTGAAATCTCGAGAAACTTTTTTACTTTGTTCTCGAATGTTTGTCGCCCTCTTTACGAGGGCGTGGATTGAAATTGATGATATGACTTTTCTTAAAAAGGATTATAATGTCGCCCTCTTTACGAGGGCGTGGATTGAAATTGCAATGGTAAGTCGATGTCTAAGGCATTGTTTCAAGTCGCCCTCTTTACGAGGGCGTGGATTGAAATTGATTATGATTTATCTTACAGTAATCCGATGATGTCGCCCTCTTTACGAGGGCGTGGATTGAAATATGTTGTCCTTTGTGACAGCTGGTATCTCAAAAGGGTCGCCCTCTTTACGAGGGCGTGGATTGAAATTCATAAAGTCTGATAACATTATTTATAAAGTTATCGTCGCCCTCTTTACGAGGGCGTGGATTGAAATAGTCCAGCTTGTGACGCTTTCGCCGATTTTACCGGTCGCCCTCTTTACGAGGGCGTGGATTGAAATTTCGTCTGCGCAAAATATTAATTTTTTGATAGGGTCGCCCTCTTTACGAGGGCGTGGATTGAAATGTGACGAGGTTTTAGGATTTCTTTGTTTACCGGTCAGTCGCCCTCTTTACGAGGGCGTGGATTGAAATAGCGTATACAGCAAGTGCTTGAAACGCCCTATGATGTCGCCCTCTTTGCGAGGGCGTGGATTGAAATTCCGAGTGGCAGGACGATTCGACACACTATGTCGGTCGCCCTCTTTGCGAGGGCGTGGATTGAAATCCTTGCCCAACCTTACCGGAACAAGCCTTGCCTGTCGCCCTCTTTGCGAGGGCGTGGATTGAAATGCCTGTTTCCAAGTCTGTAAAGCCTCTTGCCTTGCGTCGCCCTCTTTGCGAGGGCGTGGATTGAAATATTGTATTTTTCTCTCAGCTTGTTGCAAGTGTTTTGGTCGCCCTCTTTGCGAGGGCGTGGATTGAAATCCTTTTTCCCGAACAAACCGCCTAACTTACCAATATGTCGCCCTCTTTGCGAGGGCGTGGATTGAAATGTGCTATGGTTAGGTACATGGCGCATATTGATAGTCGCCCTCTTTGCGAGGGCGTGGATTGAAATACGGACTATAAAATTATAGTGAGGTATAAAATAAGTCGCCCTCTTTGCGAGGGCGTGGATTGAAATTGTACCTAAATCAATACAAGGGTAGCCGTCATATGTCGCCCTCTTTGCGAGGGCGTGGATTGAAATCACAATTTACACCTCCTTTTTTTGTGATTATAACGTCGCCCTCTTTGCGAGGGCGTGGATTGAAATATAAAAAACCTCGCTTGCCGGCGGCGCCGCAGGTGTCGCCCTCTTTGCGAGGGCGTGGATTGAAATTTTTTGCCAAAATTAAACGCTTTACGCAGTCATCGTCGCCCTCTTTGCGAGGGCGTGGATTGAAATAAAATAAATGCTATATTTGTCTATTAAATTACCTAGTCGCCCTCTTTGCGAGGGCGTGGATTGAAATACACTCATGCGGTACAATATAGACAATGAAAAGAGGTCGCCCTCTTTGCGAGGGCGTGGATTGAAAT
>OJKW01001029.1_pt1 | contig 17552 bp, 13 predicted proteins | sample 1596591 | NCBI WGS metagenome assembly OJKW01 (sample SAMEA4350166, study PRJEB24818) | metagenome | biome: human; feature: gut; material: faeces | place: Denmark | collected 2013-09
GGTTTTGCCCCAAAACAGGACTTAGGCATATATCATTTTACGGAAAACTATGGTAGAGATAAGCTGAGACATCGGCATTCCCGCTGTCAGGCCGTCCCCCATTCCCGACGGCGGGAAAAGCAATTTTTTTCATGGTTCCGCAGGAGCCGGAAAAGGAGGAAGACGACAAATGAAAAGACAAAATCACGAAGAAGTGTACACTTCTTCCACGAGGAGAACTCCTCGTGGAAAGAGGCTCCTGTCGTGGCTGCTGAGCATGGTGATGCTGCTCTCGCTGCTGCCGGCGACGGAGATCCATGTTCACGCTGCCTATGAGGACGGAATGGAATGTCCGGGCTGCGGGCACTACCACTGGGACGAGAATTGCTGCGGCAACTGCGGCGCTTGTACCAGAGAGTGCGACGACGACTGTTATGAGGAGACGCACTGTATCAACGACTGCGGCGCGTGCCGCGCCGACGGAAACTTTGCCTGCGACTGCGGCTACTGCTATGACTGCGCCAAGGAACTGGAGCCGGACAAGCACTGCGATTATTGCGGCGAAGAGGATGATGGCGGCATCTGTTCCGAGTGCGGCCTTTGCAGCGAATGCGTGACTGATTTCGAGGAAGTCCACTGCTCCGTATGCGAGGAGTGCATTGCCGGCGGTCTGAGTATGTGCGAAAGAGAGCACCCGTCAGGCAAGGAGTCGGCGCACTGCACCGGCGAATCGGTCGTCTGCGAAAAATGCGGCGGCTGCTTTTTCGAGCACGAGGGCGATTACTGCTGGGACTGTGAACTCTGCCAGAAGTGCGCCTTGGACGACAACAAGCACTGCTTTGAGTGCGGCGAATGCTCCTCTAACGAGACGCCGTGCGAAAAGGGCAGCGAAGAGGCCGGCGGTTACACCGTCTGCGAGAGCTGCTGCGAGAGTTACGGTCACCACTGCAGCGAATGCTACGAGCACATCAACTTTGACGATTACGACGGCGTTGAGGGTTGGTGCAGCGAAGGCGGTCACGGAACGCACTGCTCAAGCTGCGCTGACCTGACCCGCTGCCTGCAATGCGATCGCTGCTGGGACTGTGCGGGTCTTGAGATATGCGACGACTGTGGCCTGTGCGAGGAATGCTGCCGCGAAAACACCGAGGCCAAGCGCTGCGACCACGATTTGTGCATCGAGAGCCCCGAATACGAGGACCATCTCTGCCCCGAATGCGAGGAGTGCCCCGGCGACGACCCCTGCGAGTTCTGCGGGCGCTGCTCTTCCTGTGCCGACAGCTTCCACTGCGAGCACGACCGCTGCCCCAAAGACCTCGACTTCAATTACGAGCATGTGTGCGAGGAATGTGAAGAGTGCTTCAATTCCGATGAGCTGTGCGAGACCTGCGAGCGGTGCGAGACCTGCTGGGAGCACTGCGAAAAGCACAAAATCTGCCCGGATAACGCCAGCGATTGGGACGCCCACGCCTGCCCTGCCTGCGGCGAGTGCCCCGGCGAGAAAGGACTCTGTGAAACCTGCGGCCTGTGCGAGAGCTGTGCCAAGGCCGAGCACTGTGAGCACGGATACTGCAAGCACGCCGATGACTTTGGCGTGTGTGGCTGTGTGCCTTGCAGCCACGAGAACAAAGACGAGACCTATCAGCACAACCGGCAGGAACACTGAAAGCGCTGCATCGATTGCGGTATTCGGGTTGACATCACACTGCACACCGAAGGCGATCCTGTGCTGAACAGCGCCGAATCCACAGAAAAAACCGACGTTTACCATGTTCCCTGCACGGTATGTGGCTATGTGATGAGCAAAGTCTACACCCCCAAGGGCGAGATCCCGCCCCACGTGCACCGTTACGACGCCAACGGCTACTGCACCGTTTGCGGCAGCAAGTCTGACGGCAAGCCTTATATCATCCGTCAGCCGGAGGACTTTAATTGTGTCATCCCGCCGCACGATATCAAGACCATTCAGGCGCGCTTTTCGCTGCGCGCCTACGGCGCCGGTAAGCTGAGCTATCAGTGGTATGACAGCAATGGAAAGGAAATTGACGAGGTCACCATTTCCGGCACGAAAACCCCCAATCTGGTGATGACTGTTCCCGAGGACGCCTGCAAGGAGGATTACGGTCCCTACTACTGCGTCGTTACCAACGAAAAGGGTTTTACAAAGAGTAATACCGTTCGCATCAAGGCACAACACAACTACCGTGCCTACCATTCAGTCGACAAGCTGGATAGGAATGGGAACCCCATAACAATTGTTCTTCATTGGGAGAAAGGAGAACCTTGGTACGGTGTCCGCGTTTCCGACGTCCACTCCGTCCTCTGCGCCGGCTGCGGCGACGCAAAGCCCGGCGCGAAGGGCGAAGAGCACACCTACGGCGGCTGGGTGATAAATCAGAAGCCTTCCCCCGGATATTCGGGCATCAAGTCCCGCACCTGCAAGGTCTGCAATTACACAGACTATAAGGTTTTTGGCACACACGAGTGCGAGTATGTTGTGAGGAATGACGAGAGCAGCCACTGGGAGGAGTGCAAGACCTGCGGCGCGAAAAAGCCGCTTGCGAATGCCAATCAGGAGTGGGGCGCCCCCGTCTATAAGGAGGCTCACTGCTACGGCGAATATCAGCGTACCCTTGCTCCTACCGAAGATGCTGTTGGTAAGGAGACTGCGTATTGCCAGAAGGAAGGCTGCACGGCCAGTACCACCCGCGAGATCAAGAAGACGCCCCACGAGCACGTATTCTATACATGGGACGAGTATATTGACATTGCAAGCGAAGGCAAGGGGATTTGGGACATCAAGGAGGATGCTGCCGGCGACCTCATCAGCGCCTGCATGTATACCATGGTCGATAGACAGAAGATCAAGGTGTTCGGCGCAGATGTAACCTACCACTGGTATTACTGCAAAAAGCCGAGCTGCAATGAAAAGGGCGTTCCAAAGGCTCATAAGATGACGGGTTGGATCGTTGACTTCCCGCCTGATGCAGCGACAAACGGTTCTGCGAAGTCTGAGTGCCAGACTTGCGGATATGAGGTCCGCAAGGCAATGAAGGCAGGCAGCTATCCCATCGTTGTGGAAAACGGAACGAGCTACAATGCGAAGGGAGAGATGGTTTCCGGCGGTATGATCGGCAATACCATCACCATTAAGGCGAAGCAGCTCGAGGGACTGAAATTCAGGCGCTGGATCGTTCGCAACGGCGGCGTGACGATCGCCGACCCGTCCAGCGAGGAAAGCACCTTTACGGTCAGAGAGATCAAGCCTTCCACCAGGTCTACCTATGTGGACTTTATCATCCTCGTGGAAGCGCAGTATACGAAATGCAACCACAACAGCGGCACGGTCATCGGCGCGCCGCTTCCCGCAGGCTGTACCTCCTACGGCAAAGAGGGCGATGTCCTCTGCAAGGAGTGCGGCGCGGTTATCACAGCGGGCAAGCAGACCGCACCCACCGGACATGCGGCAGAAGATCAGTGGGTGGTGGATGAGAACTCTGTGAAGCAGGGCGACTGCAAGCATTACGGCAATTCCGGCAATCTGGTCTGCCCCCTCTGCAACGAAATCATGAAGTTGGGCGAAAAGACCACGAGAAAGCACGGAAGCACCACACTCAGCGGCTACGTAGCGCCCACCTGCACCAAGCGCGGCTATTCCGGCGACAAGATCTGCACCATTTGCGATAAGGTTGCGGAGCGCGGCAGCCCCATCGAAAAGAGCGCGCATACCTTTAGCGGGTGGACGCTGATCAAGGAAGGCGGAACCAAGTATATGCGCGAATGCAGCGTGTGCGGCGCAAGAGAATTGCGAGATGGTCCTGCATCGGGCACTGAGGTGAAAAGCGTGACGTTGAATCCGGCAAAGCTGACGCTGCTCGTAGGCGAGAGAGATACGTTGACCGCCATCGTTCTGCCCGAAGAGGCGACGAATCGGAATGTCACGTGGACGAGCGACGACCCGAACATTGCGACTGTGGATGAAAACGGCAATGTTACGGCAGTGAAAGCAGGTAAGACCACCATCACCGTTACCACTGAGGATGGCGGCCACAAGGCTTCCTGCGCGGTGACGGTTACGGCCAATGCTGCGCAGAAAGAGTTGGATGGTATCCGCATTACGACGCCCCCCCAAAAAACCACCTACGTTGAGGGCGAGAGCTTTGATAAGACTGGCATGACCGTGTACGCAGTCTATAAGGATCACTCGAGAGAGATCGTTACCAACTATACCTGCAGCCCGACCGCTGCACTGAAGACCACCGACACGAAGATCACCGTCAGCTACACGGAAGACAACGTGACCAAGCAGGCTGCGCAGCAGATCAAGGTGAAGAGCAGTTCGGAGATTCAGGTTGCGAAACCTAAAATCACCCCGCCGAGCTGCAGCTTTACCGGCATGCTGAGAGTGAACATCATGGCCGAAGAGGGAACGACGATCTACTTTACCACCAATGGCAGCAATCCGACGACTGACAGCAGCAAATACACCGGCGAGTTTACGGTCAGCAAGAGCTGCACCATCAAGGCAATCGCCGTTAAAAACGGCGTTGCCAGTCCGGTCGCTTCCGCTAGCTACACCACTACCAATGCTGCTTCCGGCAGCCATACGCCCACTTACGGTATTACCATCCAGGACAGCAAGAACGGCGATGTGACCGCGAGCCACAAGTCCGCCGCCAAGGGCACCACTGTCACCCTGACGGTCGATCCCGATAAGGGCTATCTGCTCGATACCCTCACCGTTCTGGACGGCAAGGACAAGGAACTCAAGCTTACCGACAAGGGCGACGGCAAGTTCACCTTCACGATGCCCGACAGCAAGGTCACCGTGGAGGCCACGTTCAAGGCTTCTGCCCCCACCGGCAAGAATCCCTTCATCGACGTGCCCGCAGGCTCCTACTATGAGGACGCCGTGATCTGGGCCGTGGACAAGGGCATCACCACCGGTACCAGCGCCACCACCTTCAACCCCAACGGCAGCTGCACCCGCGCGCAGGCTGTCACCTTCCTGTGGCGCGCTGCCGGTTCCCCCGCTCCCAAGACCAAGGTTATGCCCTTTACCGACGTTCCCGCTGGCAGCTACTACCATGATGCTGTCCTGTGGGCTGTGGAGCAGGGCATCACCAAGGGCACCAGCGACACCGCTTTCAGTCCCAACGCCACCTGCACCCGCGCGCAGATCGTCACCTTCCTGTGGCGCGCCAACGGCAGCCCCGCTGTCAGCGGCAATTCTGCCTTCACCGATGTGGCCTCTGACGCTTACTACGCGGCGGCGGTCACCTGGGCGGAGAAGAACGGCGTCACCGGCGGTATCGGCGGCGGCCTGTTCGGCTCCAACAACAACTGCACGAGAGCCCAGATCGTCACCTTTATCTATCGCAGCGTGAAGTAAGCTTCATCAAAAGACGGAGGACGGAAAAACCGTCCTCCGTCTTTTGCTTGTTGAAAACGTCCAACAGATGCCGGTGGCTTTTGTATGTTCCATCTATGACTAAGTCCTGTTTTTGCGGTTCCGCCCGAAAAACAGGACTTAGGCCTATATTTTTTCCCTGCGAAAACTGGTAGAGATAGAGTCAACAGAGCCGCAATCGGGAGAACTGCCGGAGAGGAGGAACTACACATGAAGCAGGTCATAAAGGAGGCGATGGGAGACTGCTCTACCATAGGGGAGTTTCGCTTTCTCCTTCGCTGTCAGGAGTGCGGCAGAACATGGCACAGCAGCCCCGTCCGCTTTTCCAAGGCCGGCACAAAGCCGGAGACAGAGGGGATGCGCGCGGTGTTCCGGACGCTCTACGAGCGGGAATGGGCGGCTGCACGGGAAAAGGCCGCGGCGGAGGCCTCAGAGATCTTCAGCCAATGCCCTGTCTGCGGCAGACTGGTGTGCGACCGCTGCTTCCTGATCTGCGAGGATCTGGATCTATGCACTGCCTGCGCGGAAGCGTTGCAGGTGCGCGGTGATGTTGTGGCAGGAGAAGCTTCCTCCCCGCGGGAGTTCCCTGCCGAAGCAGCAAACAACAATTCGACAAAAGGAGATGACGCAAAATGAAGACGAACAAGAAAAAAACAATCAGAAGATTCTTGGGTATCCTGCTTTGCCTTGTGATGGTGCTTACCCTGCTCCCCATCATCGCACTGGCAGATGACCCCGAGGGTGAGCCGGAAGAAGGCCCCACGGAAACCGTTCCCACCACCACATATGAGATACCTTTCACCAAAACGGTAACGCTCGGCGGCAACACCGCCCCCGGCCAGGCGACGTTCGAGTTGGAGATCTTTGATGTGGGCGTCGGCGCTATGGAGGAGCACGCAAATGATCTCTGCACTGCCACTGTCACCACAAACGGGGCGGGCAGCAAGGACGGCATACTGGTCATCTCCGGCGATGCCAATTCGGTGGAAGCTCTTATCTGCGAGGGCTTCTATGTCCGCGAAAAGAAGTCCGGCGCCGCCAACTGGAGCTACTCCGACGAGGTTTGGTTTGTCAAGCCCGAGCGGGTCAGTCCCGGGCCGGGCGACGGCATCATTATTGACGGTCCGCTTCCTCCTTCCAACGTCCCGTCACCGGATGGTGGATCTGATCCGGGGTACACCCTTGTGATCTACCCCACCACGGCGGAGTCCGGTGATAACGGCATCCATTACACTCCCCAAGATACATCCGTGAAGAAGATGACCTTCACCAACGTCTATACCTACAACACCTTCATTGATTACAACTATATCACCGGCGCGACCGTCACGGCAAAGAAGACAGACGCCGCCAATATGCCTCTCGCCGGTGCGACCTTCGTGCTGGAAAACAGCCGCGGCGATGCCATGTACACGGCGACCTCCAACGCGCAGGGCGATATCCGCTTCACCAATGTTCAAAACGGCATCTATACGCTGACGGAAAAGGAGGCCCCGGCGGGCTACATTCTCTCCAACGAGCGCTATGAGATCACCGTCGACGGGTCCCGTATCACCATGGGCCGCGAGATCTACTCCCCCGTGACCTTTGTCAACCACAAGGCCGCGGAGCTGAACCGCACCGACCACTTCGCCTTCCTGGTGGGCTACACCGGCGGCACCTTCGGTCCGGAACGCAACATGACCCGCGCCGAGGTGACCACCATGTTCGCCCGCCTGCTCACCGAGCAGATCGATGCAGCCAAGACCTACCCCAACACCTTTACCGATGTTCCGTCCACGCATTGGGCGGCGGATTACATCGGCTATATGCAGCAGTTCGGCATCGTAATGGGCTTTAACGACGGCAGCTTCCGTCCCGATGCGCCCGTGACGCGCGCCCAGTTTGCAGCCATCGCCAGCCGCTTTGAAAAGCTGACCGAGGGCAGCAAGAGCTTCACCGACGTACCCTCGACCCACTGGGCAGCCAAGTACATCAACTTTGCCGCCACGCGCGGCTGGGTCACCGGCTATTCCGACGGCACCTTCAAGCCCGAGAATCCCATCTCCCGCGCCGAGGTAGCGGCGGTCACCTGCCGCCTGCTGGAGCGCAGCGCTGACCAGAGTTATATCCGCAGCCACTTGAGCGAGCTGCGCACCTTCAACGACATGGCCGAGGATCACTGGGCGTACTGGTACGCCATGGAAGCCGCCAACAGCCACGACTACACCAAGACGGGCGGCGGCGAGATCTGGAGCCGCACCTATCGCTGAGCAATAACGTCTCTCCCCGGTCCAATGGCCGGTCCGGGGAGAGATTTCCCCCCCTATAGAACAAGACCACAAGAAAGGACTGAGCTCAACCATGCAGGTAACGATGCAAGCTCTCCCCGCGACGCTCGCGGAATTTGAGGCCCTGCCCCGGCAGACGCCGGAACAGGTCTGCGCACTCTTTCTCTGCGCGCTCAAGCTATACACAACGGACAAGGACGCGGGCGTAGCCGCCATGGATCTTCTGCGCGGGCCGCGTCCCATGACGCCCTACGATGCGCAGTTCCTGCGCGACCGGCTGCGGGGCAAGGAATATCTGCCGCTTGCCTATTTTGAAGGCGCCGCGCCGGAAAACGGCTACGTCCCCGCACCGCCCTATGTGCTGAACGTCCTTGCAGACCCCCGTCCGCAGGACATTGAGCCGGGGTATCTCAGGGTATTCCTGAAAACGCCCGGCGCGGACGCGCCGCGGCCGATGAAGCTGCGGCAGAAGCCCTCCACGGGCGAATGGTTCCTCTGGGAGTATTCGAGCATCCTCAGCGGCATCCGCATCCCCGTCTCGCAGGACCCCTGGGCCTGAGAGATTCACACCACGGCATCGCACAGCATAGCATCAAGATTGGATCGATTTTAGAAAAGGAGAAACATTATGGGACTTATCAAAGCAGCATTGGGCGCAACCGGCGGCGTGCTGGCCGATCAGTGGAAGGAATACTTCTATTGCGAGGCTATCCCCTCGGATGTGCTGGCGGTAAAGGGCAGGAAAAAGGCCACGGGCCGGTCCAGCAACAAGCACGGCGACGACAACATCATCACCAACGGCAGCGTGATCGCCATTGCGGACGGCCAGTGCATGCTCATCGTGGAGCAGGGCAAGGTGGTCGATGTGTGTGCAGAACCCGGCGAATACACCTACGATATGTCCACCGAGCCGAGCATCTTCTCCGGCGATCTGGGCGACAGCGTGAAGAGCGTCTTTGAAAACATCGGCAAGCGCTTCACCTTCGGCGGCGAGGCCCCCAAGGATCAGCGCATCTACTACTTCAACACCAAGGAGCTGACGGGCAACAAGTACGGCACGCCCAGTCCCGTTCCCTTCCGCGTGGTGGACCAGCGCGCGGGCATTGATCTCGATATCGGCATCCGCTGCTTCGGCGAGTACAGCATCCGGCTGAAAAACCCGCTGCTGTTCTACACCAACGTCTGCGGCAACGTCAGCGAGGACTATAAGACCGAGAATATCGCGGGCCAGATGAAAACTGAGCTGCTGACCGCTCTTCAGCCCGCGTTTGCAAAGATCAGCGAAATGGGGATCCGCTACTCCGCCCTTCCCGGCCACACGCTGGAGCTGGCGGACGCGCTCAACGAGCAGCTTTCGAGCAAGTGGCGTGACCTCCGCGGCATGGAGATCGTCTCCTTCGGCGTTTCCAGCGTAAAGGCCAACGAGGAAGACGAGCAGATGATCAAGGAGCTGCAGCGCAACGCGGCCTTCATGGACCCCACCCGCGCGGCGGCGCACCTTGTCGGCTCGCAGGGCGATGCGATGAAGGCGGCAGCCGCCAACACCGGCGCAGGCCCCGCCATGGCCTTTATGGGCATGGGCATGGCCGGTCAGGCAGGCGGCATGAACGCACAGAACCTCTTCCAGATGGGCCAGCAGCAACAGATGCAGCAGCAACAGATGCAGATGCAGCAGCAGGCGGCGCAGCCCGCTCCCGCTCCGGCCCCCGCCGTACAGGGCTGGACTTGCAGCTGCGGCCAGAGCGGCATCACCGGCAACTTCTGCCCCAACTGCGGCAGCAAGAAGCCTGAGCCCAAGCCCGTGGGCGATAGCTGGAAGTGCGCCTGCGGTGCCACCGCCACCGGCAAGTTCTGCCCCGAGTGCGGCAGCCCCAAGCCCGCTGTCGCGGACAACGGCTGGACGTGCGCCTGCGGCGCGGTGAACAAGGGCAAGTTCTGCTCTGAGTGCGGCGCGAAAAAGCCCGCCGGCGTCCCCCAGTATAAATGTGACAAGTGCGGCTGGGAGCCTGCCGACCCCAAGCATCCCCCCAAGTTCTGTCCCGAGTGCGGCGATCCCTTTGACGATGGGGACATCGTTTGATGAAGCGCCGGATGATCTGGATTCTTCTGGCGGGGATACTCGTGGGGATCACCCTTTCCGGGCTCTATAAGCACTTTGTCACAGACCGGATCATGGATGGGGGCAACGGCATGGAAAATCCGGATGCCGCGTTCCTGCTGGACGGCGACCACACCTATGTGGACAACGACGCACTCTGGCCCGTGCTGGAGGGTACATGGGAAAGTGAAGACGGCCGCTGGCAGGCGAGCATCGGCGAAGAGAGCGGCATCGTTCTCAGCGCGGACGGCGAGACCGTCTTGGTGTCCCCCCTCGATTTTACCTATCTCCGGCCGGGCAAGGTCGTCTGGACGGAGCTGGAAGTGGAGGAGCGCGAGCTTGTGACGCCGGACGGTGCTTCACTTGGCAGGATAAAGGAATTTGGCTATGAGGCATCGGACGGCGAGGGCAGCGGAACGCTGGAGCTGAAGCTGGAACGGCCGGACGAGAGCGAAGAAACGGTGACATTCCAAAAAACACAGGAACAGGAGCAATAGATCATGGGCTTATTTGATAAGAAGTACTGCGACATCTGCGGCGAGAAGATCGGCCTTCTCGGCAACCGCAAGTTAGAGGACGGCAATCTCTGCAAGGACTGCGCGAAAAAGCTTTCGCCGTGGTTCAGCGACCGCCGCCGTTCCACGGTGGAGGACATCAAAGGGCAGCTTGCCTACCGCGAGGAAAACCGGGAAAAGGCGGCGCAGTTCCGCACCACCCGCTCATTCGGCGAGGATTGGAAGGTGCTGCTGGACGAGGATCACCGCTGGTTCACCGTCACCCGCGCACGGGATCTGGCGGAGGCCAATCCCGATATTCTGGACTTTGACGCCATCACCGGCTGCCGAATGGACATCGATGAGAGCCGCACGGAGCTGACGCGCGAGGATGCAGACGGCAAGGACGTGAGCTACGTTCCGCCCCGCTACGAGTATTCCTACGACTTTTTCCTTGTCATCTCCGTCCGCCACCCCTACTTTGACGAGATGCGCTTTTCGCTCAACAGCAGCTCTGTGTACTATGAACCGCAGAAACTGCCGCAGCGCGCTCCGATGAGTCACGCGCCGATGGATCGGCCCTCGGGACGCCCCAAGATGATCAACGCGAGCCGTGTCGATCCGGAGGACTGCGCGGAGTACCGCAAATACCGGCAGATGGGCGACGAGATCTGCCAAGCGCTTGAGCAGGCACGCAGCGGCGGCAAGCAGCCTGCCGGCGCTGCATCGGAAGAGAACATCATCATGCGCGAAGCTGCGCAGGACATTCCTGCGGCAGGCCCCTGGACGTGTCCCGCCTGCGGCGGCGCCAACACGGGCAAATTCTGCGAATACTGCGGTTCCCCCCGCCCCTGACAGCTGCCCGCGCGACATGAATGCTGCTGCGGCAGAAATGGCATGACCACATGGGAAGACCCTGCAAGGGATCAACAGTATATAAATACAAAAATTTTAGGAGGAAACGATTATGGCGAACCTGACTGGAAATTTGAAGGACTCTATGACCGCGACCTTCCCCCGTGAATTCGATATCCCCAACGCAATGACGATCCAGGAGATCTATGACAAGCTGAACGCCCGCGCTGCGGCATTCCAGATGCCGTTTTCCGTCAAGGGCGGTATTCCCGGCGAGCGCGTCGTCTTTGAAAAGGAACCAAACCTTGATGTTATCATCTGGCTCCACGTCAAGAACGGCACGCACATCAAGATCACGCCTGTCACGCAGGACAGCAGCGCCACGATCAACGGCATCGATGTTGGCAAAAACAGCGTGATGCGCAAGGGCGTCAAGGGCGTTGCCAGCAGGCCGCTGCTGCAGGGCCAGTACATCGACGGTGTGACCGACACCATCAAGAAGATCCTTGCCGACGAGACGGTTCCCGATTATGTGGCGCCTGTGGTAATGCCCGGTGCGGATAAGCCTCTAAACTGGCTGACGCTCCTGCTGCTGTGCATCTTCGTCGGCGGCGCGGGCATCCACCGCTTCTATGCGGGCAAGATCGGCACGGGTATTCTCTACCTGTTTACCGGCGGCCTGTTCGGGATCGGCTGGCTCATCGACCTCGTCAAGATCGCCACCGGGATATTCACGGATAAGAACGGCAATGTCGTTCAAAAGGCATAATGCCGCCGCTGCAAGCGCAGATCGCGGAACCACAGGATTGATGATAAGGAGTTCACTATGAAAAAAATCGTTTCTCTTGCACTGGCATTGGTGCTGGTGCTCTCCCTTACCGCCTGCGGCGGTAAGGATGGCGGGAAATCCGCCGACCCCAACCTCGGCAAATACATCGGCACAGAGTTCTCCAGCGACGGCGACAGCTGGTATTCCTTAGCCGACCTCTATGACGGCGAGTGCTATATCGAGCTCAAGAGCGGCGGCAAGGGCGTGTTCTGTCTGGGCGGCGAGGCGACCGACATCAAGTGGTCGCTCGAAAGCGACGGCGCTTTGACGCTCAAGCGCGACGGCTTGGAAAGCAATGGCCTTTTACAGGACGGCTGCATCATGCTCGGCGATCTCTGGGGCAACGAGGTCTACACCCTCTACGAGAAGGAGGGCACTGACGCATCGCCGGAAAAGACCGGTGATACGCTGCTGGACTGGTGGAACGGCGACTGGTACGGCTGGTGGAAGATGACCGGCTGCTCGGGCTATTACGAAGACATGGAGGGCGACTGGTGGGATATCTGCGGCAATATTGACATCGGCGCGGACAAGACCGGCGTCGTCCGTCTCTGGGATGAGGACTACTCAAGAGACAGCCTCATGGCGAAGGTGAATGTCACCCTGAGCACCGCCGGCACCGGTGAGCACGGCACGATGACCTCCGAGGACGGCCAGTTCACGGATATCGCTATCGAGCACGCGGACTGGATCGTTGACCCCGGCCTGGCGGATCAGGACGACCTCATCTGCATCGACGGCTGGTATGAAAACGGCGATGACGAGTTCTACTACGAGATCTATCTGCGCCCGTGGGGAACCTACTGGGACGACGCGGATGAGGATTCTCGCCCCAAGTCCTACGACGACTGGTATCTGCCCCTCATCAAGGCAGGCAAGTCCATGCCGGACGCCATCGGCGCGGACGCCCCGGCAAACAGCGGCGATACGAAGCCCACAGCGCCGAGCGGCAATTCAAATGCTCCCAGCGGTACCGGCCTTGTGAGCGAGGAAGCGGTGCAGAAGGGCTACGTGTGGATGAACGAGGTCAATAGGAATATTTTTGACAGCACCTACGAAGACCTCGTCGATTACTTCGGCGTGGAGGGCGAGTTCGTCAAGGAAGAGTACAGCGACCACATGAAGAGGAACCAACGCTACTACAAGTGGGTCTCGAAGGACGATTCCAGCCACTACGTCTACGTCAACTTCGCCGAGGAGGAACCGGGCGTTTATAAGGTCAGCGCCTTCAACACCAGCGGCTTCTCCGGCAAGGAGGCGATTGAAAAGTATCTTGACACCGTGAAGGCTGAGGCGGCTGAGGTGAATAAGGCCGCCACCGCAAACACCAAGATGAAGGACTTCTCCGTAACCGTCACACAGTTCGCGCACGATGATGTCGCGGTCAAGATCACGACGAAGATCCCCGAGTCCGGCTGGTCGTATGACGAGGGAAAGAAATGCCTTGTGGAAAACGACGATCCCACAGCCTTCGGCGCGGGTGCCATCAGATTCGAGGTAAGAGGCAACGTGGAGGACTTCGACTACTACAAGGACAGCTTTGAAAACTATCAGGATATCGATGATCGCGTGATCGGCGGTATCACCTTCAAGGGCCGCACCTACAAGCGCATCGGCTACGACTGGATCGAGTACGTCGCGCAGATCGACGATGGGCGTGCGCTGTCCATCGGACTGACAGATATTGACTGCGTTCCGGGTACGATGCCCGACGTTATCCTCAGCGGTATGACGATCAAGTAAGGTCATCGGCATATTTTGCCTGACCACAGCGTATCAAACGGCGCCCGCCCGCAGCGCGGGCGGGCGCTTCCTTGTGAGAAAAAGAAAGAGGTGGAACCATCTATGCCAACACAGGTAACCAACTATCAATGCCCCGGCTGCACCGGCCCGCTGCACTTCGTAGGCGCTTCCGGTAAGCTGGAGTGCGAATACTGCGGCGCGAGTTACGACGTTGCGGAGATCGAGGCGCTCTACGCGGAGAAAGAAGAGAAGGCCGCGGCGGCGCAGCAGGCGGCTGAAGAAAAGGCCGCGGAGCAGAAGAAAGCGTCCGCCGACGGCGGCGATTGGGATACCTCCGGCTTCAGCGACGACTGGGGCGAGGAGGGCGCGCACATGAAAGCGTACAGCTGCCCCAGCTGCGGCGCGGAGCTCATCTGCGATGAGAGCACGGCGGCAACATCCTGCCCCTATTGCGGCAACCCCACGGTGGTGCCGGGGCAGTTTTCCGGAGAGCTGAAGCCGGACTTCATCCTCCCCTTCAAGCTCAGCCGGGAGGACGCCATCAAGGCGCTCAGAGAGCACTACAAGGGGAAGATTCTTCTGCCTAAGACCTTTACCAACGAAAACCACGTGCAGGAGATCCGCGGCGTTTACGTCCCCTTCTGGATGTTTGACGGCAAGGCGATGGGCGACGCCCGCTACGAGGCCACCCGCTCCCACAGCTATACCTCCGGCGATTACGAGATCACGAAAACCGAACACTTCGACATCTACCGCGCCGGCTCCGTCACCTTTGAGAAGGTGCCGGTGGATGCCTCCAGCAAAATGCCGGACGATCACATGGATTCCATCGAACCCTACGATTATAAGGGCTTGAAAAGCTTTTCCACAGCCTACCTTCCCGGCTTTCTTGCCGACAAGTACGATGTGAGCGTGGAGGAGAGCCGCGAGCGTGCGGATCAGCGCTGCGAGGGCACGCTGGACGCCGCGCTGCGCAGCAGCGTGAAGGGCTACGATACCTGCACCCGTCTGACCGGCAGCACGGATCTGGCGCGGGGCAAGGTACATTACGCCCTCATGCCCGTGTGGATGCTCAATACCAAGTGGCAGGGAAAGGACTTCCTCTTTGCCATGAACGGGCAGACCGGAAAGCTGGTCGGCGACCTGCCGGTCAGCTGGGGAAAATTCTGGGGCATGTTTGCCGGCATTGCGGCACTCCTTTCAATCGTCGGCTCCATCGGAGCCACGCTGCTGATGCTGTAACAAGGGGGGACGGACATGAAAAAAAGAATGACAGCTTTGCTGACCACGCTTTTGCTGGCGCTGGCTTTGTGCGTCCCCGCCATGGCGGCGGTGGAGTACGGCGCGATCTACGATGAGACCGAGGAGCTCGGCTCCGTGGAATTGACCTATCAGGGGGAGCAGACGCTCCCGCAGCTCACGGAAGCGCTCGGCATTGACCTGCGGGTGGATGTATTTACCGACGAGGGCGTGGAGGACAGCAGTGTCTCGGATATCGCGATGTATGTCTATGAGGATTCCGGCTACGGCTGCGGCGAGAAAAGGGACGGCGTTTCGCTGACGCTGCTGCTGCGCGGCACGGAGGACGGCGCGTACACGCTCTCGGGGACGGATTGGTGCGTGTATGCCCTTCTTGATACGGCGCGAGGCAGCGCACAGGAACTGTCCGACGTTGTACGCGACGCGGTGTCGCCCTACATGGCCCAGCGCGCATGGAACGGCGAGGACATGACCATGAGCGCCACGGCGCTCTCGCAGGCGGTGGGCGCCATGGCGGAGAGCGTGGAGAACTACCTCCAGGCAGGTGCCTCGCCGGACGTCACCGGCGGTGATGCTGAGGCGCAGACGCCGGAGCAGACCGGCGCCGATATGAACTATATCTTCGATCTCAGCGATCAGCTTTCCTTCGAGGAGTGGGCGGAACTGGAAGCACGGGCTTCGGACATTTCCCAGCGCCACGGCTGCGGTGTCTATGTTGCTTTTGTGGATGACTTCACGGAGTTCGGCGGCGGGAACGATGTTTACAAAACCACCTATCAGCTCTATCACGCCAATGAGCTGGGCATGGGCGAGAACCGGGACGGCATTATCATCCTGCTGAGCATGGACGAGCGCGACTACGCCATGTTCGTCTACGGCAAAAACGCGGAATATGCGTTCAATAAGTACGGTCAGGAACAGCTGGAGAATGCCTTCCTCGGCTACTTCGGAGATAACGACTGGTACGGCGGTGCTTCCCATTATCTGGATACCTGCGATGAGTATCTGACCCTTGCGGAAGAGGGAGATCCCGTGCGGAAGAATACTCTTCCGATGTACCTCATTGTTGTGGCGGCCTCCTGCGCGATCTCCGGCTTCATCTGCCTCATGCTGAAGTGGAAGATGCAGACCGTCCATAAGAAGGTAGAGGCCAACGAGTATGTCGCCGCGGGCGGCCTGACGCTGACAAAGCAGTACGACCGCTACACTCACACCACCGAAACTCGCACCAAGATCAGTTCCGATTCTGACAGCGGCAGTACCAGCAGCTGCAGCGGAGGCGGCGGCAGCGGCCGCAGCGGAAAGTTTTAAGAAGGAGGCGGACGATGAAGCATTTGTTCCTGCGCAGGTTCCTTCCGGCGCTTCTCTGCCTGGTATTTGCGCTGAGTCTGACTGCCTGCGGCGGAGAGACCGAGCGGCCCGAGACAGAAGGCGGCAGCGGCATGACAGGGGCGCTTTCCGGCGGCAAGGGCAATGTGTCTGAACCAAAGGACGATCCAGAGAAAGCGGAGGCGGGACTTGTCCTGCTGCGGGCGTGTATGGCAGAGGATGACCAGTTGGCCGGCGCGGTGGCCTACCTTGGTCAGCGCGAGCCAAACGACAGATCGTCGATGACGGAGTGGCTGCTCGAAAACAGCGGCGATCTTGTTTCCGAGCTGCCGTTCCTGCTGGAGATCCCGGCGGAGCGCGTACTCGGCGGAGAGAGCGGCAAGCTCTACTGCATCGTCCCCCGGGACGAGAGCACCAGCCTCGCTGTAAATCATGTGACCTGGGAGTCACAGGGCAACGGCGTGTGGCCAGTGGCGGACGAGGTCCTCTATCGGGAAGAATACGCGCAGCCTGTGCTGGTATTCGTGAATTATGAGGAGTGGCCAGATGAGCCGGACACGGAGGTCAACCTTGTGACCAACAACGGCCTGGAGGTGAAATGGTATCCGCTGACCGATGAGTCCGGCTGCCCCGTCGTGCCCACCGGTGTGAACTACGCCCCCATGCTGATGGATTTTGGAATTTTTGGCGCTATCACAGGCCTTGACTATCCCGAAGATTGGGAGCCAGCGGGCGACGACTGGTGGCTGCCGCCTACGGATATGGGGCTGGCAGACACCACCTGGGTCTGTGATGACTGGCTGATGAGCCTGCACTACGGCGATTGCGACCCTGACTATGCCGGGATCGCCGAGCTCTACCACCGCTTTGAAGACAATACAGAGCTGACACGGGTCTTTTCCGGCGTGTGGCGCATGGAGGATGACTGTCTGCGGCTGGATCTCTCCGCCGGCGTCGGCAGCTCCCTCAGCGGCAGTTTCCCGATCCTCATCTCCCCCTCCGGCGAGGAGATGCATTTCCAGCGTTCGCGCAGCGGCGAAGGGGTCCCCTTCCTGCCGGACGATATGGACTCCATTGATCTGACACGGAGCTATGGCTGAATCCCCTTTCATTTTTCCAAACACTCGCAGTTTGCCCCACATCTATTCTATCGAGAGACGCTGTAAACCTGCTAAAAAGTCAAGCCCAAATTAAAAAAAGTTATCGGCAGAAAAAGAGTATAGCAAAGCAGAGGCGGCAAAGCGGATCGCTTGGCCGCCTCAAATAAAGCATTGGAGATCTCAGC
>OJKW01001044.1_pt1 | contig 17203 bp, 14 predicted proteins | sample 1596591 | NCBI WGS metagenome assembly OJKW01 (sample SAMEA4350166, study PRJEB24818) | metagenome | biome: human; feature: gut; material: faeces | place: Denmark | collected 2013-09
TTGCGACAATTGCCGCTGCGACATCGAGGGTCTAGGAGCCAAAGATGAACGATACGCCACCTACTTTTGCGTGCGTCACGGCGAGCGTCTCGACGGAGAAGAACTGCATAATGGCGGAAGTCGGCGGGATGTTGAGCAAAATCGCGGGCTCCTCACCCGTTTTGTACTTGACAAGGGGCGTCTTGAGCGACACATTCGCGGGCACGCACTCGCTCGACGAATAGCCGGGGACGAGCAGATACTCATTAAAGGTATGCGATACTTCGTTGAAATAATAAGCCATTTTATTACCTCCGATATTTATAGAAACTCCGCTCGGCAGAGCTTTTTCTCCGAGCGGAATTATTATCTCAGAACAGACCTGTTATTCTGCCGCTTTCGTCAACGTCGATTTTTTCTGCGGCGGGAACCTTCGGCAGTCCGGGCATGGTTAGAATGTCGCCGGTCAGAACAACGATGAATCCCGCGCCCGCGGAGACCTTGACATTTTTTACCGTCACAGTAAAGTGCTCGGGCGCGCCGAGCTTTGTCGGGTCATCCGAAAAGCTGTACTGGGTCTTTGCTATGCATACGGGGCATTTGCTAAAACCGAGAGCTTCAAGCTGGGCTATCTGCTTTTTGGCATTGGGCATGACGGTTATTCCGTCGCCGCCGTAGACTTTTCTGACAACGGCTTCGATCTTCTCCTCGATCGAAAGCTCATCTTCGTAGGCGAAAGTGAAATCGCCCTTTTCCTCTTCGCACAGGCGGACTACTTCGCGCGCGAGCGCTTCGCCGCCCTTGCCGCCTTCAGCCCACACGGTGGAGAGCACGGTGTTGACCCCGAGCTCGCGGCATTTTGCGATGATGAAATCTATCTCGGCGTCGGTGTCGGTCGGGAATCTGTTGACCGCAACGACGCAGGGGAGTTTATAGACATTTTTGATGTTGGAAACATGGCGCAGGAGGTTCGGTATACCTCTTTCGAGCGCGCCGATATCTTCAACCGCAAGCTCCTTTTTGTCGAGCCCGCCGTGCATCTTGAGCGCGCGGACAGTGGCAACAACGACCACCGCGTCGGGCGCAAGTCCCGCCATGCGGCACTTTATATCGAGGAACTTTTCGGCACCGAGATCTGCGCCGAATCCCGCTTCGGTGACGGTATAATCGCCCATCTTGAGCGCCATCTTAGTCGCCATGACGGAGTTGCAGCCGTGCGCTATGTTCGCGAACGGTCCGCCGTGGACGAACGCAGGCGTGCCCTCAAGGGTCTGGACAAGGTTGGGTTTCAGGGCGTCTTTCAAAAGCGCGGTCATCGCGCCGGCCGCCTTGAGCTCGCCGCAGGTCACGGGCTTGTCGTCGTAGGTGTAGCCGACGATCATGCGCGAGAGCCTCGCTTTGAGGTCGGTTATCGAGCTTGAAAGACAGAGCACAGCCATTATCTCGCTCGCGACGGTTATGTCAAATCCGTCCTCGCGGGGCATACCGTTCGCCTTGCCGCCCATGCCGTCGACGATAAATCGAAGCTGGCGGTCGTTCATGTCAACGCAGCGTTTCCATGTTATCTTGCGGACATCTATGCCCAGGGCGTTGCCCTGCTGAATGTGATTGTCGAGCATCGCGGCAAGCAGGTTGTTCGCCGCGCCTATCGCGTGGAAGTCGCCGGTAAAGTGGAGGTTGATATCCTCCATGGGAACCACCTGCGCATATCCGCCGCCGGCGGCTCCGCCCTTGACTCCGAAAACCGGGCCGAGGCTCGGCTCGCGCAGGGCGACCGTGACATCCTTGCCTATCCGGCGCAGTCCGTCTGCGAGGCCTATCGTCGTCGTGGTCTTGCCCTCGCCCGCGGGGGTCGGGGTTATGGCGGTGACAAGAATCAGCTTTCCGTTTTCCCGCTTCGTCTCCGAGAGCAGGGACAGGTCTATTTTCGCCTTGTAGTTTCCGTATTGCTCGATGTACTTTTCGTCAACATGGGCGCGCTTTGCGATAACGCCGATGTGCTCGGGTTTGCAGCGCTGCGCAATTTCAATGTCGGATAAATAGGCCATGCTCCATTCTCCTTGTCATCATTTAAAATATTTAACAGCTGCTTCAAACATACGAATATTATAATCTCCCGGGACATTTTTGTAAAGACCTTTTCCGATTCTTTCGCTGTGTCCCATTTTTCCGAAGACTCTGCCGTCGGGCGATGTGATGCCCTCGATAGCGCAGACGGAATCGTTGGGGTTGAAGTGTATATCATTTGAAGCGTTGCCGTCAAGATCAACATACTGCGTGGCTATCTGTCCGTTCGCGGCGAGCTTGGCTATGAGTTCGTCGCTTGCGAGGAAACGGCCCTCGCCGTGCGAGATCGGCACGGAATATATGTCGCCGACCTGCGTCAGAGCGAGCCACGGGGATTTGTTCGAAGAAATGCGGGTGCGCACGATTCTCGACTGGTGGCGCGCGATGGTGTTGAAGGTGAGCGTCGGGCAATTTTCGTCCGTGTCGATTATCTTGCCGTAGGGGACGAGTCCGAGCTTTATCAGCGCCTGGAAGCCGTTGCAGATTCCGCACATGAGTCCGTCCCTGTTTTCAAGCAGGTCGGTGACTCCCTCTTTTATCGCGGCGTTTCTGAAGAATGCCGTGATGAACTTTCCGCTGCCGTCCGGCTCGTCGCCGCCGGAGAAGCCGCCGGGGATGAATATCATCTGCGAGGAGCGAAGCTCGTCCGCGAATTTTTCGACGCTGCGGCTGATGCCGTCCGCGCTGAGGTTGTTTATAACAATTATCTCCGGCTCTGCGCCCGCGTCGCGGACTGCCTTTGCGCTGTCGTATTCGCAGTTCGTGCCGGGGAACGCCGGGATGAGCACGCGCGGCTTTGAAACTTTTATCGCGGGAGCTTTGCGCTCAACAGTTTCATATGAGAAGTTCTCAGCACCCTTGCCTGCGTTTTTGATATTGCAGCTGTAGACGCTTTCGAGCTTGTTCTCGTATATTCCGAGAAGCTTTGAGAGCGCGATGCTCTCACCGTTAAGGCTGATGCAGCCGCTGTCATTTGTGTGACCGAGAAGCGCGCCTGTTTCTTCTGCGCCGTCCGCAAGCTCGAGAATGAAGCCCGCGTAGCTGAGCCCGAATATCTTTTCGAGCGTGATATCTTTGCTGTATTCAAAGCCGATGCCGTTGCCGAACGCCATCTTCATGACCGCCTCCGCTATGCCGCCCATGCCGGGGGTGTAGCAGGCGACCGCCTTGCCCGAGCGAAGAAGCCCGGTAACTCGGAAGAACACATCTATAAGCGAGTCGGTCTTCGGCAGACCGTTTTCGTCTTTCTCTGGCGCGATGAAAACAACCTTGTGACCCGCCGATTTGAACTCTGGCGAGACTATTGAAGAGGTCTTTTCCGTTGTCACGGCGAACGAGACGAGGGTCGGCGGGACATCGAGATTTTCAAACGAGCCGCTCATCGAGTCCTTGCCGCCTATCGAGCCGATACCGAGCTCCATCTGCGCCTTGAATGCACCGAGAAGTGCCGCCAAAGGCTGCCCCCAGCGCTTGCCGTCCCTGCCGGGTCGCTCGAAATATTCCTGGAATGTGAGATAAACATCCTTGAACTCTGCGCCCGAGGCGATGAGCTTGCAGACCGATTCGATAACCGCAAGATATGCGCCGTGATAAGGGCTCTGCTCGGTTATAAACGGATTGTAGCCGAACGCCATGAGCGAGCAGTCGTCGGTGTGCTTCTTCTCGACGGATATCTTCTGCACCATCGCCTGAATGGGAGTCAGCTGATTCTTGCCGCCGAACGGCATGAGCACAGTGCCCGCGCCTATCGTTGAATCGAAACGCTCGGAAAGTCCGCGCTTCGAGCAGATGTTTAAATCCGATGCAAGCGCCGAGTAGTTCTCCGCAAACGAGCCGGAGATTTCCTTCTCTTTGAGTGCGGGAGCCTCGGGGGTGATGTCTATATGCTTGTCGGCGCCGTTGGAATTCAAAAATTCGCGGCTGATATCAACAATTTTCTTGCCGTTCCAGTTCATGACGAGTCTCGGCTCAGCCTGAACCTTTGCCACGGGCACTGCCTGGAGATTTTCTTTATTAGCCAGCGCGAGGAAAGCGTCAACATTGTGCGGCTCAACAACAACCGCCATGCGCTCCTGGCTCTCGCTTATCGCAAGCTCCGTGCCGTCAAGACCCTCGTATTTTTTCGGCACTGCGTTGAGGTCTATCTCAAGTCCGTCCGCAAGCTCGCCTATAGCTACCGATACGCCGCCCGCGCCGAAGTCGTTGCAGCGTTTTATCATCAGGCAGGCTTCTTTGTTTCTGAAAAGTCTCTGGAGCTTTCTCTCCTCGGGCGCGTTGCCCTTCTGAACTTCCGCGCCGCAGCTCTCGAGCGATTCGACCGTGTGGGATTTTGAAGAACCCGTCGCTCCGCCGCAGCCGTCGCGTCCGGTCGAGCCGCCGAGCAGGATGACAATGTCTCCGGGAGCGGGAACTTCGCGGCGCACATTCTCTGCGGGAGTCGCCGCGATGACTGCGCCTATCTCCATTCTCTTTGCCGCATAGCCGGGGTGATATATCTCGTCGACTATACCCGTCGCGAGACCTATCTGATTGCCGTATGACGAATAGCCCGCCGCCGCAGTCGTGACTATTTTTCTCTGCGGCAGCTTGCCCTTTATCGTCTCGTCAATGGGCTTGAGCGGGTCGGCCGCGCCCGTTACGCGCATAGCGCCGTAGACATACGAACGCCCCGAGAGCGGGTCGCGGATAGCACCACCTATGCAGGTAGCCGCGCCGCCGAAAGGCTCTATCTCCGTCGGGTGGTTGTGCGTCTCGTTTTTGAAGAGCAGGAGCCACGGCTCGGTGACACCGTCGACCTCGACATCGATTTTCACCGTGCAGGCGTTTATCTCCTCGGATTCGTCGAGGCGGTCGAGGTTGCCGTGCTTCTTGAGATGCTTGACCGCTATAGTCGCAAGATCCATAAGGCATATCGGCTTTGTGCGGCCTAATTCTTTTCTGACCGCAAGATATTCGTCGTAGGTCTTTTGCAGCAGCTCGTCCTCAAACTTCACGCTGTCTATGACGGTCAAGAATGTCGTGTGACGGCAGTGATCCGACCAGTAGGTGTCGATCATGCGAATCTCGGTTATCGTCGGGTCGCGGTGCTCGGATTTGAAATAATCCTGACAGAACGCAATGTCGTCCGCGTCCATGGCGAGACCGTATTTTTTGACGAAGTCCTCAAGCCCCGCCCTGTCAAGCTCGATGAAGCCGTCAAGAGTTCTGACTTCGGTCGGGATATCGTATTTTACCGCGAGAGTCTCGGGCTTTTCGAGACTTGCCTCGCGCGCCTCGACGGGGTTGATGACATATTTTTTTATCCTCTGCGCGTCGGCGTCGGTTATGTCGCCGATGAGGATGTATATTTTCGCCGTGCGTATCAGCGGGCGCTCGCCCTGCGAGATTATCTGGATGCACTGAGCCGCAGAGTCGGCGCGCTGGTCGAACTGACCGGGCAGGAATTCGACGGCAAAGCACTTGCCGTTTATCTCGATGCTGTCCGATACAATGTCGAGCTGGGGCTCGGAGAACACGGTGCGCTTTGCGTAGTCAAAAAGTTCGGGCGTGATATTCTCCGCATCGTAGCGGTTGATAACGCGCACATCTTTAAGATTTTTTATCCCGAGCAGGTCGTTCGCTTCGCTGAGCAGGGACTTTGCCTCCTGCGCGAGCTCCTTTTTCTTTTCGACGAATACTCTGTATACCATTTATTTTTCCTCCCTTGCGGCGAGCGCTTTCGCGCCGATGTCGTGCCTGTAGAAGGCGTTTTCAAAGTGAATCTTTTCTACCTTTTTATATGCCGAGGAGACAGCCTTTTCGAGCGTGTCCTCAACTGCCGTCACGCCGAGAACTCTGCCGCCGCTCGTCACGAGCTTGCCGTTTTTCTCGGCGGCACCCGCGACATATACGCTGTCCTTTATCTCGTCCGGGATATCTATTTCATATCCCTTTTCGTATGCGACGGGATAGCCCTTTGAAGCCATGACCACGCAGCAGGCGTTTTTATTCGAAAACTCAACGGGTGTCTCGGCGAGCGTGCCGTCTGTCGTGGCTCTCATAACGGTGAGCAGGTCGCTTTTGAGCAGCGGGAGCACGACCTGAGTCTCGGGGTCGCCGAAGCGGCAGTTATATTCAATGACTTTAGGGCCGTTTTCGGTCAGCATGAGTCCGAAATAAAGGCAGCCTTTGAAGGTTCTGCCCTCCGCGTTCATCGCGTTTACCGTGGGCAGGAATATCTCTTTCATGCACCTGTCGGCAATCTCTTTTGTGTAATACGGGTTTGGCGCAACGGTGCCCATGCCGCCGGTGTTGAGACCTTCGTCGTTGTCGAGTGCTCGCTTGTGATCCATCGACGATATCATGGGGACTACGGTCTTGCCGTCCGTGAACGAGAGCACCGAGACCTCGGGACCCGTCAGAAATTCTTCAATAACGATGCTGTCTCCGCTCTTACCGAATTTCTTGTCGCGCATGATTTCAACGACCGCTTCTTTCGCCTCGTCGCGCGTCGCGGCGATTATAACGCCCTTGCCGAGCGCGAGACCGTCCGCCTTTATAACGGTCGGAACGGGGGCTGAATCGAGATAGGCGAGCGCGTCCTCCGCGCTGTCAAAAACTTCGTACTGTGCGGTGGGTATGCCGTATTTTTTCATCAGGTTCTTTGAAAAAACCTTGCTGCCCTCGATTATCGCAGCGTTTTTGCGCGGACCGAAGCAGGGAATACCGAGGCTCTCGAGCCTGTCGACGCAGCCGAGCACAAGCGGATCGTCCGGCGTGACAACGGCGTAGTCTATCTGATTGTTATTTGCGAATTCCGCGATGCCGTCAATATCCGTAGCGCCTATGTTGACACATTCGGCGTCTGCGGCGATGCCGCCGTTTCCGGGCAGGGCGTATATTTTTTTAACTTCGCTGTTCTCTCTGAGCTTTTTTATAACGGCGTGCTCTCTTCCGCCGGAACCTACTACAAGAATGTTCATTTTCAGTCCTCCGTCAATGGTGGAACAGGCGCATGCCGGTGAATGCCATGACCATGCCGTATTTGTCGCAGCACTCTATCACAAGGTCGTCGCGGATTGAGCCGCCGGGCTCTGCAATATATTTTACTCCGCTGCGCTTTGCTCTTTCGATATTGTCGCTAAACGGGAAGAACGCGTCCGAGCCGAGCGATACGCCGTCTATAGAAGCGAGATATTCTTTTATCTCCCCGTCGGTCAGCGGCTCGGGGCGGGAGGTGAAATATTTCTGCCAGTTGCCCTCGGCGCAGACATCTTCTTCGTTTTTGTTGATGTAGCCGTCAATGACATTGTCCCTGTCGGGGCGGCCTACCGAATCCTTGAACGGGAGGTTCAAGACTTTTTCGTGCTGGCGCAGGAACCAGGTGTCCGCCTTTGTACCCGCGAGGCGGGTGCAGTGTATTCTCGACTGCTGACCCGCGCCGACGCCGATAGCCTGCCCGTCAACCGCGTAGCACACGGAGTTTGACTGCGTGTATTTAAGTGTGATGAGCGAGATTATGAGGTCGCGTGCCGCGCTGTCGGGGAGATCTTTGTTTTCGGTGACTATATTAGAGAGCAGCTCTCTGTTTATCTTGAAATTGTTTCTGCCCTGTTCAAAGGTTATGCCGTAGACCTGCTTGCGCTCTGTCTCTTCGGGAACATAATTTGGGTCGATTTTCACTATATTGTAGTTGCCCTTGCGCTTGGATTTGAGGATTTCAAGCGCCTCGGGCTCATATCCTGGGGCGATGATGCCGTCGGAAACTTCGCGCTTTATCATCTTCGCGGTAGTAACATCGCAGACATCGGAGAGGGCGACCCAGTCGCCGAACGAACACATTCTGTCCGTGCCGCGTGCGCGCGCATAGGCGCAGGCGAGCGGGGAGTCGTCAAGACCCTCTATGTCATCGACGAAGCAGGCTTTTTTGAGCTTGTCGGAGAGCGGAATGCCGACCGCCGCCGAGGTGGGGCTGACATGCTTAAAAGAAGTGACCGCCGGGAGACCGAGAGCCTCTTTGAGCTCCTTGACGAGCTGCCAGGAGTTGAAAGCGTCGAGAAAGTTTATGTATCCGGGTCTGCCGCAGAGGATCTCTATGGGCAGTTCGCCGCCGTCCGCCATATAGATGCGCGAGGGCTTCTGGTTGGGGTTGCAGCCGTATTTGAGCTCGAATTCTTTCATTTTTATTCTCCTTTTCAAGCGTTCTTGTTTATGAGTCTGCTGTCTTCCGCACCGGTCACGAGATCGGTGTATCTGACATAGAGCGAGATTTTGTTGTCTGCATCGAGAGCGTTCCAAAGTGACTGCGTGAACTCGTCGATATCGTTCGGGATAGCCACTCTCTCCGGCTCGCCCTGAAAGGTGGGAATGGGGTTGCCGTCGCAGACATAGGTGTGGATGAAATGACCGAGACCTGCGAGCGGGGAATAAGAGAATGTGTATCTGTTGCACGCACTGCCCGCGGCGTCCGCGCTCTTGAGAATACTCATCTCATATGTGAAATCTTTGTTTTCAAATGTTAGCATGCCGCTGATTCTGGGGGTGAAGTTTGGCGCGTCCGGCTCAAACTCGCGGGTCTCAAGCGCGCTCTTGAACGAACCGCCTGATTTCAGCGCGTCGTTTATTGTATCCGTCTGATCGCCGTTTGTGACGATTATCTTGTTTTCGTAATTTCTGACTGCGGCGTAAATAATGAGACTCGGATCCTCTACTTTTGAAGCGTCGAACGGCTCGGTATAGAGCACTCCGCCGCGCTCGGTGAATATGCGGTTGCGGCTGTTTGCCGAGCGACCCATGATGAAATATGCGGTGCACGCCTTTGTGCCGTCGGCGCTCTTGCCGATGACGATGCCTCTGCCTACGTAGGAATTGCCCTCAATGAGCTTTGCTATGTCGTTGACTGCGTAAATATCCATTATTTTCCCTCCGCTTTTTTTCGGACTATCTCGTCCGATATTTTTTCGGCTGCCGCCGGGAGTATCTTCCATTCGGCGAGCCGCATGACTCTTTTCTGGAGCGTTTCGGGCGTGTCGCCGTCTCTGACTTTGACCGCCTTCTGCATGATTATTTCGCCGCCGTCGGGTATCTCGTTGACGAAATGAACCGTTGCGCCCGTCACTTTGACTCCTTTTTTCAGCGCCGCTTCGTGGACTCGCAGCCCGTAGAAGCCCTCGCCGCAGAACGACGGGATGAGCGACGGGTGGACGTTTATTATCCTGCGCTCGTATCTGCGCGTGAAGTCCGCGCTCAGTATGCTCATGTAGCCCGCGAGGACTATCAGGTCTATATTATTTTCTTCGAGTATTTCAATTATTTTTTCTTCAACGGCCGCCTGACTGCCGAATTCTTTCTTGCTGACCGTGACGCTCTTGATTCCCGCTTTCGCCGCGCGTTCGAGCGCGTAGGCGTTCGGGTTGCTCGAAACGACCAGCTTTATCTCGCCGTGCTCGATTATTCCGCTTTTCTGCGCGTCGATAAGAGCCTGGAGATTCGTTCCGCCGCCGGAGACAAAAACGGCGATTTCAGCTTTGCTTGCTTTCATTTTTTCTCCCTCCGATAAGAGTCAGCGCCGGCAGGAGCATTCCGCCGAGCGAGTTGCCGATAACAACAGCGAGCATGAACAGCGCGGCACTCAACGAGAGAATGCCCGATGCGCCGAAATAGAACGTGTCGGCTATCGAATGTTCAAATCCGCTTAGAATAAACACCGGCACGCAGAAGAGAATACCCAAAACAGTGTTCTTCTCTTTGTATGTGCTCACCGCAAGATACATCAGTATTCCGCAGAGAAATGCGCGGACAAGGGTCTGCCAAAAGGCTTGAGTGAGCTTGCCGGAGCAGATTGCAGCCGCCGTCTCGCCGAGCTGCGGCATAGAGACCCGCACGAGCATGCCCAGAAGAAATGTCGTTATAAGATTGCCGATGAGTATAACCGCGAGAGCGGCAAAATCACTCTTCTTGTGGCTCTCGATTATATATCCCACCCTGCCGGTGTAGAGCGCGTAGCCCTTGAGGCAGATGCAGAGCAGAGCCACCGAAAACAGCACCGCGCCGACATATCTGTTCTCACAAGCGAGAAATACACAGCCGCCGATGGAAATCAATACACCTGCGCAGACAGAACGCAGAAAGTTTTTCAGCATATCTCGATTTTCTCCGCAGACGAGACTATTTCGCCTATGATATAGGGCTTTTCACCCGAGGCTTTAAGAATGCCGAGCGCCTCGTCGGCGTCGCCCTTTGAAACGACTATGCTCATGCCGACACCCATGTTGAATGTGTTGAACATATCGCGCTCGCAGATATCTCCCGCCTTTGCGATGAGATCAAATATCGGCAGAACTTTTACCGCCGAGCGGTCTATCTTCGCGCCGAGCGAGTCGGGGATGCTTCTCGGGATGTTTTCATAGAAGCCGCCGCCCGTGATGTGGGATATGCCCTTGATTTTTATCTTTTCGAGCAGGGCGAGAACGGGCTTTACATATATCTTTGTCGGCGTGAGCAGAGTCTCGCCGATGCTCTTGCCGCCGAGCTCGTCAACGGGGATGGTGAGATTGCGGTTTTCAACATCAAAAACTTTTCTCACGAGCGAGAAGCCGTTTGAATGAACGCCGCTCGAGGGGAGCGCGATTATAACATCGCCGGGGGTCATTGTTTTATTGTCAATAATTCTGTCCTTGTCGACAACGCCCGTGCAGTAGCCCGCGAGGTCGTATTCGTCTATCGGATAAAATCCGGGCATCTCCGCGGTCTCGCCGCCGATGAGCGCCGCGCCCGACTGAACGCAGCCCTCGCAGACGCCGCTGACAATGTCCGCTATCCTCTCGGGATAGTTCTTGCCGCAGGCTATGTAATCGAGGAAGAACAGGGGCTTTGCGCCGCAGCAGATTATATCGTTGACGCACATAGCCACGCAGTCGATGCCGACTGTGTCGTGCTTGTCCATGAGAAAGGCTATCTTGAGTTTCGTGCCGACTCCGTCGGTGCCGCTGACGAGTACGGGCTTTGATATGCCCGTCAGGTCGAGCTCAAACAGACCGCCGAAGCCGCCTACATCCGAGCATACGCCCGAGGTGAGCGTGCGCGCGATGTGCTTTTTCATAAGCTCCACTGCCTTGTATCCCGCGGTTATGTCAACGCCCGCGTCGGCGTATACATCGGACTTTGATATCTCGTTCATGTTTTAAACCTCCGAGTTGAGTTCTGCCGAAACGGCGGCGTCCTTTTCGAGGACTGCTTTGGCGTCGGCGGCGCGTTTTCTTCAAGCTTCTTTGCAAGCTCCGGCTCGCTCAGCGCGAGTATCTGAGCCGAAAGCAAAGCGGCATTGGCTCCTCCGTTTATCGCAACAGTCGCAACGGGTATGCCGGAGGGCATCTGTACTGTTGAAAGGAGGGCGTCAATGCCGTCGAGAGTATTGGATTTGCAGGGAATGCCGATAACGGGCAGGGTGGTGTTCGCCGCAATGGCTCCGGCGAGATGTGCCGCCATGCCTGCTGCGGCTATAATGACCCCGAAGCCGTTTTCCTTTGCCGAGCGGGCAAAAGTCATGGCCTCGTCGGGCGTTCTGTGTGCCGAATAGACGTGCGCTTCAAACGGGATGCCGAGCGCGCGCAGGGTGTCTGTCGCTTTTCTGATGACGGGCAGGTCGCTGTCGCTGCCCATTACTATACCGACTTTCTTCATTTCATACCTCCTGAAAAAATCAAAAAGGGCACACTCCGAGAATGTATCTCAGGTGTGCCCAGACGGTCGGCTGAAAAAGAGTTTTTCTGTTCCCTTGCAGTGCTCTGCAATAATCCGTCAGTCGCAGAAAACTCATCTGTATTGTACCTAAAGTATACCAAATACAAGACCTTTCAGTCAAGGCGCATCGGAGAACTTTTTTACTTTCGCTCTTTGTCACAATAAATGCATCTGCACGCGCCGCCGTTTGCGTCAAAAGTCTTAAAAATGCTTCTGACATCCGGCTCGCATACGCTGATGCAGGCAGGGTTGTCACAATGGTATTTGTCGTATATATACTGTGGCTCCTCCGCCTTTTCGGGCCGAACCTCGTTTGGTATGAGCCCGAGCAGCTTCATTATCAGCGCCATGCGCATGAACTTGCCGCACCGAGTCTGCTCAAAATACTTCGCGCGCGGGTCGGAGTCCACCTCGGGCGATATCTCGTTGACTCGCGGCAGGGGATGCAGCACGCACATGTCGCTCTTTGCAAGGCTCATCTTCTCCTTGTCGAGGACATATATGCCGTTGAGACGCTGATACTCCGCATCGTCCGTGAAACGCTCGCGCTGGATGCGGGTCATATAGAGTATGTCGAGCTTCGGCATCGCCTCTTCGAGCGAGCGGCACTCCTCGTATCGAAGCCCGCTTCCCTCGAGATAGTCGTCAATAACGAACTGCGGCAGGCGCAGCTCCTCGGGGGAGATGAGCACGAACTTTACATTCTTGTATCTCGCCATCGCGGCTATGAGCGAGTGGACGGTTCTGCCGTATTTCAGGTCGCCGCAGAGTCCTATTGTAAGATTGTCAAACGTACCCTTTTCGTGGTGAATGGTCAGCAGGTCGGCGAGCGTCTGCGTGGGATGAAAATGCCCGCCGTCGCCGGCATTTATCAGCGGCACCGCCGTGTGCATGGATGCAACTACCGGCGCGCCCTCTTTCGGGTGGCGCATGGCGATTATATCCGCGTAGCCGTTGACTACCTCTATCGTGTCGGCAATCGTCTCGCCTTTGACGGCGGAGCTTGAGTCCGCGCCGGAGAAGCCTATCACCTGACCGCCAAGCGAGAGCATCGCGCTCTCGAAGCTGAGTCTTGTGCGCGTCGAGGGCTCAAAGAACAGCGTGGCAAGTATCTTGTGGCGGCAGACCTCGTTGTATTTTTCTGGCTGAGCCATGATGTCGTCTGCGACGGCTATCAGCTGGTCGATCTCCCCGGCGGAGAGGTCGAGGATGTTTATTATGCTCCTCATTTTGCACCACCGATCCAGCTCTCGTCCGAGGGATTGTTGCGGAACGCTATAAGTCTGTTTACATCCTCGGGCTTTATATATCCCTCCTGAGCCGCGACTTCGGAAAGCACGTCGAGGTTAGTAAGGCTCACATTCTTTACATCCGCCGCGGCGAGTCTTTCAAGACCCTTTTTCATTCCGTAGGTGAAGATGCTGACTATTCCGAGCACCTCCGCACCCGCTTCGCGCAGAGCGTCGACGACTTCGATAACGCTGCCGCCCGTCGAGATAAGATCTTCGACCACGACGACTTTCTGACCCTTTTCGAGCTTGCCCTCGATGCGGTTCTGTCTGCCGTGATCCTTGTTGCCGGAGCGGACATAGCCCATCGGCAGATTCATCAAATGCGCAGTTATCGCTGCATGGGCGATGCCGGCGGTCGAAGTGCCCATGAGAACTTCAGCCTCCGGATAGTTTTCTTCGATGAGCTCCTTGAGCCCGGTTTCAATATCCGTGCGAACCTCGGGCGCCGTGAGCGTCAGGCGGTTGTCGCAGTAGACGGGGCTTTTTATTCCGCTCGCCCATGTGAACGGCTTATCGGGGCTCAGAAACACTGCCTGTATTTCAAGAAGATCTTTTGCGATTTTTCTGCTTGTCTCAGTCATTTTCTTTTCTCCTTCAGTCAACAAATTCTTTTATGCATCTCTCGTATGCCGCGACGGGGTCGGGCGCTGCGGTTATCGGTCTGCCGACGACGATGTAGTCGGAGCCGATTTTCTTCGCCTGCTCGGGCGTCATGACTCGCTTTTGGTCGCCTATGTCGCCGTCCGCAAAGCGAACGCCGGGCGTGACGGTCAAAAACTTTTTGCCGCATATGTCGTGGACTTTCTGCGCCTCGAGCGGGGAGCAGACAACGCCGTCAAGCCCCGCATTCTTCGCGGTCTCGGCGTAGTGCATGACTACCTTATCTATCGGCTCTTTTATCAGCAGATCGCGCTCCATCGCCTCCTGATCGGTGGAGGTCAGCTGGGTCACGGCGATCAGCAGGGGGCGCGTGCCGTCCGGGCGGGTCAGCCCCTCGAGAGCCGCCTCCATCATGCGCGAGGTGCCCGCGGCGTGGAGGTTGCACATATCGACATCGAGCCGCGAGAGTACAGCCATGCTCTTCTTGACCGTGTTCGGGATATCGTGAAGCTTGAGGTCGAGGAATATCTTGTGTCCGCGCGCCTTTATCTCGCGGACTATCTGCGGACCCTCGGCGTAGAACAGCTCCATGCCGATCTTGACGAACGGCTTTCTGCCCTCGAATTTGTCGAGAAAGTTCAGCGCGGTTTCCTTGTCTGCAAAGTCGCAGGCGATTATCACATCTTTACCCATTGTGTGCTCCTCCTATGATGTCCTTGAGTTCATTTATATTATACTTGTCCGCAGCCGCGGGCAGGGCTTCGACTGTTTTTTTGCATATGAACGGGTCAACGAGGTTTGCTGCGCCTATTTCGACCGCCGTCGCTCCGGCGAGCATCATCTCGATAACATCCTCGGCGGATGATACGCCGCCCATGCCGACTACGGGTATGTTGACAGCCGACGAGACCTGATAGACCATCCTCAGCGCCACGGGGAATATCGCACTGCCGGAGAAGCCGCCCATCGTGTTCGCTATCACGGGCTTTTTTGTTCGCAGGTCTATCCTCATGCCGAGCAGGGTGTTTATCAGGCTGATTCCGTCCGCCCCCGCGTCCTCGCAGGCTTTCGCAATGCTAACAATGTCTGTGACATTGGGCGAGAGCTTTATGATAACCGGCTTTTTCGTGACCGCCTTGACGGCTTTTGTAACCTGCGCCGCCGCCTTCGGGTCTGTGCCGAAGCTCATTCCGCCGCCGTGCACGTTCGGACAACTGACATTGACTTCGAGCCAGCCGACCTGCTCCTGACTGTCGAGCTTTTCGCAGGTGTAGGCGTATTCGTCGATCGAAAATCCGCTGACATTCGCCATGACTTTTTTGTTAAAGCATTTCTTGAGCCTCGGGAGCTCTTCGCTTATAACTTTGTCGACGCCGGGATTCTGAAGCCCGACGGCGTTTATCATGCCGGAGGTGCACTCCGCTATTCTCGGGGTCGGATTGCCGAAACGCGGCTCTTTCGTCGTGCCCTTGAACGAAAAAGTTCCGAGGCAGTTTATGTCATAGAGCTCAGCAAATTCGTATCCGTAGCCGAATGTGCCCGATGCCGGGATAACGGGATTGTCGAGCTCTTCGCCGCAAAGATTTACGCTCAGTCTGCCCATATTATCTCCTCGCTTTCCATTACGGGACCCTCTTTGCAGATCCTCTTGTTGCCCGTGAGTGTCTTGCATGAGCAGCCCATGCACGCGCCGAATCCGCAGCCCATGCGCTCTTCGAAGCTGTATTGCCCGGGCGTTTTCATGATTTTGTGCATCGCGCGGAACATCGGCTCGGGTCCGCAGGTGTAGAAGAATGTGTATTGCAGATTTTTTATAACGTCCGTGACAAAGCCCTTTGTGCCGTAAGTGCCGTCGGCGGTCGCGATATGCACGTCCGCGCCGAGCGCACGGAATTCGTCCTCATAGAACACATCATCTTTTGAGTTGAAACCGAGCACTACAGTGACATTTTTGCCCTCTGATATAAGCTCCCTGCAGAGCATATACATCGGCGGAACTCCGACTCCGCCGCCGACGAGCAGTGGACTGCCGCCGCTTATTTTTGTGTTGTATCCGTTGCCGAGCCCCGTCAGCAGGTCGAGATTTTCGCCCGCTGTCATGCGGCTCATCTGCTCCGTGCCGCGCCCGACTGCCTTATATATCAGCGTCAAATTATCTCCGACGCAGTCGCAGACCGATATCGGGCGGCGCAGGAAAAATCCGTCAAGCTTTATGTTCACGAACTGTCCCGGTGCGGTTATCGCCGAGGTGTCGCCCGAGAGCGTCATTTTAAATATGTCGCGCGCGATTTTTTCGTTTGAAGTTATCTTGAAAATACTCTGTTTCATGCTCTATCCTCCGCCTTGTAAACTACTTTTCCATTATGCACCGTCAGCAGACATCTGCCGAATACCTCGCGCCCCGCGAACGGTGTGGCGCGTCCCATCGAAAGAAAATCTTCCGGGTCTATTTTATACGCTTCGCTTATATCAAACACCGCGAAGTCATTATTTGTGTCTATCCCGAAGCGCTCTTTCGGCTTGAAGCTCATCAGCTCAACGAGCCTGTCGAGCGTTATGATATTTTTTGTCACAAGCTCTGTGTAGAGCACCGGAAACGCGGTTTCGAGCCCGACAACGCCCATGAGACTCTTTTCGAGTCCGCGCCCTTTTTCTTCTGCGCTGTGCGGCGCATGGTCGGTCGCCATCATGTCTATCGTGCCGTCTTTTATGCCCTCTATGAGAGCCTTTTTATCTTCGCGGCTTCTCAGCGGCGGGTTCATCTTGAATCGCCCGTCCTCCTGCATGTCCTCGTCGCAGAGCACGAGATAGTGCGGCGCGGTCTCGCAGGTCACATCGACTCCGCGCGCCTTCGCCTGCCTTATCAGCTCAACGCTCTCCTTTGTCGAAATGTGGCAGACGTGATATGCGCAGCCCGTCTCCTCCGCAAGGCGCAGGTCGCGCTCGATTTGCTTGTATTCGCTCGCGCTCGAAATGCCCCTGTGCCCGTGCATTCTTGCGTATTCGCCGTCGTGGATATATCCGCCGAAGAGCAGGGAGTTGTCCTCGCAGTGTGTGGCGATTATTTTGCCGAGCCTCTTGGCGGCGGCCATCGCCTCTCTCATCATTTCGTCATTCTGAACGCCTTTTCCGTCGTCGGAGAACGCGCAGACTTTGTCGGACATAGCTTCCATGTCTGCGAGCTTTTCGCCTTTTTCGCCGACGGTTATCGCGCCGTAGGGCAGAACTTTTATCGCCGCGCCGCGCTTTATCGCGTCCAGCTGAACTTGCAGATGTTCCGCGCTGTCCGGCACGGGGTCGAGGTTCGGCATCGTGCAGACCGCCGTGTATCCTCCGTGCGCCGCGGCGGCAGAGCCGGAAGCGATGGTTTCTTTATAAGAAAAACCCGGCTCTCTGAAATGCACATGAACATCACAAAGACCGGGCACAATAATATATTTTTTTGAAATAACGGGCGAAAGACCTCCGTCGGCAAGGAACTTTTCCGCAAAGGCTCTTATTTTTTCGTATCTGCAAGCGAAGTCGTGCGTCATTTTTGCGTCTCC
>OJKW01001060.1_pt1 | contig 16974 bp, 14 predicted proteins | sample 1596591 | NCBI WGS metagenome assembly OJKW01 (sample SAMEA4350166, study PRJEB24818) | metagenome | biome: human; feature: gut; material: faeces | place: Denmark | collected 2013-09
GTGATGTATTGATGCCCGCCGGAAGATCTCTAATTTTCTCCAACATATCTACGGATTGTAAGGCATATTCAATTTGATCAGAAGACACCACCCTTCCCAGCGCAACATTGTCTTTGATAGAAAAAGGATACAAGGTATAATCCTGAAACAGTACAGAAAACGCTTTCCTTAATGACGTTATATCATAGCGATTAATATTTATGCCGTTGATTTTAATTTCTCCAGCTTGAGGAGTGTATAGCTTCAGCAATAGTTTAATAATTGTCGTTTTCCCGGCGCCATTATTTCCAACTATCGCTATATGTTCGCCTCGAGAAATTGTGAAAGTTACATCTTTAAGTGCTGGAATGTTAGAATTTGGATAAGTAAATGATACATTCTTGAATTCTATTTGCTCCACATCTAAAAGATGAACACTATCCTCGACAGAGTGTTCTTTTGGCTTTATACCCATGAAAAATAGATAGTCATTAATATATAAATCGTTTGCATATAAGGCGTTATATGTCTCAAACAAAGAGGCAATGGAGCTTTTCAACGAATTATATGAGTTCAAGGATACAAAGAAATCGCCAACTAAAATATGTCCTTGATATGCCTTGTATATAAAATACGATGAAATAATGAGCATCTCTAAATGTGAAAGGACAGAAAGTATAAGCGTAATAACACTCAACTTATTTTGTGTTTCTTTTATATTGGTGATTAAAGAATCGGTTGCCTCAGTTTTTTTTGAAAATACATAATCTTTTAATGAGTTTACTCTAATGTCTCGCATAAATTGTGGGACGTAAAACAGTCTATAGAGATAATTTAACTGACGGTTATCTCTCGCAACATGCTGATGATAATCATATTGTATTTTTTTCCTTTTTTTGTCGATTAGTAATTGTGTAATTATAACAGCTGCCATGATCAAAAGAACAGTCTTGTTCATCCAAAGCAAAACTGTAAAAACAAGTGCAATCTGAGTCACCGAGCTTACGACACCTAAAAATGCGTCAATAGATGCATGTACGATGGTGCAACAATTATCAAACACAATAGAGTATTTATCATAGAAGCCAGAATCATCAAAGTTCTCCAACTCTAAAGAGAAACTTTTATTCAGGAATTCATCAAGAACTTTCGCATTGATTATCTCCTTTCTTTCAGAAAAAAATGGCGAAAGAATTCTTTCTAGTATACTCCCTAATACGTTAATCCCAAACGCCACAGCTAGTATGATAAAAGATACTTTGATTTCTCCTGAAATAACAGCCTCGATTAGATATTTGGGAGCAATAATATTTAGCACAGTAATTGTACTTCCAAATAGTACCCAAAACAGCTGAAGGGCGAAATATGTATGGTCAAGTCGAACGCCTTTTAATAATAGGGAACTATTCCTTTTCAATACGCGAAATAGCTTTTTTAAGTTCATCTTTAAAGCGCTCCAATACTTGTTTTTCAAAGACACCCTTTATTTTGTAACAACCAGATGAATGATAGTTGTTTTGATCACAATAGGTTGCTCCGACACACCCTCCGCCGCATACGGGTAAATACACACAATTCCTGCACTCATCAATATTATATGGATTTCTTGTCATCCAGTCAAAGTAAGCGTAAGTTGTATCAATAACCTCTCCACCGATACCAAGCCGTGCGATTCTGTGCTTCTCCTCATTCACAAAGTCCCAACACTTATAAATGTTTCCGTTTGGAGCTATAGTAAAAGCAGAATCAGAATATAGACCACAATATAAATACCGTTTAAATGGGCTTAAAAAAACTGAGAAGCCACGAGATTCTGCCCCTTTCCAAAGAGGATAAAGGATGTCTCCAAGCTCTTCCTCTAAAAAGCAGTTGCTTTTGTATGAGGCGCATGATTCAGTAGAGCCTTTTACGATACCAAAATCCACTGGACATATTGACAGACCCTCTTGTTTCAAGAAATCAAGTAACTGAAATGTTTTCGATATATTAGTCTTATCAATATTAATTCTAATTATTGGATTATTTAAGCCATCCCGTGCGACTATTCTCTTAATTCCAGCTAATACTTCGTCAAAAGAACCTTTTCCGCTTTTGTAAATTCGCCTACTGTCGTGTATTTCTTTCAACCCATCTAATGTTATTTGCACATATTGGCAGTTATATCGCTCCAGAATATCAAGATTCTGGTCAGTACAAAGAATCCCATTTGTTACGATTTGTGTTACAAATTCTCTCTTGGTTTCATGGCAGAACTGCTTTACACGATCTAGAAAACTAATATTGTCCGATAAAGTCAACAGGGGCTCACCACCAAATAGCCACAAGGACACCATTGATGACCTGCGGGATTCAGCTTGTGTTTTTATAAAATCAAAAAGATTGTCTCTGGTTGCAGAGCTTAGTGACTCATTAGATTTTTCACCTGCTCCTTCATAGCAGTAAACACATCTCAAATTACAGGACATCGTGAGTAAAATAGTAAGAGATAAAACAGAATTTTCAAATCTTTCTTTTTCATAAAAATAGCTGAAAACGCGTGCCTCATCATAGGAATCATCAGAAATAATTATGCCAGCGTCAAGGAACTGTTTTTTTGTTTCTTCATCAAATGCAGAGAAATCTTTTCTGGTGATTGACTCAGCAACAGATAAATCAACTAAAAAAGTGCCTCCAGAGAGGGTATTGCATACTAAGCATTTGCCAGCAGATAGCGAATCGTCAGAAATGACCAGATTGTATTTTGAGTACTTCATTGTCTCCTCCATTTTTATTATACTGGGTTAGCTCATGAATCACTTCATGGGCTAACCCAGTACGGAAAAAATTACTTCACTGAACAAGTACGCGTTTTGCAAGCACCACCGTGTGCAGCACAAGCATTGCCTCCGCAAGCACCACCGTGTGCGCCACAAGCCTTGGCCCCACAAACACCTCCATTTGCTGCGCACGCGTCCGCCGCACAGAATCCAGCCTTTGTCCCGCATGTATTTACTCCACATGCACTAGCATTTGCCCCGCAAAGATTTAACCCGCATGCCCCGGCATTAGCAGCACAGGCATTAGGAACACACGCACTTAGATTTGCGGGACAAAGAACTTGTGGTTCACACTGACCGTTGCTGCCCGAATAGGCATTCCCAATATATGTTATTTTGTTCGCCATAACTATCTCCTTTCAAGAGCTATTACTTCTTAAAAGCGCCACATGCCTTTGCACCGCATGCACCAGCGTTAGCACCACATGCTTTTGCGCCACATGCACCAGCGTTAGCACCACACGCTTTTCCACCGCACGCTCCTATATTTGCAGGACAGCCATCCGTTCCACATGCACCACCTTTAACCCCACAACCGTTAGCACCACATGCCCCGGCATTTGCCCCGCAAGCATTAAATGCACAGGCTCCAATGTTGGCGCCACATGCATTTGTAACACAAGCACTCACATTAGCAGGGCAAAGAACCTGAGGTTCACACTCGCCATTAGAAACAGAATACGCGTTGCCTAAGTAGTACGTTGATGAAACACTCATTAAAATTCCTCCTTGTTTGCGTTTCTTTTAAGTCGTAAAAAATTTTAAGAAATCTTAAAACCACCCCCACTACAGACGAAAGATATCCTTCTGTTCGATTATTTCTTTTAGGATACGAAATGAACATAACCTTTGGTTGAATGTGGCCGTACCCAAAACGGTTGTTTGTTCATGCAATGCTTCGCCCACAATACTAATCAAGAATAGCACAAAGCATTACGTGGTTTATTACAATAATACAAGATGATAGTAATATTTCCATTTGTTTTTGAATATATCTTTTCGTTTGAAATCATTGTGTTCAGTTGTAGGTAGTGGTATAATAAGCGCAGGAGGAACTGATATGAATCCTGTTTTATATGTTTTACTTGTAGAAGATGACCTACAGGCGTGTAACGAAATAGAGAACTACATATATTCCTTGGAGGATATTGAGCTTGTTGGCATAACAAACAATGCTTCCAGGGCACTTCAAATTGTTCTAGATACAACTCCCGACGCGATTATTCTTGATTTAGAGTTGCACTATGGTAGCGGTAGTGGGTTGTCTCTGCTTCAATCGTTGCAAACGGAAATGGTGGACAAACGTCCATATGTTGTGGTAACAACAAACAATTCTAGTGCAATCACTTACGAAGCTGCCCGGCAGTTCGGTGCAGACTATATTTTTGCCAAGCACCAGGAGGACTACTCATCCCAAAACGTAGTTGATTTTCTGAGGATGCTGAAAAACGTGATTCGTAAGCAACGCCTTCGGTCGATGGAAAGCACCTCTCCTATCGAAAGCTCGGAGCAAATCCAGAAGCGAATTACCAGAAAGATTTGCGCTGAGTTAAATGCAATAGGCATAAGTCCAAAAGCGGCTGGGTATCCCTATCTTGTTGAGGCAATACAACTTGCTATGAAAAAGAACACGCCGAATCTGTGTAACATAATTGGCGGACAATATGGCAAGACTGCATCTAGTGTGGAACGAGCTATGCAAAACGCGATTGCAAAAGCATGGAGAACCACTCCTATTGATACTCTTCTTGCTTTTTATACAGCGAAAATCAACTCATCAAAAGGCGCACCCACACTAACTGAGTTTATTTATTACTATGCGAACAGAATAAAGAACTCATACTAAGTCCAAGTATTTTTCCAGAATTATCTGCCAGGCAAGCGGCAATAATTATCATATACCGAACCATTTTATCAATTCCCAAATCCAATCCATCCGAGCACCTCCTTTTGCAAGTTTTTATTTTAGGATAGGTGTTTAGCGCAAGAAATTCGATTTGTTTTTGTCTGCAATTTTACGTTTGTATTTGTTGTATTATGGGGGGGTAGAAGCAAATGGTAGCAATGATGAAGTATATGGTTATCATTTTGTGTAGTGCTTATACAACTCGGAAGATAATAAATGCTAGAGAGCGCCCGAATTTAATCAGGGTGCTTCTCGCACCACTCTTTTTCTTGGGGAGCAGTTTGATCGTTTGCTTGCTGCGCCTATATATCCCATCCGTAAGTATTCTTGCAATGGTCGGTCTTTCTATCTGTGCGCATATGTATTTTTTTCATATAACAATAAGCACATCAATCGCTGCAACAATTATCAGCTATGGAATTACATATCTCGAATATTTGGGCGGCGTTCTCTTTTTGATTATCCTTTTGCGCGTTTTTCCATCACTTAGTGTTGCTTCGGAGATATTTCAGGCAATCATTATATCGTTAGTCCAAGTTTCTTTTGCGCTTTTACTTTTCGGGATAAAATGTTTTTCGCATGGGTTACCATTTTTATCCGATTCACAATATGGAGACCTTGGTGTCTATTTAAGCACCTCAGTGTTGATGGCAGTGTCATTTTTGGGCATGAAACTTCCAAACCACTATATTACCGCAGTGATTGCGTATACTCTTTTTATCCTAGGGATGATTCTTTGGCTTTGGTACAAAAGCCGTATTACGCAGGAGTATTGGAAGAAAATACGGGAACGCGAACAGCAGGAATTACATGAGCAAATTGCAGTATTAAAAAAAGAAAATGATGCTTTATCGGCCATCATCCACAAGGATAACAAACTTATTCCTGCGTTAGATTTGTCTGTGAAAACGTTTCTATCATCAGTTGCACAAAATGACTGCCGCAAGGAATGTATTAAATCTGCACAAGTAATCATTGAGCAAATCGAAGGTCTTTCAAGCGAACGATCAGGAGCTGTAAAAAGCTATAAACAAGCATCTGCTCCAAGTGTTAAAACAAGTGCCCCTATGATAGATGCGCTATTATCGTTTATGTTGCATAAGGCAAAGCTCTCGAATGTGCAGATTTCATTTTCCTTACCAAACGAAATTAAAAAATTGATAGATAACGTCATATCTGAGCAAGATATGGCCGCTTTTAGCTGATCTTATTGACAATGCTATTATTGCTGCTAGGCATAGCACTCAGGAAAAACGCGTATATGTTGAAATTGGAAAAGACAAAGACGAGTACGATACATTTTTTGTTCAAGTCAGCGATAGCGGCATCCCTTTCTCGCAAGAAGTCCTGGACAAATTGGGAACTCAAAGAATTACAACGCACAGAGATACTGGTGGAAGCGGCATAGGAATGATGACGATATGCGAGATTTGTAAGAAATGCGAAGCGAGCTTCTCTATTTCTCCTTATCCAAACAGCTCACCATATACAAAAGCCGTTAAGATCTGCTTTGATCGTAAAAACAGCTTTCACATTCAGGGTGCTAACCGCTCGTGACGCATGATCCGGATGTTGGCAAGCAAGGTCTTTTGGAGCCAAAAGACACCAGGCGGAGACTCTGACGAGTCCCCGCCTTTTGTTTGATGGGGCGTTCCCCATACCCCCTGTAACACAGATTTCATCTGTGGCTGCGCGACGTGCCATCGCTATTTTTCCTCGCGCTGCCGCTCGGTGGTCTGCCGGTTCTGCTCGTCCAGCCCCAGCAGACAGGCGGCGTTGGCCTTGTGGATCAGCAGCTCCCGCATCCGCTCCTGCGCCCGGTGGTACTCGGCGTAGGCCGCCTTTTTCTCTGCCATGAGCCTTGCAAATTCTTCGTTCATGCTCCTGACCGTAGGCAGCTTTTTCAGACCGAACGCATCAAAGGCTTTCTTCGCCGCCTTGTGGATGAGGATATCTCCCTCATGCTCCGCAAGGTATTTTTTCGAGTACCCCGCCTTGCGGTAGCCGGTGTAAACGCTGCGCGTCCTGGAATAGTTCATGATGTGCGTCCGCAGGGTCTGTATCTCGCCCATCCGTGCTTCCGCCGCCTTTATGGCCGCCTTCAAATCATAGAACTGCTTCTCCGCATCGGCGGCTGCATTGACAAGTGCGTCGAAATCGGCAAAGCCCTTTTCCTCCAGATATATCAGCGTCTTTGCCATCTGCTTGAGCTTTACCACCTTCATCGCCTGATCGTAGCGGTAGCCTTTTCCTGCGTTGAGCTTCGCCTCAATATCGGAAATCAGCGTGGCGCGCTCCCTGCGCTTCGGATATTTTTTCCTGACGAAGGGCTTGTGCGTTCTGTTTCCCGCAAGGACGGCGCGCAGCTCCTGCTCGGAATATCCCTCGCCCAGGGACTCCAGGCGGATGCTCTGTTTCCGGTTTTCGTGCCGCAGCGACAGTTTGCCCTTTCGGGCGACGGAATAGCCGGAATCCTTCAAAAGCGCCAGCAGCGCATCGAAGTCCCCGGGCTGCTTTTCAAGCGCCGCGTCTATTGCCATGCGCAGAAGATCGCGGTTGGAGAACTTGTCGTGACCGCCGCGCCATTTGTTGTAGCTCATCCCGTGTTTCTGCGGATTCTCCACTGCGGACAGCGCGGTAGCTGCCGATGAAGTTCTTGAACTTTTTCGTACAGTCCAGCGCCGTGGAGTTCCAGTAGATGTGGTTGTGAATGTGTTTTTTGTCGGTGTGGGTGCAGACGAGGAAAGCGTGCCTGCCCTTTAGGAAACGCTTGGCAAATTCATAGCCGATGCGGTTGGCCTCCTCCGGCGTAACCTCTCCCGGCTTAAAGGACTGCCGTACCTGATAGGCGATGACGTCGCTTTCCTGCACCCGTCCGGTCAGCTCCCGGTACTCCCGCTTGGACAGGGCAAATTCGGAAACGGCGGTCTCCGGCTCGCAGGCGAACGCGGAGATCAGCGCACCGCCCTCAGTCTTATCCGGGTTCATGCCGTACTCCGTCCGGTCGGCAAGGCACTTCGCCAGCGTCTTGCCCTTGTTTAAGTGCATGGGCATGATTCGTGTGGTCGCCATATTCCCTTGTGTCCGGTGCACCGGATGCATATGCAGAAGGAGCGAGGAACGCAATCATAATCAGCGCCGCAAGAAAGCATTGGAGGGTCTTGTATCTCATCAGTCTTTCTATAGGGTCATTACTCTATCGTCAGTCTAAAATCACAGCAGTCTCCGCCCTGTCCGAGCGTCTTTGTCCGTCCCCATTTGAGCTTCGGATGCATATGCCCGTAGGCCTCGTCATCTGCGCGGCAAAAGCCGGCCACAATCTCCGGGCAGCCGTATTTCACACAGGTGTCCTGATAGGGGCAGGCCAGCATGTCGAAGCACATTTCCTCTTGCTCTGTTCGTATCCAATTAGCCCGAAAACCGCAGTCCTCTCCAAAGGAGCTTTTTGTCATTTTGGCAAAGAACCTCGGCACCAGCTTATACAGACCCGGTATCTTCATTGCCCCTTGGATTTTTGCACCAACGCCCGCTGCCCGCTTTTCATAATATCTATTCAGAAAAGCCGCCGCTTCCTCACGGGAGATTCCGTTTCCCGTCATGGCGTCAAAGGCGGCGATGGCAGGATAGATGCGTTTTCTCGTATGCATATACATCTTTTTCGGCTCGTCGGCGTTTTCATCCACGATTTCCGCATAACGCCTCCATGCATCTTCTATGATCGCGTCTGTCTTTTCCACGCCATACTGTTTTTCCATTGCAGATACCGCTCCGGTCAAGTATCTTTTGTCTAACCTTCTATCCATGTGCTTTCCCGCCTTTCAGCGTCCAGCCGATTGCCTGGCTGCGCATTCCCACAAAGCGCCTGTACAGGCCGTCTTCGCGCATCAGTTCCCTGTGGTTTCCGCGTTGAACGATCCTGCCGTTCTCCAGCACGATGATTTGATCTGCCGTGCGCACGGTGGACAGACGGTGGGCAATCATCAGGATCGTTTTGCCTTTTGTCAGCTCCCGGATGGCCTTTTGCAGCTCCTGCTCGTTTTCGGGATCCACGCTGGCTGTGGCTTCATCCAAAATGACGATGGGTGCGTCCTTCAGAATTGCCCTTGCAATGGAGATTCGCTGCTTTTCCCCGCCGGAGAGGCTGGAACCGCCTTCGCCGATCTTTGTCTGATAGCCGTCGGGCAGCGTCATGATAAAGTCATGGCAGCAGGCTTTCTTTGCGACCGCTATGATTTCATCCTCGCTCGCGTCCGGTCTGCCAAACCGGATATTGTTCTCGACGGTGTCCTCAAAAAGATACACATTTTGAAATACGATGGCGAAATTCTTTAGAAGGCTGCCGCTGGTATATTCCCGCACATCCCGGTCGCCGAGCGTGATCTGTCCTTCCTTCACATCCCAGAAACGGGCAATCAGACCGACCAGCGTGGTTTTTCCGGCGCCGGAGGGACCAACAATGGCGCAGGAGCTTCCCTGGGGTACGCTTAAGCTGATTTGATGTAATACCTCCTTTTCCCCGTATCCAAAGGACATATTCTTCACTTCGATATTGAAATTTTCCGGCACAAGATCAGCCCCGTTTTCGTCCAGGGATGGAATGTCCATGATGTTATCCAGCCGGTCCAGAGAAGCCTCCACCGCGCGGGCAATGGAGGACATACTGCCCGCCACCTCCACGGCGGCATAGATCATGAAGCTGGACACAAGAAGCAGCAGGCACTTCTCCGGCGTGATGCTTCCTCCTGCCAAAAGATAGGGCGCAAAAACCAGAATAGCCGCCCGTGCGAGCTTGAACACCGTCTGATAGAGCGCCGTCATTTTGGAAAACGCCTTTTCAAGCACGATATTTGCCTCTTTGCTTTCCTCAATTGCGGCGTCAACTGCTTTTCCGGTGCGTTCCGCCAGCCCAAACGCCTTGACTACGCCCATGCCCTGCACATATTCCAAAACGGCAGTGACCAGGCCAGCCTGGGCGGCCTGACGGCGGGGCGCGTATTTCCTGCCGACCTTGCCGATAAGCGAATAAACAATGAGCGCCACAGCAAGTCCGGCCAAAGAAATCAGCCCGATCCGCCACTCATAGATCATAAGCCAAACGCCAATCACGATGGCGTGGATAAACCCGCCCGCCACATTTTCCATAATGGTAACGGACTGCTGCTCCAGATCACCAAGTGTGGTCGTCACCGCCGCAGTGATATCCCCGAGCCTGTTTTCATTGAAATAGCCCATAGGCGCCCTTTTCAGGCGTTCGCCGATCTCCATGCGCTTTTCCGACCCGAACGCGAAGCTGCCAAGAGTTCTGGCATTGGCTGAGAGATTGACAAATACAATTCGCCCTACAATGGAAACAATCATGATGCCAAGCGAAATCCAGATTGTGCTTTCAGGCATAACATCGCCGGAAAGCTGCTTCAGGATTCCTGTGAGCACCGTTAGAATGGCCATGATTGGGATCATCTCAAAGAATGAGCTGACAAGGTATGCAAGAAAAGAGCGGATAAGACGCTTCTTCTGTAAGCCCGAGAACAACAAAAGTCTTTGAAACAACCTTATCATCACGCCACCTCCTCTGCGGTATCCTTGCCCTGCATATGGGCTTTCCATAATTCCTTGTATAGATTGCTTGTTTCAAGAAGCTCCTCATGGGTTCCTTCCGCAGCGACATTTCCTTTATCCACGACAAGGATCTTGTCTGCTTTTGTAATGGTAGACAGCCGATGCGCAATGACAATTAAAGTTTTTCCTGCTACAAGCCCTGCGATGGATGCTTGAATAACGGCCTCATTTTCAGGATCAGTAAATGCCGTGGCTTCATCCAGCACCACGATCGGGCTATTCTTTAGGATTGCCCTTGCAATGGCGATACGCTGCCTTTCTCCGCCGGAGAGGTGGCTTCCCGCATCGCCCGCCAGCGTATCATAGCCCTCCGGCAGAGCGGCGATGAAATCGTGACAGCTCGCTTTTTTTGCCGCTGCTTCGATTTCTGCGTCTGTGGCCTCCGGTTTTCCGATACGAATGTTTTCCCGGATAGACAGGTGGAACAGGAAGTTATCCTGTGATACATATGAGACAAGCTCCATTATCTGAGGGAGAGGAATGTTCCGCACGTCCACGCCGCCAATACGGACGCAGCCGCTCTCCGCCTCCCAGAAGGAAGCGATGAGCCGCGCAATGGTAGATTTACCGGAGCCGGAGGGACCCACAATGGCCGTCATACCGTTTTTTGCGCAGGCAAAGGAAATTCCATGCAAAACCTCCGTCTCTTTGTATCGGAAGGTAACATGATCAAAGGATACGTCGGCGTCCGCAAGGACAGCTCTCTCGGTCGGCCGCACAAGCTCCGGCTCATCCAGAAGATTCCCTACCTCTTTTACGGTGGAATCTACCATGGCCAGGCTGTCGGTGTACTGCAATGCCTGAATCAGTGGTTTTACGAGTCCAAGGGCAAGAATGATGCAGGTAATCAGCGTACCCGCCTCGACCCTTCCGTTTATAAAGAGCCAGCTCCCCAAGGGCAGCACGCCCACAAGCGTTGCCGTCAGGATGGAAAGCCCCATCACATAGTAGCCGTTGGTCTGCTTGAACCAGGTCACTTTGGCTGTCTCGTTTTCCGCCACGGCGTCGGCGTATTTTTTATATGAGCGTTCACCCTGATTGAACGTCTTCACCACTTCGATGCCGCCGATGTATTCCACCGTTGCGGCATCCATGTTTTTCCCTGCGGCAAGTACTCTGGCATATCTCTTCTCGTAATCCTTCATCATTCCCATATAGCAGAAGGCACCCACCGGAATCGTCACAAGAGAGATCAGCGCGAGTCTCCAGTCAAGGCTAAAGAGGTAAACGAGCATTAGAACTGGAATCAGGATGTTGGCAGTGAGCTCCGGTACCATATGCGCCAGCGGAAGCTCCAGCTTTTCCACGGTGTCCACGATGATCGTTTTGAATTTCCCGGATGGCGTATCAAGGATCGTTCCCATGGGGACACGGGAGAGCTTCTCTGTTATCGCCATGCGGATATTCCGCAGAATGATAAAGGCAGACTCATGGCTTTTCATTGTAGAAAAAGTTCCGAACCACACCTGCCCGAGATAGCCCGCAAGAGCAATCAATGCCAGAAACGCCAACTTGCTGAAAGCATAGTCTTCGTGGCAGATCATAATGATCCCGCGGGACACCGCGATATAGGGGATCATGCCGCAAAGCGCCCCCAAAACCGCAAGTACAACGGAGCCGATCAGTTTCCCTTTGCACGGCTTCGCAAAATCCACCAGAATCGTCATCGCCGAGTTTTCTTTTCCCGCCATCATTCCTCACCTCGCAAAAGTCTTACAATCTTTTCTTTCTGCCCACCGGAAAGGTCCTCCACGATTTCTCCGTCCCGGATGAACAGTATTCTTGTGCAAATCCGCATCATAAACTCAATATCATGTGTGATGATCAAAAGCACCTTGCCTTGCGCCGCAAGGCTTCGTGTCAAGGCACCGACCTCTTCCATGCTTTTCAGATCCAGTCCGCTGGTAGGTTCATCGAACACCAGCAGCTCCTTGCCGCAGATATCGCTCACCACAACCGCAAGGCGCTGCATCTGCCCGCCGGAAAGAGACAAGGGATGCCGTTCCTTATACGCCAGCAGATCCACCTTTTCTAATGCGCAGTCAATCTCGTCTTTGTTCGGAGCTTTTATGCCAAGCGCGCATTCCGCCGACACGCTGTCGGTAAAGAGCTGGTGCCCCACATCCTGCATGACCATGTATGCCTTTTTCCGTCTCAACCGCCGGCTCATCGGTTTTCCAGCCCACAAAACAGTGCCGGAGCTGTTCTTTTGCAATCCGCAGAGCATTTTGGCGAGGGTCGATTTCCCGGCGCCGTTGACGCCCGCAATGGCGATGATTTCTCCGCGGCTTGCCTGAAAAGAGATATCATTCAATACATTCCGGCCGCCGAGACGGACGCTGATTTTCTGAACGGAAAGCAATCCGTCGGCAGCGATTGTTTTCACACCGCCCGATTCGGATACCGACAGATCTCTGACACGCAGTCCCATTCTGCGAATATCTGCTTCAGGCAGCGCCTTGAACGCTGCAGCCTCCATGTCCGATGCAATCCGGCCATCCTGCATATAAACGACGCGATCCACAATGTCCATCAGATACCAGATGCGGTGCTCTGCGATCAGAATGGTCTTTCCTGATATTTTCGCCCGTTGGATCAAATCAGCCAATTCTCCGATGGCCTTCATGTCGAGATTGGATGATGGCTCGTCAAACACAAGGACATCGGGAGCCGAAGCATACACGCTGGAAAACGCAATCTTCTGCTTCTCGCCGCCGGACAATTCAAAGATATTTCGACCCCGGAGCTCGCTAAGATGCAACTCCTCCGTAAGTTCATCTAATCGGGAGCGCAGAGCCTCTCGCGGAATGCCCCGATTTTCAAGCCCGAACACGATCTCGCTGTCCGTATCCGTATTGAAAAACTGCGTTCGAGGATTCTGAAAAACCGTCCCTACCGCATCCGATAGCGCAGCAATCTCTGTCTCCCGGGTATCCATACCGTTTACGTTCACCTGCCCCGAAAGATTGCCGTGGAAGAAATGGGGAATCAGTCCGTTTGCGAGCCGTGTAACTGTTGTTTTTCCACATCCGGACGGTCCGCAAAGCAGCACGCATTCGCCGGACCGAACAACAAGGTTCAAATCAAGGACTCCGCCGTCCCAGCTTTCAGCATATGTAAAAGAGACATTTTGAAACGATATCATAATCAAAACACCCCTTTCATGCCCGCGTATACCATGCCGGCAACGAGCGCCGCGTAAGCAATTACCACCAGCAAATCAGCAAACGAAAACGCGATTTCCTCTATACAGCTTCTTTCACCTGTGTGCTCAATGCCTCTTGTAATCGCTGCCTGCGTAATCTCGTCCGAAATTCTGGAAGCAGAAACAAGCAGGGGAACATAGACATGCTCCATCGTCTGTATAGGATGGCTAATCAGCCCAGCCGCGGACGCTGATATCCCTCGCAGCGCCATGGCATCCCGTATGGAGGCCCACTCTTCTCTCATGGTCGGGAAATAACGGAGCGTAACGGCAAGAGCGATCGTGAGTCCTTTCGACAATCGAAGCTTTGTGATCGCCGCAAGAAATCTACTTACGCCGGTTGTTGCAATCAGAAAACTGCCCAGCATAAAACAGGGAAGAAGCTTGCGGATATACACTGCAAACATATAGACGATTCCGCCGAAAGTCACGGGCAGCCTCGGTACGATAAAAAGCTGGATCAGCAGAAGCGTGAGAAAAAAAGCTGCGTATTTCAGCGTCCTTTTCAGATTGCCGGAAACGCTCAGAAGTACAAGCGGAATCCCCGCAAGCACACACTCCACCGCGATGCTTTTATTCATAAAAACGGAAACGCTTGTGACCGCGAGAATCAGAAGCTTCGTCCGTGGGTCGAGTCTCATTTATACAACCCCTGCTTTTTCAAAGTGTTTTTTCATAAGCTTCTTTCCAATCAGTCCGCCGATCATCGCGCAGACGATCGTCCCGATAATCATTGCGGGGATCGCCCACCAGGTAGCCCCGATCGAATGAATCACTCCTTCAAAGGAGGCGAAGTCACCTTTATTCTTCATAAAAGCATCAAACTGTGCGGGCATGACAACCATTGGAATATATGCCCCCATCGGCGCAAGCGCCATGACGCAGTAGGCAAGCAGGTTTTTCTTAAAGGATCTGAAATCAGCGGAAGCGCAGATAAAATCCGCGATCAAGCCGAAAACCAGGAAGAATACGGACATCATCCAGAACATTCCCGTAACAAACAGCAAAATCGCCGCGATTACACCGAGAATGGAGAGAGCTCCCTTCTTCGGTATTTTTGCCACATAGAGCATGAAAACTGTCCCCGTAAAGAGCGCCACGATCATTGGCATAAACGGGAAAGTGACCGGCGTCATCTGCGCAACACCGCCAATCACAAACGCCACCACAGCATAGATGAGCGAAAAGATACCAACCGATATAAAGTCCCTTGTTTCCAGCTTCTTCGAATCTGTTTTAAGCATAATAAACGACCTCCAGTTTTATATTGTTCAGTTAGAGTACGCTAACTCGCGTGTAAAAAATTAAAGTGCTTGTGTGATTGTGCATTATTCCAGCCGGAGCAAGCCTTTCCAGCCAGAGTTGAAAAACTTTGCAAGCTCCTCAATATACCGCATAGCCTCTTCTTTGGGCATATCATGGACAATTGTCTCACATACCGCAGTAAAATAGGCGCTGGTAATCATGTGGTGAAGCTGCTTTGTCATTTTTCCAGAGAGCTTTCCTCTTTTGCGGAGAAGTGCGTAGTATTCCTCTGAGCACTTTACCTCCAGTTCCACAAGCTCCTCCAAAAAATTTGCATAGCGCGTACCTTCCGCCCGGCAGAGGATCAGCTTAAAGGCATCAAAATGGGCGTACATATATTCCACAAAGACGCGCAAATACTCAGTGGACAGCTTCAGGCTGTCCTTCGTCTTTTCCTCGGAGACAAGATCGAGATGGGCGGACTGTGCGGCTTTGAACTGCTCCAGCAGTCCCTTTGATGCCTCGCCCACAAGGTCTTCAAAAAGCGCGGCCTTATCCGGGTAGTAGCCGTAGAAGGCGCCTTTCGTGAAGCCGGCTTCCGCGACGATTTTATTCAGAGATGCGTCCTTAAATCCTTTTTCCAGGAATTCTTTTTTCCCAACTTCGAGGATCTTCATTTGAGTCTCTGTACGTTCCATTGATGCCTCCTGATATACCGGTAGTATATACTGCTGGTATATTATAGCCGCACTGAAGGAATCTGTCAAGGGGGTTCGCGTGTGTTCCATTCAGCTCATTCCGCGTATCGCCCGATCATAGAACGGCGCATGTATACCCCAAATCTTCTTTTTCATACACTTCCGATCACCGCTTTAGCGACCAGTGACCCCCTCCATCAATTCCCTTGGGGAAATGTTTCTGATCTGCTCCGGCGGGATGCGCGCCGGATATCTGCCCTTTTCCAGAATATCGGTCAGGTACTGATTATCCAGGATCATATCGTCCCGAATGAGCTGCCAATTCGCTTTTTTCCTGTAAAGAATCTTGAAAATCAGAAAATTCACCACCGGCCCTATGACCGGCGCCTGCACGCCAAAGCTCTCTGTATGGCGAAAGCGGCAACCCGTATCGGTCCGCTCTCCCTCAAATGAGATGACGGCAGTTTTTTTATCGCTCTCGAAGGCAAAGGAAAAATGATCCCTGTCCCTTTCCGCCCGAATGATCGTGCCGGTGACGTCATAATCCATGCCCATGACGATTTCATGAAAGCGCACTTTATCTCCGGCTTGAATGCCGCCGCTGAGCAGTTCGCATTCCAAGTGCAGCGGACTCCACTTGACGAACTCCTCCTCAAAATGGTCCACCCACCACTCCAGCTTTTCAAAAGGGGCGGCGATCTCTGTTGTTTCGGTCAATGTTACCATATGCTTTTCTCCTTCATCGTGCTTTTTCTCCTTCATCCGCGTCTTTTCCCTGTTTGTGTCCATATATGTCCCGTGCCGGCACGCCGTAAAGCCTATGCTGCACAGGGAGCCCGTAATCATCCCCGCCACAAAGCGATAGATGTCGCGCCAATCCCCGCCCGGCAAGCGCCGAAGCCGTTTATCGGGGCTTCCCCTCCTTTTCTTTGTTCAACTTCCAGGTTTCTGCCGTCTCGCTTTTAGTTAGCGCATTCTAACTAATTGGCAGAAGAAACGGCAGACTATTTTATGAGTAGTCTGCCTTGAATCCGCCTTGGTCAGACACCGGCCTTGGCTATCCCAGCGCCACATCCAGCGTCATCATGACGCTAAAGCCCACGGCAAAGAAAATCGTGCCGATGTTGGAGTGCTTTCCCTGCGACATTTCGGGGATAAGCTCCTCCACCACCACATAGAGCATCGCGCCCGCCGCAAAGCTCAGAAAATACGGCAGCGCCGGGATCACCAGCTGCGCCGCAAGAAGCGTCAGCACCGCGCCGATAGGCTCCACCACGCCGGAGAGCACGCCGCCGAGAAATGCCTTACCCTTGCTCTCGCCCTCCGCCCGCAGCGGCATGGAGATGATCGCGCCCTCGGGAAAATTCTGAATGGCAATGCCGAGGGATAGCGCCAGTGCGCTTGCCGCCGTAATCTGCGTATTGCCCGAAAGAAAGCCTGCATACACCACGCCGACTGCCATTCCCTCCGGGATATTATGTAAGGTAACAGCCAGCACCATCATGG
>OJKW01001068.1_pt1 | contig 16899 bp, 13 predicted proteins | sample 1596591 | NCBI WGS metagenome assembly OJKW01 (sample SAMEA4350166, study PRJEB24818) | metagenome | biome: human; feature: gut; material: faeces | place: Denmark | collected 2013-09
AGGAATCCATGATTCTCGATACTCCCCACTTCCTGTTATAAGTGAACGCCCCATATCCAAACAGGGCGCAGAAATACTAAATACAGTATACCACAAAATCGGGTTTTAAACAACACCTATATATAATAAAGTAGGAATTTTTTTATACGCCGGAATTGTTGAAAATTTTTACGCGGAGCAAAGAAAAATAAAAGTTTTCCACAACAGATGCAATTTTCAACAGTAAATAGTACAAAATGTAGTGGATAACTCTTTGTAGCTCCAATTCTTTGACGCGGGAACGAAAAATTCTGCCCAAACCCCCTTGACAAAGTGGGGGTAAATCGCGTATAATCTAACTCTGCAAGGCTGCCCCAGTGTATGGGCGAAGCCCTGAGCAAACAGCCCATACCGGGATTTCAACAGGAGGAATGAAAAATGAAGCGTACTTTCCAGCCCAAGAAGCGTCAGCGCAGCCGCGTCCACGGTTTCCTGAACCGCATGGCTACCAAGAATGGCCGCAAGGTCATCGCCCGCCGCCGTGCGAAGGGCCGTAAGAGCCTGACTGTCTGATAACTTCAGAGAATTAAGTGAACAAAAGGGTTGCTGATTGTAAAATCGGCAGCCCTTTTTTCAAATATGGCTTTACAGAAGCCGGGATTCATTATAATATATGTGTAGGAATGCCTTCCCCTTGGGGAAGGTGTCCGTGGCCCCGACCACGGACGGATGAGGGAAAACCTTCCGGAAATTTCCCGCAAATGGGTTTTGACCGAAAGGTTTGCCCTCATCAGCCGCCTGCGGGCGGCAGCTTCTCCCGAGGGAGAAGCCTTGGGAGGATACTACTATGCGTTACCGCACTTTAGATAAAAACTGGCAGTTCAACCGGGTGTATGGCCGGGGCAAAAGCTATGTGCATCCGCACTGCGTTTTGTATGTGGCCAAAAACCGGCTGGGCTATACCCGCATCGGGCTGACGGCCACCAAAAAGGTCGGCCATGCCGTGCAGCGCAACCGCGCCCGCCGCGTCATGCGCGCCGCTTTGTCGGAGCACTTGGCCCAGAACATCGGCGGGTATGACATCATACTGGTCGCCCGCGGCCAGACCCCCCGCCTGAAAAGCGCCCAGCTGAGCAAAACGCTGGGCAAGCTGTTTGCAAAGGCCGGTCTGCCCGACAAGGCCGCCCCGGCCCCCGGGCCCGAGACGGCCACGCAATGATCGCCCGCCTTCTCATCGCGCTTTTGCGCGGCTACAAAAAATATATCAGTCCGCACCTCGGGCATCACTGCCGGTTCATACCCACCTGCAGTGAATATGCCATGCAGGCGCTCGCCGTACACGGCCTTGTAAAGGGTCTGATTTTAACGGTGTGGCGCCTTTTAAGATGCCAGCCCTTTGCAAAATTCGGCTATGACCCGGTACCCGAAAAGGGAAAGTGGGTCAACCCGGAGCGAAGGCTGACGCGCAGCCGCGACTAAAGGCTTCCCCCGAGGGGGAAGCTGTCCGCGCAGCGGACTGATGAGGGCAGAGTTTTCCACAATTACCCGTTAAACGGTTGAATGTGCAGCTCCGCAAGCTCCCCCCTCATCCGCCCTCGGTCGGGGCCTCGGGTACCTTCTCCCAAGGGAGAAGGCTTTTCAACATCGCCTCTCATGTCTTTGCACTGCGCAGCAGAGACCTACATAAAAATAAAGGTCCCGGGCGCAGACGGGGCAGAAGGAAAGGCTATGTCTTTTATGTATTTCCTGGCCGTATTGATCGGTCCGCTGGTGAAGATCCTGTACAGCTTCATCGGCAACTACGCGGCAACCATGATCGTTGCCACCCTCATCCTCAAGCTGCTGCTGTTCCCCCTGAGCATCCATCAGCAGAAGTCCACGGCCAAGATGTCCGTGTTCCAGCCGCTGATCACCGAGATCCAGCAGAAGTACAAGAACGACCCCCAGAAGCAGCAGGAGGAGCTGATGAAGCTCCAGCAGGAGCACGGCTACAACCCCATGGGCGGCTGCATGCCCATGCTGCTGACGATGCTGGTCCTGTTCGGCTTCCTGGGCGTTGTGTACTACCCCGTACACTACATCTTCGGCGTCAGCAATGATGCCGTCAAGGCCGCGTGCGAGGCCATCGGCCTGGCCACGACCAACACCTCCACGATGCAGACCGCGCTGATCCAGGCCATCCACAACGGCGCGTCCATCGACCCGTCCATCATCTCCGCCAGCGTTGTGGCCGAGATCCAGAACTTCAACACCTCCTTCTTCGGCATGGATATGTGCGATGTGCCCGGCTTCCACCTGACCCCCATCGCCATCTTCCCGGCCATCGCCACGGTCACGATGTTCGTCAGCTACTTCATCACCCAGAAGCTCTCCGGCATGGATGCCCAGATGCAGGGCAGCATGAAGGTCATGATGCTCGTCATGAACCTGATGTTCGTCACGTTCTGCTTCAATGCCCCCGTCGGCTTCTCCCTGTACTACGGCGTGTCCAACGTGGTCCAGATCTTCCAGTCCTACGTGACCTACAAGATCTACAGCCCCGAGAAGTTCAAGGCCCAGTATGAGGCCGAGCTTGCCGCAAAGCGCGCCGAGAAGAAGAAAAAGCGCACCGTCACCGTCGAGCAGAACGGTAAGCAGGTCGAAAAAGAGGTCACCCTGGGCGAGGCCAACAAGCTGCGCCTGGAGATGGCCCGCCAGCGCGAGGCCGAACTCTACAAGGACGAGCGCACCACCCCGCTGAATAAGGATTGATTACACGGCAAAAGAGGCGCGCTCCCGTTGCAGAGACTGTAGGGGCGAGCATTGCTCGCCCGCGCCGTTGGCGGCTGTGAGGGAGTGTATCCCCTGCCGCCGTAGGGGCGCATTCTATATGCGCCCGCCCCGCTCCCCGTTGTGATGAACGTAACGATAAGAAATAAGAAGGAGGTTCCCCCTATGCGCAGTATGGAAATGAGCGCCAAGACCGTTGAGGCCGCCGTACAGGCCGCCTGCGAGGCTCTCGGCGTTGACCGTGATGACATCAACGTAAGCTACGAAGTCCTCGAATTCCCCACCCGCAAGCTGTTTAAGACCATCCCCGCCAAGGTCCTCGTGAAGGTCGAGGAGCCCGAGGCGGAAAAGCCGGCTGAAGTTTCCACAAAGCCCGCCGAGGTTGTTGAAATCTCTGACGAGACCGCCCCTGAAATCCAGAAGGAGGTCGTCGAGGATATGGTCGAGGAGGCCGAGTTGGCCCCCGTCCCCGGTGAGGAAGTCGAGGTTCCCCTTGACATCGACGCCGACCCGCGCCTGCAGGCCGCCGTTGACTACCTGACCCCGATCTTCAACCTGATGGGTGTGGAAAACTTCACCTTCACCGCCGTCAAGAAGGGCGCTGCCACGGTCCTGAAGGTCTCCGGCGAGCACATGGGCGCGCTGATCGGACGCCGCGGCGAGACGATGGAGTCCCTGTCCTACCTCGCCAGCCTCGTTGTGAACCGCATGGAGGGCCCTTACGTCAAGCTGGGCCTGGATGTCGGCGGTTACCGCAACAAGCGCGAGGACGACCTCTCTGCCCTTGCCAGGCGCATTGCAGACCGCGTCATCCGCACGGGCTGCTACTATGAGATGGAGCCGATGAACCCCTACGAGCGCCACATCATCCACACGGCTATCGCCGAGATCGACGGTGTGCGCAGCGAGAGCAAGGGCGACGGCCCGGCCCGCCATGTGGTGCTGTACTCCACCGACCCCGATGCCTGCAACCTGCCTGACCGCGATAACGCCCGCAACCAGCGCGGCGGACGCCGTGACGGTGGCCGCGGTCCCCGCCGTGACAACCGCGGCGGACGCGGCCCCCGCGGCCCGCGTGAGGGCGGCAGAGGCCCCCGCTACGGCGCTCCCCGCCGCGACAACCGCGGCGGCCCCCGCTACGGCGGCCCGCGCTCCAGCGTGCCCGCCCGCGAGTTTGCGGATGCCCCGCGCGACCCCGCAGCCAAGCCGATGGCACCCAAAACCACCGAGCGCATCCACGACGGTGACGATTTCGCCTTCGGTAAGATCGAGTTTTAAACAACAGTGTTGAAAAAAGCAGCTGCTCCTGTGCGGGCAGCTGCTTTTTGGTTTTTATGCGAGCGAAGCGCAGGCCGGAAGGGCTTCGACGGGGCTTCCCGCAGTCTCTTGTTCCCCCTCTAAACTCTTTCCACACCGTTTTCCACAGTGATGTTGAAAACTCTTATTTTTCCACCGTTCACAACCGGCTATACATGGGGCAAAAATGAACCGTTTGTAAACAAGATATAGGCGTAACCACGGCCCGGCACCCCTACAGGTACCCCTTTTCCACAGGAAAACCGGTTTTCCACCGTTTCCCGGGGTTTTCCCTGTGGAAAACTCGTGAAAACTGTGGAAAACTATAAAATAACGGTGCTTCGCAGAAAATGAGCAGAACTTTTTGCGAAAGGCTCTCTGCAGACCTTATTTTCCTGTTGAAAATGTTGAAAACTGCCTATAGTTGTAGAACCCCGCGGTGGAAAAGTCCGAAATGTTGTTAAAAACACAGATGTAGCCGTACTGAAAACAAAATGGGATGCAGTCGGTTATCAAACGTCCATGCCCGGCAACGAGGATACATTTTCAACCGTATGGCCAGCCCAATGTTGAAAGAAAAACAACAACCGGCGAACGGCATCCCACATAAACTTGCGGGCGGCATATAGGCCGCCCCTACCGCGCTTACGTGAATTACATCCGTAGGGCGGGGTGCCCGCACCCCGCCGCAAGTTCGCGCGGCAGCCCGTCAACGGGCAGCCACCCACGTAGGGGGCGGCGTCCCCGACGCCCCGGAAACCTCACGTTATCGCCCATCCCCGGGAAAACCTCCGGGCCGGGCATGCCCGGCCCCTACCGCGCGGCGGCGGGCAAGCCCCCTGCCGTCCGCAAACGCCCGCGGAGGGGTCAAGACCCCTCCCTACGGACTGACCCATCAACGAGTGCCCGCACCCCGCCGCAAGTTCGCGCGGCCACCCGTCAGCGGGCAGCCACCCACGTAGGGGGCGGCGTCCCCGACGCCCCGGAAACCTTCTGCCGCCGCCCATCCCCGGGAAAACCCCCGGGCCGGGCATGCCCGGCCCCTACCGCGCGGCGGTGCGGGAACGGCGACAAAAAACCGGGGCGATCCCTTTTCCCGGGACTGCCTCGGTTCTTTATATAAGCATATAAGCGCTTAATCGTGCCGGATGGCTTCCAGCGCGCTGATCCTGACCGCCTTGTTTGCGGGCAGGATACCGGCTACCAGCCCCACCAGCGTGGCGAATACCAGCGCCGCCAGCATGAGCCAGGGCGGGATGATCGAAATGGCCGCGCTGCCGCCCCCGTCCATGTAGTAGTACCCGCCGCCCATCAAGCCGGACAGGTCCAACCCGCCGCCCTGACCGAACGCCGCTAAAATTGTGGAAAGGTTGTTCAGCACAAAGCTGGCCAGCAGGCTGAACGCTACGCCGATGAGCCCGCCGATAAACCCGATGGTCGAGCTTTCCAGCAGGAACATCGTGCGGATGCTGCCCAGCTCACAGCCCAGCACCTTCATGACGCCGATCTCCCGGGTGCGCTCATAGATGGCCATCGTCATGGTGTTGATGATGTTGATGGCCGCCACAAACAGCGAGACCGCCGCAATGCCGCCGAAGATCATCTGGCTTTTTATGACCTGCTGCTGCATCTCCTCGCGCTGCTGGTTCATCGAGTAGGTGTTGGTGAAGCCCAGCTCGTGGATGGCCGTCTCAACATCGGTGACGTTCTTCAGGTCATCGACCTTGACGTAGACCTGTTCGTAGCTCTTTTCCTCGGTCTTGGTTTTGGTCATGTCGTTGTAGACCTTCTGCAGCATCTTCATGTCCTGAATGCGCAGCACAATGCCGCTCTGGGTCCAGTAGCCCTTGGCGCCGTCCGGCTCCAGCACGCCCACGACCTCCAGCTCCCAGCTGCGGGTCTTTTCGGTGGAGCCCTCGCCGGTCCGGATGGTCAGGGTCATCTTATCCTTGTCGATGTCCACAAAGGGCGGCAGCTCCTTGCCGTTGGCATCGGTCTGGCCCTGCCAGCGGTAGCGCTTGGGGCTGTTGGGGCTCTTGCGCGAGTCCTGAAACTCATACCCGGTGGACCCGCCGACCAAAATCTGTAATTTCGCCGCCTTCTCGCTGGCGGGGGTGTTCGTGAGCCAGCTGCCGCTCTGCAGGGCGAAGCCCATCGGCTCCAGCGCGGTGGGGTCGATGCCGATCAAATTGTAAATTTCCATCGTGTAGCGGTCATTGCGGCCCGCCGTGATGGTGCCCTCCAGATTATACGCCTGCGCGTAGGGCGTGGCCGCCGCCACGTGGGGGATCTGCTTGATGCTGGCGATGGCCGCGTCGTCCAGATACAGCGGCTTGCCGTCGCTGCCGACCATCGTGCCGTAGCCGTAGATCTGCACCTGGGTCAGGTCGCCCCAGCTTTGCAGCATCTCCTCGTTGGTTTTGGTCTGGGCAATACCCAGCGAGATCATCAGCACGACCATGCAGGTGCCGATGACGACGCCGACGAGCGTCAGCGCCGTGCGGCCCTTGCGGCGCAGCAGGTTGCGCGCCGACAGGCTGATTTCATCAGAGATCTTCATCGCTGTCCTCTGCTTCCAGCGCGGCCAGTGCCTTGGCCTTTTTGCGCTTGCGTACCACGACCACGATGACCACGATCACGACCACTGCGCCGCAGACACCGATGAGCACCCACGCCCAGACCGGCATACCGGTCTGCTCGGGCTGGGCGTCGTCCATCGACGGGTCATAGTTGAAGTCGTCCATGTTCATCTCCTCGGCACTGACAGAGAAGTCCTTCGAGATGGTCTGCGGGTTGCCGGAGGCATCCTCGTAGTTCAGCGTGATGATGCCGCTGACCGTGCCCGCGGCATCGGGGACGATGTCAAAGTCCACGCTGCCCTCGGTGCCGGCGGCCAGGTTGCCGAGGTACTGGTAGCCGCCCGCACCCAGATTCGTGCCGGTCAGGCGGGCTTCCAGATTGCTGACGGGGTTCTTGCCCTTGTTGACGTAGGAGAGGGAGACGCTGCCGGTGTCGCCGACATAGATCGTGTCGCCGGACAGCTCGAGCTGGCCGACCTCAAAGCGGTCGGGCTGGCTGACGGGCACGGAAATCGTCGTGGTGCCGCTGACCTCCTTGCCGGTGACAGAGCCGGTGCCGGTCATGTTGACGGTGATGCTGGCCACCGTGCCGGTAAAGCCGGAGGCGGGCATGACCTGGAACGTGACGTCCCGGGTCTGCTTGGGGCAGATGGTGCCGAGGTAGCTGGACAGGCTGCCGCCGTTCAGGGAGATGTTCTCGGGCAGCGTCAGCGAGACGATGACGTCTTCGAGGTTCTCATTGCCGTCGGTGGCGTAAAGACCGAGGGAGAGGTCGAACGCCTGCCCTGCGGTGACGCTGTCGCCGTAGCTGGAGGTGCGCACGAGCAGGTTGGGCGAGGTCGTCTGGTCCTTGTCCACGCACTGGCCCAGTGTGACGCTGAACTGCTGCAGCGGCTTGGCGGTGTCCAGATAGGACAGGTTGATGGGCAGCGTGTTGCCGCCGCCGTTGTAGATGACGTCGCGGAACAAAATGACGTAGCTGTAATAATTATACTGCGCGTTCTCCGCAATCTCCCCCGGCTTGGCCGTGCCGTTGCGGACGTTCTGCAGGCGGGTGGCGTTGGGGTCGTCGTTGCTGTCGAACAGCTGGCCGATCTCGCCGGTGCCGGTGTAGGTGAACACGGCGGAGTTGATGCGCGCGGAGATCTCCTCCGGCTTGACGCAGTACCGCGCCGAGGCGTGGTCCACGACCTTGAGCACGATGTTGATCTTATCACCGACCTGCACGGTGGTGACCTCGCCGCCCGCAGTGTCGGTGACGGAGTAGGCGGAGACGTAGACGCCGTCGGAGCTGGTCGTGTCAATGGCCGCCGTCGGCGTGGGGGTGGGGTCGGTGACATCCGGTGTGATGACGTCGTCTGCCATAACCGGCGCACACAGCGCCGCCGCCAGAGCAAAGGCGGTCAGCAGGGAAAATAGGCGTTTCATGGTTGGTTTGTACCTCCAAATTTTATAACCCCAAGGCTTCCCCCTGGGGGGAAGCTGCCGCCCGCAGGCGGCTGATGAGGGGAGAGCTTGTGTGGCGGCTCCGTGAGCGGGCCGCGGCGGAAACACGCCCCTCAACCGCCCTCGGTCGGGGCCTCGGGCTTATTACTTTTTCTGTTCCTTCGCTGCCTCACCGCCAATATCCAGATTCCCTTCCAGATCGGCAAAGAGGGCGTCGCGGTTTTTCTTCTTCGTCTCCTCGTCCTGCACGACGTTGGAGCAGACCTTGCCGTCCAGGATCGTCACAATGCGGTCCGCGCACTCGGCCAGCTCCGGCTCGTGGGTGACCATAACGAACGTGACACCGCTGGTTTTTGGACATTTCCAGCATACGGTACAGCACCTGCTTGCTTGTGCGGGAGTCGAGGTTTCCTGTCGGCTCATCGGCAAAAATGACCTTGGGACTGCTGACGAACGCGCGGGCAATGCCGACGCGCTGCTGCTGGCCGCCGCTCATCTCGGTGGGCAGGTGGTTGGCGCGGCCCAGCAGACCCATGGATTTCAGCTCTTTGCGGGCGCGGGCCAGACGGGTCTTTTTGTCCACACCCTTGAACATCAGCGGCAGGGCGACGTTCTCCGCCGCCGTCATGGTGGGCAGCAGGTTGTAGCTCTGAAAAATGAACCCCAGGTGCTGCTGGCGGAACTCGGCCAACTCGTTCTCGGTCATTTTGCTGATCTCGTGCTTTCCTATGTATACCTTGCCGGACGTCGGCTTTTCCAGCCCGGCCAGCTGGTTCAGCAGCGTGGATTTGCCGCTGCCCGACTGGCCGACGATACAGCAGAACTCGCCTTTTTCTATCGACAAATCGACATTATTCAGCGCAACGACGCGCTCCTTGCCGACGGCATAGACCTTGCGCAGCTTCTCTGTACGGATGATTGGTGCCAAACGCACACCTCCTTACGTGCAATATACCACATATTGTACCATATTTCGACGATGGTGGGAAGATGGGGAAGTTGTAAAATCTGTTCCTTTCCTATATAATAGACGACAAAAAGGGGGCAGACGTTACCATGGAGTACACAATTCATCCGATTGCGCATATCCGCACGGATTTTACAGATAAATTCGGCATCCCGCGGCAGAGCGGGCTGGTGCCGGAGCTGACGGCACGCATCGTGTTTGAGCCGGAATACCGCGACCCGAACGCGCTGGTCGGCATCGAGGGGTATGACCGGCTGTGGCTGATCTGGCAGTTTTCCACCGTGGCGGCAGAGTATGCCGCGGGCAAAAGCTGGCGGCCCACCGTGCGCCCGCCGCGCCTGGGCGGCAACGAGCGCCGCGGCGTCTTTGCGACCCGCAGCCCCTACCGCCCGAACGCGCTGGGGCTTTCCTGCGTGGAGCTGGCGGGCGTCGAAAACGGCGAGCTGATCGTCCGCGGCGCGGACCTTTTGGACGGCACGCCGATCTTCGACATCAAGCCGTATCTGCCCTATGTGGACGCCTACCCCGACGCCCGGGGCGGATTTACGGACACGACAAAGGAATACGCTTTGCAGGTGGTTTGCCCCGACGCGCTTTTGTGCAAAGTGCCGGAAAACAAGCGCGCCGCTTTGTCCGGTGTGCTGAAAAACGACCCCCGCCCCGCCTACCAGCACGACCCGGAGCGGGTGTACACGCTGGATTTCGGCTGTAATAAAGTGAAATTCACGGTGGACGGGGATATTTTGAAGGTTGTTGACATCTTATAAACGGGAAGGAAAGACGGCGCGGCAAAGCCGTCCGCAGAAAGCCTCCTCGCGCAGCGGGGAGGTGGCCGAGTTTACGAGGCCGGAGGGGCTTTTGCGGTTCGCGGCGGCGGTAGGCCGCGGAGGGGTCAAGACCCCTCCCTACGATGCAAAAGACAAAAGGGCGGTACCGGCAAGGTGGAGGGCCGGGCATGCCCGGCCCCTACGGACTGCTGTGAAAATTTACGCACGAGAGGGGCAAGGGAGGGCGACAGCCCTCCCCTTCGCAGTGGGCGGAGGTTACCCGTTGATGAGTGGCATAGCAAAGTCGCGGGCCGGGCATGCCCGGCCCCTACGGACTGCTGTTTCCGGCAGCGGGGGTTCGGGGGAACTCCCGAATTTAAGGTGGAGGAAGGGGCGGGGGCGTTAAGAACGAAAAGTAATACTGCTTTCGTTTAGCCCCCGCCCCTTCCGACTTCCTTATTGGGGTTCTTAGGGGCGTGCAGCCCCTAAGTCGCGGGTCCGCTGCGTCGAAACAGCGGCAGTTTTCTTTGCGAGCTTTCTTTTGCTGCCAAAAGAAAGCGACCTCCCGGGAGACTGCCGTTCCCGGTTCATCCGGCCCGTTTTACACAAATTTTACACAACATTTACCTTCCCGTGGTGGTGTACCTGCGGCGCATACATTATAATAGAAGGCGGTATAGTGTAAAACTCAATAAGAGAATGGATGTGTAACACCGGATGACCATTTTTAATGTGTTCACCCTGATGGGCGGCATTGCCATGTTTTTGTATGGCATGGACCTGATGGGGAAAGCTCTGGAACAGACCGCCGGCAGTAAGCTGCAGGGCATTCTGTCCACCATGACCAGCAGCCCCATCCGCGGTTTGCTGCTCGGCATGGCCGTCACTGCCGTCATTCAATCCAGCGGTGCCACCACCGTTATGGCCGTTGGTTTCGTCAACTCCGGTTTGATGGAGCTGCATCAGGCCATCAGCGTCATTATGGGCGCAAACGTCGGTACGACTGTCACCGGCTGGCTGCTCTCGCTGTCCGGCCTCGAGGGTGACAGCTTCATCACCCAGATGATGAACCCCAATGCCTGGAGCCCGATCCTCGGCTTCATCGGCATCTGGATGTATATGATCGGCAAGGACCGCAAGCGCGGCGTTGGTAAAATTATGCTGGGCTTCGCCATTTTGATGGCCGGCATGAACACGATGTCCCATGCCATGTCCCCGCTGGCCGACGAGCCGTGGTTCATGGATCTGTTCCTCAGCTTCAAAAACCCGATCCTCGGCGTCATTGCGGGCGCGGTGCTGACGGCTGTTTTGCAGTCCTCGTCGGCGTCCGTCGGTATCCTGCAGGCCCTGACCAGCACCGGCGCGGTCACCTACTCCGCTGCCGTGCCCATCATCATGGGCCAGAACATCGGCACCACCGTCACGGCGCTGATCTCCTCGGCGGGTGCAAACAAGAACGCAAAGCGCACCGCCTTCGTCCATCTCTATTTTAACGTTATCGGCACGATCCTTTTCCTGTGCGGGTTCTACGGGCTGAACGCGCTGATCGGTTTTGCCTTCTTCAACGATACGGCCAACACCTTCGGCATCGCCATCGTACACACAATTTTTAACGTAGTAACGACAGCTATTCTGTTGCCGTTCAACCGCCTGCTGGAAAAACTGGCCATTTTGACCGTGCCGGACTCCCCGTCCGACACGAAGCAGGAGAACACCCTGCTGGACGAGCGTCTGCTGACTACGCCGTCCGTGGCCGTGGGCCGCGCCATGCTGACCGGCAGCGATATGGCGGAAATCTGCCGCACCGCGCTTTTGCAGGCCATGTCCACCACCCGCGTCTGGAATGACGCCATCGCGGACGAAGTCCTGCGCAAAGAGGACGCCGTTGACCATTATGAGGACGTGCTGGGCACCTACCTTGTCAAGCTGAGCGCCAAGCATCTCTCAGTGGATGACAACCGCACCGTCAACACGCTGCTGCACACCATCGGCGACTTTGAGCGCGTCTCCGACCACGCCGTGAACATTATCAAAACGGCGCAGGAGATCCGCGACAAGGACATCAAATTCAGCGAAGAAGCGCTGAATGACCTGTCCGTGCTGGAGGCCGCCGTGCAGGACATCGTCAACCGCACGGTGGATGCGTTCCAGAAGTGCGACACCTACGCCGCCGGCAAGATCGAGCCGCTGGAGCAGGTCGTGGACGGCCTGGTGCGCGAGGTCAAGACCCGCCACATCGCGCGTCTGCAGGCCGGTGTCTGCACGATCGAGTACGGCTTTGTGCTGGACGATCTTTTGACGAATTACGAGCGCATCGCCGACCATTGCTCGAACATTGCGGTGGCCATGATCGAGGTCGCGGAGGACAAGTTCGACACCCACGAATATCTTGCCAACGTCAAGCACGGCGGCAGCGTGAAGTTTGAGCGCCGCTACGAGAAATACCGTGGCCGCTACACCTTCCCGCCGGAGGCGTATTCCGAACCCGCTGAAAATCCGGCTGAAAACTAAAAATTACGTGCCTTCCCTATGGGGGAAGGTGGCCGAGGCTCCGACCGAGGCCGGATGAGGGGCAGCCTTGCCCCGCCATCCCGTTACCGGGCTGTATTGGGAACCCCGCCCCTCATCAGACCGCTTCGCGGACAGCTTCAGTCTCCGCGCTAAGAGCCGCCTGCGGCGGTTGCGCTCCGACACGCGCCTGCGGGCGCAGCCCCGAGGGGGAAGCCTTTTTGTAGGGGCGGGGCATGCCCCGCCCGCAACAGAAAAGCAGCCGCCCGTTATCGGACGGCCACGCAAAGCCGCGGGCCGGGCATGCCCGGCCCCTACGTTTATAGTAAGGGGTATTTACTATGATCTACATCGTTGAGGACGACTCCAGCATCCGTGAGCTGGAGCAATACGCTTTGCAATCCAACGGGTACGAGACCACGGGCTACGAGGACGCGGCCAGCTTCTGGGCGGCGCTGCGCAGCGGGCGGCCCGACCTCGTCATTCTGGACGTCATGCTGCCCGACGAGGACGGCTACCAGATTCTGGCCAAGCTGCGCGCCGACCCGGCCTGCGCCGCAACGCCGGTCATCATGGTCACAGCCAAAACCAGCGAGATCGACGTCGTCAAGGGGCTGGACCACGGCGCGGACGACTACCTGTGCAAGCCGTTCGGCATCATGGAGTTCATCTCCCGCGTGCGGGCCGTGCTGCGCCGCGCCGCCGCTGCCGTCCCCGCGCCCGCCGCGTCCACGCTGCGCTTCGGGGACACCGTGCTGGACGACGTGTCCCGCACCGTCCGGGTGGGCGGCGTGCCCGTGGAGCTGACCTTCAAGGAATACGCGCTGCTGCATCTGTTTTTGGAGCACCCGGAGGAGGTCTTGGCCCGCGAGCGCATCATGAAGGACGTCTGGGACACCGACGATTTACTGGAATCCCGCACCATCGACATGCACGTCCGCACGCTGCGCCAGAAGCTCGGCGCGGCGGGCGAGGCCATCCGCACCGTGCGCAAGGTGGGCTACAAGCTGAGCACGGAGGGCAGCGATGACTGACGACGAACGCCGCACGCGCCAGCCCCTCAGCATGACCCGCCGCTACCGGCGCGGCCTGATCCTGACCGGGCTGCTCTGCGCGCTGGCCGTGCTGACGGCGGCGACGGTGCTTTTTCAGCGCAGCTACGCAGAACGCATTGACAATTACCTGATGCAGATCTGCCATGGCTACGCCGCAGCCTACGAGGCACAGGACACCCACAGCGCTACCACGCTGCTGAACCTGCTGCCTGAGAACTGCCCCCTGCGCATCACCCTCATCGACACCGACGGCACGGTGCTGTACGACACCAAGCGCGGTTCCTACATCGTGGACGTAAACGGCGACATCTACGCGGCCCAGACCGACCTGCCCAACCACGCCGACCGCCCGGAATTTCAACAGGCAATGGCGAACGGTTCCGCGTGCATCACCCGCGAGAGCGAGACGCTGCAGCTGGAGACGCACTACTACGCCGTGCGCATCGACCTGCCGGAGGGCGCACAGGTGCTGCGCGTGAGCGAGGACGTCGCGAACATCTGGGGCCTGAGCACCGACACCCTGCCGCTGCTGTGCGGCGCAGTCGTGCTGATTTTGCTCGCTGCCACGCTGTTCAGCTGGTGGCTGACCCGCCGCATGGTGCAGCCCATCAACCATCTGGCCGAGCATCTGGACACGATTGAGGCCGATGTGCCGTATGAAGAATTGATCCCGCTGGCGCGGACGATCCAGACCGACCGCAAACTGCGCGAGGACAACGAGACGATGCGCCGCGAGTTCACGGCCAACGTCAGCCACGAGCTGAAAACCCCGCTGACGAGCATTTCCGGCTATGCTGAGCTGATCGAGACCGGCATGGCAAAGCCCGCCGACGTGCCGACCTTCGCCGCGCGCATCCACAAGGAGGCGCAGCGGATGATCGCGCTGGTCAGCGACATTCTGCAATTGAGTGAGCTGGACAGCACCCAGGCCAGCCACAGCCGCGAGCCTGTGACCGAGATGGCCCCTGTGGATCTGGCCGCGCTGGTCAAGGAGACGGCCCAGAACATGACGGTCAACGCCCGCCGGGCCTACGTGACGCTGCAATACGACGCCAGACCCGCCACCGTGCGCGGCAGCCGCGACCAATTGAGCGAACTGACGCAGAATTTGTGCGACAATGCCATCCGCTACAACCGCCCGGGCGGCCATGTGGAGCTGCGCTGCGGTGTAGGCGGCGACGGCTGCCCGTATTTTGAGGTCGAGGACAACGGCATCGGCATCCCGCAGGACAGCCAGACCCGCGTGTTTGAGCGGTTCTACCGCGTGGACAAGAGCCGCTCCAAGGCCACGGGCGGCACGGGCTTAGGGCTTGCCATCGTCAAGCACATTGCCCTGCTGCACGACGCAAAAATTGACCTGCAGAGCCAGGTCGGCACCGGGACGACCATACGGGTGACGTTCCCGAAAAATTCGTAACTTCGCAACGCGGTAGGGGCCGGGCATGCCCGGCCTGCAACAGAAAGGCAAAATCGCGTCTGCGGGAAGGCCGCGGGCCGGGCATGCCCGGCCCCTACAAATGCACGCACCAAACAAAAAAGCTGCTGTCCCCCCATGCCGGGAGACAGCAGCTTTTTATTTACAATGTTACGCCAGCACGAATGTCTGCAGGGCCCAGACACCCAGGACGACGATGCCCAGGGCGATACGGTACCAGCCGAAGGCCGTGAAGGTGTGCTTCTTGACGTAGTCCATCAGGAAGCGGATGGCCAGAATGGAGACGACAAACGCCACGATGCAGCCGACCAGCAGCGCGCCGATCTCGCCAACCGTAAAGACGCCGCCGCCCGCCAGGAACTTGACGAGCTTGAGGCCCGACGCGCCCGCCATGACCGGGATGGCCAGGAAGAAGGTGAACTGGGACGCGCAGGCGCGGCTCATGCCGCAGAGCAGGCCGCCGATGATGGTGGAGCCGCTGCGGGACGTGCCGGGGATGAGCGCCAGCACCTGCCACGCACCGACGATAAGCGCCTGCCTGTAGGTGATGCGGCTCAGCTTGGTGGTGGTGGGCACACGGGGGCGGCGCTCGATGAGGATGAACGCGATGCCGTAGACGATCAGCATGACCGCGACGACGACGCTGTTATAAAAATGTGCGTCGATCCAGTCGTCCAGCGCCAGGCCCAGCACGGCGGCGGGCAGGCAGGCGACGATGATCTTGAACCACAGCCGCATGACCGGCCAGCGGACGTGCTTTGCCAGGCCGGAGTCACGGCCATTGTCAACGCAGAAGGGCCACAGCTTTTTGAAATACATGACCACAACGGCCAGGATCGCGCCCAGCTGAATGACGACGCGGAACATCTCCATAAATTCGGCGCTGAAGCTGAATTTAAGTACCTGCTCGGCCAGGATCATGTGGCCGGTGCTGGAGATGGGCAGCCACTCGGTAATGCCCTCGATCACACCGTAGATGACCGAACGCAGCAAATCCAAAAACAAATCCATTCGAGAAACCTCCTTACGTGCTACCTTATATAATACCATAAATCGTGCAAATGGGAACAGCTTTTTGAGAATTTACATCTTTTTTACGGTAAATGGGCGCGGCGGCTTGCTGTTTTCGTCAAATGCAACTATAATAAGAGTGATTTCTTGTGCAAAGAGGTTTTGAGGAATGTATAAAACCGTACTGTTTGATTTGGATGGGACCCTGCTGAACACGATTGACGACCTGGCCGACTCCGCGAACCGCGTCTGCGCCGCCCACGGCTGGCCGCAGTATGAAACTGCGCAGTACCGCTATTTTGTGGGCAACGGCATCCCGAAGCTGGTGGAGCGGTTCAGCCCCGCAAGCTGCCGCAGCCCGGAGCAGCTGGCCGCGACGCTGGCCGAGTTTGATAAGGTCTACGGCGCGCACATGCACGACAAGACCGCGCCGTACCCCGGTATGCCGGCGCTGCTGGCCCGGCTGAAGGCCGCCGGGGTGCGGATGGCGGTGTTCTCCAACAAGGCGGACGAGTTTGCCCGCGCCGTGGTCGCGCGGTACTTTGACACCGACCTGTTTGAGGTCGTCCGCGGCGCATTGCCCGACGTACCCACGAAGCCCGCCCCCGAGGGGACGCGCGCCCTGATGGCGCACCTTGGCGTCGAGGCCGACGGCAGTGTGCTGTACGTCGGTGACAGCAATGTGGACGTGGAGACCGCCCACAACGCGGGCCTGCCCTGCTGCGGGGTGCTGTGGGGGTTCCGGACCCGCGAGGAGCTGACCGAAGCCGGGGCAGAATATTTGGCCGAGGATACCCAGGGGTTGGAAAAGGTTGTTTTAGGGTGAGAGAGTGACCCGGGCACCCGAAACGCCTGGAATGCCGGGAGATTGCCCGGAGACGGGATTTGACCAGACCGTTCCGGGGCGACCCCGACGCCCGCGTAGCAGAAGTTTACGGACCATACGCAGGGCGGCCTGCCCACAGGCCGCCGTGCCCGTTTGCGATAAGGAGAAGCCTTGCGGATCGTTGTAGGGGGCGGCGTCCCCGACGCCCCGCGGAGGGGTCAAGCCCCCTCCCTACGATGCAAACCGTTAAAGGGGATACAA
>OJKW01001084.1_pt1 | contig 16742 bp, 15 predicted proteins | sample 1596591 | NCBI WGS metagenome assembly OJKW01 (sample SAMEA4350166, study PRJEB24818) | metagenome | biome: human; feature: gut; material: faeces | place: Denmark | collected 2013-09
GCCAATGGCACGGCGGCTTGGTACAGGCCATACGCCCCAGCGTCCTGCATCTGATGCGGGGCCAGCTTTATAACATCTGCGGAAAGCGGATATTTACCATGGGCGGCGCCAGCAGCCACGATATCCGGGACGGCATTCTGGAACCGGATAATCCGGACTATGAGCGAAAGCTGCGGCAGCTCAACGCCGCAGGCGCGCTGTTCCGCGTCAACCACAGGTCTTGGTGGAAAGAGGAACTGCCCAGCGAGGATGAATACGAAACCGCAAGGAAAACGCTGAATCAGGCAGGGTGGGATGTAGATTACATCATTACCCATTGCTGCCCCAGCAGTGTCCAGGACACCTTCAGTAAAGGATTGTACCAGCGAGATGCGCTGACAGACTTTCTCGATGAGGTTCGAGAGCGATGCCGATTCCAATACTGGTTTTTCGGACACTACCACGAAAACATGGTGGTAGAGAAAGAGTTCGTAATGCTCTATAATCAGATTATCCGACTGAAATGATGAGTGGAGGCGCACTGGCGATTGGCTAATGTGTCTCCACTTTCTATTTAAGTAAGTTTTTCACAAGCTCAGGCATAAATCTTTGTCCGGGTTCACGAATAGCTTTCCCGACTACGTTATGCCATTGTGTTGACGCAGGCTACGCCCAAGACAAAAAACAGGAGGAAACAAACATGACGATTGATAGCGCAAAGGATCTTCAAATGAAAGGCTCGTAAAATTGGTCTATTGGAATTGACGTTTTATGTATTTTCACGTATACTTAATTTACAGATTCACGCGCACATTTACAGATCATTCATCCGTCATCACAAGATGCTGGGGGTTCGAATTGCAAAACGGAAAATCGAGCCTCAAAAGCCCGCAAACCCTTGCGACACAAGACTTTGCTCCTGCATCTTTTCTGTCAACACCCGACAAAAAATAAAGGCATGACGTAAGTCATGCCTTTATTTTTTGGCTCCAGCGGGCAGAGGGGCGAACAGGGCGCGAGCGAAGCGAGAAAACGCCCCAGTGAGGCGTTTGGTGCCCGCTGTGCGTGTCGCGGTGTGATAACACCGCGAGCGAGCCTCGTCGCCCGCTCCAAAAAAGAGGTCACAACATATGTTGTGACCTCTTTTTTGGATTCCGGCAGGAAATTAAAATGCTCGGGCGAAGTGAATTCGCCCTCCGCCAAGGTTTTGCTGCGCAAAACGCTTGTACGGCGCAAAAGCGCCGATTTTTTGGCTCCAGCGGGCAGAGGGGCGAACAGGGCGCGAGCGAAGCGAGAAAACGCCCCAGTGGGGCGTTTGGTGCCCGCTGTGCGTGTCGCGGTGTGATAACACCGCGAGTGAGCCTCGTCGCCCGCTCCAAAAAAGAGGTCACAACGTAAGTTGTGACCTCTTTTTTGGGATTCCTGTGAGAAATTAAAATGCTCGGGCGAAGTGAATTCGCCCTCCGCCAAGGTTTTGCTGCGCAAAACGCTTGTACGGCGCAAAAGCGTTGTTTTTTGCTTCGGTAGGCCAAATAGATACGGGACATCCGAACTGGGTGTCCTGTTTTTTATAAGAACGTTCCCTGTCAATGATTGAAAACAGGTTTTTAATTTGCTATGATACCTTCACACTTTCCATAGGGGGATAATTTGTGAAAAAAAGATTTGCTATATGCAGCACAATAGTTTTGCTGCTGCTTTTGTCAGCCTGCGGCGCACCGCAGACGTTGGACTTTTCCTACGCTCCGGAAGGAGAAGAACTTTCTTCTTTGATGGTGGAGACTTCACAAACTCACCGCGCAGAACTGGAGCACGTTCCCTCTGCGGCTGATTTTGCCGATGCGATTTCGGATGACCCCGCCTCGGCAGGGCTGCTGAGCGAGAGCGAGGTGGAGAGCCTTTTACGAGGTCATGCCGCGATGGAGACGGTGTCGAAGGAACAGGCGCAGTCTGATGTTTCCCTGCTGTTCCGCACGCTGCAAAGCGCTTACGGCGCTTACGAATACTTTGGGCAGGAAAAGTTTGACGCAGCGGAGGACGCTGTGACACAATGGCTTTCCTCACAGGATGATGAGATCAAAGTTTCTGCGCTGGGAGAAAAACTGCAGGAATCTCTCGCATTCATGCTTGCGCACGACGCGCATGCCGTGATTTATGAACCGGCGGCGGAAGAGATCGAAGCGCAGGTGCGATATGAATACTTCTTTGCCGACGGCTTCTATTTTTCAAAGGATGTCAACGGCAGCTATTATATGGTGAATGACGGGGAGAGGTGGACATTGAGTAGCTTCTCCGATGAACATGTCAGCGTGCAGCCGACGCTTCTGCAAGACGGACGCATTGTTTATCAGCCGACGCTTTTTGCGCTGCGGAAGGACGCCGTGCAGAGCAGTGTCACACTGAAAAATTCTTCTGGAAAAGCGAAAATCTATCGCCTTGACTGGACGGAGAGTCAGCCGCTTGATGTTGACCTCGGCACGCTGGATTACCGCCTGATACAGGAAGACGGTCTTACCTATGTTTCCCTCCGCAGCTTTGTTTCCGGCACATATGATAATATGCTTGCACGCTATGCTCGGGAAGGGGCAAAAGCACGCGGGAGCAAAGCGGTGATCTATGACCTGCGCGGCAATGTTGGCGGCTCGGACAGTTGGCCGAGAAAGTGGATACAGAGTTTCCTCGGAACGCAGAACAGTATTGAGACCTCCATGCTGTATGCGCAGAAAAACAGCGCCCTTTTTGCTGCGGAAAACAGCGAGAGTCTGCTGCCGGAAGATGAGGGAACTTGCTTTGCCCGTGAAGTCCACGGGACCTGGTATGAAAATGATATTCCGATCATCGTGTTGGTTGACGATCATTGCGGCTCGTCCGGCGAGGGCGCGGTACAGCTTTTGAAAACGCTTGACAATGTGCTCATTGTCGGCAGCAACACGGCGGGATACCAGCTCTGCGGAAATATCAGCACCTTTACATTGCCATATACCGGCATCGGTGTGCGCTTTGGGTCAACGCTTTTCCTCTATGGGGACGGAGAAAATGTCGATCACAGGGGCTATGCTCCGGATGTCTGGTGTGATCCGCAGGATGCGCTTGCTTCAGTGCTGGCACTGCTGAAAGAACAGGGGGTCGTCAGTGCAGATGCTTGCGAAACCGTGAGAGAAAAAATAGTGAAATGATGAATTTTTCGCTCATACAGGCAGAGCGGCAGCGGGTAATAGAAGCAACTCAAATCGTATAGCACCCACACTTGGCAGGCATTCGATTCCGCAGGCTGCGCAGATCTTCAACCTGCAAACTGCCAATGTCGGGGGTCGAGGGGAACTCCCCTCGCGTTCGCTTAGGGGGTACAAGGGGGCATTCGCTCACGCGAGAGAATGCCCCCCTCTTCTGCGCGGCCACAGGGGGAGAACCTCAGCGTCCCCCTTGCGCAGCAAGCCCCTTTCATGCTATGATATTTTCACAGAAAAAGAGAAAGTGAGGAGATCATCATGACTCTCGATGAAGCGATCAAGTCCCTGATGGCTTTGCAGGCCAAGCTCGCGGCCTACGGCCACGCGATGGGCCTGCTCTTTTACGACGGCGCGACCACCGCGCCCAAGGGCACGGCGGCGAACCGCGGCCAGACCATGAGTATTTTGAGCGAGGAGCACTACAAGCTTACGACTGGCGGGGAGACCGTCGCGCTGCTCGAATTCCTCGACGCGCACAAGTCTGAGCTCAACGAAAAGCAGCAGCGCATGGTGTTTTTGCTCATCAAGGACATCCGCAATATGCAGAAGATCCCGATGGACGAGTACGTCGCCTACCAGCAGCTGCTTGTCGAGGCCGACGACGTCTGGCACCGCGCGAAGGAGACGAGCGACTTCGCCCTCTTCGAGCCGGTGCTCGAGAAAATTTTCGAGACCAACATCCGCTTCGCACACTACTGCGCACCGGAAAAGGACCCCTACGACTACTGGCTCAGCGAGTATGAGGATGGGCTGACGATGGCGCAGTGCGACGAATTCTTTGCGACGCTGCGCGAGCACATCGTGCCGCTCCTGAAAAAAATCAAAGAAAAGCCGCAGGTCGACGATGCGATGCTGCACGGCCATTTTCCCGAGGAGAAGCAGGCGCAGCTTTCCGACTACCTGATGCGCACGATGGGCCTCGATTTGGACCATGTCGGCCTGTCCACGACCGAGCATCCGTTTACGACGTCGCTCGGTTCGCACTTTGACGAGCGCATCACGACGCACTATTTGGAGGAGAATTTTGCCTCATCGATGTTCTCCGTTATCCACGAGGGCGGCCACGCGCTCTATGACACCGGCAGCGCGGATGATCTCGCCTATACGGTGCTCGACGGCGGTGTCTCCATGGGCATCCACGAGAGCCAGAGCCGTTTCTATGAAAATCTGCTCGGCCGCTCGCGCGCCTTCACGGGCTTCGTGTTCCCGAAGCTCTGCGAGTTGTTCCCCGAGCTGAGCGGCCACACGGCGGAGGAATTCTACCGCGCCATCAATAAGGCGGAGCCGTCCCTCATCCGCACCGAGGCCGACGAGGTCACCTACAGCCTGCACGTCATGGTGCGCTACGAGCTCGAAAAGCGCGTGATGCACGGCGAGCTCAAGGTACACGACCTGCCGGGCGAGTGGAACCGCCTTTACAAGGAATACCTCGGCGTCGACGTGCCGGACGACAAACACGGCGTGCTACAGGACAGCCATTGGTCGGGCGGCAGCATCGGCTACTTCCCGTCCTACGCGCTCGGCAGCGCCTACGGCGCACAGCTGCTTCGCAAGATGAAAGAGACGGTCGATGTGGACGAGTGCCTCAAGACCGGCAATTTTGCGCCCATCAATGCGTGGAACCGCGAGCACATCTGGCAGTACGGCTGCCTCAAAAAGCCCGGCGCGCTCTTGGAGCAGGCGCTTGGCGAAAAGTTTGACCCGACGGTCTATACGCGGTACCTTGAGGAAAAGTACGGCGAAATTTACGGTTTGTAAGAGCGGAATAGCATCAAAAAGGCGGTATCCGACCGGATATCGCCTTTTTGTGCGTGAAACGTGGAAAGTCCATTGCATTGTAACCGCATTTCCGATACAATGGGCGGAGAGAGAAGCGGGTAACGAGCGGAGGAGAGACCGCACGCCCGCAATGAGAGATGGGAGAGCAAAAATGAATACTGCGCTGTATGAGACCTACGTTCAGATTTTGCATGAGGAGCTTGTACCCGCGATGGGCTGCACTGAGCCCATCGCCGTCGCCTACGCGGGTGCGCTTGCGCGCCAAACGCTCGGGACACTTCCCGAGCGCATCGAGCTGACCGTGAGCGGCAATATCATCAAAAACGTCAAGAGCGTCATCGTGCCGCACACCGGCGGGCGAAAGGGACTTCCCGTCGCGGTCGCGGCGGGTGTACGCGTCGGCGACGCCGACGCGCAGTTAGAGGTGCTGGCGAATGTGACGGAGGACCAGCTGCCGCTGCTGGACGAGTACCTTTCCGCGGCGGAGATCACGGTGAGCAAATCGCCGCTGCGCTGCCCATTCGACATTCAGGTGCGTGTGTTCGCGGGGAAAGACACGGCCTTCGTCCAGATCGTCGGCAGCCACACAAATGTTGTGCGCATCGAGAAAAACGGCGAAGCGCTGCTGAGCAAGCCCTTTTCTGAAGAGGCGGCCCAGCCGCCCGAGAACCGCAGGAGCCTGACGGTCGAGAACATCATCGCCTTTGCCGACGAGGTCGATTTGGACGACGTCCGCGCGCCCATCACGCGCCAGATCGAATATAACACGGCCATTGCCGAGGCGGGACTGACGGGAAACTACGGCGCGGGCATCGGTAAAATTCTGCTCGATTCCTACGGCGACAGCGTGCAGAACCGTGCCAAGGCATGGGCCGCGGCGGGCTCGGACGCGCGCATGAACGGCTGCGAAAAGCCCGTCGTCATCAACTCCGGCAGCGGCAATCAGGGCATGACGGCTTCGCTGCCCGTCATTGTCTACGCGCGCGAGCTGAAAGCGAGCGAGGAGCAGCTCTACCGCGCGCTCGTCGTGTCGAATCTTGTCACCATCCATCTGAAAACGGGCATCGGCAGCCTTTCCGCCTACTGCGGTGCGACCAGCGCGGGCGCAGGGGCCGGGGCCGGCATCTGCTATCTGTACGGCGGGCGCTATGATGAGATCGCCCACACGGTCGTCAACGCGCTCGCCATCAACTCCGGCATGCTCTGTGACGGGGCGAAGGCGAGCTGCGCGGCGAAGATCGCCTCGGCGGTCGAGGCGGGGCTGCTCGGCATGCAGATGTACCGGCACGACAGCCAGTTCTACGGCGGCGACGGCATCGTCGTCAAGGGCGTGGAGAACACCATCCGCGCCGTCAGCAGCATCGCGCGCGACGGCATGCGCGAGACCGACAACGAGATCATCCGCCTGATGATCGGGGAGGAAACTGTCAAATGAAGATACTTGTCACGGGCTTCACGCCGTTCGGCGGGGAGCGCATCAACCCGTCGTGGGAGGCGGTACGCCGGCTGCCCGACCGCATCGGAGAAGCGGAGCTCATCAAGCATGAAATCCCGACGGAATTCAACGCCTCCGGTGCAGTGCTGCACGGCCTTTTAGAGCAGCTGCGGCCTGACGCGGTGCTCTGCGTCGGCCAGTACGGCGGCGCGAACTGCATCCGCGTCGAGCGTGTGGCCGTCAACCTGCGCGACGCGCGCATCGCCGATAACGGGGGCAAACAGCCGATGGACGAGTCGATCGTTCCCGGCGGCCCGGACGCCTATTTTGCGACGATCCCGACGCGCAAGATCGTCGACGCCCTGCGCGAGCAGAACATCCCAGACCAGCTCTCGTACTCCGCGGGCACGTTTGTGTGCAATAACCTCCTTTACTGCGCCCTGCACGAGAGCGCGCAGCGCTATCCCGCCCTGCGCTGCGGCTTTGTCCACGTGCCGTATCTGCCTGAACAGGCAAAGGACGGCAATGCGCCGAGCATGAGCCTGGAGCTCATGGTCAAGGCACTGGAGACCGCAGTGGAAGTGATTGTGGGGGGAGAAGAGGCAGTGGAGTGAAAATAAGGAAAGACCGCAGCAATCTGCTGCGGTCTTTTGCTATATATGCTGTTTCGGTGGTGGGGAAATTACTCCCACTCGTTGCAGGGACTCATGACTTAACGAATTTTGCTTAGGAATTATTTGTTCCTGTTCTTCTGAGAATTTTGATTCTCCATATTATCGTAGCTGTACGATGGAGGCTTATCAAAATCTTATCAGCGGTGATAAATCTCTTTTGGGGTATATGGTAATTGCTCTGGTTGGCTTAATTGTATTGTAGCACAACTCAAAGCCTTTTTCCAGATGATTTCTGGATTTTGAAGTGATACGAAAATCGACAACAACATTCAAAGGAGGATGCACTCTTCTGAATTTAACTGAAATCCATTCTTGCGACTGACAAGCAGATTATTTTCCCCTATGATAACAATGGACACCTTATCTGCATAGATGAGATGCAAAGCAGTTATCCGGGAACATACGCTTATCTCTTAGCGCATTATGATCGTCTGGTTCCTAAGTGTGTTTCCCGTGATGGAACTCGTGACGTTCCAAACGCCACCGCAGATACATGGTACCAGTATGGCAGAACACAAGCCTTGACCGCCTTTATTAACACGCCCAAATTGATAGTTGGCGTGTTGAGCAAAGAACCCATGTATGCGATGGATACGAATGATATTCTGATTGCGTCAGGTGGTACTGCTGGATATTGTGCAGTTAGCAAAAAAGATGGTAGTCCATACGCACTTGAATACATTCAGGCATGGCTGTCAAACCCCATTACAGAGCGAATCTTGGAGATCGTAGGCAGCGATTTTGAAGGCGGATTTACTGCTCGTGGTACATTCGTTCTCTCTACACTACCCTTTGTTGAGTTGGATTTTGCCGTAGAAGAACAGAAAGCTATTCACGACAGAGTGGTAGCAGCAAGTCGAGAGATTTACGAAATCAATGATGCACTGTCTGGACGTCCCGCAAAGCGCATTGCAAATCTGTTGCAGAGACAGAAAGAAACACTTATCTCTGAGATTCAGGGATTGATTGATCGGGTGTATAGACTCGATTATTAAGCGAGGTATTAACGATGAGACTCAAAAAGGATAGTTCAGAGCAGAAATTAAGAGGAGCGTATTATACGCCATTGCAGCTTGCAGATGCAATGGTGGAGCTTTTTGCGTCTCAAAATAACCTCTATCCGAAGTTTGTGCTGAACGAATGTAACGCAGTATCAACGGATACAATGCACCGCATAAAATTTAACGATGGCGTTGATCCAGAGAATGTCCTTCTTGCCTACTATAACAGCATCTCTTTTGCGTTCACCGAGATTTGCGGACGAAGCTATGGTGGAGGTGTTCTTGAAATCTTACCTGGTGAGATGGGCAACATTTTACTTCCCAAAGTGGAAAGGATTGATCCTGCACTAAGGGACAAGCTGCTCCGTCTTATTACTCAGACAAGTTCTTTGGAGTCGTTGAAAAGAAGCCTTACAGAGCTGCAAGATGAAAATCTGCAACATCTAACAACTTCTTTGAACATCGAAAAACTCCAAAGAGTCGCAAAGCTCATGGAGGATAATCTCAAAAATGATAGTGAGGAGTTTTGGCAGACCACCGTTTTCAAAGAAAATCAATGGGTATTGGCTCAAATTTTTGCCTGTCCTTGTACGATATTTGCAGATAAAGCATATGTCGGTGGCAAAGGAATTAACAATAGCGGCGGAAATCTATGCGACTTCATTTATCAGAACAGTCTGTCTCAGAATGTGGCGTTGATTGAGATTAAAACACCATGTACCGAGCTTATCGGGAACCAGTATAGAGGTACATACAGCTTTAGCTATGATTTGAGCGGAGCCGTAAATCAAGTTCTAAATTATAGAGATAAGCTTACAAAAGAATATTATTCTCTGTGTCATCAGGGTTCGGAGCCTTTTGAAGTCTTATCTCCTAAATGTGTTGTAATTATTGGTAAAATGGCTTCGCTAACCCCAGGGCAAGTTGTTGCGTTTGAAAATTTCCGTAATAGTCTGGGCAATGTGCTGATACTAACCTTCGATGAACTTTATCAGCGTATAGTGGACTTAATTTCAGTCCTTTCAGAATCACCAGCTCAAGAGCAAAATTCTATTGAGCAAAACGACAACGCTGATGAATTGCCCTTTTAAGTAGTATAAAAAGAAAGAGACGGAGTTTCATGACTGCATCGACCGAAAAACAATGCAAGTGCAGATTATGTGGTGATTATTTTTCAGACAGCGAAATGAGTGAAGAACACTACCCTGCACGAAATACCGGAAATGAAGATATTGTTGCCGTCGATCTTGGTAAGATGTTTGATACATTCATCTCAGAAAATGTACATGCTGAGATTAGACAAAAGTTGGACAATGGTCAAACACTTGAAAGCATCGCTGGAGACATATTTGATTCATGAGCAGTCTGTTCTCTCAAATAGTGTTTTGAACGGACTGCCTTTCATCTGCGCCAACAGATGTGCAAAGGGCAGTCTTTTCTTTTGCTTCATTCATTCGCATCCTCTCCTTTCAGTCCCTGCATGGTGACGGCAATGAGGTCGATCGTGCTTAGCAGCTCATCGGGGACGCTGTCCCCGGCAGCAATGCGCTCCAGCTCTGCGAGGATCGCCATCATCTGCGTTTTGAGCGCCTTGTGTACTCTCGGATTTGGCTGCACTACCACCTCACGCCCCATGCATTTGCGATAGCAGTATTCCTGCTTGGGAAGCCCCGATAGAGCTACAGCCCTGTTCAGTTCCTCCTGTTCTTCGGGAGATACCCGAAATCCCACTGTGATACTGCGAAAACGATTGTGTCGGTCTACATTCTTTGCGGACATTAAACTCAAACTCCTTTCCCAAGATCATCTAACCTGTTTGCCATTTCTTTCTGCTTGGATGGGAACAGGTGCGCGTACCGATAGGTGATTTCGATGCTCTCGTGTCCAACCCTGTCGGCAATGGCAACCGCCGAGAAGCCCATATCAATGAGCAGACTGATGTGGCTGTGTCTCAAATCGTGGATTCTGATGCGCTTGACGCCTGCTGCCTTTGCACCCCTGTCCATCTCATGGTGGAGATAGCTTTTAGTTACCGTGAAAATACGATCTTTCTTTTTCAGACCGTACTGCATTTTGAAAAACTCCTGCATCTCCTGGCAGAGAAAGTCGGGCATTTGAATGGTGCGGTTGCTTTTCTTTGTTTTTGGTGAGGTAATGACATCCTGCCCTTTGAGCCGCTGATAGGTCTTGCTGATCTTGACAGTGCCGCGCTCAAAATCGAAATCCGCAGGCGTCAGCGCCAGCAGTTCTCCTTCGCGGATGCCTGTCCAGTAGAGCATCTGAAAGGCGTAGTAGGAAACCGGCTTGCCCATCATCTCCTCAGCAAATTTCTGATATTCTTCTTTCGTCCAGAATAGCATCTCCCGCCGTTCCTCTGTCCCCATGTTTCCGGCTTTCGCTGCCGGATTGGAGTGGAGATCGTAAAACCGGACAGCGTGGTTGAAAATGGCGCTGAGCTGATTGTGTAGCGTCTTGAGATAGGTCTGAGAATATGGCTTGCGTTTTTCATCCCGATAAGCGAGCAGCTCGTTTTGCCATGCAATCACATCTTTTGTGGTGATCTCGTTGATTTTCCGCTTGCCGAAATACGGGAGCAGTTTTGTTTTGATGATATTCTCCTTGGTCTGCCATGTGCTTTCTTTCAGCCGCGCCTTGAGATCGTTGGTGTAGATTTCGCAGAACGCCTCAAAGCTCATATCCAGATCACCGGCGCTCTGCTGTTGAAACTTCTGCTCCCATTCCAATGCTTCCCGCCTCGTGGCGAATCCGCGCTTGCATTTGGGCTTGCGTTCTCCTGTCCAGTCCGTGTACTGTGTCACCACATACCACGAACCATTTTCCCTGTTCTTATAAGCTGGCATCTGCGTCCTTCCTTTCTGTTCCGTAGAACCGTTCATTGAAATACTGTCGGTTGACGCGGCCTGCGATGGTCAGAAATCCTTTTGCCTTTAACTCCTCATTGAGCTGTCGAATGAGCTTGTAGGCGTAGGGCTTCGACACATCCAGTTCCGCGGCGACTTCCTCTGCTCGAATAAATCTGTTGTCCATAAAACTCCTCCTTGTTGATTTTCGGTAATACTTGTCCTTATTTCGTGTCGGATACTTTCTGGCCGCCTTCCGATTTGCCCGGGCGGACACACCATGACTGTGATGTGCGACAGGTATTAAATTCCCAAACTTAACTGATAATGGTTAAGTTCGCACTTGCATTATACTAAGCATATTCCGTTATGTCAAGAGGTTTTCGAGAAAAATATTAAACTTTTTTATTTAGGCTGTATTGACACAAACTAAGCATATATGCTATAATAATCGCAACGATACCAAAGGAGTGTAGGTTTATGGCGATTGGTGAACGAATCCGTTTTATTCGTAATTTGCGTGGCATGACGCAGAAATGGCTTGGTCAAGCTGTTGGCTTTCCGCCTAAAACGGCTGATGTCCGCATGGCGCAGTACGAGTCCGGTTCCAGAACGCCGAAAGAGGATCTGGTAAAAGCTATCGCCAATGTGTTGGAGGTTTCTCCCTTGGCATTGCAGATTCCCGACATTGACAGTGACCTTGGATTTATTCACACCCTTTTTGCCATCGAGGACATTCACGGCATCCGTGCTGAAAAGCAGGGAGATGAGGTGCATCTCATCTTTGACGGCAGCAAACGTACCATGAATGAATCAATCTTTACCATGCTTTCCGCATGGGCAGAACAGTCGGAGAAGCTGCGCTGCGGCAAGATAAGCAAAGAGCAGTACGACCACTGGCGCTACACCTTTCCGGAAGAGGACACCACCCAGCGTTGGGCAAAAGTACCGTCGCAGGGACTGAGCGATCTGCTTGTGGAAGCGTTCAAGGATCAGCAGAAAGAAAAATGAACATAGAAAAAGCCCGTACTGACATCCAATCAGTACGGGCTTCAATCATATGGGGATGTTTATGAGCCGAGAGAAATTACTCTTTACTCACAAGCCACTGGCAATGCAGAATAACTGCGCTCCGGCGGAATCTTATCAAAATCTTATCAGAAGGGGGCGGGTAAAACCCAAAAACCATTGGCATTCCTGCACTTTTCGGCTTTTCTGATTTATTCCCACTCGCTCCTGGCAAGCCTATTCTAAACAAGTTTGCTTATGGGATTTAGTACAGATTATTTGTATTGCTTTCATTATTCAGGTAGCATGGGGCTATCTGATTTTTTGTTGCCATGGTGTTGCCACAAGTACATTGATACTTATTGATTTTTCGGTTCTTTTCTCAATGTTTCAGGGAGCATTTGGTTTAGCTCCTGCCTAGAGAAAAACTGTGATTCGCTTTCTTTCAAGGATTTTTGTGCCATGGAATAGCTTTTTGCATCTGTCAACGGGGCTTCATCATACACTTTTGCTACCTGCACTTGGAGTTCATCTCGCTTGCTTACAATTTCTTCTCTTGACAGTGTCGAAAAATCTGTAAGTAAAGATAAATACTGCTCTCTAAGCAACCATAAGCGATTAGAAGTATCTAAATACTGCTTGTGAATAGCTGATAAATCGGTATCTTTAGAATATGCGGTTAGAATAAGCAAAGCAGTTGAACAAATGCCACCAACCCATGTCAATACAATTTGATTGGAAATCAGCGTTCCAATAAAGCCCCCGGTTGATATGGCTGATAATATTAACTGCCCCCACTTTAACACCTTGTAGCGTTTGTAAAGCCTACCCGCATGAATTACTTGTGTGGTATAAGTATAGACAACTTTCCCATAGGCCTCCTCAATTTGATTGTAAAGCGCGGGATCATAAGGTCGGGAACTTGCTTCCATATATTTCCCTCCATTCAGAGTTTGCAATTGATGGGTAGTCTTTTCTTGGAAAGTTACCTCAATGGCAACGTACTTCTTGTGGCGACCTACATCGTTAATGCGATCTACGACAACGTCGAAAGTGGTAAGAGTATTGCCTTCGTTTTGAGTGACACCGGGAACTGTGCCGTTACTTCTGACACAGTAATTCTCCCCTAAAGTGCGAATCAAATATTTAACAACATACTGCTGAGCTACATTGCCAAGGTCAGAAGCGGTTTTGCCACTAATAATTCTGCTTACGCGAATATAGTTCTGCCGAACAAATTCTTCAATTAAAGCATCTTCACCTAAATACTCATACGGCGTACATTTGAACAATACCGCCCGAGTTCTTGCGTTTGTTGCTGCTGCACCATAAATCAACAGCATGATAATGTCTTTGCACAGATTTTTGTCGGGAGCTTCAACAGACAAATTTTCAACAGAATCAATTTTCATGCGCTTGTTTGTCAAGGAACCTCTTACGGGGAGAGAATGAAACTGATATTCAACTACACCGTTTCCAATATTGTAAGACAGCTTACGGTCAGCAAAAAGCTCATCAAAGTCTTTGTTTACACGCTGCAAAGGCTCACTCCCAAAATCAGTTAAAACAACAAGGTGCTTTAGAAATAATGAGTATGAAAATCTCGCTGCGTCAATCAATTCAAACAAGTTAGACGGATTATGTTTGTCCGCAAGTTTTAGAATTGAAATGAATCTCTCCTGAGAATCCAATAGTGTTTGAAGAACACTGATCTCTTGTGCTTCGTCGCGGACTTCCTTGGGCCACCATTTACACGCGCAAGGTTCAAGTTCGTCGATTGTCCGTTCATATCTATCTTCGTTCATAGGTCTTCCTCCGTATGTTTATTTATTATTCTTCAGGAGTAAACTCCATGATGTCTCCTACATCACATTTGAGCGTCAAGCAAATCTTATGCAGGCTTTCCATAGAGACAAATTCGTTTTTTCCCATCTTGGCAAGCACATTGAAGCTGATACCGGATGCGTCTTTCAAATCTGTCCGGTTCATTTTCTTATCGATCAACAGCTTCCAGAGCTTATCGTAGGAAATAGGCATTGCAATTCTCCGTTCCAAATTTAAACTGATTGTATTATAGCACAAAACGACAATGTTCGCAAGATAATCTCCCCAGAACGTGAGATGTTCTCTGCAAAGAAAAAGCCGTCCACAGGAGCTTGATTGCTCCTGCGGACGGCTGTGTCCTTATACTCGTCCTTGCAATCCGTTCTTCTTGGCAAGCTCACTTGCCGCCTGTCGGCGCTCATCCGAATACGGTGCGGTCAGGCGAACGGCAAACCGCCTGCGGTCAATCTCAAAAGTAAGGCCGCCCTGTTCGTCATCGTCGGTCTGCCTGCACAGATCGGGATGTTTTGCTGCATACTGTGCCAGCCGCTTTTTGAGCGCGGTATTGTGTGTCTGGATTTCGACGGTTTTGCTGGTTTCGTCAAAATAGATGCAGGTCGTTTTCTGCCTCTTAGTCAGTCCAGTTTTCATATTGCCTCCATTTCTGCCTGCCCTGCAAAAACAGGCGCATTTTCAAGATTTTTTGTCAGTTCTACACCTGCAAAAGCAGGGTGACTTTTGAATGGGGAGCGCCCAAATGATACGCGGCTCGATCTGGACGCTCCCATTCGGTAAAATCCGTTTTTCTCAGCTCAACACGGCATCAGCGGGCATCGTCCCGCATTGCCGCTTTTTCTCTGCGCGGACGGAAGAAATGCCAGAGGTTATTGCGCTGGATCACGTCCTCGTAGCGTTGAACTTTTCCGCGAAGCTCTGCGTTCTCGCGTTCCAAGTCTGGTGTACGGAGCTTGCTGCGAACGGATTTGTACTCGGAAAGCTCCTGCTTCAAACCGGCGATCTCTGCCTTGAGTTTTGCAATCAGCCTGTTTGCCGCATCCAAAGCCTTTTGCAACTTGGATTCCTTTTTCTCTGACGCAGCGTACTTCTTCGCCGCCGTTGCCAGCGATTCATACTCAGAACGCTCCAATATCACCTTGGAGGACAGCGGGACGGGCTTTGCCTCAATCTTTTCGATGGCCGCCACATCGACCTGCTGATTCTGAATTTTTTTGATCTGCTTGCCGAGCGTCGCTGCCTGCTGCTCCTGCTGTCGGTTCTGCTCCGTGAGTTCTGCCAGCCGTGCCTGCTCCCGCTGCACCTTGAACTGCGTCACTGTCAGGTGTTCCTCGGAGCTGCCGCGTTCGCCGCGCTCCACATCGTCGTACCCGGCGTCGCGCATATACCGGAAGAAATCATCCTGCAAAACGCTGTAGGACTTCTTGAGAATGGGTTTGCCCTTGGAACTTAGAATCGGCTCACCGTTCTCGTCCAGCGCGGGCTTGGAGTCCCACTTCTTGCTCATGCTGACCTGCTGAATCGTCTCCTTGACCGTCCCCACCAGAGATTTATCCTTGCAGCGCTTCGACCACAGAATTTGTTTTTCCACGACGGGGAGGTAGACCACATGAAGGTGATAGTGGTACACGTCCTGCCCCAGCGCGTCGGACATGGCGCGGTTGCGCTCGTCGGCGTGCATGACCGCCGAAAGGATGTACTGCTCGCCGCCCACAATTTTGATTGCAGCTTTGTAGGCATCGGCGTAAAATTGTTTTGCAAAGTCATAGCCGCCGTGGTTGAAAAAGTAGGCGGAGTTGACGTCGAAGATCAGCTCTCCGAATTTCTCAGCATTCGCTTTCAGACCGCGTGTGGAGATCACGCCGTCAGAGCGCATCTGCTCGAACATCTCCTTGTACCCGACGGTTGGTGTTTTGAAATGGACGTTGTATGGCGTCCGTTCAGGAACGATGTCCTGATTGACATACGATGATTTTTCGCGCTCGTTGTGTGCTTGCGCGTTGCCGATGTCTGCGTCTTTCATTCTTGCGTTTCTTGCGCTGGTACGGTGAATACCGTCGCCTCTTGCCATAGGCAGTTTACCTCCTGATTTCAGATTGTGCAGGACGGGTAGCTTTCGGGGAGGCACTTCTGCGGAAGTGTAATAACCCACTATGATACTTTCATCCTGCGGCTGCAAAGTATCGTGGGCTCTCCGAGAGGGTATGCGGCTTCTGCGGAAGCCTCTGCCGGTTTTGCGGTTTGCAGTGTCTGTACAAACCGCAAAAACCGGCGTGGGCAGCAGCTTATTTGCAGACAGCTCCTGCGCATAATCTTTTGCCCACATCCATCTCAAACTCTGCGGATTTTTCGATGGGGACGGAGGACGCGGAAGGTCGTACTGTCGGCCTTCCTCCGCGACGGTCGCAACGATTGCGACAGTTGTTTTAGCGGTATCATTTTCACCGTTGCAACCGTCGCAGCCGTCGCGCAGCTTATTCACTTGCAGCTACGAAAGTCAGTGTGATACGCCGACCTTCGTGACGAACCTTGTTCTCATAGCGGACATGGTATTCGTCCAGCAGCCTGCCAGATTTGACATTCAAATACTTGCTCAGGACGTTTGCCACCATACCGACATGGACGGCATCGGCAAGCGCAGAGGGCGATCCTGTCCAGATTGGATGTTCTGCGGATAGTAGTCCAGCGACAGCATCCAGAACATGATCGGGCGGCTCTTTGTGCAGCTCGTTTTCTACCTTTTCAAGATTCCAGATCTGCGTGTCGGCATCCTTTTTCAGATAGAGAATCTGATCCTGCTGGTCGCGCCCCACGACGTCGATGGTTGCCTCCAATGCCGTGCGCTTTTTCTTCTGCATGAGAAGCGAGCCGTCCGCACACCCGAGCAATCCCGTTGTACCGGAGATCATTTCGAAGCTGTCACCGGCAGGCTGTTT